>ERZ869936.14-NODE-14-length-376760-cov-9.072362_pt1 | contig 376760 bp, 308 predicted proteins | sample MGYA00520876_ERZ869936 | MGnify/ENA primary metagenome ERZ869936 (study PRJEB32218, sample SAMN09650985) | biofilter metagenome | isolation source: enrty point of leading RO module | place: Saudi Arabia: Thuwal, RO plant located on Red Sea | collected 2016-02-17 ...
CAGCCTTGCGACCATACTCCCCAGGCGGAGCACTTAACACTTTCGCTTCGGCCGGAAGCCTATGGGGGGGCCTCCAACCCAGTGCTCATCGTTTACAGCTAGGACTACCGGGGTATCTAATCCCGTTCGCTACCCTAGCTTTCGTGCCTCAGCGTCAGAAGAGACCCAGTAAGCCGCTTTCGCCACTGGTGTTCCTGATGATATCAACGCATTTCACCGCTCCACCATCAGTTCCGCTTACCCCTGTCTCCCTCTAGCACGGCAGTATGAAGCGCAATTCCACGGTTGAGCCGTGGGATTTCACACCTCACTTACCGCACCGCCTACGCACCCTTTAAGCCCAATAATTCCGAATAACGTTCGTCCGGTTCGTGTTACCGCGGCTGCTGGCACGAACTTAGCCCGGACTTCCTCTGAAGATAGGTCAAGATCCGCTCTTCACGGACCCTTCCTCCCAACTGACAGCGGTTTACAACCCGAAGGCCTTCATCCCGCACGCGGCATCGCTCGGTCAGACTTGCGTCCATTGCCGAAGATTCTCGACTGCAGCCACCCGTAGGTGTCTGGGCAGTGTCTCAGTCCCAGTGAGCCGGGCCATGCTCTCACACCCGGTACCCATCATCGCCTTGGTAGGCCATTACCCCACCAACAAGCTAATAGGACGCGGACTCATCTCTAGACGGAATCACACCTTTGGTCCGGAGACATTATTCGGTATTACCAGCGGTTTCCCCCTGCTATCCCGAATCTAGAGGCAGATATCCACGCGTTACTCTCCCTTTCGCCGCTTTCCATCTTAGATTTCCACCGAAGCTTCAAACTAAGACTTCTCGCTCGACTTGCATGCCTAATCCATGCCGCCAACGTTCATTCTGAGCCAGGATCAAACCCTTCAATTAATGTATACTTAAACTGCTACAAACGAGCTCGAAGACGAGCCGGCTCGCAACAAGTTAAAGAGCCTAATTGAGAAATTTGATTTAATGTCAAGCGAGGGAATTACTCTCGCCCGACACAAAAATACAGTCTTGTGCTGGCATTTCACTCAAGAATTATGAGTACCTACGAAGAGGAACCCACAATCTCAAGAAATTGTTAGAAGTCACTTACCGAATTGTCAAAGAGCAATACAAACGACAACACTCATTTTCCGTGCTGTCGCAGTTCTCTCAAGACCCTGCTGCAAACAACAGGTTCAGTCGAGACCCGAAATTCTACCACCATGCACCTTTGTGTCAACGGGGCAGAATGATTCCCGTGAACTATTTTTCCCCCCAGTTTCGGCTAAATCAGGCAATGTCGGCAATCTTTCGCCAGAGGCAATAGTCACTCACTTGGCACTCAACCTGCAAGTTATAATACTTGGGTGGCGACAATTGGCTTGCTCTCTTCGCTAGGGGAAGCTATTTCGCGTGCCAATGGACACTTTTTCCGCTGTTTTTTGCAATTTTTGGGATTCTATCTATGCCATGTCGCGGCGTCCGAGGAGCGACGACTCTTGAGCAGAACGACCGGGAGCAGATCCTCTCGGCGACCCGAGAATTACTTGCCCTGATGCTGCGGCAAAATGAGATCGAAACCTGCGACATCGCCAGCGTCATCTTCTCCACAACCCCCGACATTAATGCCGAATTCCCAGCCCTGGCGGCCAGACAGTTAGGCCTGCTGGATGTCCCTCTTTTGTGCGGGCACGAGATGACCGTCCCCGGAAGTTTGCCGATGTGCATACGCATCCTGCTGCATTGGAATACCGACAAACCTCAGTCGGAGATCCACCACGTCTATGTCCGGGAAGCAGTCAGGCTCCGCCCCGATATCCAGTCTTTACCCCCCGTTGATTTGCAGGAATTGGAGGGATGGATTAATTCTCAAATGCGAAACTCGAATTAGTCACGAAGTTCTCTCAATTCGAATCCCTAAAAGCAATTGCAGCATGCCCAGCATATAGCATAGGGAACACGGCTCAGGTACTGCCACCGAGAAATAAACTGACGGCGAAGCATTTGCCGTGAACTGTCTTTGCCATGCCAGAAAGTCGTGACCATCGGTGTCATGATCCCCATCGGCATCACCCCCTTGATTTTTGCCGAAGGAAGTTTGCCAAATGGTGAGGTCTGCTGGTCCAACTGACCCATCGATTTCAAAATCGGCAGTTAAGTTATATTCATAGACCTGACGCTGCCAAATGAGAAAATCTCGACCATCAGTGTCGCCATCGCCATCTATATCACCACCTGCGCCAGTATCATAAAAGGAACGCAGAATCGCCAAATCTTCTGAATCGACATCGAGGTCCCCATCGAGATTAGCACTGCTTAAAAGCCTTGCAGACAAGCTAGGTTTCCCGGTCTGTGAATCAATAGTAGGCAAGACCTCGAAATCATTTGCTGATAGTGTTGTAGAATTAGCCGCAACAAACCAGTTTTGCAGCAAGATATCAAAATCGAGCATATCGATAGTACCGTCAACATTAAAATCGCCATCTGGATAGTTCCCTGCTTGGAGCCAATTCCCCTGCAAAGCGTAAAAATCTTGGTAGCCGACCTTGCCATCCAGATTGGCGTCTCCAGGAAGCCAGACCTGCCACCTCATCAGCGGATCTCCGACAACAGTGTTCACGTAAGAAAGTTGACGAATTGCATTCCAAGCTGCTTCAACAAATGTCAATCCAGACTCCCCCGAAGTAGCACCGGCAGCAGGTAAGAGTCCGGAGAAAAAAATGTCTTCGTTCGCGACATTGTCTGGTCCATTGTACGGTTCATGAACGTGACCCAATCCTGCTGAACCTCCGATTTCAATCCACTCCGCAATTAATCCCTGGGACTGCTGGATAAGGGGGTCGAAAGTGCGGGCGTTCCAGCTTTCATGCGTGATGAATACGGCTCCTTTGCCGATCGTGAAATCGAGCTGACTCTGGATATAGCCGACTTCTAGGCCCCCACTACCGTCGTCCAAACCATGGCTAACATAACCTTGGATTGGTTGTCTGGAGGAAGTAATCGCCGCATCGGTGTTTTCGTAAACGATCTGATAGCCAGCGGACTCCACAGCGTAGACTAAACCCGGTCCAGGTCCACCTAATTCACTGTCCACCATTTGATCTACACTTGCCGTGGGATCATCGTCTGCGATGATGAGCTGTGACTTTGGAACGACATAGACATTTTGTGATCTATCTATCAGCCGTTTTACAGAGTCCACACTGTAACCATCCAATCGGGCCGCCAGCCGGATATCTCCATTGAGAGGATCAGAACCTGCGCGTGTGAACCTCTGGTTGCGGTTGTAGTAAGGATTTGACGCATGGGTTGGGTCAAGGTCAGGGAAGCCCGTAAAAATGAATTGATCCCCCATGGCCGGCTTGGTTTCAATAGAGTCGATTCGTGTCAACTCACTTTCCAAGCTGGAATATCGCCGCCAGAGCAGGGCAGTGCTATCGGCATCTTTTTTGCCGGCATCGATCTTCAACGGCAAACCTTTTGTCGTAACGATCACATCCACGGAGTCAGCGATATTGTCTATGCCCGCTAAGACTTGTGGCCTGATGATATTGAGATAGTCATCAGCCGATACTGACTCTAAGGATGTTCCGGAAAGAATCTGATCAATATCCGTCAGACCTAGAAGGTGAACCCCTGGCCGCACATTGCGGTAATAATCAGCGATCTGAAAACCAGGGCCAGAAGTTCCTTGATCGGCGTTATAAAGAACCAAGACATTGTTCGCGCCGATTTCGGCATGCAGCGATGCTGAAGCTAGAATACTTAAGCAAAGCTGGATTGCTGCAAAAGCTAAGAAGCGAAGCTTCAGAGGCAAAACCAAAGGAAGAGAAAAATACATCAAGCAGAACGTCAGCTAAAAAACACGATCCTTGAGGGATATCCCAAAGCGTCAAATCTCCGAATCTAGCTTATGGCTCGCCAGTCGATGTATTCCTCCCATCGTCCATTGATACACTTATCCTAACCCGACCATGAACGAGCGAGAATAGGACTTTTGTAATTCAAATTCAGTTCTAAACAGGATCTTATCGAGTTTTTTTAGTTCGCTGGAGCAAACCAAGAAGGCTCAATAGACTCAGCGCCAGCGTATTCGGCTCAGGGATGTCAAATTGAAAAATTCGATCGCTGATACTGGCAACAAGAGGAGAGGGAATCGGTCCTGCTAAACCAGAGTTCACCTGGAGGAAATCAAGTTCGGGAGCAAAAGGACTTGTGAAGATCAACAGGCTACTAGTGTCACCTGGATGAAGCTCAGTTCCGTTGAAAAACCATGCCATCGAGGTAGTATTGTCCCCACCACTCGCAGGAGAATGCTCGGTAGCAGCACCTGTAGGAATGGAAGAGGGAGCCGTTAAAGAACCACGGACGTCTGAGGCATCAACACCCACCGTCAAGGTGTCGATCCCTGGGCTGGCCGCAGTAACTGAAACAATTTGGTAGACGTAGATAACTTCGCCAGGGGCCGCAGGATTGGACTGAGCAATTCCTTCGCCATCCAAATAAAGTTGAAACTTGGGGCCAGGTGCGAAGGCTGCCCAATCTACTTCCGCAGTTAAAGTGTCACCAAAGACAGAAGCTACGATGGTAGCACTGCCATGCCATCGGCCGGCATCGGGTCCGAAACCGTCATTCAAAGCAAGATTCGTGGTGGCTAGAGACCCAGCCCAAACTGAAGTGGAACTTGCTACGAGCAGGCAGAACGTTGCAACACAGCTAACCCTGTTGAAACTATCTAGAAAGTACTTCATATGTATTGACTCCAATTCAACCGTGCTTGCCATTTCTATGGATGGAAATAATTGATCGCTACACTGCCGCTACTCTAAGTTCGCTTGTTCAAGCTAAAGAAACTACCTCCCACGTCGCCGCGATATGAATAAGCACATGCTGCACGAAGCAAGGAGTGCAATAGATGCTGGCTCAGGTATTGCAAGGGGACCGGGCGTAGGAACACCTGCCACTAAGGCTTGGGTGCCTCCATCAATCGTCAGCGACGCTCCCACTATCGGTAAATTTGGAGAGGAGAATGCCAAGCCCCAGCTACTCATGCCTGTTGGAATCTCAGGCGAGAAGAGCCAGCGGGCATTAGGAGTGAATGAAGCCGAAGAGGCATCCTGATCGCCTATGTTAAAAGTACCAATCGTATTAGCGGGGTTTGAAATGCCAATGATTTCAGCCGAGGCGCCGAGATTACCAGCGATGTTCAACTGGTACGTGTAAACGAGTGCATCGCCCGGGACGTATCCCAAGCCAGAGAAGTTTGTATTGAATGAAGCTGCTGTGAAGACGGCATAATCAATCGAGCCGCTCAAGCCTACACCGTTGTCAAAAGGTACGCTGCCAGTCACTCCGCCGAATGCGCCAGCATGCCCGTTGAGAATGCCTGCAAATGAAACGTTGGAAAACGCTACTAGTGTGATGATAGCGGCAAATAGATGAAAGAATCCTTTGGATGTCGTCTTGGTCATTAGCTTTCCCCTCAATAGTTGGTACTTCAGCTTAGCAGAAAGATTAGAATTACTCTTACTAAATGTGTTCAGACCGGCCGCATCTTGCAGCCACTCTCAAAAGATATTGCAGAAACCCAATAACTTGTAAAAAGTGTGTACCGTCCCTGAAGCCCCGATTGGATCGATACTTCTCGACTGCAAGAATGAAAATATCAGAAAAACTTGCCTTGTCAATCAAATTGTTAATAAGGGCTAAAAATAATTCAGGTTGGCGTACCAGGAATTGCATTTAGGGAAAACTGATCCCCTGCTGGATGATGGATGATATATGATTGCATTGCGAATTTGTGTTACATAGCGCTCTAACCTCAACCACAGGAAGGAGTTATTATCGTTTATCGCACGGTTGGCCATGCCGAGGGGGATAACGAACTCAAGGCGGATAGGCTGTAGCTTTTCGTGGTGAGGTGGAAGCTTGAACGAGCCGAACAAAGTCCATTTGCAGCAACTAGCCCACGGTAAAGAACCGAGCATCGCTACCACCCGGGCCGATCTCAAAGCGCACTTTGCGGGCGCAGCGGGGGCAATGACCCACATAAGCAGTTTGCTCCGGATTGCGATAGACCCGCGAATAGACTCCGCAACAGGCGAAATTAACGCCCAGAAACGGCGTCTCCGAACTGTGAATTCGACAGGGCTCGCTGGTATCCTCCGAGAGGAGATCGAGATGCTTGCCTTTGTCGATCATTTCAAAAAGCTCTAATTATGGCGGGCGCCAGCGAACCTTGACGGAGGTCAGCCTGTCAGCTACAGTTATTTGGAGAATACATAGTAATTCGGCACGCAGCCAATCCGAATCATCCCAGAAACTTGAAAACCATGGCCATTTTGTCCTTGCTAACCCTGTTACTACTACCGCTTACCAAGCGGAGGGCTAAGGGTTCGTAGAGACATTTTTACCAAAAAAAGTTATCAAACCCTGAGGCCCCCGGCTTCAGGGTTTTTTTGTTGCCATTTCACCAATTCAGGCCGATTCGTTGAATCGCGGCTATCAAACCACCAACCACTAGCCACCAACCACCATGACAACTTCTCAGCCAAGAAGAATTACAATTTTCGATACGACCCTGCGCGACGGCGAACAATCGCCGGGGTGCAGTATGAATCTCAATGAGAAACTCGAGGTTGCCCAAGCCCTGGTGGACCTCGGTGTGGACGTGATCGAAGCCGGGTTTCCTATCACCTCGGTCGGCGACTTCGAAGCGGTGCGTGAAATTGCGAAAACCGTATCCGGGGCTACCATCTGCGGTTTGGCCCGCTGCCGCGAGGCGGATATCGACCGTGCCTGGGAGGCACTCCAGCACGGCAAGGACACTCGCATCCATGTCTTCTTGGCCACGAGTGCCATTCATCGCGAGTTCAAGCTCCGCATGGACAAAGAGGAGATCATTCGCCGAGCGGTCGAAGGGGTCAGGCGGGCTAAAAGCTATTGCGAGAACATCGAATTCTCCCCCGAAGATGCGGCTCGCACTGAGCACGATTTTCTCTGCGAAGTGGTCGAAGCGGCCATCGCCGCTGGCGCGACCACGGTAAACATCCCTGACACGGTCGGTTATGCCACGCCCACCCAGTTTGCGGAGGTGATTCGTATGTTGGTGAATCGAGTGCCGAATATCGATCGGGCCGTGATCAGCGTTCATTGCCACAACGACTTGGGCCTGGCTGTTGCCAATAGCCTCGCGGCTGTCGAGAACGGAGCTGGGCAGATCGAGTGCACGATCAACGGCCTCGGCGAACGCGCTGGCAATTGTTCGCTGGAAGAAGCCGTCATGGCCTTGCGGACCCGTGGGGACTATTACCATGCCGAGACGTCGATCAACACCCCGCGCCTGGTTCCGACCAGCCGTTTGGTTTCCAACATTACCGGCATGGTGGTCCAGCGGAATAAGGCCATTGTCGGCCGCAACGCATTTGCCCACGAGGCAGGAATTCACCAGGATGGTATGCTCAAAGAACCTACCACTTATGAAATTATGCGACCCGAAGACGTCGGATTTGTCAAAACCGACCTTGTACTCGGCAAGCATAGTGGCCGTGCTGCGCTTGGCGACCGTAGCCGGGCGCTCGGTTACCACCTGACCGACGAGCAACTCGATGCCATCTTCGTCGATTTCAAGAAACTCGCGGATAAGAAAAAGGAGATTTACGACGGCGACATCGCGGCCTTGATCGAGCAACGCAACACGGAGATTGGCGACCAATGGCATCTTGTTTCTTACGAGGTTCAAGCCACGAGCGGGGCCGTTCGACAGGCCAAGATTGTGTTGTCGCGAGCCGGTGAAGAGTTTGAAGCAACCAACAGCGAGGGTGACGGGCCACTGGATGCCTTGTTCCTGGCGATTGAAAAGATCACGGGCAAATCGGTCGTGGTGAAGGATTTCAGGGTTCAAAGCGCCAGTCGAGGCAAAGATGCCCAAGGGGAATCTATTATCGAAGTGGAATACAATGGCCGTGCGTACCGCGGGCGAGGCGCTTCCACCGATACGGTGGAAGCCGGTGCTCGGGCTTTCCTCAACGCCATCAACCGCATTGAAGCCGGCACTGCCGAAGTCGTCCAACAATCAGCAACAGTGTGAGAAGGGTGGTAGATGGCTGGTGACAGGTGGTTGGTGTGAGGAACCTAGCACTCGCCACGAACCACTACAAAACAAACGCTACCACGTAAAACGCCCAACCCGTCAAGGTGGTGAGCAACATGTCGATCGCAGCCAGCCAGGCCCAGCGCCGGTGGGAATTGCTATGTTCTGCAGGTAAGGGAGGCCGCGGAAAATTCTTGAGGGCCCTGACGAACACGACCAGCCACAATACCAGTGTGGTAACCGCAAAAAAAAGGTGGACCCATAATACGTAGTAAACAACATTTTCTGGAGTGCCGCCAACCTGGCCTGCCGCCCGCTCTTCCCAACCATGGAGCCGAATATCCACCTCGAACAAGGTTAACACCACCAGCAACAGACCAGTCAGAATAATCTGCACTTTCTTGTGGAGCGCGTACTTCTTCTCTACCCGAACCAGTCGAATGCTCCAGGCGAGTGTTGCCAGCACGAGCACCATCCCTAGACACACCACGTCGAGCATCAGCGAGCCGCGCGTCCCGAGGAACCCATCCCAGCCAGGCAAATCCATGACTTAGCACCGTGTTAAACTAGGAAATTGAGAATCAGCCCACCGAGATTGGTTGGCGAACCGCACCCAAAACAGTAATCTGAAGACGCGACGGAAGCTAGTGCAGAACGCGAGGCGGTCAATATTCCGCACTCCGCATTCCGCACTCCAAATTCGAATTGGCCGAGTGGCGGAATGGCAGACGCTCTGGACTTAAAATCCAGTGGGGGGTAACCCCCGTGCGGGTTCGACTCCCGCCTCGGCTATTTACGGTGTAAACACTTACGACGATTCCAGGACTTGCGGATTTCAACATCGAAACCTCACATGGAACAAACTTGGAACAACTTGGCATTTATATGGCACTTGCGTCGATGATTTTGCGTTCGCAACGGTAATAGGATTCTCTTGCCCATCCCTGATGGTGCAGACAATCGGAGAATTCCCAGTGGCCAGAATTCAAAAGGTCAAAGACTCATCCAAATTCACGATCTGCTTTCGCTTCCAGGATCGCAATATCCAACACTCATTTGGTACAGGCGATAGGAGAAGAGTGACTAGAATCTGTTTACGCATTGAAGAAACTCTCCACTTGAAAGCGTCGGCGTGGACGTTCGAAGCGTCCAACGCAAACTTCATTCGGGCATACTCGTCGACGCCGGTTAGCTGCCCTCGCTAACTGCCGTCGATCATGGACACCACTGAGTTTAGAGGCCCTCAGTCGCTGCATTTCTTGGGGAAAGAGACAGAGCGAGAAATCTCGGTTTTCCTGTAAACCTGCGAGAATGGCGTCTCCAATTTTTTCTTGCAACGTGGGGAGTAGGGGACAATAGCCAGTTGTTAGCTCTTGATTCCCGTAGACTGAACTTCAGGTACCACTCATAAGATAGACTCAAACTCAAGGCGCCTGGACTAATGACGCGGAGCGGGGTGCCTATCAACGCCTTGCTCTTTGCCGAATTTGATCTTTCTAGATGTGCCGCTAACTATCGGAGGTAAGACTAATGAAATTACGATCTGTGTTGAAAATAGCTACGTACCTATTTGCAATTCTACCGTTTTTTTCGTCCAGCAACTCTTCCAATTGCACATACGCTGGCAGTATCAACCTCGGGCAGGCCGCAAACTTTGTTGTCCTCGGATTGGAGAACGGCACGGTTATCATCAACTCAGCAACTTCAATCACTGGTGATGTCGGCTACAGTGATGGAGTTGTCAGCAATACCAATCAAAAAGTAGATTCTTTTGTAGGTACTGCTTATGTGCATAGCGGAGCAACATTTAATCACACAATGGCCACCTACGATCCATCGGGTGGTATTCAGACTGGACCGGGTGTAGTCGACGATCTTCTAGATCAAGCAAATGCTGATGCACTAGCCGCATCGGCAGCTGCTGCAGCATTAGGACCACCTACACATGTCTTGGGAGAATTAGGAGACAACGACAACGTAGTAGTCAATAGTGTTGGCACAATGAACATTGTGTCGTTAACTTCACTTGACTACAAGGAGGATGTATTCGAGATTTCTGGTGGCCCCAATGACTTTTTCTTCATCAACGTAAGCGGCAACTTTGAAATGGATAATAGTCAGATTGTCCTTTCCGGAGTTGCACCTTCGCATGTGTTGTGGAACTTCCCCAATGCATCGACAATTGATATTAACAAAGAAGGTAATGTATTCCGTGGAACTATTCTAGCGCCTGTTGGAAGCGTTGAGTATCATAACCCAGCTACCTTTGAAGGGGCGATTATTGCCAAAGATATTGATCTACACTCCGATTTCAATATCACCCATGTAGGGTTTGTTCCCGAGCCATCATCTCTTGTTTTGGTAATCTTCGGAGTAGCAACTAGCTTGGGCCTTCGGCAACGCTGCATTAGAAGTTAACCTATACATAATGTCATTCACATGCCCCAATAATGGCACAAGAAATCGCGAATCGCTGTGAATGAGCCGACAGGCCCTGCTTTCTGGCGTCTACAAAGCTCAGCGGTGTGCTACACCTCCGGTAGCTGTGACTATGAATCTAAAGCGATTCAGGTTCATCGTCTTGGGCGATTTAGCAGATGTCCGTAACTAGCGTCGGCGTGGACGACCGAAGCAGGCTTCAATGCACGGGTGACGCCCTCCCAATGCAGTTGCGCCTAATAGGAACTGGTGACAAATCGGTGGCGATTTAGCCAACATTGAAGCTACTTGCACCCATTGCAAAGTACGTGTACGATCGCGCGAAGTTAGTTTACTCCAACGCATTTGCGTCACTTCACCGACCCATTCACCATGCAAGATTGAAGGACTTAAAATCCAGTGGGGGCCAGAATCCATCATGTGGGCCCGTGCGGGTTCGACTCCCGCCTCGGCTACTTGATATGTGGTGATGTGAGATTGGCATTGGTGAGCGGCCTGAGAGCAGTTTTCAAGAGGTGCGTACGTCCACACCGAAAATCTTTTCACATTAGCCCGGTTCTTTTCCTAGGTTTCATTGAACGCGAGAGCGCGTTCGTCTGATTTGATTCCCCAATGCTCACGCGATAGTTAGTAGGTTTCTGGCCACCAGCTGTGATGTTCGGTAGGACCTCGTCGTGCTGTTTACGCCGATTCTATTTCGAGCAGTGTAAGGTGACAGACTCGCATTGATAGGGCGTCTGCAATAAGATGTGTATGGAACAGCCCGATCAATTGATGGTGATTACGTTTTTGAGCGAAAACCAATGCATCTAAGGTCTACAAGAATAGAATTGCAAGTTTAGTGAGAAGTAGAATAGTCGAATTCATTTAACAAGGTTGTATGATACCATGTAATGACTAAAAAGGTCAGTTAATTCGCCGCATTCATTAAGAGAATTGTCGGCGAATCTTTAACAACCGTAGGAAGTGAAAACCGAGTGATTACTAATTCTGTACGAAGGCGAGTGGCTCTGGCCTTCCTGGCCCATCCCGACGATGCGGAGATTCTCTGTGCCGGGACACTTTTGCGGCTGGCAGAGCTAGGCTGGGAAATTCACATTGCGACCGCCACCCCGGGTGATTGTGGGTCAACCAGCTTGCCACCGGAGGAGATTGCAGAGATACGCCGCACGGAAGCGGCAGCTGCCGCGAAGTTGCTCGGCGCCACCTATCACTGTCTGGAAGAACGTGACGTCAATGTTGTCTTCGATAAGGTGGCGAATCGCAAAGCAATCGATCTGTTTCGCAGGATCGCACCTTCGTTGGTGTTTACCCATCCACGACGGGACTACATGCTTGACCACGAGCAGGTACATCAATTGGCTCGCAGTGCAGCTTTTGCTTACTCCATCCCAAACGCTTCAGAGCTTCCGTTGGTTGAAGGCTCTATGATCCCCTGGCTCTATTACTGTGACCCCGTTGAGGGACGCGATCCCTATTCGGGCAAAATTGTAAACCCCACAGTGCATATTGATATCTCAAAAGAGATGGATCGCAAGAGCGACATGCTCGCCTGCCATGCCTCACAGCGAGAATGGCTTCGTGCCCATCATGGGATGGATGAATATATCGACAGCATGAAACGCCATGGTGCGATGCGAGGCAAAGAATTTGGCACTCCATACGCAGAGGCCTTTGTTCAGCACCGAGGGCATCCGTATCCTCAATCCGACTTACTAGAAGAACTTTTAGGAGACAAATAGATGGCTCGCCCGATTAGCAAAGTTGCCCCCGAGTGGTGGGACTACACGACGCTCGATCTTGAAATCCTTGAAGATGCTGCTCGACTAACCGCCGACGATCTGGTGGGGCTTTCTCGCGAAGGGTTCGAAGTGGTTATTTATGACACCCTGGAAGAATTCTTCTGTGCCGAGGCTCTTGAGTACATCCAAGCCTGGCAGCAGGCGACACCCGACAATCCTACCGGTATTTGTGGCCCCATCGGTCCCACCGAACAACTGCCGTTGGTGGCCAAGATCGTCAATGCGCTCGATCTGAAACTGCACAACGCCCATTTTTGGGGCATGGATGAGTGGATTGAGGATGGTAAGCCGGTAGCTACGGATCACCCTCTCTCCTTCGCCAAAGCCGATATGGAGTTGTGCTTTAACCGTATTCGCCCTGAATTGCTAATGCCTAAGGAGAATATCCACTTCCCCACAAATCTAGATGCTTATTCAAAGAGTTATGACGACGTGCGCTGTGTGCTGATGCAAGGAGGGCAGGGCGAAGTCAAACACTGGGCATTTAATGACCCTCCCAAGCGCGAAGGTGCTTATAAGGATCAACCCCCTTCACCCGAAGAGTATCGCAAACTCGCAACCCGCATCACCGATCTCCATCCGATGACCGTGATTCAAAACGCGCGGACCTCGGGTGGGGGTTACGTTCCCCAAGTCCCCACCTGTGCGGCCACTGTAGGCCCCGTCGAGACCTGGAAGGCGGACACAGTATCAATCTGGCATCCTGGCCATCACGACAATCCGTTTGGAATACGTCTGACGGCGCTAATGATCAGCAAGCAGATCCCCGATAGCTCGGTACCCATGTCGCTACTAGCCGATCATCCCAATGTCCGGTTCAGCTACTACCGTGGCGGCATCGGCACTGTCGAAGCAGAAATGCACTAATTGGTTGAATCATTACGTCTCACAGCGATCAGTGGCAAATCTGCGTCAGTTGCGTTGGGTTTTTTCACAGCCCACTTGAGAATCAGTAGTTTTTCTCAGAGAATTAGTTAGCCGTTCGAACCCCTCCGGGGCGGCATGCATTTTGACTGTTCGGAGCTTGACTCCTAATGCTTTTCTACCGATATTTGTCCGCTCTACCTTAATTTAATGATCTGTTGCAATGACCCGAACGAGACCAGCGATGCGAATTATCCTGATCGTAATGTTGATTGTGTGCTGTGAAGGACTGTGGGCTCAACCCACCACGTTGGCCCCTCCTGCTGATGTGGACCGTCTCACCCGGCTTGGCAAGGAGATTGAACCCGATCTCAAGGGCCGTGTGGAGCGGCTGCCACAGTACGTCGAGTTCTTTCGTGCCCAGTTAGCCAACGACAAGTGGCTGTTCGCCTTCGATGTGACGGCAACCCAAGCCAACGATGGGTCGGTCGTCCTCCAGGGATTTGTCGAGTTTCCGGAGACTCGCGAGGGGTTGGAGGCCTTTCTTAAAGTGTTGGGCTTCGGGAAGATCGAGAACGAACTGGAAACTCTTCCAGCCGCCAGCCTCGGTGAGAAGAAGTTCGGCTTTGTCAAGACAACGCACACACTTAGCTACGATCGTCCGGAAGAACCACGCGAAGTGGTGACTGACTGCTCGTTGGGAGAGCCCTTGTACATTCTGCGGGAAGCAGGGGATCATTTCTTGGTCCACTCAAGGGATGGCTATGTTGGCTACGTCGCGGCTGCAGATGTGCATCGCGTTGGACCGGAGGCCTTCGACCGCTATCCCTCCGAGTCGAGTGTGCGGATCGTAGCGGACTACGAGCTGGATTCGGGCCTAGTGCTTCCCCTGGGGGCCGTGTTGAAGCGAATTCCCGACAAACAAGACCGGGTGAAGTGTGCATTGCCCACGGGAGAAGTCGTTGAGGTTCCTGCTGCCAACTGCGAACCCACCAAGATCCCCAGCAAACAGATCGACGAGGCCATCGCCCGCGCGAGCAAGTTGATAGGAACTCCTTACCACTGGGGTGGTAAGACGCAAGACGGGATCGATTGCTCCGGCCTGGTACAGGTTGCCTATGCGTCGATTGGTCTAAATCTACCCCGTGATTCTTATCAGCAGTTTTATCTGGGACAGTTGGTGGCAACTCGTTGGCACCGCTCGCAACTGAGACGTGGAGATACGCTCTACTTTGTCGGCCCGCATGGCAAGATTCGCCATACGGCACTCTACTTGGGTGACGATCGATTTCTGCAAGCGGTGATGCCTCACGTCACGATCAGCAGTTTTAATCCCGAACACAAGGAATACGACCCCAAACGGGATGCCTCTTTCGTTTTCGCCAAACGGCTCTGGTAAGCCCAAGCTACGACACGAGCCAGCAGAGCAGGGCAGTTGCATAGCCGGCAAAGTTGCCGATGGCATAGCCAATAAGTGCCATCAATACGCTCGCCGGAACCAGACTCTCTTGATGGTGCGTGGCAACGATCGTTGCCGAAGCGGCACCACCGATGTTCGCCGCACTGGCGATGGCAGCCGTATGGACATCGACCTTCATCAGCTTGGCACCAAAAAGGCAAAATGCTCCGTGGATGAAGATCCAGATGGTTGCCCCTACTAGAAACGGCAGAGCTTGCCCCGCTGCATGGGCCAAATTAGTTTGGGCACCCATCCGCGCGACGAACAGATAGACCAGAGCCATCGCAAATTCGTGGCTGCTAGGAATTTTTCTCAGGGGGGTGAACGAAAGTCCAATTCCAATGGCGGTAATGAGCAGAATTTTCCAGGCTGAGGCACTCAGGTAAGGGTCGATGGTTGGGAGACGCTCCGAGATCAGTTCCGTGATCCAGCTTGCGAATAATGCAACAGTGAGAAGGTAGAGGATGTCGGGCGTCGTAGGGGCAGACGTCTCGGCCGTCTCGGCGCGTGCGGCAGAAAGCATCTTGGCGACTCGATCCTCATCGACACCGGTGAAGGAGGCAAACCGATCGGCAAAGATTTTCGATCCGAGCAGAATAGGGAGCCAGAACAGATAGATCACTGAGTCGCCAATGACAGCGAGCCCGACATCGGTCCCACTGGCATCAATCATTTGGCTGACGGCTGCCATATTGCCTGTCCCACCGATCCAACTTCCCGCGAGTGTGCCAAAGGCCTTCCAGGCTTCGGGGCCTAACCAAGGTTTGACGACTAAGAACCCAATAGGGGCGCCGACCATCACTCCCAAGGTGCCAAAGAGCATGACCACCACTCCTCGGCCCAATACGCGGATCGCCCCCTGCACATTTACCTTTAGCATCAGCAGCACCAACATCATCGGCAGCACAAGCGAGCCGATACCGTCGTAAACGGGGGACTCGGCTGGCAAGATTCCTAAGGTGGCCAGCAGGACAGGAGTGAGATAGATAAAAATCAGTGGTGGCAGAAACTGAAACAGCCGGCTCTGAGTTGCCTTCTCCAACCAAAAGAACAGCGCACATACGCCAAGGAGCGTGGCGAGCACTCCTTCGGTGCTGGTGATGGAGAGAGAGGTTTCCATGGAGACAAACCGCGAGCTTCCGCCTGCGGCTATAAGGGAGTGATCCTTACTCAGGTTTTGAGAGCCGGGTCGTTACCATTAATCCAGGGGCCTGCGAGTCGTTGATAGTCTTTGACAAACAGCTTGCTTCCTTTGTCGCCAGCCGACCAGCCAGGCACGTGGCGCGCCGGTGCGCGTTGGGCGGACATGGTTTCCCAATTGTTCGCCCAGCCAGGATTGCCATCAGAGACCTGCATGCTCTGTGGATCAAAATGGAACACCCTTCCTTGGCGATAGCTCTCTGAACCTAGTTTGACTATCACCATGGCCGCGGCACCCATCTCGGGATCGCATTTCACAGCCGAAGGGTCTCCTGCTCGAATAGCCTCGCAGAAGTTTTTGAAGTGGGCAAAGGTCGTATCTTCTGGAGCGGTCACTTCGATCCGTTCGCTTTTGATGCTGCTGTCGTGCGTCACCTGAGGGCGTTCTGCTACAAAATTGTAACCGGTGAAGACTTCTCCCGATCCGAATACAAAGGAACCATGGTGACCGCGAATGGTTTGGTTGAGAGGAGTTTCCTCGCAGGCCATCGTGGCAGTCACGAATCCTTGCACTCCTTCATGGAAATCTGCGACGACCGTTGCTACGTCTGGGACATTACGATCATCGTATTCGAGGAAAATCCCACCGGCACCCGTCACGCGACCAGGAAAGCGTAGTCCCGTCGCAGCCAACATCGAGGTGGTGCGGTGGACAAACAGATCCGTAAACATTCCCGATCCAAATGGCCAATAGCAACGCCACTGGCCAAATTTGGCGCGGTCAAAGGGCATTTCTTCCGCTAGACCAAATTCCGTTCCCAGGAACATCTGCCAGTCGATATTCTTGGGGGTCATGTCTTCGGTGAGTTCGTAGTAGCGCCACTGCCCCATGTCGGAATTACGGAATATCTCGGTCTGATACTGCACGACTTTGCCTAGTTGGCCTTCACAGATACGGCGGCGGGCGTCTTCCCACACAGGTAGTTGCGTGGACTGAACGCCCACTTGCATCACCAGGCCCGACTTTTTCCATGTTTGATAAACATTCAATGCCTCCTCCACAGTGTGCGTCATGGGCTTCTCGCAGTACACGTGCTTCCCTGCTGCAAGGGCATCAAGAGTTTGCTTCGCATGCCAATGGTCGGGTGTGGCAATGCAAACCGCATCGATCGATTTGTCGTTGATAATGTCACGATAGTCGGCAGTCGCAATCGGTTTCTGTTTGGTCAGTTCGGCAACTTTCTGCACGGCCCGATCCCGGTAACGATTGAACACATCACAGACTGCGGCAATTTCCACGGTGCCATCTTCATTCTGTAGTCTTGCTGCCGAATCGAGATGCTGCTGACAACGCCCCCCCACGCCAATAAAGCCAATTCGCAGTCGCTCGTTGGCAGGAGGATTCTTGGAAGTACTCACGGCACGGGCAACCGGGGTAGCAGCCAGTGCAGCGGAAGCGGTAGACACTTTGATAAACTTGCGACGAGTCACATCTGGAAAAAAATTATTCATACTAAGATTCTTTAACCTTGTTAAACTTTGCTTCGATTCAGTTATCTGAAGCTTTCTCCTCGGAAGTCATAAACCCGGCGCAATCCGCACTGCGGCAGCCCGTGGTTTCAGGGATCGTTATGGGCATCCCCTTGGTATGGCGAACAGCAAGCCAGGCGAAACACTCGGCGGCCATTGTCAGAGGATTGAGACCCAGTTCGCTTACATCCTTCACCGACTTGAAGTGTTCTGCGAGCATTTGACGGATAACTTTGTGCTGGCTGCCGCGACCCGTTAGCCATACTTCGTCGGGAACCTCGGGAAGCTTCTTAACGGCTCGTACAAACGACTCGACAGTGATCTGGCAGAGCGTGGCTGCCCCATCGGGAACGCTCAACCCCGCGACATCAATGTGATCGAACTCATAACGGTCCGCAGACTTCGGCAAGCTACGTGAGAAAAAAGGAGAACTCAGCGCTTCCTCGACGACGTTTGGGTCGACTTTACCTTCGATGGCTATGCGACCTTCGCTATCATGGGGAACTTCCGCCATTTCCTGCACCCACTCGTTGATCAATGACACTCCAGGACCGGTGTCGCCAGCGATGATCTCATCGTCTTTGCTCAGCCATGTTACGGTGGCAACCGATCCCAGGCTAAGCATCAGAGTTGGGCGTGACTGACGGGCCATAAGGGCCCGATGAAACATGGCACCCAGCGGGCCACCTTGGCCACCAATCGCCATGTCGTGTCGTCGGAAATCACTTACGACGGGAAGTCCCGTCCCTTCGGCTAGTAGCCATGCATTGCCGATCTGCAGAGTGAGGCCCTCGCTGGGCATGTGGCGCAGGGTGTGTCCCTGAAATCCCAAAAGTGTTGCCCGAGCGACTTCCTTTGGGTAAGAATCCTTCAGCAGCTTGAATGCATTGAGATGGTGCTGAGTAAGTTTTTTTTCCAGTCGTAAGATCTCTGTCGTGGGAAGATCGTTTTGGGTAGCCTCAAGAATTCGCCAGCGAAGTTGGCTATCGTAGGGCAAAGATACTCCACCGAGTGGATGGATTTCTTCCTGTCCGTCGGTTTCTATGATCGCAGCTTCCACCCCGTCGCCCGAAGACGAGCTCGTCAAACCAACTGACTGAGTAAGCGTGGAACGAGGCACCTGTCACCTTTAGGGAGGAATCGAAAGTACCCTAGAAAAACAGTTTAACAATTGCTTCTTGTCGAATTACGACAAACAGCGCAGAAATTTCGACATTTTGCGCAATATGTGGTATATTGTACTTAGAACTTAGCCGTATTCCCAGATACCTTTAGTTTTCTCGAGGCAAGACTACTGCCGCTGAGGGAATTAGGGATCATCTCAAAGCAAAAAAGATAGCGATACTCATGCCGAAATCAGCCAAGATTCGAGTGCCCGAAGTCGCCGTCCTTGTCGAAACGGATTACAGCTGGGGCCGAAGTGTCGTTCAAGGTATCGCTGATTACTGCAGCAAATTTGGACCGTGGAATCTACTTACGGATCCTCGCGATTATAGTCGACGCTGGTCTCTACCTGATCGATGGCGAGGCGATGGCATCATCGCTCGGATTAGTACTCCACTGCAGCTTGAAGAGATCACCGATACTCGACTCCCGACAGTGAACGTCGATGATGTCTTTACCGATCTGCCTAGCATGGGACAAGTTCGCACGAATGAAGCGGAAAGGGCGAAGATGGCGGTGAGCCATTTTCAAGGGCGCGGCTTGAAGCATTTCGCGTATTACGCACCTCCGAGCAACGAGTATTCCAAAGAGTGTGAGAAGGCATTCGTCGCCGAGTTGAGCAAGCAGAATTTAACCTGCCATGTGTACAAGCCTGGTTATCGAGTGACCCGCCGCATCGGGCGCGATGAACAACATACCCGAGTGCATCGATGGCTTAGTAATCTTCCACGCCCGGTGGCAATTTTTGCCGTCGACGCCCGTCGTGGTCGAGAACTCACGGAAATTTGCAGCATGGAAGGTATCTCCGTTCCAGACGAAGTTGCCATCTTGTCTGCCGAGACGGATGATCTCATTTGCGGACTGAGCACCCCGCCGCTATCTAGTGTTTTGGTAGCAAGTCAAAGGATAGGTTACGAAGCAGCCGCCATGCTTCACGCCATGATGCAGGGGGAAGCTCCTCCCACTGAACCGCGATTGATCTCTCCTACTTGCGTGATTGGCAAACAATCGACCGACGCCTTGGCAATTGACGATGTGATGATTACCAAGGCAATGAGATTTATTCAGGCCCATGCTTACAAGGGGATCGTTGTCGAGGACGTACTGCGTGAGGTGCCCGTCTCTCGCCGCTTTCTTGAACTGCAGTTCAAGCGCTATTTTGGACGTTTACCTGCCGAGGAGATCCGCCGCCTGCGACTTGAGCGTGGCAAAGAGTTGCTCTCGCAGTCGGAACTCTCAGTCGAGGCGATTGCAGACGCCTGTGGCTATGCGGGGACGACCCAGTTCGGCGTCGCCTTCCGTAAGCGTTTTGGTCAAACACCGCTAGCGTTTCGCAAGCAAATGCATGGGCGCTAGCGGTAGATCAAAAATTCACCTCGGCGAGCACCAAAATCCTCCAAGTCAGGGGCAATAAATACTTCAAGTTGCTCGATTGTCGTGCCCTCGGCTATCGCCGAGAAGATCTGCTCATTAGCCAAGAGCCGATTGAACCGAGTCATGTCCCACTTTTCAGGGAAGAGTTCTCTTAGCGCCAACGCGACGATTAATCCTGTTCGCACTGGCTCAAACGCGTTGCGATCTGTGACGATGATGTTGATCCCCTGGCAAGTCTCCTGCGCAAACTTGCTTTCACGTGGGGTAAAGCGAATTGGCACAAATGTCACCCCAGGTATCTCTTTCTCATTGAGAAACCCCGCAAGCTCTACTGCGTCGATCCAGGGTGCTCCCAGGACTTCAAACGGGGTATCCGTGCCACGGCCAACCGAGACATTCGTAGTTTCCAACAAGCCAATACCGGGATAAATCAAAGCCTCTGTCAGACTTCGCATGTTCGGAGAAGGGTTTGTCCAAACCAGCCCCGTATGATCCCATAGCTGGTCGCGTCGCCAATGTTCCACCTTCACAATCTGGAGATCAACATCGAGTTTGTTTTCCGTGGCGAACATCTTGGCAAGCTCTCCCATGGTCATACTATGACGCACAGGAATTTCGTGGAATCCTACGAACGATTTCTTATCTGAATCCAGACCGGGGCCTTCAAAGACTACGCCACCTAGCGGATTAGGACGGTCCAATACGACAAACCTCAAATCGTGATCTGCGGCTGCCTCGAGAGCTAACCCCATGGTCGAAATATAGGTATAGAATCGTGTTCCAATATCCTGGATATCGAACACGAGGGTATCTATCCCCTCGAGTTGTTTCGCCTCTGGTTTGCGAGATTCTCCATAAAGGCTGTAAACGGGAAGTCCAGTTGATTCCTCGCGGGTGTCGGAGATATTGGGTTCGTCGAGTTTTCCGTAGAGTCCATGCTCTGGGCTAAAGATAGCGATCAACTCTACATCTGGTGCATCGTGCAGCAGATCGATGGTCCGTTTTCCTTGACTGTTGAGTCCCGTGTGGTTCGTGATCAAACCCACACGGCGACCTTTCAGTGGGGCGAACTGATCTCGTTCGAGTACGTCGATGCCCAGCAGTGTATTTTTGCCATCCGATTTCTGCGACGAAGCAGTAAAGTTTCCGGTGGCATTGCTCTCTTCAATCGCCGCAGCGGCTACTGTGCCGATACGACCTGCGAGTGGATTCACGTTTCCTTCACCATCGGGATGCAGTCGGCTTGAGAGAAAAATGACGAAAAGATCGAGCTCAGGATCAATCCACAGAGCGGTCCCGGTAAAGCCACCATGTCCTACGGCTCTTTTACTGAACAACTCCCCTCGATTGCTGGAATACTTGCTTGAGCTATCCCAACCTAACGCACGCTTGTGTCCACTGACATTGCGTGGTCGACCCATTTCAGCAATCGTCAGCGGACTGAACAACTGGGAGTCGCCGATTTGCCCTGAACTGAGGAACATGCGGGCATATTTGGCAATATCATAGGCCGTAGAGAACAGGCCTGCATGACCCGCTACACCTCCGAGTAGTGCGGCGCGTGGGTCATGAACTTCACCACGAAGCCATTTGCCATCACGCTTTTCGGTCGTCGCGGCGCGGGCTCGCAAATCACTGGGAGGAAGATATCCAGTGTCAGTCATGCCAAGCGGTTTAAAGATATTTTCAGCCGCGAAAGTCGCCACGTCTTGCCCAGTAACTTGCTCAATCACATTCCCCAGGACAAGGAATCCTACATCGGTGTAGACAAATTTTGTTCCGACCGGGGCAGTAGGAGTCAGCGCCCATATCTTTTCCCAAGCTAGCTCGGGGCCCTCTTCATAATCCGCCAAAGGGTTGTCGGGAATAAGCCCCCCTTGATGTGTTAGTAGATGTTCGACAGTGATTGTTTCCTTGCCGTTCTGCGCGAATTCAGGCAGATAGGTTGCCACGGGTTCTCGAAGTCTCACCTGACCACGTTCAACCAATTTCATGATACTCGTAGCTGTGGCCAAAGGTTTGGTTAGTGAAGCCAGATCAAAAACCGTTTCGAGCGTCATCTCTTCGCTTGTAGGCTCAACTTGGCGATGGCCATATGCGCGCGCGAAGGCAACTCCTCCACGACGGCCTATCACTACGACACAGCCGGGCAAATTTCCTTTGTCAATCTCAACAGCCACCAATTCGTCGATTTTGTTGAGCTGATCGGCGTTGAGTCCAAGCTCCGCGGGCTGCTTTCTCGGAATCTTAGAAGAGTCGGCAATGCTAGGTTGCGAGGAAAAGCTAGAGAGAAAGCAATTGGCCACCAAGCTTAGAATAAGAATTCGAACGCGCACGAGGTTCATCGTAAATTCTCCTGATTGGATTCGCCGTTTGTTCGTTCGGCGATGAAATAGCTAACAATGTATCCTGATAAGAGCGTAATCATGGCACCCACGACCGCGTACCAAGCCCAGTAGAGATTCGTGCTTGTGGCGATAACTGTAATCGAGCCAACGCCGACAAAAAACCCAGCCAATGCGGCACGCTGCCGCACGCCTGACGTGAGCACAGCCAATAAATACAATCCCAGGAGCGGGCCTAACGCAAAACTGGCAATCCCCAGTACGCCATTGACCGTGCTTTCTGTCGCTCCGATATGGTAGGAAGCAATCGCGATTCCGACTTGCAATAGTCCGAATCCTGCTGTCGCTATTCGACTTATCCACAGTTGTTGCGTGGAAGAAAGCTCCCTCTTCGCAAGGGGAAGATAAATGTCCTGCACAAGTACTGTTGCCGACGAGTTCAGAGAACTCGAAAGGGTCGACATTGCCGCGGCAAACACTGCCGAGAGAGTAATTCCAATCAAGCCATAGCTCAGATGATTCACGATGAAATGTGCAAAGACTTTATCTCGGTCGCTGTCTGTAAATGGCTCATCGAGAGGAAATTCCTGATAAAAACAGGCCAGACCGACGCCGATGAAAAGAAACAAAGCGAACTGCAAACATACGATGAGGCCACTTAGTGCTAAGGCCCAACTTGCTGACTTCTGGCTACGAGAACTCAAATAGCGCTGCACCATGAGTTGGTCCGTGCCGTGTGTTGCTGCTGTGAGAAACACCCCTCCGATCAATCCAGACCAAAAAGTCATGGTCGATTTGGTCAAACTCAGGTCGAAATCGAAAATGCGGAACTTCTCTGTTTGCTCACCAAACTGAGTAAGCTGTTCCCATCCTCCGGGGAGGCGGGAAATCATAATCCAAAGTGCTACAATCGCGCCGACGATATAGATAAAGAATTGGAGACAATCGTTCCACACGACCGACTTGACTCCACCAAGAAATGTATAGACGATCGTCACCACTCCCAGAATGACAATACAAGTTGTCAGTCCCAGCCCCACCACTTGCTGCAATGCCAGGGCCGTCAAAAACAAACGCAATGCGTCGCTCAAATTGCGGGTAACCAGGAAAAGTGCTGAGGTCACCCGGCGGGATAGCACCCCAAATCGTTTTTGCAGGACTTCATAAGCGGTAAATGGCTGCCCTTCGAAATAGCGGGGCAGCAGAATCCAGATTACAAGCAATCTTCCCACAATGTACCCAAAGGTGATTTGCAGGAAGCGCATATCTCCATTTTGCGCAAACGTAAAACCCGGAATACTGAGAAAAGTGACCGTGCTGGTTTCCGTGGCAACAATCGAAAGCAGAACAGCCCAGGTGGGCAGCGAGCGATTACCCAGAAAGTAGTCTAAGGTGCTTTTCTGGCCACGCCCTACCCAAAGACCAAGCAGAATGGAAAAGGCGAGATAGCCTACGACGATCGCGGCATCGAGAGGATGAATCAAGATTTCCACAAGAGTTATTTCGGCGATCGCTCGTGTTTGTGTAATCCGGGCAGAACTAGCTCCCGCTTTGGCCTTCGGGGGTTCTTAATCAGTCTATAATACTTTGGGTGATTATGAAACAAAGTGGATTGCTACCAACATCACAATGCGCAGGTCTTTCTCGTTTTCGCGCACGGCAACTACTTATTCTCAAAGTGGTAGTTTACAATGAGTTATATGTTGGAACACCTTACTACTGAGTTGAGCAATCCTGCTTCCGAAGCCTTGGATAGTTTGAGTCCTCGCGAGATCGTGGCACTCATTAATTCCGAGGATGCGAAGATCGCTGATGCTGTAGCACAGCAGTCCGAACAGATTGCGCAAGCCATCGAAGTGATTGCTCACCGACTGCGTAGCGGTGGCCGGCTTATTTATATCGGTGCAGGTACATCCGGACGTTTGGGTATCTTGGATGCTGCTGAATGTCCACCCACATTCAATTCTGATCCTTCTCAGGTCGTTGGGATCATTGCAGGTGGCCCGAGCGCCGTGCTGAAAGCCGTCGAAGGTGCAGAAGATAGGCCAGAACTAGCGGTTCAAGATCTGAAAGATATTGAACTCAATAGCAACGATGTAGTGGTTGGGATCGCCACCAGTGGCCGTACACCTTATGTTGCTGGTGCATTGGACTATGCGCGAAGCCAGGGTGCCTACGCCATTGGGCTCAGTTGCAACCACAACGCATCGATCAACGCCCGAGCCAATCTCAGCATCTCTCCAGTGGTGGGACCTGAGATTCTCAGTGGTTCGACGAGGATGAAAGCAGGCACCGCCACGAAAATGGTTCTCAACATGCTTTCTACCGGTGCGATGGTTCGACTAGGTAAGACCTACGGGAATCTCATGGTCGACTTACAGGCCACGAATTCCAAGCTCACTGAACGCAGCAAGCGGATTCTCGCCAAACTGGCAATGATCTCTCCAGAAGAAGCTGCTATCCAGCTTCAAAAATGCGGTGGAGAGTTGAAAGTCGCTATTGTTTCTCAAAGATTGAACTTATCTCCTGACGAAGCCCGTCAGCGTTTGCAAGCCAACCGAGGCCATTTGCGTCAAGCCTTGGAAAACGATCCCGATTGAGACATCGATTGGGAACATATGTTCATGTCTGACAATCACAGTCTAATTCTCGCAGTAGATGGTGGTGGGACCAAGACCGTTGCCAGCCTGGCCCGAGTTGATCCGGATGGGTCCTTCTCTATTCTCGGACGTGGCCATTCAGGAAGTTCAAATCTGAAGGCGGTCGGTACTGACAAAGCACTGGAGAATCTTGCATCGGCTCTTGAACAGGCCTGGTCCAAGGCTCAGCTTCCAAAGGAATCTGCTGCAATTGCCGTCTTGGGCCTTTCCGGTGCCGGTCGACCAGAAGCACAATCGCTTCTGCATGATTGGAATAACGAGAATCACATCGCACAGAAGTTACATATTGTGCATGATGCTCTGCCAGTCCTCTCAGCAGGAACATCGGATGGATGGGGCGTGGCACTCATAGCGGGCACCGGCTCCGTTGCCTTTGCTGCAGATGCCAGTCGCAACTTGGCTGTAGTGGGGGGATGGGGCTATTGGATCGGCGATGAAGGAAGCGCCTTCTGGTTAGGGCAAGCCGCTTTGAGAGCGGTTTCTCAGGCTAGTGACGGTCGCTCACCCCCGACACGGCTCACAGAGGCAATCCTAGAACGACTAGCGATAAAAGATCCTCGAGAGATTGTAACTTCACTTGAGCGAAATGGTGATGTTCGATCAGCGATTGCGGGACTTGCCGACCTGGTGGGTGCCGTAGCGGATATGCAGGACTCCGTAGCTCTGGAGATTGTTTCTCAGGCAGCCGGGCACCTGGCAGCACTTGTTGCCACGGCAGCAGACAAGCTGAAACTTGGCAAAGATTTTCCATTGGCGTTGGCAGGGGGAGTGCTCTGCCGAAATCAATTGATTCGAGAAGCCATGCTTCAGGAGTTGACCGACCAGGGCATTACTCCTCAGAGCGTAGAACTAGTCCCGGACCCTGTTGTGGGTTGTCTTAAAATTGCGGCAGGCGAGCTGCACTGCTGAGCTTTTCAGCGATTACAGTGAACCCCCGCTGGTAATGGGGTGCCATAGTACAATGTGTAATACTACCAATTGAAGTTTACTGGGATCGGCGCGAACGCCAGCACGAACCTCAGTTTGGAGATCTTGGCCACCCACAGCCGAGTTGCAGGTGCACATTCATTCAAGCGAATGTAGCATTTTTGTATCTTCGGAGGCAAACAAGCCCGATGCCAGCTATACAAGCCAAAAGCATAGAAGAAGGCTCAGGAATGCGATCGAACAGTATGCCTGCAGACCGCGTTGATACGAACGTATTAGAGCTTGCTTCTTGAACGAGGGTATAGGTCGTGTTCGCGTCCAAAAACCCAGTGAACAAATAAATCCACTCACTACCCGAGCCAGGCTCGGGCACTCCATCACCGGATATATCTCGAGGAGGAGCTGCTGCATTCTGGTTGATGGACACCGAGGCAATAGTGCCATTCGCATCTGAGAGAGTGTATGTTGTGAGACCACCCGATACATTGTTCGTGTACGGCCAAGTTGCGTAAATATCATAAGAGCCCGATTCACCTGCAGTGAGAAGACTACCTTTCACTCCAAATTGGTTCAGAACCTCCCCGGCCACAGGATTGGTGGCGTTATTATCTCCATCAACACTCGGAGTATATGTGTAGACATAAGTGTCAGGGAAGTTTATGCCATTGCCTCCGAAAATACTGTCACCCCCAGTCAAACCGACTGCGGTCGAAAGAGAACTTTGACTGGCGGTCGTAGTATCGCCGCCGAATGAAAAGTTTGGGTGGAAAGTCAAGACGGCGTCATCAGCTCCGTCGGTATCAACCTCCAGGACGTACCCAGCATGCGTCATTGACGCAGACAGCAAAGCTGCCAGCAAACTCAAAGCTAGTCTGATCTTCATTAGAACAACTCCCAAATAACTCTCAGGGTTAGGAAAAGAGCCCAACTGTGAGCAATGCACCAATCGAACTTGCGCCATTTTACTCGTTGGATGGGGTCATGTCTAACTTTTAATTCGAACTGTTTCAGCCTTTTTCAGTTGACTCAGTCGTTCTCGCCCAAAAAAAGCAGAACTTATTGATCAGAATCATGCATTTAATTCTCCAGACAGACATCGCATCTGGAATCCGGCTGTCAGCTCTTAACACTTAAGCTTGAAATAGATGTACTCGCCGATGTACTTCATCCCCAGGGAAAATTAACCTGGCACGACCTGCAGCTTAGTGCGGTTGTGGAATGGATCGACGGCACGAGCGGTAGCCTGCTCACTATGGTCTTTGTTGCAGACCTCCCGTGACTACAAATGGTCGGAGCTTGTAAAGGATTTAATGCTCAAATCAGTTTCGGATTTAATGTTTCCTTAATGATATTAGAAAGTTACACCACTACCGTACTAAGTGGTTAAATTGATGATCACACCCCATAGTATACTGTCACCCCACCGCTCACGGGCTTCTCGCAACCCGTCGTCTCAGGCAAGGTAAGCGGAAGATTGTTCAGGTGTCTGACTGCCAGCCAGGCGAAGCATTCCGCTTCGAGGGTGTCTGGACTCAGTCCTCGATCACGAATGCTTCGTACCACGTGAAATCGATCTCCGAGCATCTGCATGATCACCGGGTGATGAACGCCACCGCCAGTCACCCATACAACGTGTGGCATTTCCGGCAGTTTCATCGCAGCACGATAAACAGCCTCGACCGTAACGGCACACAGCGTTGCCGCTCCATCCTCGATACTCAACCGCGAGACATCGACGTGGTCAAAGTCGTAGCGATCGGCTGATTTCGGTAGTGGCTGTGAGAAAAAGTCGCTTGAGAGGGCGCTTTCCAGGATGTCGTTATTTACCTTGCCCTGTGCGGCTAGTTTCCCATCTTGATCAAATGGAAGACTTGCCTTCTGCCGCACCCACATGTCGAGTAGTCCGCAACCAGGACCTGTGTCACCGGCAATAATCTCGTTGTTACTTCCCAACCAGGTGATATTTCCCACGCCACCCAAATTGAGCACCATGGCAGGGAGCGTCTCATCGGCAAACAGCGCTTGATGAAACAGTGGCACCAGCGGTGCCCCCTGCCCCCCTCCAGCCACGTCGCATCGTCGAAAATCCGAGACGACAGGAATTCCAGATTCCCTGGCAAGAATCCAGGGATTTCCAATCTGCAACGTCAGCCGCTCCTCAGGGATGTGACGCATGGTATGACCGTGGAAACCCAAGACCTGAACCTTGCTGCGGACTTCCGGATGCTTCTCAAGAATTGCTTCTAAGGCTGCAACGTGTTGGTGCGAAAGGTCACGTTCCAACCGCAGCAAATTCTTTAGAGAGATATCCTGCTGACAAGCTTCCATGAGTCGTGAGCGAAGCTCTTCATCATAGGCAACCGTCATCCCTCCCAGCCTGGAAATGCTGTTCTTTCCATCCGTCTCAAGTATGGCGACATCAATCCCATCACAGGAAGTGCCGCTCATGAATCCGATTGCAATGGTGCCCATGCCGGTATCTTACAGTATTCCAACTTCCGCCGAAGGTACTTTTTGCAAACAAGAGAAAAGCCTAGCAATCGACTTCGTGAGGGCCGGCTCACCGCCCCTGGGGAGATTCGCGGCGGAGGCTGCGGAGGCGGGCGTGGAGAGCGGCGTGGGGGCCATCGACGAGGTCCTTGCGATCCTCATCCGTAAGGCTGGTACGTGTTACTTGAGTGGGCTGCATAGCATCTTTGGAAGGCGTTGCCGCAGCAGGTAAAGTGGACGGCTTTTCTTGTGCCTGATTTCCCCCATCTTGATTTTGCGCGGTAGAGGAGCCAATCTCTTGAAGTTGTCCACTGGCTTGCAGTTGCTCGATGAGTTCTTTGGTGGCCTGGGCAAATGCCCCTGGCGATGCAAGTGCCCGCGTGCCAAATTCGGATATGGAACCCCCAAAACACACGCCTAGCGGACTCACCAGGATAGCTGGCAGGAGGAGCAAGTCGCCGATCAGTGCGGCACCTAACATCGAGATCATCAGGTAGCCAAATTGCTGGGTTGGCGTAAAGGTACTGGTAGCGAAAACGGCAAGCCCCAACCCACCGATGATCGTAGTTTGCAACATGGCCGTCGCACAGCGATCATAAGCTAACATGACCGATTGCACGCGACCCAGTCCCAATTTGATACCACGCCGAAACCAGGTGAGAAAGTGGATCGTATCATCGACAGCTACACCAAGTGCCACGCTGGCACTCATCATGATGCCGATGTCCACTTTAATGCCCAACCAACCCAGGGCACCGAAGATGATCACGATCGGAAACACATTAGGGATCATCGAGATCAAACCGGCCAGCGGGCTCTTCAGCAGAAACATCATGACCACCGCAATCAACACGGTCGCGTACATGATGCTTTCGTTCAAGCTGATCAGGAGTTGACGCTGGGTTTTGTAGACCAGGGGAACCATCCCCGTGTAAACCGAGCGAATGGGCCGTGTCTTGTTCGAAGCATCCAACTCGACTGCTGCCGAACTGAGATCAACAGGCACGTCGGTCACGTCAATAACAGGTAGGCCACCCTCAGCGAATTGTTTCGCTGTTGGATCGCTCCCTGCTGAGACCAGAATCAAGGCATCTTGATTGCTCAGCGCTTGGATTGCTCGCTCAAGGTAACCCGGTTCCTCCGCCTTGGCATCAAATTGTGAGAGATTGAAGGTGGTTAAAGCTCCGACTTTGCTTCCTTCCTTCGGCTTTAAGCCGCTCTTAAGCAAAAGGTTTCCGAGTACCTTTTCTTGAGATGTAGGATTGGGTTCCGATTCATTGTTGGGAGTACGATAGAGGATAACTACCTGAGAGCCATCGAGTTGCTTGCCCATCTTGTGCAGTGCACGGACAACCATGTCTCGCTGCTGATAGGCAACCAATACGGGATCGACGGCATCTTTGAGCTCTTCGACGAATTGCCCGTAGTCGATTCCACCATTCTCGTTGTTGTCGTCACCCAAGGCAGCGACGCGGGCACTCACTCGCCAAAGCTCGCGTCCGGTTTCTTCTTTCGTCTTCTTGTCCTCCTCCATGCGGAGGTAGTCGCCGGAGAGGAGTTTGTCGCGATGCTCTTCCAGGCTCTTGTTTTTGGCATAGTCGGCACTGCGATCGGCACCGCCAATACCTGTGTTCGTGCTTTCAGGCGTGAAGGTGGCGACCGACATCACGCGGCTAATCTCGGGGAACGACTCGATGCGTGATTGAATCTCTCGCATAAGATCCAGTCGTTCTAGCATGGTCATGCGATATTGCTTCCCATCGGCCTCGGCATGTTCATCGGCCGTGCGGATCTTTTCAGGTGGAACCGTAAGCACCAATTCCATCGGTACTAGATTCCCCAGATTGCTCTCCAGCCATGCGTAGTCGTGAATTAATCTTGTATCTGGGTCAAGCAACTTTAAGAGTTGCACAGAAGTGCCGATCCGTGTGAAACCTATGGCAAAAGTTCCCATCACCACCAGCCAGAACAGACATGCCAGGACATTGCGACCCACAACGATCCCAAATATCCTCAGAGCCCAGTCAGGCAAGTGTCCGTGATCGTGGTCTCCCGACTGCTTCTTGAGCAGGGCTTCGCTGATTGGAAATCGGTGCAGGAATACTGGCAGTAGAGCGAACAGCACTCCGACGGTTCCTAGAACAGCGATTCCGGTGAACAGACCGAATTTTTTAATTGGAAGGATATCGCTGGTGTAAAGCGAGCCCAGGCCGACCGCAGTTGTGAAAGCGGCTAATGTGCAGGGCCACCAGCCATGTCGCACGGCTGCTTCGGCCGCCCCTTTAAGCCCTTGCTCACGTCGAGCATCGCGGTAGTAGTTCACGATATGTATCGCGCCTGACAAACCGAGCACGTACACGACAGCTGGCATCGACATCAGAATTGCATCGACCGTGCCAAGCCGGGGTCGATCGGCACCCAGCACCATGACTTCGACAATGCCGAAGTAGAAAACGATCGCCAGACTCATGCCGGCGCTGAGCACCCCAATGGCAAAAACGATGATGGTAACTTTCACACTACGAAAGCACCAATAAGAGAGTCCGAAACCTACCAGACCGGCCAGTGAGGCCAGTCGCACGAGGGTTCTCTCTCCTTCAATATCGATGGTAATGTTATCTACAGGCGGTCCCCCCATATGAATCGCATCGGGGGAAATAGCGCACTCGGTTATGGCGATCGAGGTGATTTTCTCGATCGCAGCACGCATGGTCTTGTTATCTCTGGTGGCTTCTTCGCTGAGATAGACAATCAAACACGTAGTGCGACTTTCATTGCCCAATGAATTCCCTTCGGCGTCGCGTTTCACGGGACCCACCAAGGCCCCTTCCAGTCGCTTGATCGCCTCACTGTAACCAAGGCTTACAGGGGGGCTCGTAAGTTCTTCGAGAACCGCCGGGCCACTGATTACCCGTTTGTACCAACGAGCTCGTTTCGCAAGATCGGAGTCGGGACCTGCCTGTGCCAAGGCCTCTTTTCCAGGGATCAATTTGCGAGAAAGCTGGTCGAGCTTCTCAGTGTTTCCTAGCGTGCAATCATCCCAGCTCACGAGCGCGAATTGTTCGCCGACGAAATGTTTGCGAAACCAACGCAGGTCGATCGACTCCGAATAATTGGGTGGCAGCCAATCTTCGGCCTTGTTGGTGTTGCTCTCGACGGCCCGACGTACTCCACGCGGCAAGAAGGCAATCAGAAACGTGGCAGCGATTGCCAACCATAAATAGTTGGACTGCCCAAAGGTTTTGCGTGCCAAAAAGGAAGGCTTCTCAAGCTTGTTATGAGACGACACTAGGATAAACTCGTAAGGAGATGGTCTGCAGAGCGATTTAGGACTGCCAGCACCGCTTGCCATCCAAGCAAGCTAATGCCACCAGAAGTAACTTCACAGTAACCTAGGCTAACGAGAAATCCTGGATAAGTCCATGTCGAACTGCTGCTATCACGCTTCTGGAGGCCTGTTCGAAAGCTCACAAGTCGAAAACTAATGACCCAACCCCACTGATCCGCGGTCGAGAAACAGGACCTGGATTTACATCCAAGGTCATAGGGGCTTGGACATTGGCATTTCCGGGCTTACCAGTAGCTCTCAAATCCGATAGCACCACCCAGATAGACCACATCACTATTGTCTGACAATAACGGGCTTCCGCTGGGGATAAAGTCTACTTGATACGGTGCTAATGCGACGCCCGTAAGGTGCATCACTTCGAGGCTGGTTCGCAGTGAAAAATTGGGACGCAGATGCCATCTGCCGATCAGAGCCGCTTCACCCACCCAGGCAAGGTTGTCTCCTTCGATATCCGTGCTACCCGAGGTAATGTTGCCAGTTACGTCAAAGTTGGATTCCATGTGAATCATGTTCAGATACATGCCACCTTTGACTTTGCCGGTAATGCTCCATCGGGCAGTCTCGTAAGCATGGGAAAGTCCGAGTTCCGTGCCGATCAAGTGGTTGCCAGTCTGTACTCGGTAGTTGCCGGTTTCATTATCGCTGTCTCCATCCGCGTCAGGGATGCCGAAAGCCATGATGTTCAGATTCTCGTCGAGATTGAAGTAACGGACTCCCGCCAACAACGCGTTGGTGCTGGAGGGTTGGGCGCGACGGACCCAATGTCCGCTTGGTTCCAGTTCCATGCGGTCTCTCGACATGCGCTGCTTGACGTTGTAGGTCAACTCAAAGCTGTTGTACCAACTGTCGTATCCGAACTGCATCCTGCGAGCACCACTGAAATTTGGATTACCATTGGAGATATTCAATGGCATGACAAGGTTGCCGCCATCTAGCGCAGAGTCCTGGCTCCAGTTGCCACCTCCGAAGATAGTGAACTCCATGGTATGATCGCGATTCATGTAATCACGAAACAGGAAGCGGCCGACGTTGAGTCGCGGAACCCCTTCCACACCTGGCTTGGCACTATCGATTGCCAGCATGTTCTTCGTCCCCAACCGTTGGATTGGGTTCACGACATCTGCATCAAATGCTAGTGTAAGTCCGGTCTTGGCAAAACTTCGGGCAAAGAGCACGGCATCAGCTTCGGCATACCAAAATCCTCGGCGTAACCAGGTGCCCGTGCTTTCCAGCAGCGCTGGATAACAGTCGAACACACGGAAATCTTCATCCACTCCGTCGATTCCCTCGGAATCGAAATCGTCCTCATAGAGTGGAGTCGCCAGCGGTTCTGCAATGGGTTGAGGAATCTCCTCATCAGGCAACTGCATCTTCGGCAATCCGGCAGATGCAGAGAGATCCTGGTCGGCGAATATGAATTGAGGCGATTGTCCTTGGACGAGATCCTGCGCACAGGCCTCACCACTGGGAATCCCCAAAACAGCTAATATCAGCAATCCGACTAACTTATTCACCGCAAAGACCTCCCCTTTGGATCGACAAGCAAATTCTCGCGCATCATGTGCGGAAGCATTTTCGTACAGGGAATTCATCGTCCAGTAGCTCAGCAAGATGTAGGAATAACCGACAGAATCGTAAAAATCATTAAAATCCCGCTAAATAGAAAAGGTCGCGACAGATCGTGTAGATTCGCTAAACTAACCCAATTGCCATTCTGCAGCACTTGTGAGTAACAAGTGATCAGTCGAGAATCGCTGGTACTCACATAACCATCCCGCCCAGGAGCGATGCTATCATGTCTAAGCAATCTCTGACCTCACTAATCAACACGGGCACGAAGCTATGGCTGGATTCGGTTGATCCCGATCTGGTGGCCGAGAACCTGAAACTCGGGGCCACCGGTGCGACTTCGAATCCCATCATCATTAGCGATCTCATCAAGACGGGTCGCTACGATGAGCAGCTTTCCGATTTGCTTCAGCAAGGTTGTTCTCCCCGCGACGCTGCCTGGCAATTGAATGATCGGGTGGTTGCCGAGGCACAAAAGTCATTTCAGCCTGCATGGACTAAAACTGGGGGGGATGATGGCTACGTGAGCTTTGAAGTGGATCCTCTGCTGGAAGACCCCGTCGCCAATATGCCGCATGCCGACCGGGTTGCCCGTTATGTTTCTGAGGGAACAAAGTGGTCGCAGGGTCATCAGAATCGCATGATTAAAGTGCCTGCCACCCCAGCGGGTATCGCTGCACTACCAGATTTAGCTGCCCAAGGAGTTCCGCTGAATGTCACGTTAATCTTCACACTCCGTCAATATGAGGCTGCGCGTGATGCGATTTGGCAGGGTGCTCAGAAGCGGGACTCGCTTAAAACGTTTAAAAGCGTTTACAGTATTTTTGTTTCGCGAGTAGACGTCTACACCCAAAAGCACGTACCCGAACTATCGGCAGACGCTCAGGGGCAAGTTGGCATCCTGAATGCCAAACAACTTTGGCAGGCGAACCAAGAGTTTTGGTCCAAGCATCCCACGCCGTTAAAACAGGAGATCGTGTTTGCCAGCACGGGGACCAAGAACCCTGAAGATGTTCCGTGGAAGTATGTGATCGCTTTGGCAGGTAGCGACATTCAAACTAATCCTCCTGCCACCAACGACGCCATCGCTCAGAATGATTTGACATTTACCCGCACGGTCGACAAACTCCCTCCCGCTGCTATCTGTGAAGAGATCGCTGCTAAGGTGGACATAGAAAAACTGGAAGAGACACTTATGCGCGAAGGAATCCAGAAGTTCGCCGACCCCCAGAAGGCGCTACTCGCACTGGTTGAGGAAAAAGCAAAACAACTTGTTTAATAATGCAGCCAAATGCTTGGAACATTTGAAGCACTGATGCAATAACAAGAGAGCTGTTTATAAATACTTGGTTGTCTTGGCCGTGTTTCGTCTGTGCCAATGCGTTACTAATTATCAGTAACATTTGGTTGCGGCAATATGCCTTGCTGGGTTACCATGAGGCTTAGCAGGTGTGTGAATATATTTCTAAATTCATCGGTGGTTTGTTATGGCTATTGATCCTTATTCTCCGTGTCCGTGTGGTAGTGGCAAGAAGCTGAAGTTTTGTTGTCCCGATCTTGCTGGCGACATGGAAAAAATCCATCGAATGGTTGCCGGAGACCAGCCCCACGCTGCGCTCAAGCATTTGGATGTGCTTCTCAAGAAGCAGCCAGATCGGGCGTCCCTCTTAGACATGCGTGCCAATCTGGAACTCTCAATGCATGAGTTCGATGCAGCGACAAAAACTATCGAACACTATCTCGCCAAGCATCCTCACAATCCGGCGGCGCATGGTCAGAAAGCGATACTGGTAGCTGCAACGCAGGGTGGGACCGCTGCCATAGGGCATTTGCAGGATGCCCTCGAAATGCTTGATGACGATATGCCCTTGCATGTATTTGAGGCAATTGGTGCGGTGGGCCATGCTTTATTGTTGGAAGGAGAGCTGATCGCGGGGCGTGGCCATCTGCTGCTCTACGCAGGAATTGCCCCCGAAGACGATAATATGGCTATTCAACTTCTCTTGAAGATGAATTTGCAGAGCGGCTTGCCTCTCCTGGTTCGAGAGCTCGCGAATCCCTTGGATTGTCCCGACGACGTCCCCTGGCAAGGTGAATTCAATCATGCCTCGCGGGCTATCAGTCGCGGGCAATGGCGAATCGCTGAAGAAATTTTGTGTTCATTGCGCGACAAAGCAGGGGCTCAGCCGGAGATTGTTTACAATCTCGCCGTCGTACGCGGGTGGCTCGGCAAGCTTGACCAATTTGCAGAGGGGCTGCACGAATACGCGCGCTTGGAGACCAGCGAAGACCGTGCCGTAGAAGCCGAAGCCTTGGCACAGCTAATCGATCCCAATCTAGAAGATCCAAAGCTTGAGACCGTGCGAATCGCTTATGCTGTGAGTGATGAGGATGCCTTGGCAGAGCGGTTGGCTGAGGACAAACGGATTGAAAACTACCCTCTTAATACGGAAGATCTTGACGAAGATGCAGTTCGGCCGCGGAGTGGACACTTGCTACTTGATAGACCCACGCCTTCCACTCGACCTGACCTGCAGCGTCATGAAATCCCTCGAGTCTTGGGGTTTCTCAGCTTCTACGGCAAGCGGACAGACCGAGCTGCGCAGTTGGAGTTGACGACCGATCGCACTGAAGAACTGCAAATAACGAAATCCTTGTTGGCTGAAGTAGCAGGGGAACTGCTTGGCGGCGAGTTGGAAGAAATAGTTGTAGCAGAAAAATCGCAAAGTGAAGAATCGCTGAGTTGGCGGTGGAGGATTCCACCAGGCACTCCGCAGGATCAGCGAAATCGATTGGTGGCCGAAGAACGGCGCGAGGCGATTCTTGTGCGGTGGACCGAGACGCCGAGAGCAGCCTTGAAAGGCAAGAGTCCCAAGGAGGCATCGAATGATCCCGACTTGCGACTTCCCCTTCTGGCTAGTGCACTGATTATCGAGCAAGCAGCAGTCGAGCCACGTGAACTCCCTTTATTCGACGAATTGCGCGAACGATTGGGACTGCCGCTTTCCAACAGAATTGATCCCGCACATATTTCGGTCAGTAAGTTCTCCATCGTCCGCATTCCAAAACTTGAATTGGCCAAACTCACAGTCGAACAGTTGGAAGAACTATTCAACCGAGCGACGATGTTAGGTGCCGAGTTAGCCATCTTGATGCTTGGACAAGAATTGGTCTCGCGCGCCGATCAGTTGCCCGGACTCGATTTGACGAGGGCCTTTCATCAGTTAGTGCGAGTGGATGCCGATCTTGCGCGATCTCAACAGTGGATTGCAAAAGCGCGCGCATGGGCTCAGCAAAACCACCGATCCGTAGCGCAATGGGCCCTCTTGGATTTGGAAGTCGCCATTGAGCGCGGCGATTCCGCAACGGCTCAGCGAGTACTCGAAGAATTGCGATCCGTGCATATCAACGAACCAGGAGTTGCCGAGGAGACCTATCGCATCCTTTATTCTGCCGGACTTCTTTCACCGCATGAAAGACATAAACCAACTCCACTTGCAATGCCGAGTAAAAAATTGGGGGCTGCTTCTACTCCACAAGCTAATAGCGGGATTTGGACACCAGATAGCGATGAGGATGCCACTACAGTCGGTAGCGGGAAATCCGCAATTTGGACTCCTTAACAGCTGCGTAGAGTGAACACTGCCCAACAACATGGAACCCAGACCAAACCTTCTGGTGGGCGATGCCCACCCTACTTTCTAATGGTGAACCAAGCCGATCATCAACACATGTCCCGTGCACTCGAGTTGGCCGAGCAGGGACGCGGGTTCGTAGAGCCCAACCCGATGGTCGGTTGCGTAATCGTCCGCGACGAGCAAGTGGTCGGCGAAGGATGGCATCAACGGTTTGGCGGACCCCATGCCGAGATTGAGGCTCTGGCTGCGGCAGGAAATGCTGCAGCAGGGTCTGAGGTGTTTGTCACCTTGGAGCCCTGTGCTCACGAGGGGAAGACCCCTGCGTGTACAGAGGCTTTACTCGAGGCCAAAGTTTCCCGAGTGGTAATCGGTTGCGAGGATCCCAATCCGCACGTGGCGGGGGGCGGAATAGCCAGACTGCGCAGTGCCGGGATTAAAGTTGAACTATTCTCTGACAACACTCCGGCCCACAGATTGATAGCCCCCTTTGCCAAGCTCATGACTAAAGGCAGACCCTGGGTCATTGCCAAATGGGCGATGACTCTTGATGGAAAGCTGGCTACACACACAGGAGACAGCCAGTGGATCACCTGCGAAGCTTCGCGAGCGATGGTGCACCACTTGCGTGGGCAAGTCGATGGAATTGTGGTTGGCAAAGGAACAGTTGCAAGTGACGATCCGATGCTCACTGCCAGACCGCCGGGCGCGCGTATCGCCACACGCATCGTGCTGGATTCCCGAGCGACACTATCCACGGAGAGCCGCCTCGTGAAATCATTGGATCAAGCCCCTGTGCTGCTTGTGGTGAGAGATGACGCCCCTGCGGAGCGAGTAAAAGTATTGCGGGGGTGCGGTGTCGAGGTGCTGCAGGTCGCTGGTCAGGATCGGCTGGAGCGTGTCGGCTTGTTTCTCGATGATCTGGGGCGAAGGCAAATGACAAATATTTTAGTCGAGGGAGGTGCCAGCCTCATCGGCACGTTCTTTGATTTGGATGCCATCGACGAAGTCCATGCCTTTATAGCTCCCAAGCTCGTAGGTGGTCATGCAGCACTGTCACCAATTGCCGGGCAAGGATTGCTCGAGATGTCTGCAGCAAGAGAATTGGTAGATGTCGAGATATCTACCATCGAATCAGATGTCCACTTGCATGGGTATGTGAGTCGAGGTTGAATACTGGTTTTTATTCGCCCCACAGGGTGGCCACGATTCGCCGCCGACCTCCGTGGTTGCGATGTTCACACAAATAGATTCCCTGCCAGGTTCCCAGGCAAAGTTGGCCTTCCTGTATCGGTATCAATTGTGAACATCCTATTAGCGACGACTTCACATGCGCCGGCATGTCGTCGGGCCCTTCGCACGTGTGTCGATAGGGAAAGGATTCTGGAGCGATGGATGACAGACTGCTTTCGAGGTCCAAAGGCACGTCTGGATCTGCATTTTCATTGATTGAGAGTGCAGCCGAGGTATGTTGCAGAAAAAGGTTCAACATCCCTACGCGAAAGTGTCTAATTTCGGGGATTGCTTCAACGAGTTCAGACGTAATGAGGTGAAACCCGCGCTTACGCGCATGCAGTTGGATATTTTTCTGGATCCATCGCATAGTGGTGTAAATTAACCCTTCGTTTATCTGTGTACGTGTGTCTTCAACGCCATCGATGCTAGCACGATTATCGAATTTCTTCATGGGACTCACGTCAGCGAAGGCAGCTAGATTTACGGATGGCATGCAAGATAGAGGAGAAGAAATGCGTATATGACGATGTCCGGAGGACACGCCGAATCTGCCGGAAAGTCTCCAATTCCCAAGTGTCAAATCCTGCCAGAGCTACCCATACCGCACATTTTACCTGCGAAAAAGCCCTCCAAATTATTTTTGTCAAGACCTTTGCAGAAAAAACTTGACTTCCCTCCTCCTGTGGTAATAATCACTTGTTCAAAGGTTCCACAAGCTAGGCAAGTATTGGTTTCGGGAAGTGACCCCTTCCTGGACGGTAGGTGTCTGGCGTTTTTGTGTGATTTTTTCTTTCCATCCAGTTGGTCTTACCAGGTTCATGGAGGGTGAACTTGGCCCCGCCGGGACCAACGATTTGTTGTTGTAGGAGTGAATGAGAGATGCCAGACCCAAAATTGAAAAATGTGTTCGAAGCTATTTTGAAATATGGTCACGACGAGGACTTTGCTCCTCGCGTTGATGACCAGTTCAAGAGCACCCAAGCTCCCGCCGGATCTCGTGAAAAGTTGGAAGTCATGGCCGAGCGGATTCGCATGGGTCATCCCTTGTGGCACCAAGACGACCGGGCTGATTACAGCGGTCTCACGGGAGCTGTTCGCCCCCGCGATTGAGTCTCAAATAGCCGGCTGTAGGCTGGCGTATAACAAGAATTTAGACAGGCCTGCTGGAGTATTCCGGCAGGCCTGTTTGCTATATTATCTTTGCAATGGGGTGGACCCACCTCATGTTGCTTGCAGTCTCCGCCAGGAGTGGCTCCCTAAGTGTCTCGACGTAATTTGTTTTCGTTTGTTTCCGTCCTTCTCTTGTCCTACGTGTGCTACGTTCGGGCTGAGCAGAATCCGTATGCCCGATATGTGGCGGCCAGCTATTCGGTGATAGATCGCTGGTCACTGGTCTCTCCCCCCGATCAGGAATTATTTGATGGCGCCATGAACGGCATGATAGGCGTTCTTCACAAGCGGGGTGATGAACACTCGATGTTCGTCGATCAAAGAGAGCGAGATAACTTCCAGGAAGAACTGATTCAAGAATTTGGAGGAATCGGTGTCCGAATCATTCAATTGGGTGATCCACCTCAATTGACAGTAGTAGGTCCACCCGAACCCGGTTCTCCTGCCTTCAGTTCCGACATACGTGCCGGAGACCGCATTGTTGCAATAGACGGCCAGCAAACTGCAAATATGGACATGAGAGATGCCCTACGGTTGGTCCGAGGTGAGATTGGCACTCCTGTCACGCTCTCGGTGATTCATCCCGGTGAAGAAGAGGCGATCGATGTGACCATCGTGCGGGCAATGATTACTGTCGAATCCGTACTCGGAGATCTTCGTGATGAAAACAACGAATGGATCTTTCAACTCCCCAACGACGAGCGCATCGGCTACGTGCGGATAGCCAAATTTGGCGACAAGACCCTCGATGAATTTACCGATGTCATGGCCGAATTAAACTCTGCGGGAATTCAGGCACTTATCCTCGACGTTCGCGATAATTACGGCGGTACACTCGATGCGGCAGTTGGGATCAGTGACTTGTTTCTCCGTGCCGGACTGCCGATTGTCACCACCCGTGATCGCGAGGAAGAAATTCGAGAACGCTTTGTTTCCACTGGTAGAGGGGGGTATTCAGATCTGCCGTTGGTGGTGCTCATCAATGGAAATAGTGCCAGCGCAAGCGAAATCCTTGCCGCCTGCCTGCAGGACTATAATCGCGCCGTCATCATTGGCCAGAGAACCTATGGAAAAGGGACTGTGCAGAGAATTGTGCAAGTTGAATCTGGGCGCAGTCTCATCAAGCTCACTTTTGCTACGTATTGGCGTCCGAGTGGCAAGAATATCCATCGCTCAGTCGAAGACACTGAAGCCGATCCTTGGGGAGTAAAACCGACCAAGGGGTTCGAAGTCGTGTTGGATGATGAGCAATATTTGCTATGGCGAAAATACCGCTATCGCCGCGACCTGTTTGGTGAAATCGCCGATGGCCCGCTGTCCGATCAACTTGACGAACGAGACGGCAAACTTCCCGAACAATTCAACGATGAAGCTCTGGACCTGGCAGTGGGCTATTTGCAGTCGTATTTGAGAGAGCGGCAGATCGATTTATCTAACCCTTAAATCTTCACGTCCTATACAAGAGAATTGAAATTTCTGCCTTGGAAAAGAAAGAAATCCTAGAAGTTCCATTTGCTAGCAAACCATTCTAAGTGGTTGACTGGCAACGGTTTGAAGGCGTGGGTTAGTTGCTTTCTTATTTTTGGCACGGCGTCTGCACTATCCGTTCTACAGATTGGCAGGGGGAAGGCTCTCAAGCAAAACCTCGCCAGGCGAACGTGTTCCGCGACAAGGCCAAGGGATTTCAGGCTTGGGCAATACGACGCCTCTTTTCAAGGTTTCTGGTTTTATCATCAAATTGGGCACATCTTGCCCACAAGGGGAAAAGGAACAGACATGGTTGCTCCAAGGAAGATTCGACGTGTTTTTTGCACAGTTGTCCGGGTACCAGATGCCGACGAAAGCATCATGGTTTCTAAGAATCAAACACTACATCGACCCAGTGACCGCCTGCCGTGGTCAGATCCCACCATCGCCCGCCTTGTTGCAAATCTGCAGGACGAAATTCGAGGTGAGCGCCGAATTGCCAAAATCCAGCGACATACAGTCAACCGGCAACATCAGGACGGAGCCGTGGCCGAGATGGAACCCCCCTCCCCCACGCTCGAAGACGACTTCGATTGGCGAGAAATGCCCCGTTGGAACTGGCCCGATCGGTCCTAGCAATTCGGTGTAACCTAACTACCACTTCACACGAAAGGAATCGCTATGCTCACCTACCTCGGCTGTTGTCTGGCCGTGTTCGTCGCGCGACGCAGACCGCATCTGGTCAGGCGTCTCCGCGAAGTACGCTCCGCAGCTCGGCTACGACAAAGAAAGAACCCGTAATGCAGATCAATTGATCTCGTCGGGCTCCGCGGCGCGCTATCTCCCACGCTTCTTGAGAACAGCGAGACTCCACAACTTCTCGATCACCAAGTTTCTGAGCTGCAATTTCACCGCGGACGATTTTCCCCAGTTTCTCCGTAGCCAAAGCGCGGGGATTGTCCTGGTATTCGGTGACGATTACACGCCCGAAATGGGGAACCAAGACACGAACGATCCCGCGCACATCTTTGTCACGTGAAGCTGCCAATACTAGCGTTCGCTCGGTGCATGAGAAATTGGTGGTGAGCACTTCCACCAACGCCTCAACGGCAGCTACATTATGAGCCACGTCCAATACAACGGCTGGCCGACGACGGACCAGCTCGATTCGGCCAGGAAGTGTGAGCTGAGAAAAGGTCTCTCGGATGGCCTCGCTCGATATCCGCCAGCCTTGCTTGCGGAGTTGAGAGACGGTCGCGATCGCCAGGGCCGCATTTGCCGCTTGATGAACGCCCAACATGCGTAGCGGAATCTCGGGTAAAGTGGCATCCTCGCTTCCTAGATCCCCTTCAAAGTCCAATCGTCCCAAGTAGTCATTTTTCTCAAGCTTGCGAGGCGGATGATAGGTGTATTCGTAGTCTCGCCCCGCTTCAAGCATCCGGGAACCATGTTGGCGAGCGATCTCAGAGATCACTCGTCGCGGACCGGCTTCTAATGGCCCGCAGAGCAAGGGGACGCCCGGTTTGATAATGCCTGCCTTTTCTGCGGCAATCTCCTCAACGGTGGAACCAAGCTGTTTCGTGTGATCGAGACTGATGCTGGTAATGACAGTGATGGTAGATTGGCAAACGTTGGTCGAATCGAGCCTCCCTCCTAAGCCGACTTCCAGGACAACGATGTCGACTTTTTCCTCAGCAAAATGCATCAGGGCAATTGCCGTCACCAATTCGAAATAAGTTGGGCCAAGTTCTCCCTTCGCAGCCGCTTCTTGGTCCATCGCTTCGACCACAGGCCGCAATCTTTCTACGAGCGTGACAAGCCGGTCACCAGGGCAGGGGATCCCGTTGATCTGAAATCGCTCTTCGATCCGCTCCAGATGGGGCGAAGTGAACATACCCGTCTTATATCCTGCGGCTTTTAGCACCGCAGCGATCATCGTTGAAGTCGACCCTTTTCCTTTGGTTCCGGCCACATGCACAATCGGCATGCCGGCATCCGGATTGCCCAGGTGCGTCAGTAGCTGCCGCATCCGGTCGAGCTTCATGTGCCGCTTGCTATAAGGCACGCTACTCGTCCGCTCGTAGTTGATCCGGCCCAGCAGGAATTCGCTAGCCTGCTCACGTGAACAGAGAGCGCCACTTTCGGATTCTAATGTAGAAGGAGATTGAACCATGCAAGTATCAAAGGAACTGTTCTAAGGAAGCGACGCCAATATCATAATCAGTTCTAGCGGTTACGGCGAGGTCGGGAGACCTGCTTTGAGCATTAAGAATCTTGCCGTGGTAGTAGAAGCTATGCCTGAACAACAAAAAAAGCCCACCCCGTCTCTGACAGGGTGAGCTTGCTTAAGATGTACCGACTGAATACTCTGCGGTTTAATGCTATTGCGTTTTAAGTTCAGTCGTTGCGGCTCTATAAAACCCTTAGTTGGACTGACCCGCACCCACCGAGGCATCGGCATCAATCCCTGCTTCGAGGTTCCTTGAATTGCTGTCAGACTGACCAGCCCGAACGGATGCACCTGCATCGGAGCCGACCCAGATTTGTTGACCATTCAGACGAATGTATTGTCGTCCTTGGCTGTCCGTTTGCAAACGATAAACAGAACGACCGTCTTGTCTCCACATGTCGCCATTGCTGGACCCATCACGATAATTTGCGGTATAGGTTCCATCTGCGTTGGGACGTTGGAAGTTTTGATCATCATATCTGTTCCACTGACCATCGCGCATGTACATCCAGTTGCCTTCAGGCGAGTAGTACCACCATTCCCCATTGTGGCGAATTTTCCTCCACCGGGCATCACGATCTGCTTGAGCGTTGAACTCAGCATCTGCTTGTGCTCGAGCTGGGATTTGCGGCGTGTCTACATCGACAAAGGTCGAAGCATTGGCTCCGATGCGCCCATCGAAACGTTGTTGGCCAGGAAGGGTATTGCGCAAGTTTTGAGTTTGATTTTGCAACCCTTGTCGAGTTAGTTGCACCGTATCGCTGCCTAGCTGGCGAACGCCTCGTTGGATATTGCGGGCACCCTGTTGAACATTACGTGTTGCATTACCAACGCCCTGAGTTACACCTTGGACCGCGTTGCCCACATCGACTCCTGCCCCGGCGTTCCCCCCGCCACCGAGCCCTAATTGAGCACTCACCGGAGCGACAAACCAAAGGCCTGTAGCGGCGATTGCCAGGACTTGCGTAAACTTTTTCATAATAAACGTCCTCCTAAAAAGAATCTCATTCAATGTGCAGGATCACAAAGATTCCTGCTTGCAGAACCAATGCTTACTTGTCTGTCAGCGCGGGTGGTGATCGAACAGAACACCTGCATACTGATACAAACAAGGGGCTAGAGATGCACTCTTTAAGAACGCATCACTTGAACTTACGGTCCCCCTGATAAAGTTAAGTCTGTTGCGCTTCGCAACAAGTTTTTTACCCCTGCACCAAGCTGATATGCATTTTTTATTCCTACATTTTGAATGCTGAAATACATCCGCTCTATGCTAGGAAAATGTAGCCGCGACACTTTGTCGTGGTCGCTAGGAGTCCAAGGTGGTTGGGAAAAATGCAATTTATTCACACCAGGCCATCAAGCGATTTCAGTCCCAGCGGTTCTCGACACGTGAACGGCTCTCCGTAGGGGCGTCCGATCGACTTGCCCCAGAAGGCAGCTTCATCCCGGAGCTGGTCAAGAAAAGTGGGAGGCTCCGTTGGTCGACCCGTGATGAATTGACTTTCATAGGCCCGAATCGCGGCGATCTTACTTTCCCACTCAGCGCTGATATCGAGCACGAACGCCGGTTGCGGCACCATTTTAAGATGCACGCAGTAATAGTTGTAAATCCGCTCGGGGTGATACGGCTCACCGGTAAGTTCACTCTTGGACAGTTTTGACCAAAATCGTGCCGCCTCAACCAACTCCGTTGCAGCCACATGATCCGGATGTGCGTCGACCCAGTAGGGAGCAAAAAGCCATCGAGGTCGCACACGACGGAAGACTTCTGCCAGCCGTGCACGATTTTCCAGCGTCGCTTCAAGCGAACGATTCGGCAGCCCCAGTTTCTCTCGCCACTCGATGCCCAGGATTTTGGTAGCCGCAGCCGTCTCACGTTCCCGAATTTCAAGTGACCCATGGGGCGTCGGCTCACCATTGGTCAGGTCGAGGATACCAACTTTCCGGCCCTCTGCCACAAATTTGACGATGGCCCCTCCCATGCCAAGCTCAGCGTCGTCAGGATGCGGAGCGACAACAAGAATATCGAGCATGGCACGCTTTCAAAAATTTCCGAACTCACCACCTAAGACTAAGTTCCAATGTCCAATGACCAATCTTTCATTTCTTATATTCCGCATTCCGCACTCCGCAATCCGCATTCACTCACCCCTCAGGATTTTCAATAAAGCTCATGTGCAGTTCGCAATGCCGCAGGTTCAACAGCGTCGCCTCTTCGCGGGTCAATTGACCGAGGAAGGGGTTGGGGTGCAGTTTTGCCGCTGCACGAAATCGACCCACCGCGCTGTGCAAATGGTTCAAGGCTGACGCAACGTCCACCTCTTCAGCAGGCAATAGCACAGCGGCGCGACTAGGCAACTTGTAACCGGCAGGCAGGGAGTGGTGCAACGCACGCTGCTTAAACAGTTTGGCCACCAGCCGCATCGGCAGCGGGGCCGTGAATCCGTACCCATCCACAAACTTGTCCAGTACGGTTGCCAGATGCTCGAATATTTGCGCCATCGACCAATTACCGGTGGTCCTAGCCCCAGCCGCCGCCAACCGATCCGCATCCCCGAGCATCTGCTCGAGCGAATCATAATGCACCTCGCGCCGTGGGCAATTCTTGGTATTCTTCATTGCACTAACCACCCATCGCAGATTCGGCGTGGCGAACTGATCGGGCCCGAGGACGGGCCGGCTCGCGCCCCACCACTCTGTGACCATTTCGCAATCCGGATTCCGCATTCAACTCACCACTCGCCTCCTAAACACCTACTATGATATCCTCTCCGCACGGATCCTTGTAGTCGCGCTCCCGAGTGTAGAAAAACTGAAGAGAAAAACATGCACACCCCCGAAGCAACATTCGAACTGCTCACCAGCCATGTCCGTGAGACAGCCATTCTGGCCAGTATTCAGGAACTTTTGGAGTGGGACGAGCGAACCAAGATGCCCGACGCTGGTGGCGAATATCGCGCCGAGCAGGCGGCATACATGGCGGGACTGGTCCATCAGCGTGAGACCGATCCCAAGCTGGGAGAATGGCTTGCTCAACTCGTCGAGACCCCGCTGGCCGAAGACAAGCGGAGCGACACCGGCGCGGTGATTCACCACCTCAAGCGCGACTACGAAAAACGTACCAAACTTCCTCAGGCACTTGTCGAGCAACTCACGCGTGCCACGATCTCGGGGCAACAAATCTGGGCCGCTGCACGCAAGGAAAACAGCTTCTCCGCCTTTCGTCCAGCGCTCGAGAAAATCGTCGACTTGAAACGCCAGGAGGCAGCCGCACTGGGCTACACAAACACACCATACGATCCCCTGTTGGACGATTACGAACCAGGAGAGTCCACCGCGAACATCACCCGCATCCTGGCCGATCTCCGCGACGCCCTCGTCCCCCTCGTGCAGGCGATCGGCGAAAGCTCCCAGCGGCCGGATGTAAACATCCTCACCCGCAACTATCCGGTGCGTGCCCAGGAAGCGTTCGGCTTGCACGCTGCGGCCGCTATCGGCTTCGACTTCACCGCCGGCAGACTCGATACGACCGACCATCCTTTTTGCTGCATGGTAGGTCCCAACGACGTGCGGCTCACCACCCGCTACGACGAACATTGGTTTTCTGATTGCTTTTTCAGCGTTCTCCACGAAGCGGGCCACGGCATCTACGACCAGGGCCTGCCCGCCGAAAACTTTGGCCTCCCCACCGGCCAGTACGTCTCGCTGGGCATCCACGAATCGCAATCCCGCATGTGGGAAAACCAGGTCGGCCGCAGCCGCGCGTTTTGGGAGCATTTTTTCCCCGTCGCGCAAGCAGAATTTCCCCAGGCACTGGGAGACGTGACTGCGGATGCTTTCTACGGTGCGATCAACGACGTGCGTCCTTCGCTGGTCCGCGTTGAGGCCGACGAGGTCACCTACAATCTGCATATCCTCATCCGCTTCGAACTGGAGAAAGCCCTAGTGGAAGATCAGCTATCGGTGGCCGACCTGCCCGGCGCCTGGAACGACAAATACCAGCACTACCTGGGCGTGGTCTCCCCGACCGACAAAGACGGCGTATTGCAAGACGTCCACTGGAGCGGCGGCCTGTTCGGCTATTTTCCTACCTACACCCTGGGCAACCTCTACGCCGCCCAATTCTTCGCCCAGGCAAGCGAGGACCTGAGCGACCTGGAGCCCCAATTCCGCCGCGGCGAATTCAGCAATTTAAAAGAGTGGCTCCGCGAACACATCCACCACCACGGCAAGCGCTACACCGCCGCCGAACTAGCCGAACAAATCACCGGCAAACCGCTTTCGCACGAAGCGCTGATCGCACACCTCACGACGAAGTATGGCGAGCTGTATGGGTTGTGAATTGAGTGGTGAGTGGTGAGGTGAATGCGGAATAGTCAGAGAGGCGCGAGCCGGCCCGTCCTCGGGCCCGATCAGTTCGCCTCCGGTGAGTGGTGAGTGGTGAAATCCGCGATCAACTTCTCTCCCCTGACCAGCCCCTTAGCCGCACGGCACGTCGATTTACCACTATGTCAGAGCGAAGGCGTGGCGAGTTTTATTGACGCCCAAGGTGAGCGCGGTAGGCTGATGGTCACCGTGTGTATTCCGATTTATCAGGGCGATGATCTGTCGCCGCAGTTCCTGTTTTGGAGTAAGGTTGTGGGCTAGATGGCGAAACAACGGCTGTCACCTGAACCGAAATTCTCTCTCTAATCTCGATAGATCAGTGGAGGCCCAATGCCACATCGCACCTCCTATCATAAGACCTGGGCTGAGCGAACCTTTTTTACAGTATTCATTCTGGTGTGGTCTCTGATGGCGTCGATCTTCACTTACATCTTCCTCGTGAGGCCCATCACGCTAGTGATCGACGCACGTGGCTGGGCCACGGTTCCATGTGAAATCGTCTACAGCAAGGTCAATAAGCTAGGTGGCGTCGAAGGCGGTGTGAGTTATGGCATCGAAGTTCTATACGACTACGCATTTGAGGGTAAGCAGTACCAGTCTTCACATTACGAATTCCCTGTTTACAACCGATTTAGCTACAAAATCAAAGGGAATCAACAAGAGTTTTCACGTTTCAAATTCCCTGCGTCCAATGCCACCAGTTTCAGTAGTCGAAGGAGTGCGCAGAAAGCCCTCGATCTGCTGCAGGCCAAATCAAAGGTCTTTTGCTACGTCAATCCAGATAATCCAAGTGAAGCCACACTGCTCCGCGGCTTGCCAAGTTACCTGTGGTGGGGACTTATTCCACTGGTGTTCCTCCTGTTGCCGGCTGGTTGCATTTACGTGATGCTGGTTAGCACGTACAAGGTATTGATAGGTCGGAGGTGGAAAGTAGACTTGTCGCGTATCGATGACGACACGATGAAGCGACAGGTCCTGCGTGCGCTTCTGGGTACTGGCTTGGTGTTGTTCTGTATTTTAGGCGTCTTGTTCGCCATCGCCTGGCGGAATGTGCATAGCAGTGTATTCGGTTTTCAGGCAATTACCTTACAGTCGATTGCTAAGCGCGTCGCCGATTTCCAGTCGAATCCTCAACATTGGCGACGCGTCTCTTTTAAAACCGCAAGGCTCAGTGCGAACGTGACGCGCCAGGGTGGTCGTAACGAGACGGTCTACCGAAATCCAGATACGGATGAGACACTTTGTATTCACAAGGTGTTCAAAGCGAAAAGCAAACAGATATTGAAGTACCCTCCTGTAGTAGCATACGACGACGACTACACCGAACAGATAGTTGAAGAATGGGCAAGCGAGCAAGGGTTCATAGCTGAAGAGCAGATTTGTCTTCATCTGGCGGAGCGTTTTGATGCGAGCTCGATTCGTTTCGTCACTGCGGAAGACCACGGCGACTTTCTGGCGCTGCAGGTGTGGGCTGATTGCTGGGAGGGTCAGCGGGAATTCGTGTTAATGCCTGATGGCGCTATCAGTTGGTAATTGTTGACTGACCAGTCTGACTGTCGTGATAGTGTACTTCTGCTCCGCGGTGATTCTGCGATGAGATGCGAGCCATCAATCATCAAATCATCATTCCTAATCCATCCCTCTTTCCTATGGCAGACACTCTCCGCCGTGCCGTCTGTCAAGATTTGTTCCAGCACACGGAGTGTGCCCACTACATTGAAAATGCCCTGCTGGGCAGAAACGAAAAAGCTCCTGTGCTTTGCGCCTTAGCGCCTTTGCGAGAAAATGTTAGTTGGGCAGGAGTGGTTAGTGGTTAGTGGTTAGTGGTTAGTGGTTAGTGGTTAGCCAGAAAACAGAAATCATAATTCATAAATCATCATTCCAGTCACTCACCACTCACGGGGCTTTCGGAGGATCGACATGCCGCAGGTCTTCGCTGGTGTACTGGTTGGGGACCGGCACGTCGTTTTCCGTCACCTGGTAGAGCAGCTGCCGCGCCTTGGGGTCCCAATGCATTTCTTGGATGATGGCCGTGCGGGGGGTGTTGCGCATGCCGCGGGAGAGGACTTCCACCCAGTCGCCGATTTCAAAGCCTTCCGGTTCCACCTCTTGCCAGAGGGTGCGTTTGACTCGCAAGGTGAGGTCGCCGTAGTGCAGCACGACGAACAGTCCCTGTTCGCCATCCCGGCGAAAGACTCGCGGGCTGGGGATCAACGTGCGGGCCAGATCCGCGTCCTCGGGGTGAACCCAGTCGTCGCCGTTTTCCGGCCACCAGGGATAATAGCCATACTTGGGATCGGTTTTCATCGTGTCATATCTCATTCTGTGCAGGGCCCGCGGCTCTCCTCTTCCAGTTTACCTGCCACCACACGATTGGCCAGCTTGTGCGGATCGTAACGACAGGGAGAATTAGCCCTTTGGCGTGGGGTTTGCACGTCGGCAACCTATACTTAGAGGTCCGAAAATCACGCCCATCCAAGTGACACTTAACCGGTTGCAAACCACACCCTCCGCCATGAACCTCCGCGACCTGCTCGATCACCACGGCATGGGCACGAACCCGTTTGCCGACGAAGATGCACAGACCGATCCCGTCTTCCAGGGTAGCTGCCGAACCAGCACGTTTCATCCGAACTGGGACAAAGTCTACGGCGATCCCGCGAATCCTGGCACGTCGATTGTGTTCGGTGAAAAAGGTTCCGGCAAAACTGCGATGCGACTGCAAGTCACGGCCCAGATCGAGGAGTTCAATCGCACCCATGAGAACGCCAAGGCGTTCGTGATCGAGTACGATGACTTCAATCCTTTTCTGGACAATTTTGCCGAACGCCTCAGCAGCCGTACCCGTCGTAAGCCGACGAAGGTGCTCGAGGAATGGAAGATGTGGGATCACATGGATGCGATTCTTTCGCTGGGCGTGACCGACGTCGTCGACCGTCTGCTGGGAGCCTCGCAACCCGCGGGCCCCACCGGAAACGCGTTGCCCACGAACGCGGTCAGCCGACTCGATCGATTCCAACGCCGCGACCTGTTGCTGTTGGCCGCCTGTTACGACAATTCATTCACCGAATCATTCGATGCGCGTTGGTTCCGTCTGCGCCGCAAGGTAGGCTATTGGCCCTGGCAGAGTTGGGGCATCCGCGGCATTGGGTTTCTTACCACGCTGGCAGTGCTGGGGACGATCTTCTATCTCGAGCACTATGAATGGCTAAAAACCGTGTGGCCGTGGTTGATCATCGCATTGGGTTGGTCGCCGTGGCTGGCAAAGTTCTGGCGATGGTGGATGCAGGCCTTCAGTGTGGCGCGACACTTGCGCTGCATCAATCGCGAGACCAATCCTCTGCGAAAAGTGCTGATGCAGTTTTCGGGACGCAACATCAACGGCCAACCCCTGCCCAACAAGTGGCGAACCGACGACCGCTATGAATTGCTCTATAAATTCCAGGGCTTGCTCAAGGCCTTGGGTTTCTCGGGAATTGTCGTGCTGGTCGATCGCGTGGACGAGCCGCACCTGATCAATGGTTCCCAAGAGAATATGAAGGGGCTTGTCTGGTCGATGCTCGATAACAAGTTTCTCAAGCAACCGGGTTTGGGTCTTAAACTCCTATTGCCGATTGAGCTTGCCGAGTGCATGCAGCAAGAGGGGCACGATTTCTTCCAGCGTGCTCGCCTGGATAAGCAGAACATGATCCCTTCGCTGGAGTGGACCGGGGCGGCACTCTACGACCTGGCAAACGCCCGGGTTGCCGCCTGTGGCAAAGAAGGGGCGTCTCCCCAGTTGCAGGACTTGTTTGATGAGAGCGTCTCCAGCGGGCGCTTGATCGAAGCATTCGGCGCGTTGCGCGTGCCGCGCCACCTGTTCAAATTTCTCCATCGACTGCTAGTGGCCCATTGCCAGAGCTATGTCAGTTCGGACCCCTCGTGGCTGATCAATGCCGCCACATTCGAGTCACAGCTAGCACTCTATCGTCGCGATCAGCAAGCGGTCGACCGTGGGCTTAGTGCGGGTTGATTGTGGATCAGGTAGATTCGTTCGGGGCCGCTTGTTTTCGAGCCCATGAACTACCCGAGTGCTATCGCAATGCGCTGGAGAAATCACTTGACCCTTGCAGGTGATTTTGGCACACTCCCGCCCCCTGGTTGTTCGCCGCATTGGTGAATCCACCACCGTTGATTCGTAGCTATGCATTCAGAGGTTTTCCATGCGTCACCTGTTACCAATTTTGGCCCTTCCTCTCCTGGCGATTTCCCTCGGTTGCGGTACCCAGAATTCTGCAAGCGACTCTGCCGGTGGCAACGTGCCTAGCGACCCGATTGCTAAGGTGGTCTATGAATTTCTTAGTGCAGTTCGTGCAGGGGATACGGAAACCGCGAGTGTTCGCCTCACTCCGCTGGCCCTGCAGAGGACCAGTGAATTGGAACTCAATTTTTCGCCACCAGGTAGTGATACGGCGACATTCGAGGTTGGCGCACTCGAGATGATCGATGCAGAAAAGGCGGTCGTCGAATCCATCTGGCGAGACCTGGACGCGGACGGCAAGCTCAATGAAGAGCGTATCACCTGGGCGTTGAAGTTGAACGGAGGCGTCTGGAGAATCTCAGGCATGGCTGCGGAATTGGGCGAGGGTCAGGCGCCGATCGTCATGGATTTCGAGAATCCAGGTCAGTTCGCCTTGCCCACGACCGTCACTTCCCCGGCCCAAGAACCTCCGGCAGGCGAACGGCATGCCGCTCAGCCAGCTCAGGATCCCTTCCGCTAGGGCGAATCGCCGAAATCGGTAGACCAGAGGGAGTGAATTACCAACTCATTCTCCTATATGCCTACTCTTCGTAGATTGCCATTCTGGGGATTTTCGGGCCATTTGCCACGGTAAGCCACCACGCCCCGATGAATGGTGAGAACGCTGTCTGAAACGTTGTTTCTTGTCCGTGATTCTCGGGGTTTCTTGCATTTCTTGCGGCCCCTCGGAGCTTTACTGCAATGACGCGGTTCGCCAATTTGGTTCTTTTGGTCTAGAGAGCCACTTGACACTTAAAGTAGCCATGTTATTTTGTCGGCCTAAGTTTTCTAATGCGTAAAATTAGGGAATTTGACAGTCTGGCACGCAGGGTTCATTGCTTGCGACCACTGAGGAAATATAAGTTCGTTTTCCCCATTGCTACCGCCGTCGTAGCATCCTGGGGTCAGGCAAACTGGACGGTATGAGAAGAAGAGAATTTTTAGCGTCGTCAACGGAAACGTGTTCCTGTTAGTATCGACGCGGGTTTTTCCCAAGAGGAGGGATTACATTATGAAGCGTGTTATGATCGTGTTGACCGCCTTGGTGGTCGTGTTGACTGGCTTTGCAACCTCGGATGCGGAAGCTGGTTTGTTCAATCGTCGCAACAAGTGTTGCCAGCCTTGCTGTCCGCCAGCTTGCTGCCAGCCAGTTTGCTGCGAGCCTGTCTGCTGCGAACCTGCTTGCCCATGTGAAGCTGCCCCAGCATGTGGTTGCTCGGCTGCCGCTCCTTGCGGTTGCGAAGTACAACAGTGCAGCTGCGAGTGCATGACCCGCCGTGAGGCTCGCAAAGCCCGCCGCGCTGGTTGCTGCACGACCTGCTCATGCAGCTGCTCGCCTTGCTCAAGCTGTGGCGAAGCTCCTTGTGGTTGCGGTGCCCCTGCAATCGAGGGTTGCAGCAGCTGTGGTGAAGCCGCTGGCGAGATTGCTCCAGAAGCAGCTCCCCAGGCTCCGGATTCTACCACCTGAGTATTTTGCGTAAGCAGAATTCGATGGTAATTCAAAATGAAAGCCGGTCCTCATCGCGAGGACCGGCTTTTTTGGTTTCTTAGGTGGAATCTTTTGTAACTCAATCAAGTTCGCTACATAAACACGACAATCAGCAGTACCAGGGCCAGCAAGCATATCAGTCCGAATAGAGCAAGCGTAGCGTTTCTTGCTCGCTGACGCCGCTCTCTTTGGAGTCGTCGATGAGTAGCCACGGCTACCGACTCCTGGGGATCGAACTGATCAGTTGCAATCGAGGGAGGTGGAGTGGAGATTGCCACACCAACCTTGTTAGTCGTTCCGGGAGAGGAGCCGATTTCTGGGAAAACATCGCTGGCGCGTTGCCAGTCGAGCCATCCAGTTTTCCAGACCCAGCAGTCCTGATTGATACGTTTCTCGCCTACCCATGTTTTCAAAAGAGAAGTGGTTGCGGGTCCGAGCTGATTTCCAGTCGCGGTGCGTACATGCCAGACGTCCTCCGCCAAATGGCTACTCGAGACAATGGGAGTTGACTCGCTGCTTTCATCGCTTGATACCAATGTTTCCGAGACAGTTGAAGCGTCGTCCAGGGCTTCCGCCTTGCCCCCACTCTCAAAGGGAACCAGGAAGCGCGCATCACAGTCGGGACAGATACCCCTTTTACCTGCGAGGAAGTTCTTAACGTTAAGTTTGTGGCCATTAGGGCACAGGAAGCGGATTCCCATGACAAACTGCTTTACCAAGATATTGCCAATAGTAGTCTTATCTTTAGCTTAACGACCGACGCGCCATGAGAGAAGTGACAGATTTCGCCACTGACGGGAGTAGCGAAGCCAATTATAGTGGTGGTTCTGACCAATATTCTATTTACCAGATGTCCTGGATCCGTCTACAAAACTGATGACACTCTTTGAAATCATACTCTTGGCAATTGTGCAAGGACTTACAGAGTTCTTGCCTGTAAGTTCGTCGGGACATTTGGTCGTAGCCAACGCAATATTTCAGTCCCTTGGCAGCGAGCCGGTACAGGATCTAGTCGAAGTCGAAATCGTCCTGCACCTTGGTACTCTGCTTTCTGTGTTGGTCTATTATCACCGTGAGGTAAGGCGTTTATTTACCAGAGATCGTAGGGTTATTCCGCTGCTAATCCTCGGTACGATTCCAGCTGCTTTGATCGGAGTCTATATTAAGAAGGGACTTCCAGATGCCACCAGTGATCTCATATTGGAAAATCCACTCGTAGCGGGTATTTGCTTTCCAATTACTGCAGTCCTACTTTGGTGGGCTTCGCAACGAGGCGAGGGAACAACTGACTATCCGGAACTTCGCTGGCAAGACACGCTGAAGATTGGATTCTTCCAAGCACTGGCCCTACTGCCAGGAATTTCTCGCAGTGGCTCGACCATAGCTGGAGGATTGGGAGTCGGCTTGCAACGTGAGGCCGCCGCTACCTTTGCCTTTCTTCTGGCAATTCCTGCTATTGCAGGTGGGGGACTCTTGGAAATGCTTGAAGCACTTGAAGCAGGTACGACAGGAACGCCACTAAGCACTTTAGCTGTGGGGCTATTGTTATCTTTCGGAGTTGGACTCGCCGCGCTTGCATTGTTGATCCGATTCGTCCGCCATGGGAGGCTGGCGATATTCTCTTACTATTTGGTGCCACTTGGGTTCATCGTAGTAATCTGGCAATTGCGGGGGTGAGCTTTGAAGCAAGTTTCAAAGCCTCTTTTCACCATTATTCTTATCTAACTTTGACACAACCAAGCTGTCCGTGTGTAAATAGGAATTGGGATTATTCGGAAAATACTGCCCCGGATTGGTAGTAAAACTGCTAGAATGGATTACTCGTGCAAGCTCATAACCTTGAGTGCCAGTACTAAGAAACTCCTCTTGAATTCAGGTCAACTTTTCATGAGCAGAAATATTCTCTTAAGCTTGTTACTGCTTGCAGCAAGCCTAACTTTACAATCCCCAGCTTGGGCCCTCGACGGCGGTGCGTTGCAAGTAAACCCCAGAAACAACTGGCGGGCCTTTGAGGTTATTACAATTACCGACAATCCAGCAGGTGACGGATTCAATTGGTCGATGCCCGGAAACTTCGACGGGTTGGGGGCACGTAGGTTGGGTTCTACCTTGCGGGTGCAAGTGAATCACGAAATAACCGATGCGACGATAAGTGAGGTTACAATTGATCTTGCTGCCTTCCAAACCGCCATCAGGAATGTGATTAGCAGTGGCAATACGGGTGGCGTCAGTTTTGTCACGGGAGCCCGTCAGGCCTACGATCGCTGGAGTAGCGACGGCGGAGTCAATTGGATCGCTACCTCGGATACGAGCAACACGAGTTTCAATCGGTTCTGCTCCGGGCAATCGTATCTTCCCAATACTTTCGGACCAGGTCGCGGATTCGTCGACAATATTTATGTCACTGGCGAGGAAAGTTTCGGCAATCTTTCGTTCAGTCGGCTATTTGCATTAGATCTCAACAATCGCGATTATTATCAACTCAGCGGCGTCACCGGCAGTGCAATTGGCGGCATCGGTGGAATGCCACGTGACTCCTGGGAGAACGCTGCACTTCTCGATACGGGTGAAACCGATCACGTCGCATTATTGCTGTCCCCAGACGGCGGAACTCAGAGAATGCAGCTTTATATTGGCGAAAAAGGGAAGGGTATCGATGGGAGTCCATCCGACGAGTTCCTGGCCCGCAACGGCCTGGCTTTTGGTAGCTACTATTTTCTTAACGACACGCTTCCTACGAGCGGAACTTCTAACGATGGGTTTTTCGATACAACGTCGGCAGGAGCTCTGGCTGCCAGCAAGATGGAGGATGTTGATACCAGCCCAAGTGATGGCACCCGTGCTGTTTTGGGGAACCAAAACTTTGGAGTGTTCACATTCGATTTTGATCTTGATTTCACCAGTGGCAGTTTTAACTCGGCCGGGTCAGGTTTCTCTATCACAAAGATCCACAACCATGTGGGGAATACTCAAGGGTCGATCGGGGATGCGGATAATATTGATTGGACCGCACCCACTGTATTGAACGGTACGGTTTATCCAGAGGGATTGATCCTCGTGAATGAGGACAACAACAATGGCGAGATTTGGATGAGCTCCCCCGATGGGAGCAATCCGCAGCTAATCGGAGATACGGCAGGGAATTTTTCAGCAACGGAGTCGTCAGGCATCCTCGACATTTCAAACCTGTTGGGCTACAACCCGGCCAGTATTTTATTGACGAACAACCAGGGAACCAATTCTTCACTCACGGTATTGATAAATCCCCACGCAGAACTTGACAACGCCGATTTTGATGGCGATGGCGACGTGGATGGAGCAGATTTTCTAACGTGGCAGCGAAACTTTGGAACTGGAACATTGCCAAGCCAAGGGGACGCGCAACATGATGGCGACGTCGACCGCTTTGACTTGGAAGTCTGGCAGGCTCAGTACGGAAATCCGCCACCAATTACGGCAGTGAGGGCTGTTCCAGAGCCGAATAGTATGGTTCTTATGCTTGCCGTTGTATGTGTGGCTGCTACGTCTTGGCGCAGCAACAAGTGAAGCTTAGTCTACTCGCTATTCCTCACGGAGATTATCCACGCCGTCGGAATGCAACCACAGTGAGGTCATCCGGCTTTGAGGGATGATCCTCGGTGGGACCAATCTCCATGCGATGCCGGGCATCTGCTACAAGTCGCTCGACGGCCTTTGGTAACGGACCTTTGCGACATCGCTCGACAATCTCATCGGTTAGCAAATTGTCCAGCAAGCCATCTGACGACAGGATCAAAGTGTCGCGAAGGGACATCTTACGGGGAGGACCGATTTCGATTCGCATGTCGACCGACCCAAGAACGTTTGAGATCAGATGACGCTCCTCATGATGGATGGCATCAGCCTCATCGATTAACCCCGATTCGACGGCATATCCAATTGGAGAGTGTGCGAGCGTCTGGAACTTGATTTTGCCCCGTTGTCCTACGAGCATAATCACGGAGTCACCAATGTGGTAGACACGCACCGTATCTCCCTGAATCTCAGCGATGCACAGGGTCGTCGCGGCACCGCTGGCCAATTCCATAACGGCTTTGTTGGCTCGTTCGATTCCGGCGATGATTCCGGCCCGTAATTGCTCGGCATCGAGAGGCCCCTCGTTTTCCTCGATCCGCTCACGGAGCGATTCTTCCATTTTCTCGATTGCTAACCTTGAGGCAATTTCGCCCGAGGCGTGGCCCCCTAAGCCATCCGCTACAAGCAGCACAGCCTGGGTATCGCTGAGAGGAATGACTGCGGCGCAATCTTCATTGGGAGTCGTCTTCTCTGGTGAAGTACGAGATGCGACGACCGCTAGTCCCCCGGCAACGTGGCGCTCTTCCAAGTGGTCGGGTTCGGTCAGAAAAGTAAAGTAAGGTGCATCCATAGTTTGGGGTGGCACGGCATCACTCCTAACAATACCGCAGACAAAGTCAGATCGAACGAAAACAGCCGATTGTCCTGCAACAAACGAAACACTGGTCAACAATCCTTCACAAGTCGCCCAAACAACTATTCTCTATTCCCAAGTCATTGTGTCTAAATACTGACGCAATTGGCCTGCCGTCCGAAACTTTCGCAAGATCAATGATCTCTTCAAGCCTCGACAAATGGCTTTGACCTCGGGAGGATGCTTCGCATACCACTGCTTTCCTCCGATAGCATCATAGAATATTCGGACCAAATCACAAACATCGTCATGAAGATCATGGACCCGGGCTGGGCCATAATCGTAAAAATCCAATAACTTTATGTTAAAACCGATACCTAACCGCCTGATTATGACGTTTCCCATGTGCAAGTCGCCGTGGTATTCACGGGCATTGTGCACTCCCTCCATACCCAGAGATAAAGCGTGTAAGAGGTGCAATCCTTGAAATACACTCAGCCGTCTGCCGGGTTGACGAGCCAGAAATTTACTCAAGAGTTCTCCCTCGACTAATTCTGATACCAGAAACGTTACCTTCTGCCCTTTGAAGATAAACGACTCGCTGGTGTGATACTGAATCAGGATCGGCAAGTGGCGAAGCTTATTAAGCTTGCGGGCATAAATTCTTGAGGTGCGGTCTTTGATGTTGCGCTGCGGAAAGAAAAACTTTCCCGCACGCTCTATGTCCGTGTGTAATTCACGAAGCTTGTAGACTTCGCCTTCCCATCCCCGACCCAATCGAGAAATGATCTCGTATTTACCCGCCAAGATTCTTCCTGGTGGAAGTTGAAATGACGAAATCGAATGGGAATTCGAGGGCCGACTGGGCATAGTGAATCTATCTGGTGGAGAGGCGAAATCTTGGCGGTCAATGATTAAATGCGGATCCCTCGGGAGAGTCAAGGGAGCTGTCCAAGGCACCCGTGCCGGCCTAACTCTATCATAGCTTGGGGAGGGGCAGATTGCTCGCGGGGCACCCCAAAAGTTTAAGCCTCAAGTACCCTGGAGCTTAGCAGATCCGCCATGCAAAGAGTCTCTGAAGTGGCGGCTCCGCTGCTGTAGCCTCGACTGAGAATCCCATGAAAAACGGCTGGTCACCCGTGGATGACCAGCCGCGTAGGCTTCCGAGATTTGAGGTAAAAACTACTTGCGACGAAGGACCATCACTCCGACGCAGCCAAGCAGCAGGGCGATGCTGGTGGGCTCGGGAATGCAGGTGAGGGCTTCATCGAATGTATCTGATACGGTTAAGCAGGTGATGAGCTGGGTGCTTTCACCAGTAGCTTGTCGCAATGCAAACGATGAGACTGCATTCGGGGCAGTATCTACCACTGAAAGGCTTGTGCTTCCACTGTTAACCGGATTGACCCAAAGCTTAGTCTCTAAAGTGCTATGGTTGTAGGAACCTATAATGCGATTTGTCGAACCGAAAGCGAAATCGGATGCCCAGGAAGAAATCGTGGTTGTACTGGCAGCAGACAATCCAAACGTGAATCCACCTCCTTGTCTTGGAGGCATAACCCATACACGGGTTGTGAAGTCACTACCAGTATCCTTGAAGTGAGCAAAATAAACTGGGGTTATTGCACCTCCAGTGACAGTTACATCGAAACCAAAGTAGTAGGTCTGCCCGGTGCTAATTGGTGTAACCGAAACATTTGCGTCTTCGCGTGAACCACTTCCCTGTACCAGGGTAGTGCCAGTTGCACCGACCTGAATCAATGAACCAGTTCCGCTATGGTTGGCCCAGCCATCTTGTCCAACAAGATTGCCAGCCGTAAGAGGAGGAGCCGTTAGCTGCGAAGTATAAAGCACCGCAGCATCAGCCATCGAGCCGCAAAGTGCAGCCGCGAGAAAGCATCCAAGAATGGATAGTGAATAAATTTTCCTGTTTCGCATTAGCGTAACTCCTGTTGAAAATTCTTGACCACAAACACTGTTAACTCAACACTAAAGTAAAGCCGCCAGCACTGCGGTGTTACTGGCTCCATATTAGCAATCGTTAGAATCTTTGTCTCCTGTTTTTCCTTGGGATTTACCGAAACTTTACCAAATACGTAGAACCCGCAGAGCCGTGCCGGGAGCTTCCATGCGCGCCGCGACTGGCGTTAACACGCGGCTAAAGATGGAGGTGGTTGCGGCGGCGGTTCACACAAAGCAGGCCCGCCAGGCTTAGTAAGACTACCCCCATGGGCTCGGGGACAGCCCCGGCGGAAGCCAGCATGGGGAGCGTACTTTGGCCGAATTGCCGCTGCCACACGAGGAAATCAGCCCCGTCGGTGTCGCCATCGCCGTCGGCGTCGGAGCCGGCTCCCATGCCGTAATCCCCCTGCCACTGGGCGAGGTCCAACTCGTCGACGTTGCCATCCTGGTTGAAGTCGGCAGCCAGGAACTCGACAAAGGTCGTCCCCTCAATGAGGAGGTTGTCAAAGGCGTAACCTTCATCCCCCCCGTCTGTCTTGGCGATTAGTTGGATCCTGAGCGTGTCGCCAATGCCTGAGAGTGGCGAGGTCAAGGTCTGAAACAGGTTGGATAAAGTGAAGGTTTGGCTATCGGTTGTTGTCATCTGCAAGGGATCATCGAGCGTGAACATGTCCCCATCGGCCAAGGTATAGGTCTGTGAAAGGGCTTCATCAACCGTGGAGGTAAAAAGGGCCAAAACCGGTCCAGAATCGAACTGGTAGGTCCAATTAAACCGATCGCCGTTGACGCCTGTGGCTTCAAAATCCCCCATGGCCGCCATGTCGATGGATACCTGCAGGTCGAAGGCACCTGCGACGTTGAACTCCCAGGTCGCGGTGACCTCGCCAGGGCTGCCGACGGGTAGATTATCGCCATTGACCGTATCGGTAATTCCAAACCAGACGTCGGTTTTCACAGCGGAATTGACGATTCCCAAGGTGTCGTTAGGAAACCCGTTAAGAGAGTCGTCAACCAACTGGGATGGGATCGTGGGGCTAACGCCCACTTGATACTTTTGGAATCCGTCACCAGTACTGGAATAGGCCCCCGGTGCGGGGTTCTGCGAAAAACTGGTTAGATTCAGACTTTCATCAAAAGTGTCCTTGGCGATCACCCCAAATACGGGTCCGCCGCTGCCACTTCCCACCGTGAAACTCACCGGGAAGTTGAACACAGGATTGGCCGCTTGCTGGCTGGTGGTGGTCACGGTCACGGTGCCGGTTTTGAAACCGGTGGCTGTCGTGTCGAGAAACACCTGGCCTACGCTTGCACCGGCAAGGGGCATGCTGATGCCGCTGCTCCCTCCCGTGAGCGAGCCGCTGACGCTGATCGTGTAGTCCAATTCGTCGGCCCCGTTGACGGTGAGGACGTTGGCAATGTTTTCCACAAAAACGTCGATACTCACCGTGGCCCCTTGCATCACATTGGTGGGTACCGTGGCAAGCGTAGCGTTCATCTTGGCAGGTAACTGGTAGTCGGCCACCACGGGTAGGTGGTCGCTGTTGTTGAGCAGAGCCGTAAGGACCGTGGGGGATGCCCCATTGCCAGTCGTAATCCGGCCATCGAGGGCATGCGAACCGTTGTTGCCAAAGGCACGATAACTGTTGGGGATGTAGCTCAGGCCCTCGTTGTCGAGAAACTCCCCGGTCACCAGTTGAAAGTCAAAGCGATCATCCATACCTCCGGACGCCCCGCCTTCGGTATGGATGGGGTCACCGGCCACCGCAGGAGACTGAGTGTGCACGTGTCGGATATCCGTGGGCCCAATAAACTGGTTGTTACTCCAAACCCCCAGCGTGTTGATGGGATCGAAAGCCTGTCCGTTGCCGCTGGAGATCAATTGTTGGAACATCCCCACATTGCTGCTGGTGATATTGAAGTCACCCGCGTATATGATGTGAGTTCCCTCACCCAGAGCGTCGGCATTATTGCGGACCGACGTCGCTTGGATGAGACGACTGTTGGCATTATCCGAGCGATAGTGGTCGTTGTAGACATAGAAATCCGCCGAAGCGTCGTAGCCCACCGGGCGCAGCTGATAGCGCAGCGAAGCCCGAGGCTGCAGATCACCAGTTCCCACCGTGCCGAACGCCAGTTCATTGATGAGCTGAACCGACTGCGTGTTGTAAACGAGCCCCGGTCGGCCCCCTGCTCCATTGAAGCTGCTGACCGCCCCGTTGATTGTCGATCGTGCATACGTGCCCGCGCCGTAGATGCTATTGAGCACATCGACGAACGATTGCGTCGTCAGTTCCATGGAAAACTGCTCTTGCAGAACAAGCACGTCGATCGGTTTGGCGATTCCGCCGACGTTCTCCAGCCCGATGGCTTCGAGAATCGTAGAGCTATAGGGGAGCCGCGCCGTTTGCTGGCCTCCCGTGGGCTGCCCCGTCAGGGTGTTGTATGTCACGATCCGCAGTTGCGCGTGGGCGGCAGAAAACGCCTGCAAACATGCGAACCCGGCGCAGAGAAGCGTCAGCGCCCACTTTTTGCCAATTACCATCTCCAAATGCTCCGTAAGAATAGGCCTCAACCCTGGCAGGCCTCTCTCAGGCCGCAAGTCCCCTCAACATCTATTGTGTCCATCAAGGCTCAAAGTGACAAACGATTTGCGCCCCATTTCGTACAAACCGCACCGTTTTTTGAACAAGAACCGCAACCGACGTCCGAATCCGCTTCAGCGGGCCGGCACCGCGAAGTGGATGCGATCCTAATAAAGGGAACCTTCCGGCCCGCTGAAGCGGGCCCGGCCGACACGATGGGTCAGCACCGTGCCAGCGAGGCTTATCAACAAGAGCGTATGTGGCTCGGGGACTGCGATTGTGCTGGCCTGCAGTTCTGGCACGGTGCCGTATTGTGCTTGCCAGATGGCGAGATCCGCGTCGTTCACAAGGCCGTCGCCATTGGCGTCTCCAGTGGCGAACGTAGAGCCCGTACCAAAGCCTCGCTGCCAGATGAGGAAGTCCCGCCCATCGACGTCACCATCGTCGTCGAAATCTGCCGATTCGACAAAGGCTGCTTCGACGTTACCCGTGAGGCTGAGGGTCATGCTCCCCAGGCCGATGGCCCCGGCGAGATTCTCGTCCGAGAAACTCAGCGTGTAGCTTGCCGAAAACATTCCCACGGCCGACGTGTCGAGCATCGCCGTGAAGGAATTGGCCAGCCCAGCTGCCAGGGCTGAAGCACCTGTGAACGTCGTTAGATCCGTACTCAAGACGGCCGTGTCACCTGAGGGGAGGATCGAATCGAGGTCCAGCCGCGCTGTGAATCCGGCGGTGCTCACCAGGTTGGCGATTTCGAAGTTCATCGTCGGCATGGTACTGCCAAGACTCACCGTGCCGAAATCCAGCGAAAGGGTGTTGATGTCCGCAGCCAGGGAAAACGAGGGGTTGGCATGGTCCAGCACACTGAGCGACACATGGATCGTGTCGTTGGCGTCATTGGCCCCGCGGCCAGTGCCCCCGGCGGTGGTGATGTCGAGATTGTCGATGGTGATAGTCCCAGAGCGGAGCCCTGCGGTTGTGGTCGTGGTGTTGAGCCCGACCGATAGGTTTCTGGTTGAAGTGCCCGACGTAATGATCGGAAAGGCGTTCCAGCGACCTGTGATCGACGAAGTGGCACTGCCAGCGGGGGTTATCTCGTAATAGGTGCCGTCGAGCCCGTTCTTGCGGAGGGTCACATTCTGGGCACTGGGAAGGGCTGCCCCGACCAGCACGCTCCCCAGATTCACCTCCAGCGACGAGCTGCCATTGGCATTGGGTGCGGCGCCGAAGTAGAGCTGCGAATCATTCTGCTGATCGACAAATACCGACCAGACGTACTCAGGGCGATCGACATACGGATTGCGGTTCTCCTGCCGGTAGGGATTGCTGATCGCGGGGGCACCGTTGCCCGCCAAGCCATAGATCGCATGGTTGCGGCGGCGTTCAAAGTCGTCGGGCACGTCGCGGAAATGGTAATTCAAAAGCGACGAAAGATCGCCCATTTGCAGACCCGAGGGGAAAGAGTCCGTCAGGGACAACTGCGAATAGCGCGTAGCCATGTAGAACTGGGAGCGAGCCACGTCCCCAGCGTCGGCATCTCCTGGGTACCAATAGGATCCGATTGGTCCATAGCTGCCAGTCGTGGAATCCAGGCCGAAGGGATCATTCGCCCGGTCTGAGTTGATTCCCTCATCCGCCGGCCGCAGATTGAACTGATCCGTCGAAATGTTGGTCGTGTTATTCGAAGGAGAGCTTACTCCCAGACGCGAGACGGGCCAAATGTGCTCGCGATTCCAGATGAGCGGATTGGTGTTCCATGTGCCGTCCACGGAAGCACGGTTGTAGATCAACAGGATGTTGTTCGAATTGTTGGGATCGGTATCGGTAAAAGGAGCTGAGAACCGTGCGTCGCCGTAACTCACCCCGTTCATATTGCTGATGATCGTGCGCAACTGGGACTGAAGCGTCGCCCCGGTGCCGGTGGCCGCGTTGTAGTAGCTGGCCGGTGGATCATAGGGCGCAGAAACTGCTTGTCGGCTTAACAACAAGAGGAGCATGCCCAGCCAGCTCAGTGCAAGTTTCAAGCGCCTTCGAGCCATCCCTCTGTTCCACTACGAGCGAGATAAAAAAAGCCATGCCCGCCGAAGTGGGCATGGCTTGAGGAGTATCCAGATTATAACGTCCCCTACCGCTTACGGCCACAAGCCAGCGGAACCATCACCAACCCTAACAGGACCAGTGTGGCAGGCTCAGGCACAGCCCCCACGGCTGCGGCAAGTGGATTGCCGTAAGCCGCTTGCCAGGCGGCCAGGTCCACGGGGCTGAGCGGCCCGGTGGGTGAATTGCCACGTTGCCAAATGAGGAAGTCATGTCCGTCGGCATCGCCGTCGCCATCGAAGTCGCCAGGGTTCGTAGCAACCACGGTGAACGTACCGGGGCTGCCTACGTCACCACCAGGATGGAGGGTAAGCGTGCCACTCAATGCATTAGCATTAAAAGAACCGATTGAATCGCCTAGGATGGCATTATCCCAGTTACTGCCAACGCTTGGATCAAAACTCAAATCGGCCAAGCTGATAGATGGACCGTTAGAGAGTGTAGGAAAACCATTCGATTCAAGGAAACTTTGAGTAATCACCGCGTTGGCATGAGTCGCATGGTTGCCTGTGTAATTTGCGAAACTATTCCAAAGTGATATCTGGTCCCCCGAATTGTTTAGTTGCAGTGCTCCCCAATCGCTCACAGGTATCAGATTGAGAGATGAGCCCCAGGCAGCTGCAAAATCTGCCCCTGTGATGACATTATTGTAGAGTATGGCTGTGCCCCCTGCAGGGACTGAACCGGCAGCAATATTTGACGCGGATAATGCAACACTATTGTTATCGTCTAGCACCCACCCCGCGAGATTGATCGCACTCCCAGTGCTGTTGTAAACTTCGATCCACTCCCAGTTAGGCTCGCTGCTGGCGGGATCGTACATGATTTCCGTGAAGTGCAGGCCAGTCGTGGATGGAATTCCTGGTGGAACTATGCCAGGGTTGCCAATATCGTTTGTGTTGTTTACCGAGCCTGAGAACTGAACAATGGAACTGGTGACTGCGCCATTTGTGCCAGAGACGCTCTGTACCCAATTGCTACCAACCTGGTTGCTTCCATTCCCAGTCCACGTAATTGAAGAAACACCATCTACGGCCGGAAAAGAAGCACCCGAAAAATCTAAACTGAATGCTGCGTTTGCAAAACTGGTGGTGATATTAGTAAAGACACCAGGATTATTGACGGGATCAAGTTCAGTAGGGGTTTGATCAAGCTTCCATTGCGCATCTGATTGCCAGAAGCCAATGGACTGCCCTTGGTTTCCGACGGAGTTAGACATGCCGGGGAAGAAATCCGCAGCAATTAGCTTTACACCAGCACCCAATCCCCATGCGTCTCGGAATCGCTGGTCCACGAAATTATTTGGATTGCCAGTACCATAAAACCCATCATAAATAATGGCTATTTCACCTGGATTTATAGTAGTATCTGGATCGAGTGTACTATTAATCGTCGGATTCGGAGCGGTGATATCTCTGTCGCCGAGGTTGAAGCCCAAGTAACCATTGAGATCAATGGCAGAGCCACCTGTATTGCGAATTTCAATCCATTCCCAGGCGTTGTCATCGGTCGCATTGTACATCACCTCAGTGATTTGCAATTGAGCAAAGGCCGAGCTAGCCATTGCCAGGCTAAGACAAAAGATGCTGGCCCGTGTTAGCCAGGACTGGACCAGCGTTTTTCGTTCTACAAGGATACTTCTCATATTCGTCCTCTTCTGAAGAAATGTATTTGCGGAGGAGTCGTCCCCCCGCGAGACTTGAAGATCAATTCAATGTGTTCCTTGCGACATGTTTGCATAACGATACCGCTGTCGCTCGCGGTAAAGCCCCCAGACGCGGATCATTCCCTGCACGCGTCAATTCTCACGTGGCAAATCAGGCTGTCGTACCTCCCATAAGAGAGCCACGTCGGCGAACCGAAAGACCCGCCAGACCCAAAAGTATCATCGTTAAAGCAGCAGGTTCTGGCACGGCCGTGCCACTTGCCAAGAGTGGCATGTTGGTGAACCCGTAATTCGTCTGCCAGTGACCCAGGTCGGTGCTGTCAAACTGGCTCCCGAATCCCCGCTGCCAGACAATATAATCCCGACCATCGACGTCGCCATCGAGATCAAAATCCCCCAGGGCAGTCCCCAGGATATTCGAGACCAGTTCCGTAAGGTCGGCAGCGGTCAGCATCATGTCACCCGTCAAGTCGTACCATTCGGCACCCACAGATGCCGAGACCGTGCCACCGAGAGTCGGGTCTGCAATGCCAGCGGAGAGCGCCTTGATGTCGGCGTAGGTGATTACGCCGCTGCCGTCGATGTCGCCTCGGGTGAATACCTTGAGCGTACCCCGGTTGAATATACCCACATCAAAGGGCCTGAGTTCCGCATAGACAATGGTGCCTGTAGCAGGATCAAACACGTAGATATCTTCAAAGAATCCCGTGTCCTGATCGACGATGTAAAGATATCCCGTGCTCTTGTCGTAGGCTACACGGGTCGAGTTGGTGACTTCGGTATCGTTGTCGATAGCCCCGGTCACGGGGATGCTTGCAGAAACAGTCCAAGGTGACGTGTCGTTGAAGCCCGTCCCAGCGGGTCCTGATGGAATGACCTCATTAAATCCGCTGGCGTCGGAGTCGGGGCTATTGTAATTGCCAATGCCCAAGGTGAAGACTCGAGGTTCCTGAGCGGTCTCGCCCCCACTGCCGGTAGGAGGCGTAGTGCTGCCAGGAGTGACATCAAAGAAACCACTCTCAACAATCACCAGATTGCCATCCTTGTCGACAAAAAGATGATCGATTTCGCCATCGTTGGTCGTAGTGTCTATGTTGGGATTCTCGGCCAGGCCAAGTTGATTGGCATAAGGACCACCCGTGGGAGAAGTGAAGAGTTCCTTTTTGGTCGCGGTCGGGTTGGGACCGGTCAAATTGAGTTCATAGAATGCGATGTCGTCTCCCCCGCCATCGCTATCCGCAGCCCAGATTCCTAACGTGCCATTATTTTTAACAAGCGTCCAACCACGGGGAGTGGTAATGCCGGCGGCGTCCAGATTCAAGAAACCAGCAATTTTCGAGTTCCAGGACTCCGTGTTGCTCACGCTGTTGTAGCCACCCTGCTGATCCTTAGGAGCAGGAAATGGAGGCGTAGGGGGAGTGGCGGCACCTGGACTGGTGCTAACGCGATTCAAGACACGAACGTGAAAGTCTTCCGTCGCAGGAGTTGCCGTGCCAAAGTTGGCATCCAACATGACAAGTGTTTCAGGATTTACAAAATCTATTTGGTAGTCGAAGAAAGAGGTTGGGGACTGCGAGCGGCCAACTTCACCAATTTTCTGAAATGCTCCGGGAAGATGGACCGTGTTCACAAGCGAAGGATGCGGCACGTTGTTGGCCAACCCATCCACCGTTCCGTCAAACAGCGGGCTGCTGATATCGGAGAGAAACTGCTCATCAGCAGTCGAAATGTTCAAAGTTTGGGGGGCGTAAATGGTCCCTTTCGGACGGGAGTTAAGTTGAAAGTCCTTGAGGATGGCCTGGTAATCAATGCGATAGAGATCGAAATCTCCTTGGGAATCTCCCACGAAGTCGACCGCAGGGGGGCTGCCGCTGTCGAAGGCAGCAGCGTAAATGGTACCGTTGGCAGGATTGAAGGTGAACGTAGAGAATTCTTCGCGGTTACCGAATGGCAATCCTTCTGCAAGTCCATTGCGTTCACCCTGAAAAATCTCGAAGCCCATCCAGACAGAGAAAAGGGGATCGTTGTTGAATACCCCTGAAGTAGCACCATGACCGATGTCGGTCACATCATAGAAGATGAGCGAATCGGAGGGAGCGCCAGGAACTTCTGCCACACCGCTGGGCTGAACCTGCGAGATGGCAAACATCTTTTGGGGTCTGGGCGCGGCCGCATCTGCAAGCATAGGAAAAAGTACTGCGGCAGCTAAATATGTAAGAAGGGTGAAAAATCTACGGCTGAAATCCATGGTTCACTCCTTGTGTCCTATGCTTAATTTTTTTGATTAAGTGGCTTGTTGCCATGTATTAAAACTGAGCTGCCGCCGGAATCAATCGGCCGACGGCAGCTCATATGAAGTGTCACTCCGTCAGAAAATCTCAGGTCCTTTGCCTAAAATGAGCGGCGCGAACCGGCAATCCCCACCAATGCCAGCAAAGCCAAGGCCATGCTCGCTGGTTCGGGAATATTCGAGCCGTTCATAGCATTCAACAAAACACTATCAAAGTCGTTGCCCAAAGCAACCGAGTCGATCAGGATCTGATTGTTGGGTGTGCCACCAATGAAGTCCTGCCGCATGGCAAGTGCTTGCAGAAGTGTAAAAGCAGCACCTGCATTCGTGTCAGATATTTTTGGGCTGCTGCTATCGACAGGATCAACCCAGAGGTTGGTCGCGCCGGTATCGACAGCATAAGAGCCAACAATTTTATATTGCTGACCAAAATTCAAGTCAGTGGGCCATTTGGCGGTCTGACCGCCCGATGATGCAGAGAGGCCAAATGTAAACTTATTTGGGGCAGCTACGTTGGGATTATCCAAATAAGCACGTGTTCGGAAGCCGAAGCCATTATCCATGAAGTGCATAAAGTAGTCGTTGTTGATCGACTCGGTGTTCGGGTCGGCGCGTCGATCGTTGACGGTTACCAAGGCGGCATAATACCAGGTCTCGCCGAGACCAATGGTTTGAAGAGAACCGCCCCAGACTGCATCTCTGTGGGCATCTTCGCTACCAGAGTTGAGAAGCTCAGCCTGGCCGCCAATAACGTCAATATTGTCATTGAATCCTTGGCCGCTGTGAGGACGCCAGGCACCACCAGAAACATTGTCGCCTGTGCCATCGTTTATCGTCAGTTCACCATTGGGATAACTGAACGTGTCCGACATAAAAGTCGTTGCACTGGCAATGCCAGTCAACATGCTTGCGATCGCCACGGCGATCAACAAGAAACCAAGATTTTTCTTCATTAGAACTACTCCCCTTTACTTAGAGTAAAAAAATCCGGCAACCCGCTGACAAATTCAACGACCTACCAATCAAGACGCGCATACACAGCGCCACGAATGTGCAAGATTCTAATCCGGTCCTATGTGCATTTTATGAAGAAATCACGGATATTACAAAAGAAAATAGCAAATAGCTCCGACTAATTGCGGAAATCCCTTATTTCCAGGGAACTTCTCGAAAATCATGCTCAGTTTCTTAACATCCATTTGCTATAAAGCCGAACCATGAGGGCACTTAGGGCAATTGGATGTTTTCTGGATTTGCGTCGGAAGTTCTCCTGGAAATTTGTTTTTTGGTGCAGTGGACTTACTTTCAACACGAGTAAGCCGAATCCAGTAAAAGGTTCAATGAATTACTTGAATACACTCCGTCGCCTTGCCGCTGAACTGGTTGGACCAATTGGCAATTGTGGGAAGCCAACGAATTACTTCCTAATTCTAATGACTATTCTCCTTGCCAACCCAATTGCGAAAGCCGTCACGCAGGTTCGCTTTGCCACATATAATGTCTCGCTCTATGGCAGCTCCGCGGGCGAAGTAGCCGACCGGCTTGCCGCAGGATACAACCCCCAGGCACGCTGCGAAGCGGAGATCATCCAGCGGGTCAGGCCTGACGTGCTGCTGTTGAATGAGATCGATTACGATCCAGAGTCCAGACTGGCTCAAATCTTTCAAGAGAAATACCTGGCGGTCAGCCAGAACGTCTCGGCATCAGCTTCGGGGCCTGCCGAGCCGATTCGCTATCCGTATCGCTATTTGGCCCCTGTGAACACGGGTATTCCCTCGGGGTTTGACCTGGATCGCAATGGCAAGGTCTCCAGCGAACCCGGCAGTCGAGAATACGGTGGCGACTGTTGGGGCTTTGGCCAATACCCGGGGCAATACGGGATGGTGCTGCTCTCGAAATATCCGATTGATACAGAAAGTGTCCGCACGTTTCAGAAGTTTCTGTGGAAAGATATGCCTGGCGCTCTGCTCCCTGATGACGCTCAAACGAAAACTCCCGGTGATTGGTACGCGGCCGATGCTTTGGAGAAGTTCAGGCTCTCTTCCAAAAGTCATTGGGATTTGCCCATTCAGATCAATGGCCGCACAGTCCACGTGCTGGCGAGCCATCCCACGCCGCCGATCTTCGATGGCGCGGAAGATCGCAATGGACGCCGCAATCACGACGAGATTCGATTTTGGGTGGACTACATCGCAGCGGATATTGCTTCCTATATATATGACGACTGCGGCACGTACGGCGGGCTGCCGACTGGAGAATGTTTTGTGATCATGGGTGATCTGAACGGCGACCCGCATGATGGCGAGGGGACCGCAGGCATTTCACTTTTGCTTACATCGCCTTCGATTGCACAGTACTTACCACCGGAGAGTACGGGTGGGGCAGAACAGGCAAGATTGCAAGGAGGAGTGAACAAGAATCATCTGGGTAGTTCCCGCAATGATACGCTGGATGGTGCTGACGATGGCCCGGGGAATCTTCGCTTGGATTACGTTTTACCGTCAAAAAAACTAAAAGTAGTTGCCTCAGGCGTATTTTGGCCGGACAATACAGACAGATTGTTTTCGCTGGTAGGAGTGTATCCTTTTCCTAGTTCGGACCATCGTCTGGTGTGGGTTAACGTGGAAGTGGAATAGGTGCTAGCCATGAGGCACCGGGCGCTAGTTGATTAGCAGGTAAGTGTGCGGGATGGTGCAAGGCACCAGTAATTGTGGAAACCGACATCTAGCATCTGATTATGTAAATCCAGAAAATCAATTATCATCCCCCTTTAATTGTTCTCAGTTAATATTGTTCTGATCCAGTTACATCCTTGATGGAGTTAAGTGTTATGTCCCATCGTAAGTCAGTTGGATTTACCCTGGTCGAACTTTTGGTGGTGATCGCCATCATTGGTGTATTGGTCGCACTTTTGTTGCCTGCGATCCAGGCGGCCCGCGAAGCGGCTCGGCGGACCTCTTGCGTGAATAACGTTAAACAGATGGCTCTTGCAGCCGCCAATTACGAAAGCGCGCGGGGCACCTTTCCGCCTGGAAGATTATTTCCTGATTGGATCAGCGGCGGAACCATCAAAGGGGGGTATACCAGTTATCAGCCTGGACCCGCACCGGCTGACAAGGCAGGGTTCTATTCTGTTCACACCTGGCTCTTGCCTTACATGGAAGCCAACAACATCTACCAACAAATAAACTTTGATATCGGCCTTACTAAGCGGATGGCAAACAACGGAACGCCGATTAATGTTAATTACAATGCCTTCGCTACAGCAGCGGGTCTTTTCATTTGTCCAAGTGACGGAAACAAAGGTCTTATCATTTCGGAGAATAACTATCGTACAAACTTTGGTGGTGATGGCCCTGGTGCTGGAGTACGCACTAGTTCTATGACCATTACGGAGCCACGTCCCTCGGGTGACCGCTGGCACATTGGTGGCAGTGGCGCTTTTACCATCGGAGAGAAGGGACTCAAGACCAGTGCGTTCGTCGATGGACTTTCCATGACGGCTTTTTTCTCTGAGCGTATCAAAGGCAGTGCCAGCGTCATTTACCCGGCCTCGACTCTTCCTACCCGAGCTGACATTATCAATTGTCCAACTCAGGGGGCCCCGAACGTTGATGTCGATGTCGTATTGCAAGCTGCTAACAGTTATGTTCCTGCAGAACAGGGTTTTGTTTTTACAGGTGCCGGTAGTTGGATTCCTGGAGATGACTGGTCTAATGGTTGGCCGTTTGCGGGTTACGACGCGACCCAATACAATCATGTGGCACCACCTAACTGGCAGGGGATTGACTGCACCTTGCAAAATGGAATCCCTGATACGCCGGCAGAACACGCTATTGTTGCCGCCCGCAGCGATCACCCAGGTTCAGTGGTGGTCGCTTTTGGTGATGGACATACGGATGTTATCAGTGATAGTATCGATTTAAACATTTGGCGCGCTTTGGGTACACGTGACGGGCGCTTTGATGGAACCAACGGACCCGAGCCGACAAATCTTGATTATTAATTTGCCTCTTGTCTGAGGAGGATCTTCTCGTGAATGCCAGGTTTGCGTTCGTGCGTACCCGAGTAGTCGTGGCGATTGCAGTAGCAGCGCTCGTGGGTGGTTATGCGGTATTCGTTGCCGCGCGGATGGAAAAAACTGCCCAGCAGCAGTATGTCACCCGGACGATGAGTAACTTCTTCACGAGCCTCAATCCGATCACGCAACTCGACACGGTCTACAGCGACGCCGACGGCGATCTCTTAGCAGACACTCCAGAAAATCCTGCTCTCCAGAACAAGCCTCAGGAGCTTGTTTTTTCGTTTATTACTTCGGAGGATTCCACCAACGAACCTGCTCAGTGGCAGGAGTTGATGGACGTCATCGTCGACAAGACGGGTATCCCTGTGTCCTATTTGCGACTGACCGACTCTCGCGAGCAGTACGAAGCCTTGCGTAACGGCAGCTTGCACATCACGGCGCTCAGCACGGGAGAAGTCCCCGCTGCGGTGAACACGGCCGGGTTTATTCCTGTCTGCTGTTTCGGTCGGGACGACGGTACGAGCGGCTACAAAATGGAATTCGTCGTCAAGGCCGACAGCCCTATTGAGAAACTGGAAGACTTGCGGGGCAAAAAAATTGCCTTCACCCGTCCCCGCTCCAATTCTGGCTGTAAGGCGGCAGCAATGCTGCTGATGGAAGAGAAGAATCTGCAGCCCGAACTGGATTACCAGTGGAGCTACACCTATGGGCATCAAGGATCGATTGATGCGGTGGTGGATGGCGAAGTAGATGCCGCCCCGATCGCCAGCGACGTCTTGGCTCGCATGATCGCCAAGGGGGAAGTCGAGGAAAAGGCGATACGCAGCATTTACCAATCGGAGCAGTTCCCTCCTGCGGCTTTTGGATTCGCTTACAACTTGACACCAGAAACTCAGGAAGCGATCCGTCAGGCGCTGCTGGAATTCAAATGGGATGGTACGAAGATCGCTGCCGAGTTTGGGGCTGAGGGGACGACCAAGTTTGTGCCGATCGTATTTAAAGACGATTGGGCCCTGGTCCGCCGCGTCGACCTCGCCGCCAGCAAAGCCCGCAGCGATCTGGCCATGCAGTAGTTTATCGTTAGCCGCGATGCGGCTGGCGAGTTCTGCTCGCCCCAAGCGGAGCGTTCTCTAAGCTTTTACTTCAAGCGAAACCGCGCGAAAACCGGGTCGTGGTCCGAACCATCGATTGCCTGCGGGGCACGCATTTTCTGGGCGGAACCCTCGACGTAGAGCTTCGCCAGCGCCGGCGAACAGGTGATGAAGTCGATCGGCTCCCACCCTTCTTGCTCCGGGTCGAGAATGGAATCCGGAGTGTCTTCTTCAGGGACTCGCCACATGGCTCGGGCGCCGCTTCCCAGGATGGTCTTCAGCGAAGCGCTATTAAGAGTGTCGTTGAAATCCCCAGTCAAGATGATGCGGGCATTGGGGTTCTGTTCCAGTTCTTCGTCAAGCAACTTGCGGATTTGAGTTGCTTCGGCAAGTCGAATAGGCTCCGAGGAATCAGCACCGCTCGCTTTGCTCTTCAAATGCACGACCCATACTTCCAAAGGATCGCCAACGGGAGGCAGCACAGTGATTGCAGGAACATCGCGGTTGAAGCTTCGCTCCACACCGTCCGGTTCGGTGAATGTAAGGTGCCTGCGGGAAGTCACTTCGCCAATCGGAGCGCGGGAAAGTAAACAGACGTCGATCCCGCGACCATCATTTCCTTCAAAGTGGACGACGTGCTCGTAGCCCATGTCGGAGAGAAACACGTCGTTGAATCGTTCGAGATAGCCGCGATTTTCAACTTCCTGCAGCGCGATCACGTCGGCGTTCACTTTGCGGATTGCCGTGGCCAGATGATCCAACTCGTCGCGGGGCTTGGTGCGGGTTCCTTCGTCGGCATGATAAGGGTCGTCTACTTCGTCGAACAGGTTGAGGACATTGAACGTGGCTACCACGATTTCGTTAGGATCCGATGACCAGGTCTTCGCAGGTTTCTTCTTGATGCTTTCCGTTTCAGGCATGGCGTCGAGAACGCGAATCTGATCGGAGCGCGCGATTACGATTTGAGGATTGTCATTGTAGGTAGTTACAAGCCCTCGGATTTCAACGATCTTACCCTCATAGAGTTCTTTTAGATCGCCAGGAAATCGTTCGAGGTTTTCTCCAAAGACAATGCCTACAAACGCAGGAGGGCGCTCATTGTCGAAATTCAAAAAGTTGACCCTTCCGGCATTTCCTACCCTCACGATCTTGCCACTGACAAAAACGGTTTGGCCGATCGCATCGCGGGCATCCTTCCAGTCGATATGCTTAATTCCCTCGTCAGGGTGAATCGGTGGCTCGGCCTGCAGAGCAGGCGACCAGAGCGGAAGAATCAGCAGGAACACGGCAACTTTTTGAAGCATTTCATTCACCTTCAATTGCGGGGAAAGATTGATTCGAGCCCTCATTCTGTCACGATTAATCCAATTCCACAATGAACCTCAGGGCGATTGGACCGGTTTTGCGCTGATCCGCAATTCGCACTTCTCAGATGGGCGACAGGCATTGGAATCTAGCTGTAACGAAGCAAGCTGCAAAATTTTTGGAGAAAATCGCATGCCTCCGGGGACGGACTCAGGTCAATCAAGATATAATGAAAGCTTACTATACTCATCCCTTCTGCCAGGGCTGCCACTTTATGCGTTTGAACCAATACTTCTTTGTATTATTCCTGTTGCTGTGGTGCTGGACAGACTTTAAGGCGGAACCTCTTCGCGGCGAAGACATCTCTCACGAAACGGAATCCGCGCAACAGGCGATCTTCGATGCGGAGCTCGCCGACTCGAAATTAAATGCGCCTCCGCGCATTCGCAATGTGATTCTCATGATCGGCGACGGGATGGGGCCTCAGCAAATGGGCTTACTGTTTGCCTATGCACGACATTCACAGGCGGCGGAAAACTCGAAGAAGCCTCTGGCAGAAAGATCGTCTGCAATTGAACGGCTGGCCGCGCAAGGAAATGTCGGCATCGTGCGCACCAATCCCCACGGAGCTCTTGTCGTTGATTCTGCAGCGGCCGCAACCCAATTGGCAACAGGAGCCTGGGCTGGCTCGGAGATGATCGGTGTCGACTACCAGGGGAACAATGCGAAGACCGTATTGGAATGGGCTCGTGACACGGGTCGCTCGACAGGGTTAGTTTCCGACACACGGCTGACGCATGCCACTCCGGCCGCCTTTGCTGCTCATCAGCGACATCGCTCGATGGAGAACGAGATCGCAGTCGACATGCTGACCAACAAGGTTGACGTGTTGATGAGCGGCGGACTTCGCCACTGGATTCCCCAGGCAGTGAACCAACGAGATTCAGCTTCCTACATGGCGATCGTTCAAATGATCGGTGGAGCGTTCGATCCTTCCTCCAAACGCCAAGACAATCGGAATCTCCTCCTTGAAGCGCGGGGAGAGTACCAATTAGTGTTTGACCGCACGGCTTTGGAGCAAGTGTCCGACGGAAAGGTATTGGGTTTGTTTGCCAATTCTGAGATGCTCGATGCCATCGGCGAACGCAAGACGATCGAAAGTGGTGTACGCACCGAGCCGACCCTGGTGGAAATGACGGAGAAAGCACTTGAAATTCTTGGCAAGAACCCCAAAGGATTTTTCCTCATGGTAGAAGGAGGACAGATCGATTGGGCGGGGCATAACAACGATGCGGGCGACATGCTCTGGGAGCTTATTCAGTTCGACGAGGCGGTGGAGTCGGTCTTTCAATGGGCCAGCAAACGCGATGATACCTTGATATTGATAACAGCCGATCACGAAACGGGATCGTTTGGATTTAGTTACTCGGGTTTCGAAATTCCCGCGCCCAGGAGTATCGGAGGAGACGTCTTTGGCGAAGCTCCTTTCTCCCCCAACTTCAACTACGGACCCCACCACGCTCTCGATGATTTGGCCGCGCAGCAAAAAAGTTATTTCGAGATCTTTACCGAGTTCGATGCTTTGCCAAGTAAAGAGCAAACGCCAGAGCGACTCATGCAGATCGTCAACGATGCCGTGAAGCCCTATACAATCACACTCGCTGATGCCGCCAAGTTGCTCACGCGCATGCCAAATCGATTCTACCAGGAGGGGCATCCGTATCTTGGCACACAGACGGTGCCGCAGATGCCCGATCAGGAAGCGTACTTTGTCTACGGGGAAAATCTTCGCATGAATCGATTGGGGCACTTGCTGGGCAAACAGCAGCATGTTGTCTGGGGAACAGGCACTCATACCAATACACCGGTATTGGTTGTGAGTTTTGGCCCCGGTGCAGAGCAGTTCACGGGGATTCTGCACGCCACGGATATCGGGAAACGTACGATTCAGATAATCCGGAATGAATAGAGATGATTGTAAAACATCCTTCCAAATGTGGCCGCATTAACAACCAAAATACCCCAGAACACCCACTTCCGCTCTCGGGAAGACTTCCGTTGACCCAAATTGGGAATCTTTCTAGAATTTGCTGTCACTTTGAGTTCTGCCACTGCTGGCAATATTGACGATGATTGCGTTTGCATGGGCAGGTGTTCAAAGCCGGTGATGCAAATGGTCTCATTTATCATTTTATCTTAGCCACTGCACGTGTTTTGTTCCGGAGAGGTTGAGGTGCGACTGCCAATGTCGCAGGGAAGAAACCACAAGGAAATTGCTGTTTTGCTGTCCAACAGCGGGTTGGAACAACAGCTTTGCGTGATATCGACTCTGGACGTACATCATGGTTCCCCGTAAGGCTGGTACCGACTGGGAGATCCTTGCTCCTGCGAAGTTGAATTTGTACTTGGAAGTTCTCGGCAAGCGACCCGATGGGTTTCATGACCTGGAGACGCTGATGGTGCCGGTGCAACTCTTCGACCAGGTACGTTGGTCACCTCCAGCAAGTGCAGACGCAACCAATGCGGACGAGTGCTCACTGAGCGTTGAATCTTTTGCATTAGATCAGCGGTCGCCTTGCCTGGATTCGCTGGCAACTTCTGACAACCTGGTCCTGCGGGCAGCCAGATTACTGGCCGAGCGTATTGGTCGTCGATCCAGTGGGCATTTTCACCTCATCAAACGGATCCCTCTGCAGGCGGGCCTCGGCGGTGGCAGTAGTGATGCTGCAGCCACGTTGCGGCTGGCAAACGCTTGTTGGCAGGGCGGGCTGGGGGAAGACGAGCTTGCAGAGTTGGCTGCAGAGTTGGGTAGTGATGTTCCCTTCTTCTTAAAATCTGGTCCCGCGATTTGCCGTGGCAGGGGTGAACGGGTCTCAATGATCACCGGCTTGCCGAAAATGCATTTTGTGCTTGTAAAGCCTGTCTGCGGGCTTTCGACGGCGGAAGTGTTCCAGAAACTGGCTTTCTGGCGGGAACAAGAAACAATTACAGAAGGACAATCAACAGACAAACTTGGGAAGCTGCTGGAGGCACTCCGCATGGGTGCTATGCAGAGTGCATGTCAATGGATGATCAACCGACTGGAATTCGGTGCCGCCCGGTTGGCTTCTGAGATTTTGCGAATCAAGGCCTTGCTTGCTGCTGCCGGTTGTTGGGGACAACTACTCACTGGCAGCGGTTCAACCGTATTCGGACTTGCCCGTACGGCAAGACACGCGCGAGGCGTTGCAAGGCAACTCGCGGCGAAACGAATCGGATCGGTAATGGTAACTGCCACTGGCTGGTAAGGCGAAAGAATCGCAAGGAGACTTACCATGTATATTTCTGAGGTTCGGATCAAACTCATGGAAGATCCCGGCGAAAGACTCAAGGCCTTTTGCTCGATCACCTTCGACAACTGTTTCGTGGTTCGCGACCTGAAAATCATTGATGGTTCGAACGGTCCTTTTGTGGCTATGCCCAGCCGCAAACTCACTTCTCACTGTGCCCGTTGCGGGATGAAAAACCACCTGCGGGCTCAGTATTGCAATCAATGTGGCGCAACCCTGAGTCATGATCATATGCCACTGGATGCCGATGGTCGTGCCAAGCTCTATGCTGATATTGCCCATCCGATTAATTCTGCCTGCCGGGAGATGATCCAGGACCATGTGATCAATGAATACTACGAGGAGATCGATCGCTCGAAGCTTCCCGGTTATGTTTCGCGATACGACGACGTCGACGTCGAACTTGGGTACGAAAGCGACGTGCCCCAACTTCCGCAAAAGCGAGAAACTCGCATCGATCGGCCTCATCACCAATCGACTCCCCACGACTCGCATCAGAGACCAGAAAGTCGCAGGCACAACGACATTGAAACAACTTCTCATTCGCGCCCCTCGACGGACAATCCCTCAAAGCAAGTAGAAGACACCTTTGGCTCGGGCATCTTCCCGGAGTGAAGGAAATCTCTACAAGGCAAAGCCAGTGGCACCCACGGCTGCGCTTTCCGGTTGGGAATTAATTCAATCACCACCATTTTCTAAAAGAAATAACCGCTCAAAGAGATCGCGCGTGAGCATAAGAATCCTGTTCAGTGCTGCTACTCTACTATGATTCTCGTTCGCCTTGGTGGTCACTAGACTAGCCTGCGAATCCAATACTTTCTGAGTTACAGGGTGTGACAAAACCGCACGCCCATCTGTTGGAATAGGGCGATTTTGCGCGAGCACACTCGATCTTGAGGAAAAAAATCGACATTTTTCACACTTTCCTGTTTGGCCCGGTAATTGCGATACTGGGTGCTACAGGAACATTCAATGTTCTGTCAACGAATCAGTAGCAGCAAGGTTTTTAGATTCCGTGAATCACTTCACAAATAGGAGTATGGGCGATGTCTACAGCCACGGTCGAAGTTCCCAGTTCAGTAAGCAACAAGGAATTAGTGAAATGGGTCGACAAAATGGTCGCCCTCTGCCAGCCCGACGAAGTGCACTGGTGTGATGGCTCTCAGGAAGAATATGACCGGCTTTGCGAGGAGATGGTCGAGAGCGGCACGTTCATCCGCCTAAACCCAAAGTTGCGGCCGAACTCGTTCTTGGCACGCAGTCATCCGAGCGACGTTGCCCGCGTCGAGGACCGCACCTTCATCTGCTCTTTGAGTAAGAACGATGCTGGTCCGACGAACAACTGGATGGCTCCCAAAGAAATGAAGGCCATCTTAACCCCTAAGTTTGAAGGTTGCATGAAGGGTCGCACTCTCTACATCATTCCCTTCAGCATGGGACCCATCGGTTCGCCTATCGCGCACATCGGCATCCAGATCACCGATTCCCCCTACGTAGTGACTAACATGCGGATCATGACCCGCATGGGTACTGCCGTGCTGGAAGCACTCGGAGATGGGGAATACATCAAATGCCTCCACTCGGTGGGTATGCCACTGGGGCCAGGCGTGAAAGATGTTTCCTGGCCATGCAGTCCCGACCCCAAGAACAAATACATTGTCCACTTCCCTGAAGAACGAGCTATCTGGAGCTATGGATCTGGTTACGGAGGTAATGCGCTATTGGGTAAAAAGTGCTTCGCTCTGCGAATCGCCTCGGTGCTCGCACGTGAGCAAGGCTGGCTTGCCGAGCATATGCTCATCACCGGAGTGAAGAATCCACAGGGGAAGAAGACCTACGTGGCGGCGGCGTTTCCCAGCGCTTGTGGCAAGACCAACTTCGCCATGCTGATTCCCCCCAAAGAATTCCAAGACGAAGGTTGGGAAGTCACCTGCGTGGGAGACGACATTGCCTGGATCAAGCCCAGCGATGACGGCCAGATCTATGCGATCAATCCCGAAGCGGGCTTCTTTGGTGTCGCCCCAGGGACCAATGAGAAAACCAACCCGAATGCGATGGCCTCGATTCGTGAGAACACGATCTTTACCAATGTGGCGCTCACCGACGACGGCAATGTCTGGTGGGAGGGAATGGATGGCCCACCCCCGGAGCATGCCATCGATTGGCAGGGAAATGATTGGACTCCGGCGAGCGACAAGAAAGCGGCCCATCCCAACAGCCGCTTCACGGCCCCGCTGTCGCAATGCCCCTGTGCCGACTCCGAGTATGACAATCCCAAGGGTGTGCCGATCTCGGCGTTCATCTTTGGCGGACGCCGCAGCACGGTCTTGCCGCTCATCTACCAATCCTTCAACTGGGCGTTCGGCGTGTACACCGGTGCCACGATGGGCTCCGAGATGACGGCTGCCGCTTTTGGTCAACTGGGTCAGGTGCGTCGCGATCCGTTTGCCATGCTGCCGTTCTGTGGCTACCACATGGGCGACTACCTGAGCCACTGGTTGGATTTCGGTCGCAAGCTCCCCCATCCTCCGCGAATTTTTAATGTGAACTGGTTCCGGAAGGATGCCGAAGGGAACTTCCTCTGGCCCGGCTTCAGCGAGAACATGCGGATTTTGAAATGGGTCGTCGAACGTGCACAGGGCAAGGCAGTCGGCATTGAATGTCCGCTCGGCTGGATGCCGAAGTACGGGGACATTGATTGGAAAGGCCTGGACTTCTCCGAAGATCAATTCCGGGAACTGATGAGTGTCGATCGTAGCGACTGGATGCAGGAGATCGCTTCGCACGACGAACTGTTCTTTAAGCTGTACGACCGCCTCCCGAAGGAGATGACCTTCATCCGCGAGTTATTGCTCTCCGGCCTGTGGCGCTCACCCGAGCACTGGGAATCGAGCAGCAAGAGTGATGAGGGTTGAGAGGTATTGCTGGAACTGCGCCTGCCACGGCGGATCACAGCCTGAGTGCTTTTCTACCGCGTTACTGCCAACTCAGCGATTTCCCGCGCACCGATTTCCACACGGTCGACAGTAAATCCTGCCTTCTCGACATCAGACTTCGCAGAAATGATCGCCTCTTGAAAAGATGCTGCGTCGCGGCTGAAGTGTATCAAGGCTACTCGATTCGAGATTCCAGGAGTTGCATCATCACATCCCGCTTCGAACAAACGATCAGCATCCTGCTCCGTGAGTTCGACTTTATTGGCAAGGATGACGGTAAAATTAATCATCTATGTATTGGCCTCACTAGCTAGGGCTTTGCTTCTACAGACTCCACAGGCAACGGAAACACCAGATTCGAGTGGCTATAAAAACCTTTCTCGGTCTCCCGGAATTTATAGACGGTTTTGCCAGGATCGATTGGCTGATCCACGATGATTTCTGAGGCAGGTAAGGTACCATAGAATCCTCCTACACCTCCGTAGCCACCCCCCTCAAACTCTTCTAATGTTTCGCTTGGAGAAGGAACGTAATTCTCCAATACCTCTAGCTCGCTTTTGTCAACTCCAACACTCCAAAACAGTGGCGTATCTGCTGGTAACTCACTCCAATCAACTTGGTTATCTTTGCGATACAATAGTGGATACTCCAACCCCTCCACCCGATATTCAAATTCCACACCTGAGTAAGGATCCATGGGCATTTTCGCGAGATATTCCGGAACTAACTCGTCGAGTGTTTCCGGGTACTCTTCGTGGTCAAGTCGATAGGCCAACAGCGCTATTTCAAGCAACAATGCCCGGCGACGAGTTTCGGAGTTAGCCCAATTCAGTAGAAAAGAGGAGAAATTACCACTGTTGCCGAACTCTTTGGCGGCGAGAAAACTTGTATTGCCTGTGTAGGTCCACTCACAAGCTCTGTAGAAATCCTCCTGGCTAGAATGGAACACGATCTCATTGATAGCAAATAGCACGGAGTATGGTGCAAGCCGCAATAACTCTCTTACTGCAGCAGGATTCTGAGTCGGTAGTGTCTTTTGCGAACGACTTACGACAGCATCCACATAATTGAGGGCCTGTGTAGCAAAGTACTCTAGTGCGCACAGGGCGCGCTCTCGTTCCCAGGGAAGCTTGTTTGCCAAAAAAGCGAAATACTGGGCATTCTTTTCATTGATCGAGCGGGGAAGTTCCTTCTCTAAAATGATATTCTTTGTTCTCACAAAAGCACTTAGTATTTCTTCGCGTGGATTCGGCACCGATGCAAATAATGTTTCCAACATCCCAATCGCAGATTTAATCTGCTCACTGGATTGACTCGAGTGTTTTGCCCAAGGAAGTAATTTCTTACTTAGCCTGGTGTCATCAAATAGAGTATTTGAACCGATATGAGCAACGATAGCGAATCGTTTCCAAGCATCTTCGAGCTTACCTTCATTAGTTAATCTCTCACCATCATCAGCTAGTTTCCAACAAAGCAAGCGATTGTGCTGGTAGGATCTCTCGGAAAGTTCTCCGGGCATAACTAAATCCAGGCTTTGGATTTGCGCGACAAGGTCTGCCAGTCTTTGTTGCTTCAGCTCCTCATAATGCACCCATTGCTCCTTCGTGAATTCATCGACAACCTTCCTGTCCTCAGGTGAGAGTTCCCTACTCTTCCCAGATCGAATGATTTCAATCTCATCCTGAGTAATTCCGAATCCCCGAAGGGTCTTGCCATCTACAGTGACTTCAAATAAGTCTGGTAATTCAGGGTCGTCCAGATCAAGTTGTTCGAGATGTAAAGCAGTTTCTTGGCGTGTTGCCTGTGTTCGTTCGTATTGTTCAATAGTTGTATCCAGTGACACTTCAAGGAACGGGAATACCGGTCGCGGCACATCTAGCTGCGCCAGCCGTGCAGACGGAAGTTGCCAGACGAGCAATAACAGAGGCAAACCGACTGCTACTCCTGGCAGCAGCCAATTTCGGGGTGAATTTTTTCCCACCAGCCAATCCTGCATGCGCAACCATGTTGCCAGCAGCGCTCCGAGGGCTAGAGGCAATACAAACCAGAGAGGGTTCAATTGCCAGACGAACACCACCGCTGACCATGCAGCCACCAAGACCGAAAAGAGGATCGCGAGAAACCCGGCTAGCACCTCACGCTTGAAAACCAGCGAGAAGAACTGACCTATTCCGTATGCTGCCAGAATGGCACTCCAAGTTCCTGAAACCATGCGATGGTTCGCAAAATCTACATGACCCCTCCACCACCTTTGGAGCCACTCAGAATTATTGTAATTGTCATAATCCCAATGGAATTCGTAATTACTTCCAATACCTATCAGAGTCCTACCAATTTCCCTAGCTGTCTCCTCCGGGATAATGCGCCAGAAACAGAAGCGAATCACATACAGGACTACCACGAGTGCCCCCAGCCACACGATCTGCCTAGCCAGCCACACATGGCGTGGCCGAGCGGAATGGGTTGCCAGAAAGAGCCGGTGGTTTCGCTTTTGATCGGCCCGGAATACCAATGCACCGAACAGAGCGGGGAGGATCAGCAGCGGAAGGATTAGCCAGGGTGTTCTTGAACTACTAGGTCCGAGTAGAGTCGTCGGCACAAAACAGGAGATTGTCAGCAACAACCCTAGTACGGTTGCTGCCAGAATCGCCCCCCACGATTCCCGCCAAGTCTGCCACAACAGTCGGGCAAACATCCTCCGTCGCCAAGGAGCAACTGCCGTTTGTCGAAGATTCGCCGTGGCGGACGGCCTAGCGGCAACCTGCACAGCAGTCTCGGATTTCTCACGCCGCCGCTTGCCAACGGTTCCCAAGGGGGCGAGCCAGAAACTTCCAATCAAGACATCAACGGCAAACACCATTAAACAAATCGCCAATCGCATCGGTACCGCCGTTTGATAGGACTCGGCGCTGAACGAGTTAAGTAGGTTTGGCGTCACACCGATGGCGACCTGCGAACCAAACGATGCCGCCGCCATGGCCGCCACGGCTGCCATAAGAGGCTGTTTCCACAGCAAAGAAAACAACAGTCCCCAGACGGTGGCTTCGATGATGGCCACTCCTGCGACTGATAGGGAGAGTTGACACTGGCCTGTGGAGGGCCACTCGAAGCCTGCGATCAGCCAACCCGTGAGACTCAAGACTCCTGCGAGAAGAATTGAACTAGATACCGCGACGGCCACCTTGGCATAGAATATCGGCTGCCAGCGCCCCGGCAGGAGCTGCAAGAAGCCGCGGGTGCGTTCTTCGTTCTCCGCGCCAAAGAGCGTAACCGCCGCCCCCACGGCATACAATGCCGCCGCTCCCCACGCCGATGTGAACAACCAGCTTGGAATGAGGTAGGCATCAACCATCATCAACGTCGAGACCCATTGTTCCAACACCCCAAGCACCAAGATCGCCAGCCAGAACCCTCGCAACATGCGATATTCTTTCCACACAAAGCGGGTCCAGATGGCCTTGCTCGGGGGAAGCTGATTGCAGGCAATTGCGGGGAGATTGGCCGTGCTCATCATTGCACCTCTTCGGAGGCGACAAGGGATTCATCGAGAGTGTTTCGACTCGCACGGACATCACTTTGCATATACGCCACGAAGATTTCTTCGAGCGAGGGTGTTCGTGTTTCCACGGCAACGACTTCCGCTTGTTGAGGTAGTTCATCGAATTCGGTAGTTCCCTCGCTACGCACCAGGAACTGCCATTGCCGGCCGCGTTGTCGACTGGCGAGCGGCATGCACGGCAGCTTGGGCGGGGAATTGCCTCCCATCGTGATTGTTAGTTCGCTAATCTGGCATTTGAGCGTGTCGAGTGATTCGACCACCAAGAGTTCCCCTTCGCGAATGATCGCCACGATGTCGGCCACGCGCTCGACCTCGCTGATCTGGTGGCTTGAGAGCAGCACGGTTCGCCCCTCGGCGGCGATGTCGACCATGCTTTCGAGAAACTCGCGTCGCACCAACGTGTCGAGCCCGGAAGTCGGCTCGTCGAGAATCAGCAACTCCGGTTGGTGGGCCAGCGCCAACGAGAGCGATACCTTGGCCCGCATTCCCTTGGACAACTCGGCGAGTTTTCGCGCCTCAGGGACGCGAAATCGTTCGAGCAGTTTGCGATATTCCTGCTCATAAGGCTCGGGGTAAAAACCGGCTGTAAACCAGCCGATTTCTCGTGCCGTCATCCAATCGTAAAGCGCGGGCTGCTCTGGGACATACCCCACCCGACGGCGGATTTCTTCGGCATGGGTGCGACAATCGAGACCGAGCACCTGCAACAACCCGCAATCGGGCTCTTCCAATCCGAGCAGGAGTTTGATCGTGGTCGTCTTGCCCGCTCCATTCTCGCCTAAAAGGGCAAAGACGGTCCCCTTGGGTACCGTGAGCGAGACATCATCAAGCGCCGTGTGATTGCCGAAACGTTTGGTGACGCGTGAGATTGTTATGGCTTCGTTCATTAGGAACTCCGTGTCAGAGTATTTGTCATTCCGAAGGAGCTACGCGACTGAGGAATCTGGCAGGCAATCTGGAAACGCGCGGATGGCGTGAACAGATCGAAGTCAGATTCCTCGGTCGCCAAGGCTCCCTCGGAATGACACTTTTGCGCCTCGTTGATTGACTTTGTATTACCATCTCTTAGCCTGACTTCCGCGCGACCTGTAATTCACTTTGGATAAGTTCTTGAATTTGAGATTCGTCGAGTCCACTTTGATGGGCCTCGACTAGCACGTCGCGCAGGCGCGCTTTGATAAGTCGCTTCCGTTCGGCGATGCAGGCCCGCCGTGCTCCGTTTTCCACAATCAGGCCGGTTCCCCGCACCTGAGTGAGGACACCGTCGTCCTGCAGTTGGCGATAGGCCCGGGCGACCGTATTGGGATTGATCGCCAGTTCCTTGGCCAACTCACGGACACTGGGGACCATCTCTCCTGGAGAAAGCGCCCCGTCGGCCACGGCAAACTTCATCTGCCGCGTGATTTGGTCATAAACGGCCAGACCGTTATCAGTTTCAATATGCAGGAACATGGGTGAGCAAAAAGAAATCGCCTACTGTACTACCGTACTAGTACGGTATCAATTTCCACCCAGCATGTCAAGCAATTTACCCCAGAAAAATCATTGGCTGCGCTTACAGCGGGCGACTTCCACGAGGATGAAGCGAAGCGAGTGGTACAGGTTTCAAATAAATCTGGCCGCCCCGCTTGACATATTCCTTTATAGGAATATATTGCAGGCATGGCCCGAGCAAGTACCACTGCCGACGTGTTCAACGCAATCGCGGAGCCCAGGCGACGGGAGATTATCGACGCTTTGCAGGGAGGACGCTCACTTTCAGTAGGGGAACTGGTCGAGCGTTTGGGGCTGGCCCAGTCGGCAGTCTCGAAGCACTTGGGCGTGCTCCGACGCGTGGGGGTCGTCACCGTCACCAAGGACGGTCAGCACCGCTACTACCGACTCAAAGCGGAGGAACTCAAAGTGATCCACGATTGGGTACAGCGATTCGAGAAGCACTGGGATCATCAACTCACCCGTGTGAAGGACCGTGCCGAGAAATCTTCCCGCAAATCCACAGACTAAGTCCACTCACCCTCAAAGGAGAAACCTGATGGTTGCCATGACTGTCGAAGAAACGATTCACACCCTCCACATTTCCCGAGAAGTGGAGATAGCCGCCCCCATTGACATTGCGTTTGCAGCGCTCTTGGCGGAATTGGGACCAGAAAGCCAGTTGCCCGACGGCACGCCGTTTCCCTTGAAGCTGGAACCGCATCCGGGAGGACGCTGGTATCGGGACCTCGGAGATCAAGCGGGGCACTTGTGGGGGCATGTGCAAGTGATCAAGCCCCCCAAGCTCGTCGAACTTAGCGGCCCGATGTTCATGTCTTACCCGGCAGTGAACTTCATCCAATATCGCCTCCACGACGAGGGTGGCCAAACGCGTTTGGAGTTCACGCATCGGGCCCTCGGATTGATTTCTCAGGAGCATCGCGAGGGGGTCCGCTCCGGCTGGGAACACGCCCTTAAACGAATCGCCGAGATAGCGAAGAAGATGGTGAGTAAGTGAGCAGATAAGCGAATCCGAACTGTTTTGGTTGAACCTTTCCTTTTTTCTAAGGAGCAAAGTATGATCGCCGATCAATTTGTGGCAGAAATCGAAGAAGAAGCCCGCACGACCCGTAAGTTTCTCGAGCGTATTCCGAAGGACAAACTCCAGTGGCGGCCGCATCCCAAGTCGATGACCGCCGGGCAACTTGCGATGCACATCGCCCAGTCGCAGGGCAACATTGCGCAGATGGCCCAAGTGACTGAAATCGATATGCCGAATTTCAATAGAGAAAATCCGCAACCCAAAAGCGTGCAGGAGATTCTCGATGCCTTTGAAGAGAGCACGAAAACTGCCTTGGAAATCGTGCCAACTTTTTCGGATGAGGACATGCAGGAAACCTGGTCGACTGTTGCCGACGGCAGGACCATCTTCTCGGTACCCCGCAGCGTAATGCTGCGGACGATTCTGTGTAATCACCTTTACCACCACCGCGGTCAACTAGGGGTTTACCTGCGGCTGATGGGCTGCAAGGTTCCCTCGAGCTACGGACCAAGCGGTGATGAGTTGCCCGACTTCATGCTGGAAGAGGCGACTGCTTGAGCCAAACTAGAGCGGAGAGTCGAGAGTCAAGAGCCTAATTGCTGGCTCTTGGCTCTCAGTTCGTCGGCTACGCTTGCCGGATCTGCGTGCCGCTAGTTCCGGTCTAGGTTCTGTAAGCGACGCCGCTACTGGCGAATTCGCTCTTTCAAGCTTGCTAAACCCTTGCCAATTGTAATGCTGTTTACCAACAATGGAGGGTAGATCTGCTATTAAATTAATGTTGTTATTCTCCTAGCGACAATGATTCTCCTTAAATCCCTAAGCTTGGCCGTGTTAATTCTTGCCCTGGGCTGCGGGCACCAGGAGGCGAGAGAAAATGACAACTCCCCGATGATGGTCGAGGGCGACCATACGCACTATCATGTTCATGGAGCCAAAATTGCTCACGACCATACCCATGAAGATTCAGAGTCGACGGCCCACTCTCACGAACACACACACCAGCGGGATACTGAGAGCAGCAAGCAAGAAAGATGAAACTTATGCCGCCTAGAACGACACACCATCGATCAGAATGTCGAGCTTTTACCCTTGTTGAACTATTAGTCGTGATTGCAATCATCGGCGTGCTGGTCGCTCTGCTGCTTCCTGCGATCCAAGCTGCCCGCGAGGCGGCACGCAAGAACTCGTGCAAGAACAACTTGCGACAAGTTGGCCTGGCCATGCACAACTATGAGTCGGCCATGCGTCATCTTCCGCCCGGCTATGAGTACTTGGCAGGTCCCGAGGGAAACGACCGCGGATATTCCTGGGGGGCTTGGCTGTTGCCTTTCATGGAACTGAAGAGCATGTACGACCAATTCGATTTCGACAAGCCAATCTTCGACTACGTGAATGCAATGGTCCGCGAACAGCACATCGAGACTTTGCTGTGCCCCACCGACGACCTTTCGCCTACTAACTACGTCGAAATGCAAGAAGGGGAGCGCTATGCCATGGCGTGCTATGTGGCAAATTTCGGTGCACCCGACCTGGACGAAGACCAAGATCAGAGATTCGGCCAGAGCAATCCATTTGGCCCTTTCGATGGGCCTTGGGGGCCTTTCTATCGCAACAGTGCCACGAAACTCGCAGAAATCTCCGACGGCACGTCACAAACCCTTATGATTGGTGAACGGCAGAACGGACCCTTTCGCACGGCGGGAGTGCATGGAGTGCATATCGAATACGAAACTACCTGGGCTGGTGCCGTACGCGAGATTACCGACCCCACCGACGACCATGGCCACATGGTCCTCTTTCAGACCGGCCATATTCCCAATCACACCGAGAGTGACGACCGAGACGTCTCGGCCTCTCATGCAGGAGTCGCTCAGTTTCTGCTCTGCGATGGATCAGTCCACACAGTGAGCGAAGACATCGACTTCGACGTCTATCACGCTCTCGGCACGATGAACGGTGCAGAGACCATTGCGACCGTGAATTAGACAACCGCCAGAAAGATCAATCTTATTCTTGCGCTCGCTGCCGAGCACGCTCACGGGGATCGAAGTTTTCGGGGTTCCCCTGGCCGTCCTGCTGCCAGGAGCGATAACGGCCCATTCGTTGGCGAGCGGTCTCCATCGCCTGCCGGACCTCTTTGGCATTCAGATGGCCGTCGCCGTTGGTGTCTGCATCGCGTAGCATACCGAGAGCCTGTGGAGAAACTTCGTTCGGCGAGAGCATGCCGTCGCCATTCTGATCCCCAGCCATGAGTTGCTTGGTCATTTCCTCTGGGTCGGTTGCTGCACCTCGACCGAAGCCGCCAGGCCCGCCGAATCCCCCAGGACCACCACGTCGATCTCGCATCGCTTGCATCGCCTGTCCCAATTCTTCCCGGTCGATGGCACCGTCGGCATTCAAGTCAGCGCCGGTAAGCATCCGGGCCAATTGCTCTGGGACTTCGTCTGGAGTCAGCAGTCCGTCGCCGTTCAAGTCGTTCTCCATCATTCGATCAATGAATTGATTGGGATCGCCACCAGGACCACGGCGGGGCGAAACTTCATCAAGCGTAAGATTGCCGTCGCCATTGGTGTCGAGTTCCTTGAGACGGACCACGGCCCGCTTGAGTTCTTTAGCGGTGATTGTCCCATCGCCATCAGTATCGATGGCCTCGAACATGAGATTTGCGGGCGGTCCACCGCGCCAGCCGCGTTCGCCCCTATCGCCACGGTCCTCTCGATCCCGGTCACCTCGATCACGCGGATTTCCTTGTTCGTCTGAAGAACCGCCAAAAGCATCCTCATCCGGATTTTGAGCCACGCTCACCGCGGAAAAGCCGCAACATAAAACAGCCATCAATAAAACACGGCACAACATGACCAGTCTCCTTGAAATAGAATTGCAAACAATGTCAGGTGGCAAATTCAGATTCCGGCAAAAATATTGCCAGCCTTTGGAACCCCGCCGACAGAGTAGGGTTTCTGAGAATTTCTGTCCCGATGCTCAATTGTGGTTATTTCTGCTGGCAAATGTCAACTCCGCTTGGTTTAAGGGCCGAAATACCCCGCGGCTGTAGAGATTGTGGTCTGAGATTAATAGTCACAGATCAAGATTTTTATGTGAGGTTTTCACAATCTCAAGTACCGCTTGGAAACTTGAAAAGTGATGTCCGAAACAGAAAACAGATGCTGGCGACTTGCTCAACTCTTGTTCAACAACTTCTTCCACCACCAAGCAACCAGTCCCGGCAAGGCAATCGAAAAGCAGACAGCTGCCGGGAGCCAGCCCTGTTGACCTGCATGTTGGCCCAAAGCAGCGTAAATACTCGCCACGATCAAGTTGCTCGCCATCAATGTGGGCAAAAAGATAAGCCAACGCATCTGCAAAGCACCCATCAAGAGGACACATGCTTCAGCCATCACTGGTAAAGGCCGTGTGAGCAGTACTAGCCAGCTACCCTGTTCGGTAGCAGTACGCGACATTTGTGTCAGTCTTTCTTTGGAGGCAAGTCGTTCAGCCAGTGGCCAACCCCATCGTCGTGCTAGACCAAACGCCACAATCCCTCCCAACGTCATACCGAGCGTTGATGCGACAGTCCCAGCCAGAAATCCAAGTTCACTGCCGGCAAGAGTGCTGATCGGGCCTGAGGGCACCGGAAGAAATACATCGCTAGCGAGCACCGCCGTCACGGCAAGAAACATCTGTCCTCGACTTGGAGGTTCCTCTCTCCAACGATCAATGAGCGAAGAGAAGCTCTCCCCTCGTAGCGCAAGCAGCACCAGCGGCAAAACTAGCACAAGCGCTACCAGGACAAGGGGCTTGATAAGCGGATTATTCATGGTGGGCAGACTACATTAAATCCTGTTTTCGATAGAGGTCGATGCCATTGTAGGGTCTCTGAGTTGAAGTTTGATAGTTCTCAAGTTAGCCCCGACGAGCATCGAGCGCGTCAAATACAAGGAATAAGTTGTCGGATGGCAAGAAAAGAAGAGAACAATGAACGTATGACGACCATCGTGTGTGCGGTGGTCGCTATTGCCATTCTGGCCGCAGGTGTGACGGCCCGACAGGAGGACTCCTCAAGGAATTCCGAGCCTGCCCAGTGGGAGTCGGACGTCAGGTATCATCTCAAAACTGCATTTCGACACAATGCGCGCGAACGCGATGCCCGGCTGGCTCAGGTAGAGGCAGTGATGGCCGCGTGGAAAGCCTCTCCTCAGAATACAGAGGACCGTGAAAAGCTGATCGACTGGCTGTCGGAGACAGTCGTGCGATCAATTCCAGGCAGTGTGGACGAATTACCCCCGCATCCAGAATTCAGTCAACACGAGTCAGATAAGGGACCTGCAGTAGATCCCTCCAAGTTTGCTACAACCTTACCCAAGACGCCGATGAAGGCACCCGACCTGCTCAATGGTGCAACTCTACCCGACGTACAAGTCACGCCAACCCCCTATGACCCCTTTGAAATCGAAGAAGACAACACGATAGCAGAGAAACCCCTGGATGCACCCGTCGTGGAACTGGAAGAGAGCATCGTGCTCGAGCAACCCCCCACTGTGGTTCCTAGTCAACAGCGTTTAGCCAATAAAAATGTTATTGAATCGAATACCTTGCCGAGCGCTCCCATGCCCAACTCGACTCAAGTGCATCTCGATAGTTCCGAAGTTTATGGAGAGGATGAGTTTCCATCTCCCACACTGACAGAGATGGGCGAAATACCAACGGCAGAGCCTGTTTCGATCAATCTTACTGAACTTGCTGCCCGCATCGCCGGCTATCACGACGGGCTGGACGAAGTGGAGACAGCACTGCTGCGTGCCGACAATGCAAGCCTTGACCTGGTTACCTCACAGGCCCAACGGCTTGATGAGATGACGCGGAACTATCGTTTTGTAAGACTCTACTACGATTCGTTGACCGAGGTCGAAAGGCAGGCCGTCTTGGCCCCTCGTCCCCTGAGCGCGACGCTCAAGGAGGTCAATCGTCAACTCGATCTCTACGAAGCATCCCTGGATGAAGACTTCCTGGGATCCATCGATTCCGCCAAATCAGAGCAAATCGCCGAGATCCGCGAACTGCTTACATCCATTGGTCAGCGATGCCAAATAGAGAAGGACGCTCTAAAGCAGCCTCTACTTAACAAATGATGTTTTCGCCAGGACTGAGCATATTGAATTAATCTTGAGCCAAAAATGCCACAGCCGAGCGTGTAACGCCTTTGCCTCAGCGTGGAGCCACAATACCTGCAATACATTTTTCAGCGGTAAGGCGGAACTCCCGCCGCGAGACACAAATTGCCCAACAGGCGGTCGGTTAATTATTCCCTGACGGCACATTAGGCATTCAACCAGCCAACTTCATCAAATCGGCCAGAACAGGCGAACGTTTACAGATGTGGCCTGTGTCCACATTGCTTCTACAGAAGTCATCTCCAACAATGGAAGCTGGCAGAGCTATATTTCATCTTTACTTTAGACAGATTACCAGTATGTCAAAGCGTCGTGAAAGAGTACTTTGAGATCCTCAGCTTCTGCTATACGCGGCGATAACTTTGTCAGGCGATGTTGCGGCAACGTTCCCTCGACAAGCCTAGGGATATCATTCTCGGAATACCCGACTCCTTTTAACCCGTTCGGAATGCCAAGTCGTTTCATGAGATCTATGATTTTCGAAGCAAGTATTTCACCTGCGTCTTCTTCTGACACGTCGGAAACATCTGCTCCCAACGCCTGCGCGGCGATTAAGTGGCGATCAGGACACGCAGTACTCGTGAATCGGAACACTGCCGGTGCGTTAAGGATCACCGAGATGCCATGGGGCACCAGCGGCTTATCTTGAGAATAACCCTCGATGGAATAGGTGCGGACTTGACTGGAGACGGGATAAGACATTCCATGTGGTAAGTGGACGCCTGCGTTGCCAAACCCGATTCCCGCGAACGAGGCGGCAAGCATCATGGCGCCTCGAGCCTCATCATCTGTCGTATCCTCCACCGCTCTGGGCAGAAATTCACTAACCATTCTCAAAGCTGTCAATGACCAGACGTCACTGATTGGATTGGAACCTTGGTATGCCGGTCGCTGGATGGGGCGTTCCGCCTTGGTTCGTTGATGGAACGGAAGAGCCGTGTAGGACTCAATGGCATGACTCAAGACGTCGAGTCCTGTTGCGGCCGCGACCTGAGAAGGCTGGGTCTTGGTGTTTTCTGGATCAATCAAGCCTAAATTAGGCTTTAGCCGCCGATGGGATATACCCGTTTTGGCATGCTGCGATTGAAAGTCGAAGATCGCCACGCCCGTCGTTTCGCTACCCGTGCCGGCGGTCGTCGGCACGGCAATCAACGGCTTTAAGGGACCAGGAACCGGTTGAGCATTGCCAATGGGTGCATTGACGTAATCCAAGAAATCATCGGGAGGATACGTCGAGTAGAGATTAGCCGCTTTAGCGGTGTCAATCGAGGAGCCACCTCCAACGGCCACAAAAGCATCGAAGGGCTCAGCGGAAGCAAAATCAATGCCGTCTTGGAAAGATGCATCGGTAGGCTCTATGGATACGCGATCGAAAACTTCGTAGTCAATTCTCTCTTTTTGAAGTGACTCCAGTGCCGTGAGTACTGGAGGAAGGTCTCTAAGACGCCTATCCGTTACAAGCATCGTCCGTCTGACGCCCAGTTCAGAAAGATCCATACCCAACTCCCGAGTCACTCCTGAACCGAAGCGGATATTCGAGGTTGCCATATCGAAGGCAGTTTCACGAAGCATGACATAGCTCCTCACCAAATCATTTGAGTCAAATCCCAGGTTAATTAATTCACTTGCATGCCAATTCAAGTCCTCCTCAGGAAGCACCGAATTTCCAGTTTCACCCGCTGTCGCAATCCACCGTTTCCATGGGCAGTCAGTCGAGCGGACCGTAACTAGCTGTCACGGCAGAGGCAAAAATAGAGGACGCCTCTGCCTGCCCTGGCCTTTCAAACAAAAATCCTGCCGAAGTTTGAAATAGGCAGGCATTCCTGCTAGAATATTTATGACGTAAAAAAACTATTGGTTATTTGCCTGCACGTCAAGCCCAGAAAGTGTTATATTGACTTACTATTGATATGATCAGTGCCATGAATAGGAATATTCAAGTTAGTAGAATAACCTTGAAGGATTTTCTTCATTACCGCTCTCTTCATTCAGTATATAAGTCGTTTGGCCTCAGATTTAGTGAGAGACAAGAGCATCTAACGCTCCGGCGGCAAACTTTGATTGCAGGAGTAAGACATTCGGCTAGGAATTTCTAGAGACGGTGTTCAGGTGATCACAAACCTAATTGAGCCTCATAACAGTCTAATACCCCGGAGAGAATAAATATGAGTGATTTGGTTGAAACCAAAGAAGCAGGAAGGCAATATAGCGTAAGGGACTGGGTAGGCTGGGGCAGTGGGGTGGTATCTGACGCGCTGCGTAAATGTGACAGACCCTTTCAGGCAATGGACGGCGGTATTCGACCGTTGTCAGATAGAATGGTGACCGCTGGCACTGTGTATACCGTGCGCTGTTATCCTGGAGCAACTTGGGCCATGGAACGTGCTTTGGAGGCCGCAGCTCCAGGAAGCGTAATCGTGGTGGATGCAGGAGGTCGACCAGATTTGACAATCATGGGAGGGCTCATGGCATCGAGGGCTGCGATTAGACACCTAGCAGGCATCGTAGTCGATGGAGCTGTGAGAGACGTAGACGACATTCTGGCCACAGAGTTACCCGTATTCACCCGTCACGTATCTCCTCGAGCGGGGACCTTTGCTGAAATCGGTCAGTGGCAAGTGACTATCTGTTGTGGAAGGTTGCCAGTATCTCCCGGTGATTGGATTGTTGCCGACCGCAATGGAGTAGTACTTGTACCCCTGTCGATCCTGAATGAAGTAGCCCAACATTCTGAGCGCATAAGCCGACACGAACGAGTGGTGGAAGAAAAATTAAAGGAAGGTCACAGTTTAAGTGAGGCTTCTGAGGCAGCTCGTTATCTATGTTCGGATTGAGTTAACCCGATGTCAAACAGAACATTTGTCTCCGAGAGATTCCATTACACCTATGGCCCCCACAAGGCTAGCTTCCGGATTCAAAATGGTGAAACTATCGAAGTAGTTTGCCCTTCAGGCGACAACCGATTAGCCGATGGTTCTGAGCTTAGTAAGGAGCGTCGTCAAAGGTCAGATGGTACTGCTCTGTTTGAAGGCAATCCACTGGCCGGACCAATCCTCATAGAAAATCTCAGGACAGACAATTGTCTAGCAGTAGATATTCTGAAAGTTGACATCGAGAGCCAAGAGGGATTAACTCTTCTGGCCCCACGCCATGGATTATTGACTGATGATTGCTTAACGACAGACGATGATCCTGATGATTTCACGGTACCTCGACGGATGTATCGCTGGCATATCAACAACCAAGATCAAGTCGCTGTCCTGCAGAACACGTTTGGTTCTTCACGTTGGACGATTCCCTTGCGGCCCATGATTGGTTCGATCGGGGTCTGCCCGGCATGGGGAGAGCATATTTCATCTCTAAACGCGGGCACTTTTGGCGGAAATCTTGATCTACCGATTCTTGAAGCTGGCGCCACGATCTTGCTACCTGTATTCCATCCAGAAGGAATGTTGTTTGTGGGAGACCTACATGCGGCACAGGGGCATGGGGAAATTGTTGGTGGAGCAATCGAAGTGAGTGGAAAAGTAGAATTACGCGTGCGGAATTTGCCGAGAGGTGGAGTTTGTGCTCCGCTAATTTTCTCTCGCAACTACGTCTATGCGGTCGCGACCGATGGGGATTTGCGGCAGGCAGTCAGTTTGGCCTATTCAAGATTGCTGCATTGGCTCTCAGGAACATTCGACTGGAATCGCTGGGACACATATCAATTGATTAGCCAGACTGGAGTCGTCGAAATCGGTGGCATTGTGGTTCGCCCTTGCTTCACAGTCGCTGCTGGAGTACCCATAAAACTTCTACCGGTTGAGTCACACAGGGAGATTGAGAAATGGCGAGGGTCCGCTGGGCCGTGATGGGTGCAGGTGGCATTGCTCGCAGACGAACGATTCCCGAAGGAATTGTTCCCGCGAAAGATGCCGAACTAGTCGCTGTCTACTCGCCGCGAACGGGTAGAGAGGTCGCAGATCAATTTGGGGTGATTGCGGCTAAAAGCGAGGCTGAACTATACGAAATGGATTGGAACGCTCTGTATGTGGCTAGTCCCGTAGATCAACATTGCCGTCAAGTCACACAAGCTGCGAAAGCCGGGCGTCATGTGCTTTGTGAAAAACCGCTGGCCTTAAACGTCCAAGAGGCAGAACAGATGGTTGCCGCCTGCCAACTGGCGAAAGTCAAACTGGGTGTTGCATTCATGATGCGAATGCATTCTCAGCATCGACAAGCTGCCCAAATCGTTGAGCAGGAATTGCTTGGACAGATATCGTACGCGCGCGTTCAATTGTCTTGTTGGTACCCTCCGCTTGACGATGTCTGGCGGCAAGATCCTCACAGAAGCGGCGGCGGCGTCATTCCTGACTTGGCCTCACACTGTTTCGATCTGCTGGAGATGATCTTAGGTAAATCGATTACTCAGGTCGCCTGTATGAAAGGCAATCTGGTTCACAATTATGCCGTTGAAGATTCCGCCGTGATTCTGTTGCGATTCGAAGGTGGTACTATGGCAACCGTCGACTGTCTCTACAGTATACCTGATCGGGCATCCCTGAATCGACTGGAGGTCTATGGTTCAAAAGGTTCCTTGTTAGCAGAAGGAACAATCGGACAAGAGCCAACAGGTGAACTCAAGCTGTTTAGTGAAGATCAAATTGGAGGTTATGATGCAGTCCAAAGTCGGTTTCAAGGGAGTCATCAGCTATTGATGAATGACTCGTCCGAAAGTATTTACCTAAAACAGATCCAATCCTTTAATTGCGCCGTGCTTGATAACAGTCCTCCTCCCACTAGTGGTGAGCAGGGACTGCACATGCAACGAGTTATTGAATCTTGCTATCGAGCGGCGCGTGAGAATTGCGTTGTTGCAGTTGCTTAAACCGATGAGCCTCTAGTTGAGGCCTGTTAATCAATAGAAGAAGTCGCGGTTGACCAAAATTATATTTGCTAGATAAAATAATCTCCCGTTGGGAGGAGTTTAGTGGTCCTATGAGGGATTATGCATGGAACCTTCAGCAATCGGCAATAGTGAACTAATTACACAGGTGAATCGCCGGCTTGTCCTGCAGGCGGTCCGCACTTTGCAACCTACCTACCGAGCAGAAGTGTCACGAAGGACGAATCTCAATCCCGCGACGGTTACCGGAATCGTCAACGATCTATTGCAAATGCGACTGTTGAAAGAAGTTTCTGGTGAAACCAAAGCTCCAGGCCCCAGTGGGGGACGTCCCCCGATGCTCTTGGAGTTGAACAGCGCCGCTAGAAGAATTTTAGCGATCGATCTCGAACCAAATATCTTACGAGTGGCCCTTGTAGGTCTGAATCTGAATATCGTCGATTATCGTGAAAAGGTCGTCAATCGTTGGAGTCAGCCGGCTACTGTCATCAAACAAATCGTCCAGCTCGCCGAAGACATCCTTGGAAATGACAATAAGCGTCGCATCTACGGCATTGGACTCAGCTTGCCGGGCCTTATTGATCGAGATCTAGGCATTTTGATCGGGTCCACAAACATGCCACGCTGGCGAAATGTCCCGATTAGAGACATGTTGGCAAAGAAATTAGGGCAAACACCCAAGGTAGAGCGAACCGTACACTTAGCAGCACTTCATGAGGATTGGACTGACACCACTGGTGAGCTGAATACAAAGCTCGTCTTGGCATTGCGAACGGGCATTGGCATGAGCTTGATTAGCCGTGGGGAACTTTACTTGGGAGCAGGCGGTTTCGAGGGAGAAGTAGGACATACAGTCGTCGATTTGAATGGCCCGCAGTGCGAATGTGGAAATCGAGGATGCCTGGAAACATTTGTTAGCACGGATGCTATCAACCAGAAAGTCAAACTTGCCATCGAAAATGGCAAGTGCCAGGCTGTTTCAGAAGCACTTGCCGATGGTGAAATTTTACGGCCTGAGTTAATTTATGGCTTGGCAAGAGACGGCAATGAAGATTGCGCCGAGATTGTTCGAGAAGTAGGTTACTATGTTGGACTCGCCGCAGCCAATCTTGTAAACCTCCTGGCTCCAGACAAGCTCATCTTGTGCGGCTCGATCGACTTGGCTGACGAATTGATTTTGGAAGCGATCCAGGAGCAGGTCCAATTACGCTCCTTACCTCAGTTGCGCGACCACTTGAAGATTCAGCTTTCAAGTGCTCTTGAGAAATCTCCTTTATTGGGCGCAGCCGTATTGGTTGTCCGTGATCTTTTCGAGCTTCCTCGATTATCGACATACACAACTTCTGCAGCTCTACCGAGTACTGATTATTGATCATGTATTTCACAACACCCTGGATCTCAGTTGTCAGAGATCGGCTATGGGGCTTCTCGGGTTGGTGGAATTCTATTGATACTGATTACTTGTAGAGCGACGCTTGTAACTATCATTAATCGAAGAGGCCGTGGACTGACTATTAATACATACAATCCTGCAATATATGTTCCTTCCGAGCCCAGGGCATAGATAGCCACTATCAGACGAGCATTTAATTCATTCCGAGGAGGTGGAACAACGATCTAAGTAACTGTGTCCATAGCTGTCCGGCTTGGAGATATCACGGAGAAAGACCCACGCCGCTGATTCATAGAGTATTACTTCATTAATGTGTTCCGGATGCGATAAGAGATAACATATTATTTCTTCTCTACGTTGTTGTTTCTTATTTTCTTCATCGGCGTAAAGGGAAGAATGGCATTCGTAGAAAAAGCTTTTGGGGCCGACGTAGCTGGAACCATGATGATCAGCCATGTCCCTAATGAATTCCTGAACGAATGCTGCCAACGGACGTTGCGATGGAAGATCACGGATTCCTAGAAAAACAGGTTCTACCGCTAATCCTGTGAGATCCAACATCGCCATTCCTTCTGAGAGTGACTTAATGTGATTTGTTCTCCAATCTCCAGGATACCAGTCCAATCCATTGAGTTGCCCATACTCGCCTATGCTTTGACTTTTGGATGTGTCTGGATCACTAGTGGCAATTTTACGCATGATTTTTTCGTGTACGCTTTCACGCTCTGGCAACACTGCGCGAATCCGTACTCCTGGGAACTCGTTCTCCAAATCGATGAGTAATTTGCGGAATCCTTGTGCAATCGCGCGATTCCGTGCAAGGCGCCACACGAAGGGAGAGTCTGGATTCTGACAGGTATCCAGCCATTCGCCGTGCTGGTTCGTGGTGATTTTTTCTACGGAGTTTGGATTCTGTGTGAGTAAACGAATCTGTGGATCATCTGCAACAGATCGAGGGGCATATGCCAAGTCGATCCCAAGATGAAAGTACGTTTTGTTCTCGTTTCGATATTGGGCCGACGGTTGAATACCCAGCTCACCATCGCCGAGATATCCGGCCAATTGTGTATGGGATCGTGTATTAACAAAGATTTCATCAAAGGCAGGATAAGATAAGATGGTCTTCAATTCAGCAACAACATTTTCTCTCATTGCCGCTTCATTCAGGTCCATTATTTCAAAAGTCCATGGAGTTCCTCGATCGATAACGAGAAGATTGTGGATCAGGGGTAGTCGCGGTGGCCCTTGTCGCAAGAACTCGATACTGCTTTCAACAGCAAAGAATACCGTATGGTGCCCTGCATACTCATGAATACCCGTCACACGCGTTCTCTCTCGTTGATCGTGAGTGTCGTTGAGAACCCACCAAAGGTTGTTTCGACCAAGCCGGTTTCCCGCTTTCGAGTAGAGTTCAACTGGGTTGTGAGTAGAAAAATCTAGAGCCTCGGGGGTTTTGGCGGGATTCCTTAGTAAAATATATCGATAATGATCGGGAACTTCTAATCCCGTAATTCTGATGGTATCGTCATTTTTGCTTTCAACTGTATAGTTCGTAATAACTTGCTGGGCATTTTCAACTTGGGACTTTATGTCGCCATAGCGAACAAGCTCGAAAGACCCGTTCTCTGCACGTTGTAAAACGTAGGAACTATCACGCTGTGGTGGGAAGGCCGAGGCGAGAACCTCCAGATTGTCGCCCCGCGAGCGGAATCGCTCTAAGAACGAATTTACATCTTTGCAATCAGGAATTTCAATCGCGTCGAGTTCTACACACTCGGAACATCCCGCTCTAGTGACCACTTGGCGGTAATGTGCGAAGCCAGCTTGTTCCCGATCAAATGTGAGAATGGGTGGGGTAATTGGCAGAAAGTCCCACAAAAAATTTCCATTGCGATCGAATACTGGGATCGGATTTATGAACTTGCTCACCGCAGCTTCAAAAGGACGAAAGCTGACGGACAAACGAATGTCGTGGTCGATAGCACTATCTGACAACATCGAACCAAGATTCTTATTGAGCCGCAGTTGAAGTTGATTGACAAGCCAGACCCAGGGACTTGGATTACTCGACTCCCTTTGGAAGGCTTCTTTCAATTCCTGACATTCCAAAATTGCACGGGCTTGTTTCTCATAAAGGTTCCAGTCCTCTGGCGAATAGTTTTCCCTATCAGTAATGAATGGAAATGGATGAAGCCACATAATAAGGCGACGGATACCTTGTGCCTGGAGCATACGGAAGTATGCATCAAAAGCACTTTTTTCGATATCAAGGGATCCATTTGGGGAAGCCGCGTTGAAAAGATTAATTAAATCGTCCCCAAAATCAGAAACGTAACTCAAGGGTCGATCAGGCGGAGCAGGACGAACCTCTATCGTCTGCGACTCAGTCTTCTGTGCTTCATCTGAGGCAGTAGCTGGCCAAGAAATCCTGATCTCTAATTTAAAAGAAATTGTTGGAGATCCGGGCTCACTGCGCACTTCGAGATATTGGTCTTCGGTTATTGCAACATTTAACTGAGAGAATTGAAGGGATTCCCCTTCTGCTAGGAGTTGCTCTTGACTCCGTGCGGTTAAAGTGATCTTAGCTCCTTCGGGAAGAGATCGTTGAAATATGGGCCACCTACGTTTGCCACCAGGGAGATAGGAAAAGGGCGCCCGCTCATTCCAGTGGGATAAGATTGAAGAATTCTTCGCCGCACCATCGATCGCAATACAATTCGAAGATGCATGAAAAAAGAGAAACAACAAAAAGAGTGCAGAGCAGCGAAGCAGAAGGATGGTGCGACTCTTGTTCATGAAAAGTCTTCCTCGTTAGTGAGTAGTTACCTGTGCTTATCGGTGGATTGAATAGTCTATTGCATTCCGTCTGAGTGCGGTTTTTCTGACAAATCTCGCTTACTGCTGATACTCTTCAGCAGTTTATAGATGTCGAAAGCACCGCCGTACGAAACTACTATTGCAAGAAGAGCAAAGACGAAAATGCCACCTGCAAGGACGACGGTCCACAAATTGATCCAATATTGCATGTCAATTCACTCCTTAGGTGCATTTTCACTTCGACTTACAGAGGTGGTGGCACTAGTGTGATCAGGAAAGATCAAAGAGCCAAGCACCATCATAAACACGGCAGACATCGTACAACTTAAGCCAACAACAGCCGAAACCTGCTGCTCGGACCAATGTTCGTCAAGCCAAGTGAACCCGATAGCTTCTCGTAGCGGCTGAAGTCCAAGAATTGCAGAGAAACCAAATACCAGACCTAGGTAGGCACCGACTTTGCTGCCTCGCTTCCAGTAGATTCCCGGTATGAGGAGAGCGGTCGCACCGCTGCCGTAGATAGCGCCAGTGACGATCATGTAGTCCAACAGATCTTGCTCTCCTAGGGGATACCATAGTCCCCAGACAAGAAGAAAAAGGCCTATGAGAAATATAAACAGCCGTGTGAGCAACAGACGCTTACGAGTGGAAATTCTTTCCTTGAACAGAGGCGCAATCACGTCCTGCGTCAGAACTGAACTCCAGCAGAGCAGGTAGCTGTCGTGAGTAGACATAAATGCAGCCAGCATGCCTGCCGTGACAATACCAATGATCCCCGCAGGTAGAACTTGACTTAAGAAAATAGGCATGGCAATCAGGCTCACTTCCGAGTCGACAGCACCTTGATCCGGCAGAAAGATCATTTTCATGGCGTCTGTCTGCGCGACGTAAACGTATGTGCAAATGCCGAGGAAGCATGGAATCAGAGTGCGGACTAAGAAACCTATGGATGACCACGCATACATTTTTCTGACAACTGACGTGCTTTCAACGGAACAAGCACGCAACACCGTGGGCTGCCACATAGTGCAATGCATCACACTAATGAAGGCCATCCACACAACATATACGATCCCAAAACCTTCCTCATGAAGAGGATTGAAACCTGCTTCACCACGCGTCTGCTTGACGGAATCCACAATCGAAGACCAACCACCTACAATATCCCCTTCCGTCGAGAGACTCGTGATCGCCAGGTAACAAGCAGTGAGGAGACCAAAAGTTAAGACGATGAACTGAATGTAATCCGTAATTACCACCGACACCATTCCACCAAGAATAGTGTAGATCAGCACTAGGGCTAACAGTGCCGTCATAACAAGTTTCAGCATGAGTTCAGATTCTTCCTGGGCCATGCCTGTAATACCGGTAATAAAGAGTGACCCAATTTTCAGAAACAATCCCATATTGATGATTCCTGAAAACACTAAGATAAAGCCACCAAGAATTCGCACGCCGCGACCATATCGCCTTTCATAGAATTCTGGAATGGTCATGACTTGCATCCGCCGTAGCGGCACAACTACGAAGCCTGTCAAACCAACAATCAGTATGACGACTGCCGCCATCAAAGAGATATGAAATGCAGCGAGACTTCCTGTATAGCCTTTCTGAGCAGAAAACATTATCGTTACCAGCCCAAGTTCCGTACCGATCATGGTGGCAATGCCCAGGTAGGAACCTACGGCCCTGTCCGCAACGACATAATCTTCCATGTTGCTCACATAGCGTTTGACAAAGAGGCCAATGAGCAAGGTACTCAGTAAGTAAGCACAGACGATCACCCAGTCGAGGGCCGAAAAATTGCTGGCTAGCTCTAGGTTATGGTGAGACATTACTGAGATTTACTCTATATGCATTGAAACTTGGTCGAGAACAGGAAAACGATCGCCGTTGTCGGATTGAAACAGTGCGCGGTACTGCACTAATCGATCGCTTGTCTCTAATGAAAAATTGCCTTGCTTCAGTTCTCTCCAAGGCATGCTCTGTAGATCTTGCGGAAGCTTTGCGGCGCGTACAAGAAACACAAGCTTCGTTCCAGGGGGCTCTTCCGCTTTATAGTCGAGGCGTCCACTCGTTGAGCCATTCTTGAGCTGCAAGACCGACGAATCATAGGACTGACGCCAACTGCGGTCCTCAATGTGGCCCATATCCTGCACCCACATATAATGCGTCCCACGAGTGGGTAATAGCTTCACCCCCGGGTTCGCGAATTGTTTGCCATCGTTGTAAAACACCTGGGAATCCACATTGTGGTTTCCAAAACTGGTATGATTGGCGACGGCTAAATCAACGAGTCCATCCTGATTGAAATCTCCCGCCTGCGCTCCCGCAGCTGAGTTGCAGATTAAAGGAGTTCTTCGTTGCCAATGGAATCCTTCTGCTGAACCCCAGTAGAAATAAGACGGCAGTGTATCGCGACGAATCTGGCTATGGTAGTTTGGACAAAACAAATCAAGAAACCCGTTGTTGTCAAAATCAGCAACAACATGAAAAAGTGTGGCATTGCCAGGAAGCCACTGACTATTGTCATGTCGGAATCCTTGATCACTACCCCAGAAGATAAAATTACCTGTGTCGAAATATCCCGGTTGATTGGACTCGTCATAGTAGCTTCCGGCGATCAAGTCGAGCCAGCCATCCGCATTGAGGTCAGCCGCCTGAATGGCGATTGGTGCAGGAACAAGCAGGTGGGATTGGTTTTCAGGTTTTAAACCATCGGGACTGCCCCAATAAATTCGTAATCTATCCTTGCCCATGCTGCTTACCGCTAGATCGAGCCAATTGTCCCGATTGAAGTCAGCAAGAATTACTCCTTGACCGCGCCCGGTTGTCTCGAGGTTGAGCATGTTTTCCAATTCAAATCCTCCGGCTGCCCCGTAGTAGATTGCCGTGGCATCCGTCTCTGCCCAACCGCCAACCACGATGTCCAGAAAGCCATCTCGATTAATGTCAGCCACGTTACTCGTGTCCATGAAAGGGTTTACCAGCGGGAGTACGGAACGACCCTTTTTTAGGTCATATCCTTCGGGAGAACCCCAAAAAACGTTTATTCCCAAAAGCGGGTTATTGAGTGCTGCAGCACCACCATGACCCGTGAAGGGAATGATCAAATCGGTGAAACCATCTGCATTTAGATCTGCAGCGGATGCCTCATGGCCGCTCTGAGCAGGAATCTCCCACCTTCGTTCAGCATTGAATCCATCGGCGCCTCCCCAATAAAAGTATACGGGGACTTGCTCATGGAGAGTTCCAGCCACGGAATTCGTGAAAACCACCTGGGAGGGAAAATCTCCTCGAGCTGGAGAAATAACGACATTGCTTGCTCCATGCGTTTGCACAGTTTGCTCACACCTGCGAAAGCGACGATTTCCTGTGCCGAAAAAGAACAGTGATTGACCTGCGAAAGTCTTTTCACCCTGGTAAACCGCTACGGCCAAGTCCTTGTGACCGTCACCATTGAGATCTCCGCAGGCCGTAGATTGAGCATTGGTGACGGGCAGTTTAGTGACCTGAGGAGCATCAAGTAGCTTCTCGCTACCCCAGAGTACGAGAAGATAAGACTCAGCCCCTTGTTCAGCCCCGGCCGCCTCTCCCCCAGCTGCCGTAGTAGTGTGAAAACAATTCAACACAAAGTCGGGGTGTCCATCCTCATCCAAGTCGTCTACCGTGAAACCGGTGAAAGCAGTTCCTTGAAAAAGCATTGCAGGCGATTTCCACTCGCGTCCTTTCCGTCCTCGGAGTAAGAAAAGCTTTTCGTCGCCAGTTCCAATGACCAGATCTAGATAGCCATCCGCATCCCCATCGAATGCCACCAGACTGCCACCGTTGCCAGACGAAAATTCTATCAGCGAGCTTTCAAAGGCATCATCCTCACGGTGGCTTGAATCTGACCATAAGACTCGGATTTCCCCAGACTCCGTCAACGATATCAGGTCGTCCGCTCCATCTTCATCGAGGTCACCACTCGTTAAAGACACGACTTCTGGTCCACCTATATCTTGATATCGGCTCAGTAAGAATCCGTCCTCACTACCCCAATAAACGCGAATTTTCTTCTGAGGCGGTACCTTGGAGGGCAAGCTATCGCTATTCAAGACAGCGATATCGGGCCAATGGTCCGCATTGAGATCTACAATTGCAATGCTCATGGGACGGTGAGCAGGCAAAAAACCAGTACATCTATCCGACGTCCACCCTTGTTTGCTCCCATAAGCAATTCGAATAGACTTCCGAGGGCTTTGAAGCCCATCCGAAGCCAAGCTGAATACCAGGTCTAAATAGCCATCAGAATTAAGGTCGGCAGATCGAACTGTGTCAGCACCCCAAACCGCCAAGCTCTTTTGCACGATTTTTTCTCCATCAGTCAGCCAAGCAATGGTGGGCTCTACTACATTCTGAAGGTCGTGAGTATTACCAAAAAAAAGATCTAAGTAACCATCGTTGTTAATGTCAAAGCGATGTATCGTGCGAATCATTCCATCACGACTCACATACAAATTCTGTCCTCCTGCGTCCAATCGGCCATCCGCAAAGTCATCAAAACTATCTTCAATCCATGTCTGAGCACCAGGGGCACTTTGAGAAAAACCTATTACGGCAATGGCCAAGAGCAGAGGCACCATTCGATGTGCATTCCAAGTCAACATGACCGACTCCAAATAAGAAAAAAAAAGAAATCGGAAGAGTGTCGACAACCAACTTAGCGATCAAACGGCTTATACTCGTTGGTTGGAAGATGAGAGGCTGGCAAACATTCCTCAGTCATTTCAAGTCAAAATTCTGCACATCCTCTCCAGTGCCATTCTCTACCGTAGCCACTAGCTCTGACTTCAAATTATACTTTTGAGGAAGGTATTGTCGCACGGGAGGCCCACCGGGTGTAGGAATTTCTAATTCCATTGGATCAAAGGACCACATTTGTACAGTGTGAGTACCGACGGGCACGCCACCCTTGTGATCAATTCGATATTGTCCTTCCTTGATGGTGGTCACAGAAACCGGTCCTGTCGTTCCATCGCGGGGCGTGAAGCGAATGCGTCCATAGGGGACAGGTTCTCCCTGGTAGGAAACAACGCCTGAGACAATCACTCTTTCGAAACCCTCTTTGTTTCCGCTACAGCTGGTCAACAAAAGCAAGTAACCAAATAACAATGGAAGCGGGATATAATACTTCAGCTTCATAGCTATCAATAATCTTTCTTGCTATTAATCAAGATTTGCCAGATCGTCACCAGTACGCGTCGTAAGAGCTGCAAGAACCACCTGGTCCAGGGATTCGTTGAGAAAATGAACGCTACCGTCGGCCATCGTAAAGTGAGCTCCGCCAGGGTGATAGCTGGCAAATCCGCCGGTGGTGGGATCCCAAGGACTAAAAGGCTCTTGTCGACTCAAGTATTGTGTTGGGAGGTTAATTCCATTGGCCGTGTGAAGAATGTTCCATGTAATCCAGTAATAGGCGGAATAAGTACCGGGGCCCATACCGACGACCTCTCCAATCAATAGTGTATTGCTTGTTCCATCGGTAATGTGTCTGGCACCGATCTCAGATCGATTAAATAGAATGCCGTCCATATTATAGCCGGGCTGAAAGAAAGTGTGTGTGCCATGGCCTGAACAAGTCCAATCTCGACTGTCTGCTACTCCGGCGGCATTGGACATGCGCAAATCCATATCCGCTTCCCCTCTACTAGTTCCACCATTGGACATACCAGAACAACATGCAACCCATTCTCCTTTCTGGGGCTCGCTCGGGCACAGAAAGGCCGAAATGTTATGGGCTCCTGCCGCAAAACTTTTTCGTCCCGCATAGCTGTTCTCTTTAAAGTCGATCAGATCATAAACTTGCTGCTGCTCGATAAACGGAAGAATATAGGTTCCCCACCCCCAGCCAAAGAAATTTTTCTCAGCCAGCGGATGGCTACCTGGCTCCGGGGGACACACACCGCTTTCCCACATTTCAATTCCCACTGGGAAGCGATTGTGAGTAGAGTGGTAAGACTGAAGACCCAGCCCCAATTGCTTAAAGTTATTCAAGCAGGTAGAGCGCCGCGCAGTCTCTCTAGCAGACTGTACAGCCGGTAACAGCAAGGCGACCAAAACTCCGATGATAGCTATCACAACGAGCAATTCCACCAACGTAAAACCATGCAGCGCCCCAAGGTAGCAATCACGATTCTTTCGTGGTCTTTTTTTTCGACCCTCCCCACGGAGCGTCAAGTTATAACCATGACGCTCATCAATGATTAGCGAACGAGCGAGACGAGTGAGCCAAAGAGAGGTAATTCCGCGGATGTAAGTCACCACTCGAGAGGTCCCCACACAGCTAGGACCCCTGAGCCGCTCGGTGCGCGATTCAGATTTGGCCAGAGGAAACTTGTGATGAGCCATGTTCTTGAAACTCCCATGAAGATGCTGCGTAGTAAGCAGACAACCTGCAAAACCGACATTATTTTATGTCATAAATAAACTTCTTGTCAAGTGAATTCTCTGTTTTTTTTATAACCTGAAAAACCCCTCTTATAAAACCTAAACTCGAAATCTTTTCTGCATTATTGCCGTACAAAATGCACCTAAAGATGATATCGAGAATGCAAATTTCACTTCGAGGCAATTCTGTGGGTAAAGACTTCGCAAGCCCCGCAGCTGACTAATGTGCCAAAACATTTTTCGGAAAAGTTCGACAAAAATGTTGACAACAGGTATATTTATTAAATAAACTAACCATCGGTCATCAGAGTTCTTGTCAAGCACCATCTGGTGATCGCCGGTAAGAGGCAGTGGTGCGTTCTGTTCTTTAGTTTTTTTTGGAGGGAGTACTAATGAAAAGGTCTCCAGGTAAAAAAGTGGCGGTATTACTGTTCATTGTTTTTGTTGCCTGTTCAGCAACCGCCGTTGAGGCAGGCACTCTCGTCAATCGCAACGGGGTGGTATGGGCTTCGACGTTTGAAGGCGACGTTGCTGCTCTGACAGCTTCGAGCCCAGCATGGGGAATCTTCGATAAAGGAGGCCCCGGGGTAACGGAATCGACCGATGGTAATATTTATTCATACACCTCGGTTACCGTTGGCCGCGATGCTTCAGCTGTGAGCTACTCTATCGGAACTGACTTCGCTGGAACGGGTAATGTTAGGACTGTGGAAGCTAGAGTCCGGGTGCCATCAACCCTAGCGCTTGACGGGGCTGGTTCGATATTATTGGGTGTCAATGACAATGCTTATGACGTGCGTTTGTATTCAGATCACCTTGGCTACAACGGTGCCGGTGGAGTCGCTGCTCCTGCTAACATAATTCCAGTGGATTTGACTCAATTTCAAACGATTCGAATAATTGTCGATCGTACTAGTAGTCCCAACTACCGTCTTTTTCTCAACAACAACCCTACGCCGGTTTTCACGAGCAATGATGTGTGGTTCACGTCTCCCGGTTTCGACAATCTTATCTTTGGCGACATCTCCTTCGGGGGACTCCAAGGAACCGTAGAAGTCGATTACATCAGTTGGACTCCAGGTGCTTTTGTGCCAGTTCCTGAACCGGCCAGTTTGTTTCTTTTAGCCGCGGGAGGTTGTGCAGTTTGCATTGTCAGACGGCGAAATTCTTAGAACGACACTGAAATTGGCGGCAATAGAGTAAGAGAATACTGCACTTATGCTTCATATCCTTAAAACTAATGGACTGGAATTGAACAGCATTGTTCTCTTTCGATTGTGCGTGGCTGGGTTGCTGGCGGTACTGAGCGTGCCGCTAGCTCCCACCAACGCAGCGGAATCACCGAGTTTTGTCGTGACAACTGATAGCCTCGTGAAGGTGGATACCGTTACCTCGGCTGAGCTTGGAGGAGCAAAGGCTCACCTGAATTTTCCGATTCTTAAAAGGCAATACAACGGCGATCTAGTGGTCACCTATTCGGTCGGACAGACTCAAAGCGGCATGACAAGCGGACGGCAATCGATCAGTATCGATGGCGGGTTGACCTGGTCACCACCCACTACTCCCATTACAAATGCCAATCAACTTCCTCAGATCATTAGACCTCCTGGACAATTAAGCGCTGCTTACGGTATCAATCCTTCGAATCCCAGTGGTTTTACTTCCTGGAGCTTCAATGGGCGTCATCGTAGCTTCGATGGGGGATCGACTTGGGACAATGGCACGGATGTAGTGAACTACAACACAGGTGGCGTGCCCTACACCGTTATGAGCTTTAGCTTCGACGATATTCGTGAAGCCAATGGATCTTTATATATGTCTTTTTTCGGTAAGCGTCTGGGCGTGAGCACCTTCGAAACCGTACTGATGGTCAGCACGAATAATGGTAAAAATTGGACCCGCCGTTCTACCATTGCCGATTTCGATTCAAATATGGGCTCTGAAGGACCTAATGAAGCGGCCTTAGTGCAGTTGAATAATGGAAATTGGTTGGCAGTCTACCGAACTGGTCAGCCATTTCCTAATACGGATATCGAGGCCGTCACTCCATCGCTTTTCTGGTCCATATCCACGGATGATGGACATAACTGGTCTGAACCCAAAACTCTGGGTGTGGCAGGTCAAGCCCCTCAAATCAGAAAACTGAATGATGGTTCTATTGCCTTGACGTTCGGGCGTTATGGAACTCAGCTGATGTTTGCCGATCCAAGTGGAACTCGCTGGACTCGCCCTCACGTAATCTACAATGGTCCTACGAGTGGCTTTGCCGATTTGCGCCCGGTTGGCGGCGGTAAGTATGTCTCAACTTTCGATGAATCTGGTTTTTATCCACCTCCTTGGAACCCATCTCCCCCAGCGGGTTATGTGTTCGATAACGACCAGTCGGCCAACCTATGGGCTGCAATCCTTGACATCCGTCAGATTCCGACTGTTGAGGACTTCACATGGGCGCTTGATTATCATGGAGATAATACTCCCGACAATCAAGGTATCCCTTGGACCCTCACGCAATCCGGATCTAACAGCGTTGCGCTTCTAGCGGAACTGGGGCAGGACTATATCCACACAGATACTTCGGGAGCTGGTAGCAAAATCTTCCATTACTCCCTGCCCGCTGCCACGGCAGGCTCGCAATGGGCAGGGGTGGACTTTTCTCAAGGATTGATTGTCGAGTTCCGTGGTCGGGCTGGATCGCCGTCAACGGCTGAAGGTGCGGCCAGTATTTTGCTCGACGATGGAAGTACGGGAGCAATTACGGTCGAACTGGATAGCAATAGCGTCAACCTAGAAGGGTTGGGTCAGGTGGAATTTACTCCCGCAAATAGTCCGGGCTTCACGCCGCAGGACTTTCATGACTATCGTTTGGTCGTGCGACCTGATTCAACTCAGGGTGGTGCTGTAACTGCCTTTTTATATCTCGATGGGGATTTTCTTAATCCCATCCTGACGCAATCGTTGGCCACCAGTGCCAGCGATCAGATTCGATTCGGCGATCAGGTGGAATTGAGCAATGGCATTCTGGATCTGGATTATCTTCGATTTGCACCGTTGCCACAAGAATCGGTTTGGGTTGGAGACATATCAGGAAACTGGAACCAGAATAATCACTGGCTTATCAATTCCACGCCCAATGGAATTAACGAATCAGTGCTCTTTGGGGCAGCCATCACCTCACCACAGACGGTGTTCACTGATCTCGATGTGACAGCCAAAAGTATTCGCTTCAATAACCCGAACAGCTACACCGTGGCTGGCTTAGGGCAGATCACCGTTGAGGCCCCGGTTGGTGACGGATCAATTTCTGTTGACCTCGGTGATCACCAGTTCCAGGCAGCGCTTCAGTTTCTGAGCGATGCGACAATCAACGTGTCGGATGGTTCATCTCTCGCAATGAACAATGAGGTGCATCTCAATGGTAACGTGATCACGAAGTCTGGTGCGGGAACACTAGCTATCAACAATATCCTGGTCACCGATGGTGGAGTGATCGATGTTCAGGAAGGCGTTGTCACCGGTGGTGGACTGCTGGCTGGCAATCTGGTCAATAGTGGGGGGCTCATCTCCCCCGGAAACAGTCCGGGAATACTCGAGGTGACGGGAAACTACTTTCAAGCTGATTCCGCTATGCTAAGCATTGAGATAGCTGGCAAAGAGGCGGGTGTGAGTTACGACGTCTTGGTGATCGGAGGCACAGCCTTTCTGAAAGGTTTCCTGGAAATTTCGTTTCTGGATGGTTTTGAACCTTCACTCGGTGACTCATTTCAAATCCTTCAAGCTAATCGGATTGAGGGTGCATTTGAATCTTTTCTATTGCCGGAATTGGGTCAGGGCATGCAGTGGAATCTAACAGAAATATCTTCCCAGGGCTTGGTGTCTGTTGTCTCGGCGGTTCCCGAACCACAGTCTTGTTTACTTCTGAGTCTCGCTGGGCTGGCTCAGATATTTTCACGGAATCTTCCTAAAGCTCGGTATATTGAATAATCCTGTTATGAGGAGCAATTCATGAATAGAAAAATGTCAAACATCTTGACGCTATTCTGTGCCTGGTTGTCTACTCAAACTGGTTTGGCGGATTTGAATGTTGATCGCAATCAAGTTTTATGGCCCTTCACTTTCGAGGGCAATGATCTTCCAGACAATGCAGCGGCCAATCCCGCTTGGAGCATTTTTGACCTCACCGGTTCATCCTGGTCCGATATGAGCGATGGGGACATCTATTCGATGACAACGATGTTTAATCCGAGTACTCAGCTTAGTGACGCTCTCTCCTGGCAAATTAACGATCCTGTTCAGTGGAGTACGGGAAGCACAACCCGAACTGTGGAATTCCGAGTGAGAGTGCTTTCCGAAGGAACTGAATCGTTTGATGGAGCCACGACTTTGACGATTGGGATGAACGGCTCCGCCTATGATTTTCGCATGTGGCATGACAAGGTGGCCTTTAATGGTCGAGACCAGCCGGGGGGTGGCTGTGCCACCGGCCAGACCGTGTGCGGAGGACCTATTGGTGAACCCGAGCCTGCCAACGTCTTGCCGATTGATCTGACAGAGTTTCATACGTTTCGGATCACAGTCGATCAAAACAGCGATCCCGTTTGGAAGGTCTATGTAGATAATTCCCCCACTCCTGCCATGGAAAAAAACGGAACCTGGTTCGAAGCGGCTGGATTTGACAAACTCGTCTTTGGAGACGTTCGAACAGGTAGTGGTGACAATCCGCCTGGTGGCATCTATGGAATGGTGGAATGGGACTTTATCAGTTGGCATCCGAATGAAGCAATTCCACCATCGGGACTTAAATATGATCGCGACAACGACGGTGACGTCGATGGCGCCGATTTTCTTATCATACAGCGTACCAATCCATCCGACATCGAAGGTTGGGCCAGTGAATATGGTTTGGGAGGTGCACCCTTAGTAGCGGGCGTCAGTGTTCCTGAAATGGGCACATTTCACTTAATCAATGCCGCTGCAATTTGTTTTTTGGGAATTCGACCCTCTGCGCTACTTTCTGCCAGCGCAGGTCCACACAAGTGCAGAAACACCAAAGAAAGTTTTTGTTACCATCTCTCTTCAATTTAGTTTTTCTATCCCGGAGGAATTCGCAATGAGACTTTATTTTCCCATGTTACAATCTGTGGCTCTTGTTTTGCTTATCGCGGGCTCTACCAGTGCGGATTTAAATGTGGATCGCAATGGCGTTGTCTGGCCGTTTACGTTTGAAGGGAATGCACTTCCAGACGATAACGCAGCAAATCCAGCATGGGCAATTTTCGATCTGCAAGGCCCTACTTTTATGGATATGTCAGACGGAGATATTTACACGATTACTACCTTCCAAAATCCAAGCAATATGCTGAGCGACACAGTATCGTGGGCGCAAAATACTTCCCCTAGATGGGCCACCGGTTCCGCTGCACGAACGGTAGAGTTTAGAGTTCGTATTCCTAATGACCCGAGTATACCGATTGCTCTGGATGGCGCTGCCGCGGTGACTATCGGAATGAATAACAGGGGGTATGATTTGCGACTCTACGACACAAAAATTGCATTTAACGGCGCAAATATTAATGGTGGGGTCACAGATCCAGTGAATATTGTCAACATTGATCTGACCGAGTTTCACACGTTTCGGATCGTAATTGACCAAAATGCTGCTTCTGTTTACAAATTGTTCATCGACAATAATCCGGTACCTGCCTTCGAGTCGAACGACTGGTGGTTTGATGCTGGTGGTTTCGACACCTTGAACTTTGGTGATATCAGCACGGGAGGTCTCTATGGCAAAAGCGAATGGGACTTTATCAGTTGGGATCCGAATCTGGCGATTCCGTTAGGACTTGCGGCCGACTTCGACGGAGACAGTGACACGGACGGAGCCGATTTCTTGATTTGGCAAAGAGGCTATGGACTCTCAGGCCAAACGGACAACAGCAATGGTGATGCTGATGGAAATGGTTCCGTCGGTCCCGAAGACCTGGCGATCTGGCAATCTGAATATGGTGCAGGCTCTAATCTCTCGCCAGCCATTAGAGCGGTACCAGAGCCAGGAACTCTGCTGATTTCCATAGTTTCTTTTACTGCCTTGGGATTTTGGCGGCGGGGGGCCATTGGGATTAATGTGCGTTAGTTCCTCACCTCGTTTTTTAGGAGGAAGTGACTTGAAAAAGCCCAGTAATTCTCTCCTCGAATTTGCCTAGGTATTTCTGAATAATGATGATCTTCGGCTATAAATCTTTCGATGGTGCGATTCGGCTAATAGCCTCGACAGCCGTGAGTTTAGCCTTATTTGCTGTGGATGACGCTGCCTGCGGAGCAGTCAACGTCCAGCGAAATGGGGTGACTTGGGCCAATACCTTCGAAGGAGATGTATCTAATCTGACGTTATCCACTCCTGCCTGGAGCGTTTTCGATAGAAATGGGCTTGCTTCTGAGTCAACCGACGGTGACATCTATACTTACATTTCTAGTACCACGGGAACCAGCAACAGTTACAGCGCTCCAAACTGGGCTGGTACTGGCCCTGCACGTACAGCCGAAATTCGCCTTCGTGTGCCTGACAATTCTTTTGAAGCTACTGACGGTTCAGCTGCGTTAACCACTTCCAATGGAAACGCTTATGATTTGAGAATCTATCAGGACAAACTGGCATTCAACGGCACTGGAGGCTTGCTTAGTCCTGGCAATGTTTTCAATATCGATATGAGTCAGTTTCGTATTCTTCGCATTGTCGTTGATACAAATGCACCCTTCATTTATTCATTGTACGTTGACAATAACCCGACCCCTACATTTCAGAGGAACGACTCTTGGTTCTCAGGTTTCGATTTGTTTAATTTCGGAGACGTAAGCACTGGAGGTTTGTCGGGCAAGGTGGAAGTGGACTACATCAGTTGGACCCCTGGGGCCTTTATGCCTGGAGTCTCGAACGACGTACAATCCTGGGTGCCAGACTCTGGAGGGGATTGGAATAACCTCAGTAATTGGAGCACCACTCAAATCCCTAACGGAAACACCTTTACGGCCGAATTTGGCGGGGTGATTTCTTCGCCTCGCACTGTTTTCACCAACTCACCGGTTACGGTAGAAACTATTCGCTTTGACAGCGCGGTTAGTTATGCATTGGCAGGTGCTGGACCAGGGTTGATCCAATTGGAGTCTAACGGCGGTTCAGCAATGCTGGAAGTAACTGGGGGTGCCGGGGCAGGCGCCCACCAGTTACAATTGCCGGTTACTTTATTGGACAACACCACTGCTGACATTGGCTCCGGTGCCAAACTAACCTTTAACAACTCGCTGAATCTCGGGACTAATACACTCACCAAATCAGGCACCGGCACTCTGTTGATCAACAATCAGCTTGGTAGTGGGACGGGGCAAGTCCTGGTGTCCCAAGGGACTCTGGGTGGTAACGGCCGACTCTATGCAAGCGTTACGACCCAATCTGGTGCAACGGTAGCTCCTGGCACCAGCGAAGGACGTCTGACCGTTTTAGGTAACTACATACATGAGGCGGGTGCGACGTTACAGATTGAGATTGGGGGACTTGGAAAGGGGATCAACCACGATGTCTTAAACGTATTGGGAAATCTTTCGGTGACAGGAGGTACCCTAGAGGTCTTGCTTACTAATGAATTCTTACCGCAACCAGGAGATCGGTTCGATATTCTCGATTTTTCTTCCGTTTCAGGCGTCGGATTTACCTCCATCAACCTTCCAGCGGGAATCTACTGGAATACGGCCGATCTACTAATCAACGGCGCACTGGCAGTGGCCAGTGGAGATTTTGACGACGACGGCGACGTTGATGGGAACGACTTCCTTATCTGGCAAAAAGGTTTCGGTATCTCCAGTGGTGCAACCTTGACAGATGGCGATGCGAATGGAGATGGCAGGGTTGACGGAACAGATCTGGCAATTTGGCAAGACACCTATGGTTTAGTCTTGAACAGCCTCTCGTCTGCGAGTGTCGTTCCAGAACCTACTGCGAGTTTCATGATCACACTTTCCTGGATGGTTGTTTTCTCTGGAAGATACTTTCATTACAAGCTTCCATTGGCGAAAGACCAAGAGTAGTTGACGGTTGCATGATGCCAGTTTCGCTTTCTGCTTGGTTGACCTGCGCTAGAAGAGCCTTGGTCCTGACCAACAAAAGGTTGCTTCTAATTAATACAGCTTTTATGCTGAGGTTTTGCTTTTGAAACTGCGCATTCGCATCAAGTTGGTGTGGCATGAATCTATTGCACAGAACAGTAAGAGAGTTCTCTGATGGCCACGATCGCCAACTCCAATGATCTTCAATCCTATTTGCATAAAGATCCTTGGTACAATCACGGTCAGCCGGATGCGGTGATCGCATTTGTTCGCGCGCTGATGGAAGACAGCGAAGTACCATGGTGTTTTCCTTTTGCGCGCGAGTTGGTGATGGGTCCCTACACACCCATGACCCAGACACTGATTCAACACTTGGGCAGAATGCGTGACGAGCGATGTATTGAAATCATTCATGCCCGCATGAAAGAGTTGAGACAAGAGGATCGTACTCTTGCCATGCCGTGGTGTGCTGCGGATCGTCCTGCCGAGGCAGTTTGCATCGAATCGTTAGCGATGATCGGCGGGCCGCGTGTCGTTGAAATTTTTGAGTGTCTGCTTTCTGATCCGAATAAAACCTATCTACATGAAACGATTCGTGGTATTCAAATAGCAGAAAAACCTCGCAACCCCAATGCCACAATCCCTGACAATTATCCTGAAATTCTCAGAGGAATCCATAGTGCAATCGGTATTATGCGAGAAGACGACGTTGCGCTTGACGGTACATCCGATTGCGATGTCGGCCGAACGGATGGAGATCCGGAAGCGTTAAGAAGTATCCAGGAGCAACAGAATAACCGGCGTGCCAATCGAGAAAAGGTGTTAGCTGCCTGGCGAAGTCTGCCGTTTCCAGGAAAAATCGAAATGCTCAGCGGCGATGGTAGCACACGAACGTTCAAGATAGATGAACCCTTCACTGGACTCGTTCATAATGTCGCCGATCCATTTTGTGATTTCGGAGTGTTCTATTCTACTCCGAAAATTGAATACCCAATTGGGCAGCGACGCTGGGCTCATTCTCATACTTTTCTCTGTTACCAGATTCCCGATGGATCGATGTGGAACCATGAATACGTCTGGGACGAAGACGCGAGCACAATCACAACACACTTTCGAGAGAGAATTGAACTCCAGAGGGTAATCGTCAACGCCGACGGCAAGTCGGTGAGAGTAAAAAATACCCCAATCGCAACGGCGATCGAGACACGTGGTAACGTTGCCACCAATCGTTGTAATAGTGCCGTGCTAGGCGTTTGGGACAACCCACAAGCCGCGGGTACAAACTTCTACACGCGACGAGCGAACGTCCTCCTACCCTATACCAAACTCTGCTACATCACTCCAAAGCATCAACCGCTGGTAAACGTCTTGGGACTGTGGCTGGTTGATGAAGAGGACCGATTGGAGCGTTTCTTCAACGGAGATGGGAATTGTATCAATGAACTTGGCGTTATTGATGAGTTGCTCATTCCTTTGCACGAACCTGGCGTGCTGACTCTGACAACCGAACAGTACAAACCGAGCGGGCCCGACGATATATATGGCAAACGAACCCCAAAAAAACTGTGGCCAGAACTAACTCCCGTACCATCGGTCACTCATCTCGACAAGGTCATGGATGCGCGTTTTAAGAAAAACTGTTGTGGCTTGGCAGGTTGGGAACAGAACACAGATACTGGCTACAATCCTGGCTACGACATCAACAAAGATGGTGTGATCGACGAACAAGATCGAGAGATTATCGCGAAGCATGCAGGAAGAGTCTACCGATACAATATGATGCAGCACAATTACTTTGGTTTGAATTGGCTGGGGGCAGCATACGGGTGCCGCAGTCGAAATTTTAAGGACGATCCTCCTCTTTTCGTTCTTTCATATGATTTTGGAGCAGGATACGATGCGCAAGCAGGCACAATTTACCTAGCGGAACCAGTCGCTCCAGGAACACCGTTATATGTCACCTATTATCAGGATGCACCGGCCGAAGCAGGCGAAAACAATATCAAGGTCTACTTACATCCGCCGGTTGAATAATCATTTCAGATGTAGAGTTACTCACCTAAAACCTGAACATGAATGGTCCTTTCACGCTGCCGCACCGCGTCGAAATCAGCAAAATACACCAAGCCGAATTCTCCCAGTTGTAATTGCCCGTCTATTACCGGAATAGTTTCCGATCGACCAATAATGCATGAGCGTAAGTGTGCATCTGTGTTTAAGCTCCAGACAGCTTCTTCACCGAGGTTTTCAACAGCATGTGCGATATGCTGATTACCTGGGTGCAAATATTGTCTCTCACGACCACATGTCGGGATGAGTTTTTCTAGAACCTCTAACAAATCTTGAAAAAGGAACTTCGTGCCGTCGTAAACAATATCATGTGATTCTTCTTGAAGTATTATGCTGCAAGTTGTGTGTTGTGAGTAAACACTGACGATTCCCTGGTTAACTTTTGATGTGGAGACGGCCTGACGGACCTTTTCCGTCACATCGTGAAACATTGGTTTCAACTTATTACTAAATACAGTAAACGAATTGCTATAAACAGTCATTTGGTTTCCTTATGTCAACATTCTCGCAACCTCAAATTAACTTGGATAATTAGAATCAACTGGGAGATCTGAACTTAAGGATTATGGTAATACATTGCTGAGCGATGTCTTTACTTGTTCATTTCATTCCAAGTTTCTTTCATTGTTTTGATCATACACCTCATCATGCCAATTGGATCGCTTGCCTTCACAATTCCACTGGTTGCTCCAGTAGCTTCTACCCCGAGGCGTACGATGTCTGCAACGTTTTCAGGAGTTCTAATTCCTGCACTACAGAAAACGGTAATATCGGAATCTATTTCTCGAACAAGTTCCATTGTGCGTTTTACAAAATCTTGTTTTACCGATGCGACGGAATTGTCAGTTCCAATCAGGTCTGGTGGCTCCGCAAGAATCATATTGGGATGGAACTGCGCGATGGCTGCCGCTTCTTGTGGTGAATCCGCACACACCAATGTGGCTAAGCCCACTTCGTCTGCCCTTTGAATCGTTTCGGCAATTTCATGCAAGCCTAGCCTGAATTCACAATGATTGAGCAGCGTTCCAACGGCACCTGCTTGCTTAATTGACTCTGGCAAAATTCGACCATTCCCCCGACCAATAGGAATTGAATCCATGTGTTGCGCGAATACGTGAATATGCTCGGTTGCGTCCGCGATCTTCGGTATGTCAACATGCTGTGGACTAAAAATAATTGTAACACCATACTCAAGTGCCACCTTGTCCGCAGCAACCGCCAATTGGACCGCATCATTCCCATACAAGTAGCCTTTGAGCCCAATTTCAAAAATGGGCAATTTGAATTCTATTCCTCTAAACATGAATGTTTTACCTTACCAAGTGCTACAAAGTCTTTACCACGCGAAAATCAGTCCCAGCCATTAGTTCGCAAAGGCGCCGTGCTTCCGTCAGATCACCTGAACACTTGATCCCAACGATTTTTGGATGAGCTGCAAGCTGCATGATACTCTCTAAACTTAGCGACACTCCGGTACGCTGAGGTATGTCGTAGAGATACAGCGGGGCGCGCGATTCTTCTGCCAAGGACTCGAAGTATTCGACAAGCAAGGTCTGTGAGAACGGGACGAAGTAAGGCGCTAACAATAGGATTCCGTCTACTTCAAAGTCGTTGACGAATCGTATTCGTTCGCGTGTTCGATAGAAACTTGTGTCGCCAACGCCAACGAAAAGTTCTGCTCTTCGCTTACAGTAGGATACGCATAGTCTGACCAGATCGTGATAGGTGTCGTCCTTAAGTAATTGCATCATACCCATACTGCCGCCAACCAGGAGGCCATCGATGCCGACAGCAACCTGTTGATCCACATGCTGCATGAGCCCTTCACGATGTAACAGTTCGTCTTGGGTAAGAGGAGTGCCTAGAGCTGAGCACAAGTAGCCTGAGCTAGTGTCGTTCATTGATGCACCTCAAGCCGGATCCAACGAATCACACTCACACAATCTTCTACACACCAGAACACTATGAAAATCTCACCGTTTTTCCGCTGGATAATCGCCGGACTACCAAACTTCATAGTGCTCATTTTCTCAACTTTGCCATGCCCTTCCGAGGGCTGATTATTCAGCACTCCGCTCCAGAGCTGAAAGTCCTCAATCGGTTGCCAATCGCCATTCTGAATCAGCGCCAAATGGGCCCACAGGCCCGGTCTGTCAACTCTGCGATAGACGAACAAGACTCGATTATTTGGAAGGACGAGAGGCCTGCAGGTCTCCCCATGAATTGGTGCTGTTTTTGGGGGTTCAAATTGCTTTCCACCATCCATCGAGAGGCACCAGCGATTATGCACACTCCGTTGCTGGAGATTATCAAAAGTCCAGCAGACAGCTAGAATGTGACCATTGGCTAAGCGAGCGATGGCAGGCTCTAGTGCCAGCAAGGGACGATCCTCGTTGGGAAAAACTCGGACGATGTCCGTCCAATCTGCACCATCATTTTCCGAAACAAAAGCGATGCCGTCTCGGTTCCAAGGGCTAAGCTCTCCTTCCCAATTTGGCCATGGACTAGTAACCACTAACAAGCGGCCCTCTTCATTTAGGCTATATGGAGGAGTGCACGTTTCAAAGTGATGCCAGTTGGTGGGTAATTCTACAGGTCTTGGCGGCGTCCAGCTTCGCCCACCATCGGAAGATTCGACGGTCACAAATCTTGTGCGACAGAAGCCTTCGGTATTTGGATTGGTCAGCCCATCGTGCTCACGAGTACGATCGAAAAGGCATCCCCAGCCGATAATCTTATTGCCATTTATTCGCGATAAACGACAGGTTGTCGAAACGCGATGCTCACTTTCATCGGGTGAGAAAATCATTTGTGGCTCAGACCAGGTAATACCCCCATCTTGAGAACGACAACTGAACGATCGTACGTCGAGGGCCTCAAAAGCACTACCAATGTCCAGCCCCACAATAATCTCATTCTCAGAAAGCTCAACTATTGTTGGAAAGTAGGCATGACAACTCTTCAAATGAGGCTTAGGATTCCCATAAACGATGCCGCTATCACGCAACTTAATATGTTTCATTTTCTTTTCACTTATCCCGATACAGCTATCCCTAGTAGCGGACCATCCGACCACACATTAGCAAAATACTTAACCGAGCCAATGCCGGTTATTTTATCCAATAAATAAACCACCTGCAATCACCAATTCTTTTTATTTCGCATTCCGTGCTGATGTTTATTGTGTTGTTCGTGCTCATTGTCGCGGCGCAATTAAAAATCCGATTTATCCCCTAATTCAATCTTCTTTCACCAGTCTTCTGTTAGATGGCAGAGATCAACCACCGGAGTAATACCTGGGATAGGGTACTTGACACAGCATTAATTTACTGCTCAAATAAACATCTTTGCCCCCGATCCTGGAGACCTGACAATGGCCAATTATAGGTGCTTCTTTTCACTGGCAATTCTTGTCTGTATGTGTCGTTATTCCATGGCTGACAACTTACTCCTGAATCCTGGCTTTGAGTTACGAAGCAACCAAAACTTCGCAGTACCTCCGCATTGGGATGCGGATATCGGGCAAGCAGATCCACTGCAACTTACCAGTGAACACTTCGAGGGGAAATTGGCAGCAATGATTGCCGGTGATGGAAAAGTGAGGATGTGGCGGCAAGATGTCATTGAGCCGCAAGGCAATCAATGGATACTTAGCGCTCAGGTAAAAGCTGATGAGGTTGCTTTCGGCAAAGGTGAATATGCCAATCTTTACGGACATATTCTCTATAAAGACCAGCCTTACAGCACAGCCACACACTTTCATGCCAAGCTCAAGCCGGGAACCTATGACTGGACCAAGGTTGCTGTAGATTCAGCTGCTCGCACCGACCTGGAAGTCGATCGGATTCATGTGAGCGTGGTGGGAGCATTTAGCAAGGGACGCATCTATGTCGACGACGTCAGCTTTATCCCACAAAAGGAAGCATTATCCGCTGCGGCATTGCTCACAAACAAGATTCTAGACCTAAAGAAAAATCTTGAGCGAGTAGGACCAATAGATGAAACAGTGGATCTGGCGCTATCTGAACTTAACGCCGCTCATGCGCTATTAATGAAATCGCCAGACTCAATACAAGAGGCCACAAACCAATGGCAAGCCGCCGCACGTGTCGTCAGTCATGGGGTGTGGGCAGCGATGTTTCCGGAGGCCATGAGTGACGCTCCTACGGAGGCCCAAATGATTTATCACGGGTTGGGCCAAACCAAAGCCGACTGTGATCACTATTTAGACAAGTTAGAGCTAGCTGGTGCAAACGGAGTTTATCTCTCATTCGGTACTTGGATGTACGTTATTTATCATTCCGAGGTTTTACCTATTGAACCGGGCTGGGATAAGTTTGACGCTCTCACTTACTTCATTGATGAGGCCCATCGAAGGGGACTTAAAGTCTTCGGTTACTTGGCCCCTTTCTATGGCACCCACTCCGTCACTGAATTGCCTGGCTCGCTAGCCATTGAGCATCCCGAATGGCTAGCCAAAGGACCGGATTCGAGTATGCCGACCTTTCCAGACCCGGCAAATCCGGATACCGTTGATTTCATTGTTCGCGCTTATGAAGAATTGGCTACACGTTACGATTTGGATGGCGTCGGACTGGATTATATTCGTTATCCCACCGAGATCTCATTGAACTACGATGAGAACAATCGCCAACAGATCCTCAACGAATATGGAATTGACATTCTTCAGCACGAGAACCTCCCGGGCGACCCCGAGGCATGGGCTAAGGTTCAGGAGTATCGGGCGAAAAAAATAGGCGAAGTGGTCCGACGGGTTTCGACTGCCTTGCGAGAGGCACGCCCTGACATCACGATTATGGCTTGCCTGATATCGCAACGCGATTGGGCGAAAGAAGATTTCGGTCAGGATTGGGCTGCCTCGTCACGCTTCATCGATTATGCATCGCATATGAATTACGATGATATGTCGCTGGACGTCGACATGCTGAAGGATCAAAAAGCTACTTTAGAAAAGACCGGGGCTGTTTGGATACCTGCGATTGGAGGGATGCCTCCTATCCATCACTCCTGGACGATTTCTGATTGGGCAAAACGCGTTGCTGTGCAACGCGGCCTTCAACCAGGAGGTATCATCATCTATCGAATAGGGGACTTCGATCCAGCCGTCGCGGCGTTTTTCGGTAAAGGCCCCTTTTATTCTCAAGCTGCTTTTCCACCTCCGCCACAAAGATAGTCCTATTATCTGAATGAATGTTACTCCAATTGACTGGCTGATCGTCATCACACTATTTGCCGCATTGTTGGCAATGGCAGTCTGGATCAACGGACAGTGCAAGAGCGTGGCGGACTATTTGATATCCGGCCGCAAAGTGCGCCTATGGCTCGGCTTGGGGGCAGGAATTGCCGGGGAAGTTGGGCTGGTGACGATAGTTTCCATCTGCGAGCAAGGCTACATGCGGGGCTTCGGATTCATTCTAATTGGCCTGCTTATCATGCTTGTGACGGTTCCATTACTCGGCATCTTCGGATTCGGCATCGAGCGTTTTCGTGCCACGCGTGCCATGTCAGTTCCCCAATATCTGGAAATGAGATACGGCCGAAAGTTGAGGATTCTGACCGGCATTCTGAACTCGCTGGCGGGCGTTCTGCAGATGTCCATCTTTCCGATCGTAGGTGCCCAATTTCTGCGAATCCTAATGGACGCTCCTGAATTCTTCTATCTCGGCAGCCTAATGGTTCCTACCACATGGATCGTCATGTTGGTTTTATTGTCTTGTGCGGTCATATTCACCTACTTGGGTGGATATGTCACACTTATCGTGACAAATTTTTTTCAGATGATCGTGATTATGGTCGCGATCTATTGGCTGTTCTTCTATCTAGTGGGCGATATTGGACTACAGCGGTTGTGGACGAATCTAGAAGAAACTAAAGGGCTGTCAGGCTTTTATCCCTTTGCGGAAGATGGAGACTCCTATGGTTTCACCTGGTTTGCCTGGCTGTTGACCATGACCATTCTGCTTCAGTTCTCCTACGGCCCTTATCTTCAAAAGATGGCTAGTATGGATCGCCCCAAAACCGTATCACGCGCTTATTTATTGGGCACCGTGTTTTCCAATGGTCGAACCTTTGTGATTTTAGGGTTAGGCGTCTGTGCTCTCGCGGTACTCGGCGAAGTCCCACCGGAGGGTCTAGTGACAAGCCCAGAGATGTGGAACCAAATTGCCACTCCTTATTACTTGGCCACGGTGACACCCCCCGTTCTCATGGGCTTGCTACTCGTCGGGTTGCTGTTCGCGGACATCTCAACAACGGACCAGTATTTACTGAGTTGGGCGACTTCTATCGTCAATGATTGTATTGTTCCCTTTCGAAAGGAACCTTTCGATACACCGGCACATATCAGGGCAGTTCGGCTCACGATCATCAGTTTATGTTTGATCTTTTTCGTCTTTGGGGTGTTTTATAAACCCACGTTACCTTTATGGGAATATTTGTGGCTTTGTTCAAATATCATAGGGGGCACAGGCATTGCTGTGATATTTGGAATGTATTGGAAACGGGCTTCCACCGCTGGCGCGTATGCCGCCGTACTCGCTTCATTGATCTTTCCTTTGACCGATCTTGTTGCCAGACAAATTCATTCTGCCAGTGGCTCCTCAGAGCCTTTTCCAATCTCCCCGCAAACAACAGGTTTTGGAGCCTATGTAGCCAGCGCAATCCTGTTAATTGTGGTCTCACTCCTTTCGCGCAAGCCTACACGTTATTGGGACCTCGGCAGCGAGGTGCGTGAACTGAATCAGAAAACTTTATCGAGGTGAAAACATGTGGCAAATAGAATTTGATCCGAAGATGGGCATCTGGTCACCGTTCGTCTACTGGTATGTCGCCATCAATACATTGGTTTGCGCGGTATTTACCGTCGTTGTCATCATCGGTGGAATCTCTGATCTAAAGTTTCTTTTTCGATCTCTGCGTGAAGAAGTCGTTGACGAAACGGATGATGGACGCGTTACTCCGGATAGTCATGAATTGCAACCAACACCGTACGAGAAAATACCTAGTGAGCAGTAGTGTTTGTAAGAATTTGAGTTTTCGAGGCGTAGATTGTGGTTCAATTTACGACCGGACCGTTTTTCGCTTCTTGGAGGCTGAACGAGCACCAACCCTTAGGGTTGTCTCATGTGCTTGAGGAAGCGTATTATTGCGTATTATTGTCTGCGACATACCTTACAAACGCTTCTTTGCTTTCTCATGGAAGACTAGTCCCGGGAAGGTGAATGAAACATTAATCTCTCCAAAAAGTAGCGTGATCTGAGCCCTCTTGAAAACTTCCGCCACGGATCTGTCAGATGTCAGCACCAGATTTTTACTTCGTTGTGAATTCCACCGCACGCCACTTGCACGATGAATATGGCATGGAGACCCTCGTCGATTTTTGGCGCTCGCTCGGTCAAGAGTATTACAGTAAACGTTATAGAAAGTGGCGGGAAGGTGGGTTACAGGGGATCGCTGACGATTGGCAAGAGTATTTTCTCCATGAACCAGGCGCAGAGGTCGAGACCACCGTGGACCAACATGCGGTGCATCTCGATATCGGCGTTTGCCCAGCAATCAAGCATTTGCGAGACAGCGGTAGAGAAATCGTGCCCTACTTCTGCGAGCATTGTGACCACACGTGCGGCAGCATGGCCGAGGCAGCCGGCTATAAGTTCTCGCGTAGCGGAGGAATGGGTGCCTGTCATCAGACTTTTTCTATTTCTAACAAATCGGTGGGGAAGTAACTATCATGCTGGGATGTCAAGATTTCTGCGGCTATTATGAGTGGACGTTCCACTATCTTCGAAGAACGTTCGGCCAACAGGCCGTTGAGAAGTATTGGGCAGAAGCGATCGGCTCCGACTCACAACAACATTACCTTCAATTGGGCAGAGAGTATGGTCTACGAGGACTTTCTCAGGCATGGGAAAAGACCGGTCAAGAAGAACGTTGTGATTGGACCATCATGCTGGATGAAGAAAAAAACATGCTTCGTATTGATATGTTCGACTGCCCCAGCAAGGGATTTCTGCTGAAGAACAATTTAAACGCAGACGAGGACTATTGTGATCATTGCATCGGTTGGATCGGTCCGGCTCTGACGCAGATTGGTGCCGAAGTGAGCAGTCACGAACACAACCATTGCGGACAATGTTGGTGGGAGATGCGTTTGAAGAATCGTGACTCTCAACCTCTCGAAGTCGACAACGACATCCGCAAGAATCCCAGCTGGAGCCACGGCTACCTGCATCGTTTCCTCTGCCATGAGAAGCAGCCGTTGCTGGAAAATAATTCCTCGACCGATTCATGTGAGTTATTGAGTGATTGGTTTGGTAACGCAGATCGCATTGTTGTGTTGGGATCTGAGGTAGGTGTAGACCCTTGCGAAGTCGATCGACAGCCCAAAGATGCATTGATAGCAACAGGAATGAGGTATGCCACCGACCAGTCGTACGATGTTGCCTATCAAGCAGTTGTCCTGGAACACGAAAGCAGTTCTCTTCCCATGGTGGCAAAACGTTATCTCGCTACTGAGCCGAAGAATCGGCCTTTGCTTATGTATGCTTTCTTACCGGATAAGCTCTTACAGAATTTCGTTGATTATGGCCTGCCACGTCCCATACCGATCTTGCCGCTTTTAATCCGCAGTGGCCACTATGTTCATCGTTCTAATGAGTCCATCCCTTCCCCAGGGGTTTTCGCTGCCCTGCTTGCCAAGGCATTAAACAAGCCTGCAAAATTGGTTGATCTTAAGCAAGATTCAGATTTATCAAAAGAAAATGAACAGAAATCTTGACTCGACGAAATGAAGTTCGAACCCGTGTTGGCTGACATTTCACCCTCAAAGACGCTCGAAAACAACTATAAGGGTTTGCCCTCTAGTTGACGCGACTTGAGGCAAACTACTGCTAGAACAGCTCCTTACGCTTTGTGACAAAGTTCAGAGCCAACCGGCCTCGGCGCGAAGCTTGTAGAACATGCACTCACTGGAGTTCCTCTACAACACTTTGCACAAAGAAAGGTTAGATTGCTGGATGACTAACGGACCCTTGATTTCGTAGGAGCAGATATGTATCTGGAAACGCTCGATGTAACCGTCATCGCGCTTTATTTCGCAGGACTTCTCGGCTTGGGGGTAGTGGCCTCCAGACAGCAATCGTCACAGGAAGATTATTACCTTGCTGGACGCAAGGCTCACTGGCTGCTTGCCGGTGTGAGTGTGGTGGCAACACTGTTATCAAGCGTTTCCTATGTGATGATTCCAGGGGAGATGATCCGTAATGGAATAGGATATTTCTCGAGCTTATTGGCATTTGTGCTGATAATTCCAGTTGTCAACTACATCGTGATACCTTCGTTAATGCGATTGCCAGTGACCAGCATTTACGAGTATTTGGAGCGGCGTTTTGGGGTGCAGGCGCGTTGCTTGGGGGCGTCGGTTTTTGTGGTGATCAGGCTGATCTGGATGGGGCTGATCCTTTACACCGCAGCTCGGGCTATTGTGCCGATGACCGGTTGGCCATTGCTGCCTCTCGTGGTCATGGTGGGGCTTGTGACCGTGATCTACACAACGATGGGCGGCATCCGCGCTGTGTTGTGGTCCGACTTCGCCCAATTTGTAATTTTGATAGGAGGGGCCCTGTTGATTCCTTGCTATATCGCCGTGGTCACGTCCTCGAGTCCAGGAGATTGGTGGCACCTTTTTGCCAGTGGCGACCGGGCGTCCACACCGATCTTTAGCTGGAATCCGACAACAAGGACGACTCTTTTTGGGATGGTGTTGGTGACCTTCATGTGGAATATCTGCACTCACAGTTCGGATCAGGTTGCTGCACAGAGGTATCTGTGTACAAGTTCGGCCGCAAAGGCTCAGCGATCCTTTTGGATATTTTCGCTTGGAAACATTGGGATCATACTCCTTTTAATGACATGCGGTTTGGCATTATTCTATTTTCGTTTCCACAGCGACAACCTACCGATGGAAGCGTTTCAGAAGCAGATCACCGTACATGCCGATGACGTTATGCCCAGGTTCATTGCCAGGAATTTACCGGCAGGGGCTACAGGATTGATATTGGCGGCCTTGCTTGCAGCCGCAATGTCAAGCGTCAGTTCGGGGATCAATTCCATCTCAGCAGTGATTGTTTCTGATTTGATGGCCAAGCAAGACGATGATGAAACCCAATCTCATTCACTGTTGAAACCGCGGCTGTTGGCCTTGGCGTCGGGGGTGATTGCCATAAGTGGCGCATTGTGCGTCGATGCCCTGATGCATACAGTTGATTGGAACCTAGTCGACTTGATCGAGAGAATCAATCACTTGTTCGTCGCTCCATTGGGTGCCATATTTTTTGCAGGAATATGGTTCCGACATGTCGGACTTGCTGCAGTCATGTTAGGATTCGCAGCTGGAGTGATTACCAGCCTGTTGATCTCATTTAGCCAGTGGCTATTCGATTACGACATTTCTTTCATGTGGATTTTACCTGGTTCGTTCCTCATGAGTCTGTTGGTAGCATATTTATCAGGATATTTGTTCACTCCACCTAGCCAAGATCAACTTGCCGTTCTCTACCGGCCCAGAAATGCTCGTACGAAAACCTAAATACCAGGAATCATTAACCACTTGTCAGTACGAACAATGACGGTAAACCGAATACTCACGGGAGTGATTTCCATATTTTACATCGAAGAAACTCTACGGCCGTCGATGCGTCCAAAGCGATGGGCGAAATACCGATGGCAGTGTCTGTCTCACTGGATTGGCCTCCTGCATTGCCGGATATCACGATGTTTAACTTAACCTCATTGGTGGGGTTTTTTACGCGATATCTTGCTGTACGCGACAGACTGTCGTTGCTTGGTATATCGACTCTTCGTACTTCTCTCCGGTTGGAGTATAAAAGTGGTGATAGACAATTCAACAGGTGACGCCGCTTCGCTAGCTGCAATAAATAACCACTTTATGGAACGACACTTATGTACTTTCTCTACGGTAAACGTCGCGATGGAACGACAGAACTCGTTGCCAAATTTGGCTCCGAACAGCAACTCAAAGCGTATGTTCAATACGCCACGCTCAAAGTCGATGACGAGGGGATTTATAAGTTTGAGCAGAAAACACCACTCACCGGGTGCATTGGTTATTCGTATTCGGCCGATGCTCCGGCAGATGATCACAAGGCCGATGTACCATTCAATCCATCGCCGGGGATGCTTTGATCCACTCAGTCATTTGTGTGTTTCCCCCGCTTTTCAACTTTTAGCCCCAATTCCATTTCTCCACTATCTCCAGCAACAATCCTGTGGGCCGAATCTCTGGGGGAAAACTTCTCTACATAGTAACTTTCTGCAGCAGCCCATCGGCTGATCCACTCAATCGAGTTTTCCCCACGGGCGATTTGCCGTCGCAATCTCTCAGGTTCACTCGTTTCAACCCAAATGCGAAGGTGGTAATAGTCTCTTAACTCAGGGCGTGTCGAACAGACGCCCTCTACGACGACAATGCTATGTGAGCTGAGTTCAATTGTCTCTGCCAAAGCCTCTCTTACCCAATCATACCGTTGGTATCGAGTGGATTGCCCTGCAGAAATCGGTCTGAGCACCTGCCGCTCGAGTCGCTGCCAGTCAAAATATTGCTGATAACCTTGCTCGGCAGCCAAGGAGAACCTCACCGCTTCATCCATCACTCGATAAAAGTCGTCCTTTCGCACGACTTCAACATTCGGCAAGAGTTCCCGTAATCGGTCTGCAATGGTTGATTTCCCTGCACCGCTGAGTCCATCAATGCCAACCAGAAAAGGGCTTTTCCTGGCTGCCTCTAATTCGTGGATTATGTTCTCGACAGAGCTGAACATATTAATCGCCCCTTGGCAGTGAAGTTCTTTGAACCGGCTCTCTTTTCTACGACTTCGCTGTACCCGATTGCAGTGGGGTAACCTTCCGATAAAATGAGAGAGAGCCTATGTGCGGGTGTAGTTCAATGGTAGAATGAAAGCTTCCCAAGCTTTAGGCGGGGGTTCGATTCCCCTCACCCGCTTTCTGGATTGTTGATATTTTGCTCGCTGCGATGTGAGGGTGATGTTTTTTTACCTCATTCCTTATAAATTCTGCTTTTTCTCCAAACCCCCAGTTGCGTGCTCACTGGATGTACCTAGAATTGTGAGTAGTTGACAGGCATCCAGGTCTGGCTTGATGCCTGCATTCGTCCGATGCTACCAGAGGGGAGATTTTAGCGATGTTACGTTTGCGTTCAGTACTTGCCGTCGCCTTGTTGGCTGCCGGTGCACTGGCAGTTTCCAGCGATCAAGCCCAAGCGGGCAATCCCTGCTGCTGTCCACCACCCATTCAGACCACTTTGTGTGTCAACCCACCTTGCAGCTGCTGCTCAACCACGGTCTGCGTTTGCGTGCCAGGTTGTTGCACTGAGGCGCCGACCGTCTGCTGGAGAAGCGGACTCTTGGGTCGCCAGATTGGCACCTACTGCTGGCCTTGCTGTGGTCATGAGGTGAAGGTTGTGGTCACTCGCCGTGGCGATGTCAAAGTCCGCGGCTAAGCTATCCACCTAGAATGTGAAAAACTGCAACGCCCCGGGACAACGATCCCGGGGTTTCTTGTGCGCGGTGGAATGTGATGAATAACAGGCGCGGCGATCACTCCACCGGCAATGTCTTCTCCGCCTCTGGGAAATCCTCTGGGACTGGTATCGTAACTTCTCCTGTCGCAGCCCATTCGGTCCCGCGCAAGAGCGTCGTCAAAAAACCAACGCACTTCATCGAATAGTCGGCATGGCCTAACACAGTATGGAAGACTCGCCCATCTCCATAGGTGACGGTCATTAAAATCGGCTCTTCTCGCCCGGTGCCGCCGTACTTTGGATCGGCATATGCCGTAGCAAGTACCTCTAGATTTTTGGCGGGACCACGAAGTTGTTCGTACAGTTCATCTTGCGTGTGAAGCCAAACTCGGGGAATCCCCTGCATGATGGGGTGTTTTTTTTGCAGCGTTTTCACCTGGAACTCGTGCTGCTTGCCATGATTGCCTCCTCGACCTTCTGACTCATCACGCACCAACTTGCCAGCCTTCAAGTAAACGTAGGGACCTGATTTTTCGTTCCGGCCACCCCAGCCACCCAACCCTACGATTTCGTTGTATTCAGGCCAATCGGGGAAGGCATTATCAGCAGCATGGACTGAGACGAATCCCCCTCCCCCATATACAAATGCTTGAAACGCCTTCCGCGTCGCATCTGACCAGGGCTCTCCATTGTAGTTACTCACGACGACGTCGTAGTCCGAAAACCTTGGCTGGAAGCTACTCATATCATGCCCGGCAGGTGGGGAGGTCGCTACATCGACGTCAAACCGTCGGCTGTCTGTGTAGAACTTCTCAAGAATCGGAGTCGTCACTTTCCAGTCGTGGTTATTCTGTCCATCAATGATCAAAAGCTTGAGTTTTTCAGTGGCCATAGCGTTGACGAAGGTGATTGAGAAAATCAGTAAGAGCATCCCAAAAGTTTGCATTGTCCATCCTTCTTGTTTTGATTCAGTAAACCAATATCCTTACTACTCTTCGTTATTGTCCTTTTCCGCTGCTCGCTTTTGTTGAATGCTCTGAAAAATACCGCGTATCGCCGGATCATTCGGACGAATTTCATGCATCTTTTCCAATGCTTCATAGGCGCGATTCCACTCCTCCTGTTTCTCGCACAGCAATGCCAAGGCCAACCAGTTATCGTAAGAGTCGGGTCGCAATTCACAAGCAGTTTCAAACGCCTCACGAGCTTCGTCTAATCTGCCGAGCAAGTAGAGTAGCATTCCCTGACGATATCGAATTTGGTCATTGTTTTTTAGCAGCTTGGCGTCTCGGGCAAGATTTTCGACTTCTTCCTCACGAAGTTTTCGCACCTTCGCTGGATCACCGCCGCTACGATCCAACAATTCTGCCAATTGGTCGCGAGGACCGGTGAGGTATGGTTCGAGCCGAATTGCTGTGGCTAGTTCTTCCTGTGCCTCCAGATCTTTGCCCAATGCGTGGTTGATGGCTGCCAAATTCAGATGAGAAGCTGCTCGATCGAGCACCAATTCCTGTCCCGCACGATACTCTGCGATGGCCCGCTTGAGAGATTCCCGATACTTCGGGTCCACCAGCTGCTCAGCGGCTCCAACCAATCGCCTTGCGGCAGCAAACCGCACTAAGCGGACCGGGTCGTTCAATTGTCCGGCGATTTCCAGAACAAAGGTTGTAAGCGATGTCTCGGACAAGGCCTGCGTTGCCGCCGCACGAACCAAAGCACTCTCATCGTCCAAGTGTTCCCGGCAGAGCGTGTCCGATTCCTGAGTACCGTACTGACCGAGCAACTGCACAGCAGTTGCTCGAATAATGTCTGGGCGAGGAGGGTTGGCCCTCAATAAATCACGAATGAGATCAACCCCTTCCGGTTTGCCAAGCTGGCCTGCCAGAATTGTTGGTCCATAGTGGGGATCGTCTGGCCGTTTATCGCCGTACCAATAGCGGATCGCTTGCGCTGCCCATGCATTGGTTTCCTCAGGCCGGGTGTGGCAACTGGTACACACATTGGGCGTTCCTAGTTCGTCGCTCAGATCGGGCCGCGGTATCCGGATGCTATGATCACGACGGTCGTCAACTACCATGTAGTTCCGCGATGGCATGTGGCATGTGACGCACTGAGACGCTTCGTGATCGGTGTGATGATGATGGTTGGGTGTATCGTAGATGCCCGGCTGATGGCATTGGGCACAAAGCCGGTTTCCTTCGAATTTCAATTTAAGTGTGTGTGGATTGTGACAATCGGTGCAGCGCACGCCTTTGGAGTACATTTTGCTTTGCAGATACGAACCATAGACATAAACCTCATCGAGGATTTGGCCGTCGGGATAGTAGAGTCCTGGCTCGATCAGCGAAGGGTTATAGTGATCGAGAAACGTCTCGCCATCATACAGATTGACATGCAGTGGTGAACGCCGCGAATGGCAGGGAGCACAAGTCTCCACCTGTTGAGCCGCGGTGGCACCTTTGAGGTCCTCAAGCCCATAGCCCCGATTGCGATCCCAAAAGAGGGTATAACTCTCCGCCATCTCGACGTGTAAGCTGCCCGGCCCGTGGCAAGCTTCACAGCTTACGTCGATATCCGTATAAGTTGTGTGATAGGTGTTTGTCGCCAGATCAAAGTTTTTCTCCAAGTTTGTCGAATGGCATTCCGCACACATGGTATTCCAGTTTTGTGCCATCCCCGTCCAATGCAACGGATCGCCGGGAAGTATGCGCTCGTGAGGAACATCCATTGGTGTGACCATAAACCACTCGTTCTTGCGTGTATCCCACGAGATGGTGAGCACTTGCAACCTGCCATCGTAGAATTCAACCATGTACTGCTGCAACGGGTGAACTCCAAAGGTGTACTTGATTTCGTAGTCGTGCAATTCGCCGTCTGGACCTTCGGTGTTGACCATGTATTTGCCATTCTGACGGAAAAATCGCGATGTGATGCCATGTCTTGTAAACTCGGAGTCATTGAAATCGCCGAGGACGGATTCCTCCGTGGGCAACTCCATTGCCCGATCGTGGTCTGACCCATGCCAACTGTGCTGTTGGTCTTGATGGCAGCGAACGCAGGACTCTCTACCGACAAAGGCAGGCCGCTCGCTGGATGGATAAGCAACATACCAGTCCGCAGCGCACCATAGCGCCATTCCCGCCAGTAGGCAGCCGAGAACTAATCCTGAAAACTGCCGTGCGGAGAGGAGAAATATCATCGGGGAAAGGATTTTCTAGGGAGATTTAGTAGCGATTAAGAAAAACTACATTGTACCCTACAAAGTCGAAAATCAATCCCATGTGTTCTTGTTAACGAAATAGAATGACCAAGAGCCCATCAGCTCACATTTACCCCAACTCAAAAACCGGGCACAATCGCTTTATCGCAAATTGCCTTCCCGAGTGAGACAGGGGTTGTTGCCGAACGCCACAATATCAACATGCCTCCAGCAAACGCCTTTCAACATCAAACTTATCGGTCGACGCCTCCTATAGTTCCTTATGAGCTTCTCCCTGAGCCTGAGGCATTATTACCCTCATCGGCTGACTACGAGGAACGACTGGCCACAGCATGCAAACTACTTGAGAAAGTAAATCTGGCCGCTACTTATCTGGTGCATGGCACGTTTACTGGAAACGATCTGCTAGGCTTGTGGACAGAACTGCGACGTTATTCTCCCAGCTTAAGTGAAAGCCTGCGACGCTTCTCCAAGGGGGTTGTCGATGCGGTCGCGGGTGAAACAGGAAACTATACTTCTCAATTTGCCGCCACATTTCAACAAGGACTCACGGTTGGCACCGGCCGAGAAATCCCTGTGAAACTTTTCCATTGGTCGAGCCAAAACAATCATATCGGGCGGGCTGATGGTGCGATCAGTCTGGTTTGTGAACTGGCCCGACTTGCAGAGATTCTCCCGTCGACCGTAGAGAATGCGCGGGTGATGCTCTGGGGACACAGTCACGGAGGAAATGTGTTGGCACTTCTGACGAATCTGCTCGCAGCCGACCAAGCGACTCGACAGCAGTTTTTTGACAAGGCCCGGATCTTTTTTGAATCTTGGCGGGGCAAAACATGTGACATGCCAGATTGGCATCAGGCTGAACAAATACTCGCAGACGTATCCCATCCATTGCGGGGTTTGTCGCTTGACATCGTGACCTTTGGCACACCGATTCGCTACGGCTGGGATTCCGCTGGCTACAACAAGCTGTTGCACTTTGTGAATCATCGCCCGCAAAACGGGCTACCCGTGTATCTCGCGCGTCATCCCTTGCACTTGCTGCGTCTTCTTAGAGCAACCGACGGCGATTTCATCGATCAGCTTGGCATCGCTGGATCCAACTTGATTCCCAACCCCCTTGCCCTGCGAACTTTAGTGGCCGATTGGCGGCTCAAAGGAGTGTTGGAAAATGGATTACAGCCTGAGTGGCGACTCTCCCGTTGGGGGCGGGGTGCGCGGGTTCCCGATGAAGGTACCACACTCTTAGTCGATTATCATGACGGCCATTGGTTCACGCCCTATCACTTAGCCGGACACGCTGCATATACTCGCCGTCGCTGGTTGCCGTTCCATGTGAGCCAAATTGTAAAGCATTTTTACAATCGTGAGCAATTTGATAGGATGCGGTCATGACCCAGTTCATTCAGATTTCTACGACGACTGCCACGGAAGAAGAGGCTCAAAGAATCGCGAGGGGATTAGTCGCCTCACGCTTGGTGGCCTGCGCCCACGTTTACCCCATGAAAAGTATCTATCAGTGGCATGGTAAGCTCGAAGAGGACAACGAATGGCATTGCCAGTTGAAGACACGCCAATCGCTCTTCGATCGTGTAGCTACCGAGATCCGAAAACTTCACACCTACGACTGCCCCCAAATCATCGCCGTGCCTATTGTGGAAGGCGGTGCGGAGTATCTTACGTGGATGGATGAAGGTTTGGAAAGCTCCCATTTACCTGTTCTGGAAGAGTGATACATATCTTCCTTTCTCGCAGTCTTATCTTCTCAGTCAACTCCAATCGATCGGAAATTATCAAAGTTGAACTGTCCGAATGCGAACTGGGGAAACAGACTGTAAAGGCCACGGGTGAAATACTGGCCGATAAGTTCGTCCGTCGCCTGGATGCAGGTCTTCGGCACGACAATGATATCGCTGTCATTGAGCCAGATTTCATCGGCTGGGCCAGGACGTCGGCCATACAGTGCGCCTTTGATGTCGAGCATTGTCGCCATCAAACGCCAATCATCGCCGCGGCGGAAGACCACCACTTGCCTCAGATTGGCACCAGGATTCCATCCTCCCGCGAGAGCAATCGCACCCATCAGCGTCGTCGGACCTCTTAGCTCAAACTGCCCTGGCCGAGATACCTCGCCCAGAACATAGCATAATCTGGGAGCCCGTTGCTGCAGGACCGGGGTGACATCCACACCGGGAATCGCGGCATCGTAGCGTGCATCGATCTCATTCTTGAGTTCTTCAAGTGTCAGCCCTTGTGCATAGACCACGCCCAAACCTGGCATGTAAAGCTTGCCTGCGGGTGTCACAGTCAATGTGAGCCTCAGACCGCCTACACCAAAACGCGCGTCCACCGATTCGATCAGATCATTCAAGCGCGTATTAACCTCAACAGGTGTCACTGTGATGGCGGGCACTTTGTAATATTTCTTGTAGAGCTCATCCAAGTGAAGTCGTAGTCCATCGACCGTCATCCGTGCGGCACGAACTTGCCCTAAGAGTGGCAGACTGATCGTGCCATCTGGTTGAACTACCAATTCGCGAGAAATACGGTCGCCGGAACCTCCTTCTTCAGACGCGTTCGCGCCGCTGTCCGCTGTCAAGGATTCTACGCGGATACGGTCCCCCACTTCCAATTCATAGGGATGCGATGTCTCGATTCGAGTCAGGCGAAACACGAACGCAATCTGATCGTCTACGCGGATACGATACTCAGGAACATGGGCCGAGCGGGCATGTCCCACGTATTCTCCTTGGGCATAAGCCTGCCAGTTGATGTACCCCCGTGCATTCCAACCCACTTCGCCACATTGACAACCTGGAGCAGCAAAACCGGCAGTGCTATCGACACCCCAAATCGGAAACGGCGCCGCTGGATCGATGCACTGTGCGTTGCATAACTGGCTTTGCGCCAAACAGTATGCTTCGATGCCAACCGCGATAGCAATCGTTGTTAGGAGCAAGCGAAGGCTTCTTCGATTGATTTTCATGGAGGTCAGTCCGGGTAGAAGTATTGGAGTATCTGAAACCTAATAGCGGGCCGTGGGAGCCATCGGGCGAGTTGCAATTTGGGGTGGGGCACTACTGGGAGGAGATTGGGAAAACTGTTCAGGCGCAACCCAAGCGACCTGGGCCGCTGGTCCTCGGCCTTGTTGAACTAGCACATCGGCATGCATGCGGCATTCGTTGGCTAAGGCAAACTCCTTTAACTCCTGATACACCCTGGCCAGGTTCCGAAACACAACAGCATTTGGCTCGCGACGGGCCACCTGATCGAGCAGTTGGCGCGCTTCGTCGAGATGCCCCGTTTCGGCCAAGAGCACTCCAAGCTCATGTGCTGCCAGATAGTTCTGATTATGGGCCAACAGTGCTGCCTGCTGAAACGCGACTGCCTTGCGCGTTGCCATCCGATGTTTTTCGGATTCCACCTCTCCGAGCTGTTTGTAAAGTTTCCCCAATGAATACAAGGCCATGGAACCAGCCGGCTCTCCGGCAACTGCCAAGGCGAGCTTAATTTGGGCATAACGGTAGTAGCGATCCATCATTTGTGAGGGTAACACGGTGGCAAAGTCAGCCTCTTTCGCCAGTGGAGTGCGGTGCGAAGCACAGATCACCTCCAACGCCATCTCAGCCTCTAGCTGAGTTCCCCGAGGCACAAAATCTTCTGCTTCCTCGAGCGATCGCATTCCTACGGCCAGACTCTCACTACGAATGCGCGTCGCCTCGCGGTTATCCTTTGCCTGGGAAATTAGCCGCAGCACCTCGATCAACTCCTGGCGAGCGGCATAAGATGCACCCCGTTGGGCCAAGACGAAAGCGGCCCCAATCTTTTCACGAGATTGCTGGTCCAAACGAAGATCAGTCTGTGCACCGGTCGAAACCGAAAGTCTGTCGCGCGCAATCACGTCCAACAGGGTCCGCTCTTCAGGTGAATAATCTTCAGACGCCGCTGCAACAATTGCCCGACTCTGAGTTGCTTCTGCATGAATGTCTACTAACTCTGCTTGATTCTCTGCTACCTCCGCTTGAATCTCGGCTACTTCTACCTGAGTCTCAGTTACTTTTAGAGGCGATTCGGGAGTGTTCCTGACTTCGGCTAGAGGAGGGATCGAGTCGTTGATACTTTCTGAACAGTCAATTGGCGCCAACAAGATGCCGAGCATTTCTGGTTGGGCTTTTGAGACGTCACCTCGCCCCGGCAACCCTACAAAAGGTGTCTGACCGCTACAGACCTGAGGTAAACGACACACTTGAGTATCTTCGGTGAATCCCCATTCAAGTGTCATTGAGTCTTTTTGAGAAGTTTGTCTTAGTGGATCTGTTTTGACCGCTTGTTGCACGCGAGAATTTGCAACATGGTCTAAGATAGCCAGTACGTTTTCCTCCTGACCGCACCCAACCAGGAGTGCGCAGCCCATCCCCAGAAAGATAGTGAACAGGCAACCTTGCCAAGTAAGGCAATGTTGCTGGGATCGAAGTCCGTATTGCATCGGTTCAACCTTCCCTGGATGAACGTTCCTGGTGCAGTTAAGATTCGCACTCCTTGCGAAGTCCTGCTCAAAGAGATTCGGCTAGCTCTGCACAGGCGAATCAGCAAAACCGCTACCACCGGGCCTTTGACCGAAGGAGCCACCGCTACAGCCCGCACAGCCCCACCACTCGCTGCTAGCATTTACTGATTCCCGCATTCCAGAGAACCATCTTTGGTGGGGTCGAAGATTCACCGTGCTTGACGACTTAGCAAAGAATTCAGTCAAAACATACGCATCTGATAACTTCCGGTCACAGGTTGCGCATTGAATCCCGCTGCACGTAGATGTCCCACAAATTCCTTCGAACCGTGGGTACAATAGACCTCGTCCGCCTGTACGTGCTTAACCGTTTCGAGTAGCTGCCCGAAGTCGGCATGATCCGAAAGCGGCAACGCGTGGTCGACACGATAGCGGTATTTGGCACCAGGTTCGACTGCCCACCCCGTCACTGCAATACTCACAGGATGCTTGATCCCCGCAATCCGGTAATTCTTCATCCCCTGCGGCAGAGTGACGACAGCGTGACCGTTGCGTAGCCTGCCCTTGTATTCCGACACATCGCCCAGATCAACACCGCATTGTCGATAAACCTGACTCACCGCATACGTCATTGGATGTTGCTGCACCTTTATTCCGGAAAGCGTCAAGAGCCGCGTGACCTCTTGGGCCTTTCCCAGAGCATATGCATGAATGACCGGTGTCATGCCTGACGCCAAAGTCTTACGCACCAGGCTAATGAGTTGCTCCACAACCTCCTCGCGCGGAGGCAAGCGATATTTCGGCCTGCCAAAGGTGCTTTCCATGACCAAGATGTCGGCCTTCGGCAATTCGGCTTCCACGCTCGTAACCGAGGGACCTAATTTAAAATCTCCTGTAAATAGAAGCCGCTTCTCTCCATCATCTGCCAACAACATCGCAGATCCCAGGCAGTGCCCTGCGGGGTACAGAGTCAGTTTTAGTGGCCCAAATTGCATCGACTCGCGATATCGTAATTCAGCTGTCCGCCGGTGAGCTCCCATTCGATGCCGGTAGAGCAGGGCAGTCTCCGGTGTGCAAATGGCCAATTCATGGCGCCCCATGTGGTCAGCATGGGCATGAGAGATAAATCCCACCTTCTGCCGCCGCGTCACATCAAGCGCAAGTCCAGCCTTCGTCAGAAATAATCCCCGGTCCCAGTGAAACATGCTGGCATTGTAACGTATGCTGACGGTTTGAGAGTGGACATCGCACTCTCTTTTCACGCTGCAGGCAAAAACCCGGTGTTTGTACACAACAAAAACCGTGGAGTTCGCCCATAGCTGTCGGGTAAAGCAGTATGGTGACACGCTAGCATCGCCTGCATTTCACTCTGATTTCTCCGATTTAATTGAGCAACTACCCCACTCATGCCGAAGATACGGACAACGCCATGGCAGCGCACCTGCGCTTCCTGCCGTGCCCCAATTTGAAAGGGGGGCCACCTTTCAACTGGGAATGTCTGCCACCATGCGTGGGACGCTTTTCGCAATTCTGTTCCTGTGTACTCTACCGCTGACTGGTGGTTGCTCCTTACTGCTGCCCGAGATTAGCGATCAGCCAGTAATTCGCAATCCATTTCCGCAACTGCATAAAATTGCAGTCGCACCATTCTTTAACCAGAGCGATGAACCGACGGTTGACGGACGTGAATTTGCAATGGCCTATTTTTCTGAGCTTCAAGAGACACCTGGCTTTGAAGTCGTTCCCGTCGGTGTCGTCGAAGAAGCCATTATTAATCATCGGGTCGATCTATCAGGACCAGGAGAAGCACGGCGTTTGGCTAAGCTACTAGGGGTAGACGCGGTCGTCGTGGGTGCAATTACTGATTATTCTCCCTACTATCCTCCACGTTGTGGTTTGCGAGTGGACTGGTATACGGCCAACCCAGGGTTCCATGAAATCCCTGCAGGCTACGGCTTACCATGGAATACCCCAGAAGAAGAGTTTATTCCTGACTCACTTGTTTACGAAGCGAAATTCTCACAAGCCCGTGCGCAGATGGCCAATATGGCACCCGAATGCGAACAAAGCATCAAACCTTTGCCAGAGCCACCGCAAGGAGAGGATAAGTTCTCTCCTCCTGTGAAAGAAACTAAAATCACTGACAAAAGTGAACTGCGACTTGTGCAAGCAGTTGAAGAATTGCCTCAAGGATTAGAGTTCACACCCGCAGACGTTGAGTCCGCTACAACTGGTAATAACTTACCATTTGATATGCGAGCCACAACCGGCACAAACGATACAACACAATTTGGGTGCCCGGATGAGAATTGTTTTTCTTCACTGAATTCAGAAGGTAAACGTCCTGCTTGCATTCCTCATAATGGTCCTGTGCTTTCACAAACCAGCATTTATCGCGGCAACGATCCTGAAGTGACTGAAGCATTAAAAGGCTATGTTTACTTTAGAGAGGACGCGCGTTTCGGTGGATGGCAGGCTTATCTACAGCGAAGTGACGACTTCGTCCGTTTCTGCTGTCACATGCATATCTCTGAAATGCTGTCAGCTCGCGGTGGAAGTCGCAAAACGCGGGTGGTGTTGCGCTGGCCGAACTGCCGATAGAGCCTCAAAGGAAACAATTCTCGCCGGAATGAAGTTTCCTCTCGGGTTCGCCCGCAAGGATGGACGAGGCAATTGACCCTGCCTCGGCAATCGCCCCGCGTTAGTCCCTGCTGCCATGGACCGGCACTATGGAGGCAGAGCTCACCCCCGCGCTGCCGCACGGAGAGATGCAACTGTGAACGACGACGATATTAATGTATTGGCACTAGTAAAAGGCAGCGAGCGCTACATCTTCTTGTACGACGACTCGCAAAGAGCCGAAACCCTGCGCATACTCGGTCGCTACGCTTCGAACCCCGAATTGAGTTTCAGTTGGTACGACGCAGCGGTCTTGAGTCAAAAAGTGCGTCAAATGGGTGCGGCGAATTCAGCTTCAGCAAAGCCCAAGAATCGTATCTCCCTGGTGCAACCCACCGACTTCGAAGAATAGATTAGCCGCGACCCAAAGGGTTGCGCTTTTAGCGACTAAGCCATGCAGCGCGCAATCGCTCGATTCCTGCAGTACCTCACTATTGAACGGGGCGCTTCGCCGCATACGATCAAGAGCTATCGCGAAGACCTCGCTGCCTTTGCCGAATACTTCAGCCAAACCGACGGTAGTTGCCCCGACCCAGCGGAGCTCACCGCCGTCGAGTTGCGTGGATTTCTCTCCGCACTGCACGAAGCTGGTTTTGCCAAAACTTCGATCGCCCGTAAACTTGCCTCGCTTAGAAGTTTTTACCGCTTCGGTCAACGTGAGGGGTGGGCCAAGACAAACCCTGCCAGGGCCCTCCGCAATCCGCGCAAAGCCCATAAGCTGCCACATTTTCTCACGAACGACCAGATCAGCAAACTACTTGCCGCCCCACAAGGGAGGTCTTCTTCTGCACTTCGCGACCGCGCAATTCTCGAGACTCTCTACTCGGCCGGTCTCCGAGTCAGTGAACTCGTGGACCTCAACGACGGAGATCTTGACTTCCCTCAGGGCATTGTCAAAGTTCGAGGCAAAGGCCGCAAGGAACGTCTCGCCCCAATCGGCTCCTACGCCTCTAAAGCACTTCAAGCATGGCTCGCTGTGCGAAAACTCTCACCCAAAGTACCCACCGGTAGACAAGCACCCGTCTTCGTCAATCGGTTTGGTACACGACTCACCACTCGTAGCGTCGGCCGTATGCTGGAAAAGTATCTACGCGCCACGGGTCTTGATAGCCGCACCAGCCCCCATACTCTTCGTCATAGTTTTGCCACGCACCTGCTGGATCGTGGAGCCGACATCCGTAGCGTGCAAGAACTATTAGGCCACCAAGGCCTGGTTACTACGCAGATTTATACCCACGTAAGTACGAGCAACTTGCGTCAGGCATACGAAAAGGCTCATCCCCGCGCTACATAACTCGCCCGACATCTTGTGGGATAAGTCAGAAATACACAGAACAGCAATATAGAAATGCCCGGTTCTGGTACCTCGCCAAGGGATCCAAGAGAAGCCACAACTGTATTGAATTGTCTCTGCCAAACGAGAAAGTCCCGACCATCGCTGATACCATCCCCGTTGGCATCTGCAGCGCGATCTACACCGTAAGCAGCTTGCCACCAGCTCAGGTCTGTTAAATCGACGTCTCCGTCGCTATCAAAATCCGCCGAATCAATGTGTGCCTCTTCGATTACATGAAGCGTTTGATCAACAGCGACATCAAAGAGATATTGTGTGATTCCGCTACTCCATTGAATAGTCACTTGATCAACACTAGTAATATTCGGGCCAAGCCCGAAATGGGCCGTGTGTTCATTTTGGCTTAAAAAGCTACTTCCACCGTCGATTTCCCACACAAGTTGCGTGGTCGGATCGTTCAGGTCGGGTGTCACCGTAATCCAAGCTCCAATTCCATTTCGATTAGAAAGCGTTCCCTCGGGCTTGATCCTTAGAAAGTGATTCTGATTCCCTCCATCGTTGCGATAAAGGATGGGAGCTGCTTGGTTGTTTACAATGACCAAGTCCAAATCACCATCGTCATCGTAATCAAGGTGTGCCAGTCCGCGCCCTTGCAGGGTGTCTGTAATTCCCAAGGCGTCGGAGACATCGGTATAGACTCCCCCGTCATTTCGCCACAAGAATGTACGGTCATTCGTCCAACCTTGGCCGTTGTAGCCGTTGGTGGCGATTAAATCCAAGTCCCCATCATTATCGTAGTCGAAAAAAGTTGTACCCCAGGACCAACGGGAATCACGCACGCCAGCCTGCTGTGTGACGTCGGTAAAAGTGCGGTTTCCCTCATTCCGATACAACCGATTCCAACCGCCAAAGCCCGTAGAGACTCCAGGAGCTGCTGTGATGTTTGTAATAAACCAGTCTAGATCGCCATCTCCATCGTAATCGCCAAACGTCGTCCCCATGCCATTATGATCTGTTCCCACACCGGCTGGAATTGTGCCATCGGTAAAAGTTCCATCGCCGTTGTTCCAAAAAAGTTGGCTGGTGTAAAAATCTGAAGCAAAAGTCAAGTCCAGATGTCCATCGCGATCAAGATCGACAAATCGCGGGGCAAAGCGATAAGTTCGATCCTTGCGATAGATATTGATTCCTGCTGCGGAGGTGACATCCTCAAATTGACCAGCTTGAACGCCGCCCAAATTCCGCAACAATCTCGATTGACTTTGGGCTGTGGGGTTTGCCCAATCTCCAGTAATGAGATCTAAAAAGCCATCGTTGTCGTAGTCTCCAAAACTTGCTCCTTGCCCCTGCCTCGTGATTCCGTTGGATAATGCTGCCGTAACACCAGTGCCGGCATCGGTAAAAAAACCTGATCCGTCATTCAAATAAAGATAGTTGCGCTTACCATTGGTGGTGGTCATGTAGAGATCGAGATCACCATCGTTGTCGATGTCTCCAGAAACGACGCCATTGGTGATAGTCGAAGAATGAAACCCCGCCGCACTCGTCAGCGGCTCAAACGTGCCATTCCCCAGATTGCGATAAAGAATATCCTGGTCGTTCAGTCGAGTGAAAATAAGATCTACTTTGCCGTCCCCATCGAAATCACCCGCCGCTACACCGCCGGTCAGAAAAGAACTGCCCGGCAAGTTTTGAATCAGAGCGGAGGTAGTCTGTACATGATTGATTCCTGCAGCGGAGGTGACATCAGTGAACTGCACTGCAAAAGCGTGAGTTGGCCTCAACAAGCCTAAGCACACCAAAAAGCTCAAGTTTAGAAACTTTGTCAACATCAGACGTCACTCATAAAAAAAGCCGCTTGCCAGACCACAAGGATCAGGCAAACGGCATTGAGAGAAGCATGAATTAGCGCCGTCGCATCCCAACCAACGCCAAGCTGGCCAGACCCAGCAGTGCGAAGGAAGCTGGTTCAGGTATGCCTGCGACATTGAAGTTCACGTCGTCCACGAACACTTGCTGAAATAATGCGCCGCCAAAACTTTGGATGGCATAAACAACACGAGCGGAGTTGGCCCCGGCAGGTACTGGTGCGCTGACAACAAATTCCTCGTAACCAGCACCTATTGGGGAAGTTGTCAGGTTGGGTGTACGGCTGATTTCAGTGTTTGCAACCGAGTCACGCCATTCAATGCGGATTTCGCTGCCGCCCGCATCACCGACAAGTTTGTGCCATCCGCTAAACCAGGCCATCGAACCTGCGGCTCCAAAGCCAAATTTCGCATCTTGGAAGGCACCAGCAAAAAGGTTTGCATCGCCACTAATGTTTAACTCTAGCGACTGGGCACCGTTGCGAGGCATTGTGGTCGTGAAATCGGCAGAAGAGGTTCCGCCGGCATTAAAGCCTTCCCAGGAACCAACAAATGGGGGACCGTCTGTTGTGATGGTCCCTTCAAAACCAGGATCGACGAGTAGATTAGGATTAGCCAGATGGGCCGCCATCGCTGACGAACCACACAATGCAACAACCGCCAAGGCTGCTGCCACGGGACCCAAGTTGTAACTCTTCATGAACATCACCTCCCGCAAAAAAAAAGTGTTAAGAGCGAAATGAGTTATGCATAAACAGCAACTCATTTCGGTGGACTACGTGGACACACATGCGAACCAATAGTACTCACAGCTTTGATTGTATCAGAACGTGCCGAAAAAGCGACTAATCCTTAGCAAAAAGCAATACAATTCCTTTTACCGGTCCACCCTAAAAAGGCGCAATATCTGGCAACCAAAGCACTATGCAGAGACAAAACTTTCGCAAAGCTTAATCGCGAAAGAGGTTATGGCTCAAGATGGTTGACCAAAAACAGATAAGTAATAGCAAATTGGCGCATGTAACAGATTTTCTCGCCCTGCGCTTAAACCCATGAATCGCCAGCGGCCGCAGTTTTTTCAGGTGAGCAGGCAACCACCCGGCACACGTTGTGCCCCCTGTGTGCCGCCCGGCGATTCCTTAATTCAATCTTCAACGCACGATGCTTCGCACAGCTCCTTCAATCGTTACGACCTTAAAAGGATTCAACCTGAAACATGCGTTCATTTTTGTTGACTCCCTCTCCTTCACGACGTAGATATTTAACGACAGCCTATGGTGAAATCTCCCCACGGATAATCGCCTGATTGTCTCTCCCCAACATCAGGCCACCGTTTCACTGGAAGTCCGCTTGCTCGACTTGGCAAATGGACCTCCCCATTGGTTGAAACTACAAGCCACGCTGCGCAGGGGGAGTTCCATGGTGGAAAATCTCTCGCGCTATATGCCGGGAGATTAATCGCCATGACCCATGGTTCTTTGTTACTGGTGGACGACGACCGACAAGTTCTCGAATCCATGGCCGACTGGCTTCGGGAACAAGGACTTCAGATCGAAACATCAACAGGTTATGCCAACGCGCTCGAGTTGCTCCAGAGAAAACAGTACGACCTTCTGTTGGTCGACGTGCGTCTCCAGGACGGCGACGGATTTGAGCTCCTGGAGCAAGTCCGCCGCAGCCATCCGCATACCCACGTCGTGCTAATGACGGGCTATGGGACCGCAGACTCTGCGGTAGAAGCACTTCGGGCCGGAGCTTTCGATTACCTGACCAAGCCGCTCATTGACGACGAACTCATGATGACACTCGAACGCGCCTTCACTCAGCGCCGTGTCGTCGAAGAGAATCATCAACTTCGCAAGCAACTAGACAAACACCACGCCATGGATAGTATCGTGGGCCAAGACCCGCGAATGCTGCGTGTGTTCGATATGGTCAGCAGCGTCGCCGACACCAAGGCAACCGTTTTGATTACAGGCGAAAGTGGCACAGGCAAGTCGATGATTGCCCGTTCGATCCACCGCCAAAGCAGTCGAGCTGGCAAGCCGTTCATCGAAGTAGCCTGCGGAGCTCTGCCAGAAAATCTATTGGAGAGTGAACTGTTTGGACATGTCGCTGGTTCATTTACCGGAGCTACCGGTGACAAGGTGGGCAAATTCATGCAGGCCAATGGTGGAACTATCTTTTTAGACGAAATTGGCACGGCCAGTCCAGCGTTGCAAGTGAAATTGTTGCGTGTCTTGCAAGAGTTAGAATTCGAACAGGTCGGTGGCCAAAAGACATTTAAGGTCGACGTTCGCGTTATTTTGGCGACTAACGACGACCTGTCACAGGCAGTGGCCGAGGGTCGTTTTCGCCAAGACTTGTTCTATCGTATCAATGTCATTAATGTAGAACTTCCCTCGCTCCGCGAACGGCACAGTGATATTCCATTGCTCGCTCAAACGTTTCTCGCCGAATTACGCGAAGACACCAATCGCGAAGTTCGCTCGTTCTCAGACGAAGCACTCCTGGCCTTGGAATCGTATCCATGGCCGGGCAACATCCGCGAGTTGCAAAACGTCGTTGAACGAGCTGTGCTCTTGGGCAAAGGCGAAGTAATCACGATTGGAGACCTTCCCCGTGAGATCGCTGGAGGGCCAACCCTCAGCATATCTCGTGCCGGTACACGCACCCTAAAAGAGGCCCTCGAAGAACCCGAACGGCAAATTATCCTCGACGTACTGGAGTCGAATAATTGGAACCGCAACGCCACTGCGGATTCTCTAGGGGTAAACCGCACGACTTTGTACAAGAAGATGAAAAAACTGGGTTTGGAAGACGGAAAATACGCTGTCAAATAGCTAGCGGAATCCTAAAAACACTGATGGCCCAGGGATCCCAATCCCTGGGCGTTTTTCGCGTGTCAAACTGTCACACTATCACAGCAATCAAGCTTATCAAAAATCTTTAGTGCAATTTTGTTGCCCCCCTTGGAACTAAGGATTAAATTGCATTCAGTGCGGCCGGTGACAAGCGGCGAATGATTCATCATCGATTTCGGGGAGACCTCCAGTCGTAACTCGCCGGCCGCACGTTTTCTCAATCCACGGCATAGCTAATCCTACGGGATGAGCAGGTTTAGGTGGTCGGCTTCACAGCCTGTCTTGGCAACTCAGTAATATAAAGCCGTTACCACATGCAATAGTGCAAACACTAAGAGTACCACCGAAAGTGGTATATGCACCTTGAGCCAACCGTGTAGCAATCCATACATTCTCGCCTGCAGTTGTAGACGGCGACGTACGCTGCAAATTACTTCAACTTGTTTGACGGCACTATGCAACTCGTCAGGCACCGAGTTAAGCACACGTTCGAAATAGAGTTCTGACTGTCGATTGCTGGCCAATTCAGATCCTGAGACAACTTCTGGCCCAAGAAAGGGGCGTATTGTGCTGAGATAAACTCCTAATAGCCAGGCAGTTGGGTCCGCATGACTGGCTGGTCCTGATTTACGCGCTAGCGCAAGTTCCACGGATTCTTGACCGCAACTTGCAAGGAGTATGTTGTCTGCTTCTCGCTGCATCTCTCTGCAGAGATGATCCATCTGATCTGGAATCACTTCACTGTCGAGTTGTGTTTTCATCAGACGCGGTAATATGTTCTGCAGAATCACCCCTACGATGCCACTGAGTATGACAATAAGGAAAACCCCCATGAGGATTTGTTCCACGAGGCCCCCCCAACGGAATGCCGAATGGAAAAAAATAAGCGGCATGCTTAACAATCCTAGCCAGATGTGGCCCTTGAGCCAGACAGCGAGTGAGCCGACACGCAAGCGGATTGTTTTCTTTCGCGCGGAGAGCAATCCCGCAAAGATCATCAGCAGCGTACCAGCGATGCCAAATAACATTCCTGGCCAGGTGCGACCCGCAGGCCCCCCCTGCCACGATTGGGCGTACCACAAGTAGAGACCCGTCGAGACGGTACCCATCACTACTGTGAACACCAGCCAAAGTCGATGCGAGCGGTCGATCAACATGCTGAGCAATCGTTAGCCGTGAGGATTACGAAGGAATTTCTGGAAAGGCAGTCGTACGCCATCGACGAACACTTCATCGGCCCGGGTGACACCGGAGCCACGACGAGGAAGGAATTCACCCGCCCCCACGAAAGTGACGACATCATCTTGATCCACACCATCGCCACTTACGCCAAAACCCCCGACTATTGCCGTGTTGCGGTACAAGGCGGTGCTGCCTGGGAAGAAGACTACCCCATTCTGGTAGCCAAGGGAAGAAACATCCTGGCGAAAATTGGTCATGGGATGGAACGCATCGTAACCCAGTACGGTGGTAAAGTCTGAAAAATCAGGGATCACACCCGGCAAATTCTCAGCTGTGCTGCGGTTCACACCCGGCGTAAGGAGAGTGGAAAAGGCCGGTGGAGTGGTGCCGTCGATGCCGGATGGGAAACGCGGTTCTGCCACAAAGCGGAAGGTGCGATTCGTGAAGGAGACTCCGGCTGGAAGTAATGTTGAGCCAGGACCGGCGGTGGGCACACGATCGATTGCTTTGACCTCGGCCGGGTCATCATAATACGCCACATTGCGGGCCTTTGCCACAGCAACGTCGATGGAGAAAAAAGTGGCGTCTTCCATTCGGAAGAGCCCAACTATCTCTCCTTCCAAGTCGGTCACACCCAAGACCATTCTTGATCGCTGGCCAAGCGGCAACCGGATGGCTGAGCGGACCAATTTGGCTTCTTCCACACCATTGTTGATAAAGTCTTCGACTTCCTGCGCGGTTAACTCAGTAGAAGCCTTGGGACTGACCAGCCAGCCCTCGGGGACCGCCATACCAGAAATGGTGGGCATGGTCGGTGTCCCACCCTTGGTGACCGGCTGATTCTCGCCTGACACCATACCTGGAGCAAATTTGCTCTGGCCGAAGGCCAGGAACGTGCTGAGAGTGAACGGGTGCGGCCCAAAGGATTCCAACGTGATTCCTACAAGATCGATTCGTCCTTCACCGGGCAAGTTAGGAAACCGAATATCATCTAAGTCAGGAATGTTTGTCGAGTTGGTGGCCGTCTCAGCGGCAATGTACTCAGCCTCTATCACCAGTGGGGCGTTGAGCCGCTCGTTAGTCGTTTGTCCTATGCCGGCGACAAATCCTTGTTCATGCGTGGCGTAACCATCGGGGCCTGGAAAGAATACCCCGATCCCACCGACGAGCTTGGGTTGTTCAGACGGTTTAGCTGGATCGACTTTATAAATTGGCACTCCCCCCGGCAGTGTAGCAATTCCGCGTGACTGCGCACGCGTGAGACGATTCGAGACGAGCCCGAACGACTCCGGTGCGGGGATGTCCTTGCCTGCATCAAAGTCGGCGCCAAAACGCGCTGGCAAGAGTATATCATCGCCGGTTACCGCTATCGGAATTCCCTCGTCATTCACGACAGCTGGAGATCTGATTCCATCAGCCCCCGGGAAAACTCGACTATCGCGATTGGTGTGTTCAATCGCAAACAGATCGACGTGCGGCGTGAAAGCGACGTCGGGAGGAAAATGGCCCCCTAGACCAATTGGGGCTACAAACCCTGGTCCGCGAATTTCTTCGTCGAGGCTGTTAGGATTCGCTTCCACTTCACGTTGTGTGATAGTCGACTGGCTGATAAAGCGAACGGTCCGTGAAGTTAAAGCGGCCTGATTGTTGGAGAAGAATGCTGCTGTGCGTGCTTTGGCGACAGCACCATCGATGGCGAAAACGAGCGTCTCATCGTCGGTGATCGTATTAAGCACCCCTTGTTCCACGTGTACACCCAGGATCCTGCCCCCACGATCAACGATCGCGATGATCGCATCCTCACTCGCCGTGACACTGGATGCGCGATCTAAGAGTTTGATCACCTCGGCGGCCGTCAACTGGTCAGGTGTTGAAACAGCCGGGACGATCGGACTCGATGGAGCAACAGATACTAGTGGAGCCACTTGCGGGATGACTGCTTCTGCCACGATCAGTTCCGCTGTCAAGGTCTCTAGGGTTGCAGTGACGGAACCGTTCCGACTGGTTGTGATGACCTGCAATGTGGAGGACGTCACCGACGCAGGTTGCGAAATTTCTCCGGGGCTAGGTGCGTTATGTTCGCTCTCGGGATCCATGATTACCGGCTGGACCAGCCGGGGACCTAGATTGACCGGTGTGGGTACCAATGGCTGGAGGGACCCCTGATCACTATTTGTCACAACTGTATTATCCGTAGGAACTGGTTGGGCGACTTTGATCTCCGCGGGCAATTCAACCGGGATCTCAACAGTTCGAGGTGTCGGCGCTGGAGACGTAACATCGGTACGGACACTTCCGGTAACATTTGGTGCTGGGATTGAACTTGAACCGGTGTTCCCTGAAATCACTGACGCGGTGACTGAAGCCACCAGGATGGGCAACACTTCTTCTTGATTGTGGGGACTTGCTGGATCCATGATCACAGGTTGAATCAATCGCTGTGGTAACTCACCCACAAACGCACTGGGTTCATCGCCAAACGAATCGAAAGCTTTATCCAAAATAGCGATCTCATACGGAACAGATGGCTGGGCAGCAATCGCCTTGGGGGCGACTAAGATTCGTTCATCATCCGCATGGAGGATTTCAACAAATGGTTCTTGCGAGATATTCCTTGAGAAAGTATGCACTTCCGCCTCGGCTTGGAAGTTATAATCCACTACGTGCGTTTCTGAAGTGGTTCTTCCCAGGCCGCTATCTGTCTCGAACTCGCCATCTAAGAGTGACCCAAACAGTGGGATCATTACACCGGGGGCATTGCGACGTTCCAGTTGCTCGGGAGCCACGAGCCGGCGCTGAGATCGCAACGTGTTGCTGCACTTTCCGGAAAAATCCACTGGCCATTTTCGTTTGCGATTCATTGATCGTCCTGGTCTCGGCCAAGCAAAACCTTATTGAAGCCCGATTTACTCAGAATACACAGCCATCGTCACCTAAAGCAACTTTTTGGGGCCACTTTGCTCCTGGCTGTACGCAATGGCTTGTTAACTTGCTCTGAATGCTCCATTTGTCACTATCGGCCGACTCAACTCTTTCAGTAAACTCATGTACCGGTTGGGCTGAATGGATGGATCGTGCCTCTTTTCTGGACAGTAATCCTCTAGAGTTTTATAATCCGTACATCTGCCTGGTTGGGTTGTCCACACGGCTACACTGCTGTCCTGCCAAGTAGTTTCATGCCTTTTCAGGGAGTTGCTCCATGCCTGGCGATCGAGATGAGAGGTTGATCGCCGACAAATATCCCCTGGATTATACGCGTCAGCCCCTGGCTACTCGGCTTTGGAGATGGCGGCTGAACTGTCTCGCCTTGCTCCTGGCCTGTGGGATTGCCGCCGCCATTTATGCGTTTCGTGGCGAGGCCGCCTTCTGGTCGGCCCCCGTTGCAGACGTACATGCCTCGTTTGGCTCCGATTGTGCACAGTGCCACACCGAGTCTTGGCAACCGGCTTTACGAGTAGCTTCCCTCGACAGTGGCCGGCACTCTGTGCCTGACTCCGCCTGTAAGGCCTGTCACACATCCACCGGCGAACATCATCCTCAGATCGGCGAGCCAGAACCAGCATGCGCCTCGTGCCATCAGGAACATCGCCCCGCTCATCCGTTAATGAATGTCTCCGACAATCAATGCGCGAGTTGCCATGCCGATCTGAGTACTGTCTCCGGCGGCGAGATTCATTTTGCTGATGCAATTAGTCATTTTGGACCAGGAACTCACTCACATCCTGAGTTTGCTCTGCTTAGGGGCAGCGACGATCTTGCCGATAAACTGCACGGCGCATGGAAAGTTGCCCAACCATCACCTGAAGCGGCGTCTCAATGGCTGGACAACAGCGGGGTGCTGTTCAATCACAAGGTACATCTTGCGGCCGAGGGGATTCTCGATCCCAGTCGTAAACAGGTTCAACTAGTTTGTGCCGATTGCCATCAGCCGGAGGCTGACGGTCGCTACATGAAGCCCATTAGCTACGAGCAACATTGCGCTGCCTGTCATCCCTTGCAGCTTGCAGACAAATTGGCAGACTTGGGAGTATTGCCTCACGAAGCACCCGAGTTGGTCCGTGGTACTATTCGAGAGCGTCTCGCAGAAGCAGAAAGAGGTTCAAATGTCGAGCAAGAAAAACCCAGGCCATCAAGAATCCCCCGGCTCCCCAAACCAGCAATTTTGAATAGTGAACAAGCCCAATCGGCAGAGCAAAAGCTCTTAGATGCAGACAGTGCCGTGTTTGGGCTTGAGGCTAAGGGGTTGTGCCGAAAATGTCATTATGTTCAGAGACAAGGCACGACATGGGTTGTACCTCTGTTAAATCCTAACATCGTGTTGGAGGGGGGTATTGGGGAAGAAAACAAGGAGCGATCGATGATCCCCTCCCGATGGCTTCAGCATGGAGCTTTTCATCACGAGAAACATGACACCCTGGAATGCCAGCAGTGTCATGCCGTCGAAGAGAGTGCCCTGACAAGCGATATATTACTTCCGGGCATTGAAAATTGCCGTAAGTGCCATACGAACTCTCCGGCTACAATTGGACCGGGCGTAAGAGCCGATTGCGTGCTCTGCCACGACTACCATGGCCCGTCATCATTGTCTGCATCAGTTGGATCTCTCGGCAAAGTACTCTCCCAAGCTGAATTACAAGAAGGTGCTAGGTGATTGGATCGAATGCCAGATCGATTTTCATTTCAGTCGGCATAAGTTTTGGCTTTGCCATGCTGTCTCTGCTCTCGTTGAGCGGGTGTTCTCAAGAAACCGACCGTCACTCAATCGAATTCACCCGAGTGGCATTGGAAAGCGAGGAGTCACTGAGCGAAATCGTCCCCCCTGGCGAGCCACTCGGACCACGATTAGTGGGAGTTGGCTCTTGTACAGCCAGCGGATGCCATGGTGGCGCGCAGCCCGATCAGATTGTCGGCAGCGAATACAACATCTGGATTTCTGCCGATCCGCACTCGCAAGCTCATAGCGTTCTCTACGATGACGAATCCTTGAAGATCGTCCAACGACTTGACGGGAGTTCCTGGAACGCGGAGCTTCCCCCTTTCGAAGACCCACGATGTGTCAATTGCCACTCGACGACCTTTGCCCCGGCGGTAAATCCGGCCGGTGAGGTACTCACCGACGGAGTCGGTTGCGAAGCCTGCCATGGGCCGGCAGAAGACTGGGTCGCCACCCACTTCGACCCCGGTTTGAGTGACGCGGATCGCCGACGGATGGGAATGTGGAACACCAAAGACTTGTTCTCTAGAGCACAAATCTGCGCGAGTTGCCATGTCGGTGGTCCGGGTCGCGAAGTAAATCACGACATGATCGCTGCCGGGCATCCCCGTTTGCAATTCGAGATGGGAGCTTATCTGCAGGCTCTCCCAAAACATTGGGACGAACGTCTCGATCGAGAGCACTCGGGAGACAGCTTCGAGTTTCTCGTTTGGGCTCTTGGTCAAACCGCCACTTCTCAGGCGGCAGTCAAACAGCTTGCCGAGCGAGCGTCACACGGCAAGGTGTGGCCCGAACTCTCCGAATGGTCCTGTAGCGCTTGTCATCATAATCTTCTGGATTCCGTACCGCGACAACGCACTCTTGCCAAGACGGGGGGACTCTCGGGACGCGCTATTCGCTGGGACGACTGGAATCATCATGTGGTTCGCGCCACGGCAGACGAGATTACTGCATCGCTTGGGATTGATCAATCCACCACTTCACTCTCTGAGAATATGTCTGCGCTGTCTGAACTGGCGGGGTCCCTCAGTGCAGATCGTATTGAAATTGCGGAAGCGGCTCGCAAACTTGATGACCAATTAGACAACTGGGCCAAGCAATTAGTCCAAAAACCTATCGACTTGAAGGTCCTCGATGACTTGATGCACAGCCTGGTGCAGAATTATGCTTCAGTGGGAGTGATCGACAGCTCACAGGCAATGCTTGTGTACGATGCTTTGGCAAGCATTCAGCAATCCAGGCTCGACATGCTCGCCAGAAAGAAAACTCAGCCCTCGGCGTTAGATACAGCCATCACAGACAAACTTGCCGATATATACATCTCCCTAACAGAAGAAAATCCAGCTCCAGATGCAGAAATAACTCGTGCGAAGAAAACCAACGCCCAAATTGCAGAGTTAAGCCAGCTTCTCCAATCAAGCGAGGTGAGCCAATGAACTCACTGCGGATCGTAATCTTTTTCTTCGGTGCTAATTGGCTTTTGACAGGCGCGGCAATTCATGGGCTTGCCCAGTCGAATGGCGAAATACCTCACTACCTTCCCGATGCCAGGTACTGTCTACAGTGCCACAGCGAACCATTCAAATCCGCCCAAGAGTTCGGTGTTCTTGAACGCGTTCAACTCACAGAATGGAACGCATGGGAAAGCAAGGACAAGCATACAACCGCCTACGAGCAACTAAGTATGGACCGTGGCCAACGCATGGGTGAACTACTGGGCCAGGATGTCCTGGCACCTGAGACTGGCTGCATTCAATGTCACACTTCGAATGTCAATGAAACACTGTGGTCTGAGGAGTGTTTTCGAGATGGAGTCAACATCGCCCAAGCCAAGGGAGTTGCCTGTCAAACTTGCCATGGACCAGCCGAACATTGGATCGGTTTGCACGACAAACCAGCCTTTCGAGACATGAGCCCGGCCGATCGCGAGGCCCTAGGATTCGCGAACATGGAAGACCCCGTTGTGCGAGCAGAGAAATGTCTTTCCTGTCACGTTGGCAATGCCGAGTTGGGCCGAGTGATTACACACGAAATGTACGCTGCCGGCCATCCCCCGCTCTCAGGATTTGAGATGGAAGCCTTTGCCGATAAGATGCCTCGTCACTGGCGTTATTCCCACGAAAAACCGAACAACCAAGGATTCAAGTTTGACCGTACTCGAGCAGTCTTGGTAGGCAGTGTCGTGGCACTTCGTACTGCTATCGATTTAGCTGCAGCTGACGGAGAGAATTGGCCTGAGCTAGCGAGATTGGAGTGTTATTCATGTCACCATGAATTACAAACTCCAAGTTGGCGACAAGAGAAATTCGAGGAACCGGCCTTTGGACGCCCACGGCTTGAACTTGGCTGTCTGCCTTTGGTGCGAGTCGCGGTGCTTATAGCAGAGGGTCCTTCTGGCGCCGAGCAGTTCGATTCTTTGATCAGTGATAGTCGAGCACTTTTCAAAGAGAATATGTTTGCGGACCCTCTTGAAATCGCCTCACTCCGAACGGCTATTGACCAGTGGTCAGAACCAATCGAACGACAACTGGTCGAAATGCCACTCGACAATGAACGAGTCAGCGAGATTCTCGATCAATTAATTACCATCGCTGCCAAGGAAACACACGACTATGATACTGCCCGGCAGCTTGCTGGTGCAATCACGGTAATAGCTGATGAACTGTCCCGATCTGGATCACAAGTATCCGGTCTAGAGAATCTCTTGCAGCAGTTGCAGAGGTTCAACGAACGCGGATTCGCCTTGGCTTCAACGGAGGACAAAAGGGTCGAGAATAAGTATCACCAGCAGCTCTCCTATCGCGCGCGATTTAAACCTCGTGTTTTCTCAGCCCTGATGGCCTCTCTAAAAGAAGATCTTGGCAAGTAAATTCTTGTCTTATTGAATCGGCTTCCCTGTCTCTCCCTCGAATGGTGAGGGTTCACCATTTCGGGGATTGCACAGATTTCGTCTGAAAAAACAGGGTTTTTTTATCACTTTTAGCATATTCGCTCACCAGATTGGTGAAAGCTGAAAGAAATTCTGTAGCCGCAGGATTCATCGCTAAGTTCTTTTCCAGAAGCACGTTGCATTGCTTCTTGCCTGCTCACTTCTTCCTTGGCACGCGAATCGCAAAACAAAGCGTGTCGCTCAATGCTTGCGCTGAGCGAGGCAGCCATCCTGGATGGCCGTCAGTGCTGTCGGCTCGTAGCCGTCAGCACAAAACTAGTTTGTGATTCCTGGCCCTTTGGGGCAGGAGTACCAGGTTGCCACTGTAGTGGCTAAGTGCGACGCACGGCGCGTTTCAACTTTTTTATAGGAGAAGTGCAAATGAGCAATTTCCACAATTACGAAGCGTTGGAAGCAGAATACTGCGGTGATACTTTCCGTCGGAGTGAGCCAATCAAGGCTTGCAGGCAACACCATCCCAACCGAGGAAATCGACGCGGTAAGTCCCCTCAATCCGTCAACGGCATTCATCGTCGACGCAAACGAAAAATCAACTGGTAGGCCATTCAACTCACCCAAGCTGCGAGGTTTACTCACCGGGCAATTGCTCTTTGAGGACTCTACTTATGCTTGGAACGTTAGATGTCCAGGCTCCATTTGTGTTTGTCGCTTGGCAAGTATTGGACTGAGATAAATGAGTAAAACTGTAGACCGATTGTCGTCAACACTTCATGTATTCGACGCAATACGTCTAGGGTTTTATTTCCAAATTGAAATTTAGTTGTAGGTGCAGCGTGTTGCTAGCGCCTGATGAGACACCTTGCAGGTTCACTCAGAATGATTTTGACACCAGCGACTAACATGTACGACATCAGAGGGTCATAGACCGTGGGATCTGTTCCAACGCAACCAGTTCAGCAGAGAGTTACATTGCCAGCCAAGCAAGCAACTCTACCAAGCGATAGTATCGTATTGCCCGGCTTACTGCACTGTTTGATGCTGACTTGGTGCGATGAGCGTACTGATTTATTGAGAACTGCCGCTGAGAACGAATCTTGGCAGACCACGGTTCATCTGGACATCCAAGAGTACCTGCGCAATTTGTTCCGCCTCCGCGTTCCTCTGACCTTAATCGACTTACCCACTTGGGATTCGAACGGCTACACAGGCTTTCAGCGAGCGGCAAACCACGCCTCCGGGGCTTGTAATACGCAAGTCATTGTTTGTGGAAATGAAGACTTGCAAGAAGAAGAGATCTGGGCACGTGGCTTGGGGGTTTGGGCGTATCTACCCGGAGACGGTGGTCTCGCCGGATTGGAATTCGTGTTTGGCCAGGCACGGCAAGCACTGGCAAAGAGTGCAATGACCTATGTAGAGCTCAATGCCTATCACTAGGCGAAACCTGATGAACTTTGACTCCCCATTTTTCTATTCAAGAACGAGCAATTAGATGATCAAAAGAAACATTGAAGAACTGGATGACATTGCTACGGAGTACACGACCAGTTCAGTGGTGCGATCTGCCCGGCTTCGTCGAGAGGCCAAGACGGGTCCGCAGAGGTCTCATTCGAAACGACGCGTCGTGTCTAAATCTCGTCGAAAAAACAAAGTGTTTGGAGGAATTCATTTGCGAGGGGGAAGGAGAACCCTCAAGTAAGGAAACTTGTGCTAGTGCGGGGGTTGCTGACTGTCGGTCGGTCCGACGACTTGTGACCAAATGCGGATTGAATGCCGCAGGGAAATATTCGTGTCGCATGCAAAGGCGATGCGTTTTTTTGAAATCGGGAATGTTTACTATTTACTTACTGGAGTTACCTCATGATCGAAGTTCAGCAAAAATTGAATCGCTGCCGGGGAGTTCTGGCAGGCACATTGGCGATGTGTTCAATACTCGCTTCTAGTCTGCAGGCCGGCACTATCCCTGCAAACGCTGTGGTCCTCAACATTGGCCAGTCCGTGAAGCTTGACTCTCTCACTCTTGGGAACATCCCAGGGGTTGTTGTTGGAGACAAACTATTTAAAGAGTTCATCTATTCGTGGACCAATAACATGCCGGCTCCACAGAATGTTAATGTGACGGCAATCCAGGATCGTTTTGGAAATTTCGGTATCCGTTTTCAAGGTGCCTTCATCGATCTACCAGGGGATAAGATAGCATCTGACGCTTCCATCTCGTTCTCCGTGCATGTTGTTCACGAACCTGTGAATGGTGACTCCGAAACTGCCAATGGGCGTTTGCTAAACCGGATTTCGGATGCACATCTGGCAGGTGCTATTTTCGTCGATCCAACCACTCCTGGCTCCTTTGGGTCGATCGACGAAAGTTTCCTAGGCAACATTCCATCGATACCCGAAACCTTGCATGTGTTTAGATCAACGCTGGGAGCAGGTGGCAGCAAGTCCGAGGATGCAGTGGTGTTTCAAAATACTTATGAGTGGATAAACGTTCAGAAGGACATCTTTGCCCTTGCGGCGGAGGCGGCCGTTCAGCCCGTGAGAATGACGTTCTTCGACCAGACTTTCTCTCAGGTGGAGATTCCCGAACCTAATTCGGCAACGATGATGCTGATGCTAGGGAGTCTAGCCATGATAGGTATAAGTCGGCGATCGTGGTGATTCAGTGAGGATGCGATAAAGCCTACTGCACTCGTCCGTAAAGGCGTGGAGGGAGATACTCCAGCCCCTCTACAGACTGGACGGGTCACACATTCCCCAGAGGCTTAAACATTCCCGAAAGGCTCAGCGGTTGATGAGTTCATCGACCGCTGAGCCAATATCTTTTTCTCGTATCAAAGATTCTCCCACCAGAATTGCATCGACTCCGCCTTGCTCCAATCGCAAGACATCTGCACGGGTCTTGATCCCACTTTCTCCTACCACGACACACTCGTCGGGGATTTCTTTACGAAGCTGTAGCGTGCGTTCTAAGTCGACGTCGAAAGTGTGGAGATTGCGATTGTTCACACCGATCAGATTGGTGCCGGTCTCCAGCACGCGCGCCAGATTGTCTGCCTCGTACAATTCGATGAGTGGCGTCATGCCAAGTTCGATCGCTTCTCCGTACAGTTTGCGAAGTTGGCAGTCATCCAGGCACTCGGCGATCAACAAGACCGCATCCGCACCCTCAACGCGAGCCTCCAAGAGTTGGTACGAATCGATAATGAAATCTTTTCGCAAGACAGGAATACTCACGGCAGCACGAACCAACTGCAGGTTTTGCAAACTCCCCTGAAAGTATGAGACGTCCGTGAGCACACTGATGCACGCTGCTCCGTGTTGTTCATAGATTTGAGCAATTTGAACCGGATCGAAGTCCGCACGGATAGTTCCCGCCGAAGGGCTCGCTTTCTTAACCTCTGCAATCAACCGAATCGAGGTGCCTTCGTTCAAGGGGGCAAAGAAGTCTCGAACCGGCGGAGCATCACTCAATCGAGCCTGTAACTCCGCGAGGGGCATCCGGCTGCGCGCATTAGCTATTTCTTCCCGTTTGGTCGTAATAATCTTTTCAAGAATGGTGGCTGTCATAGCCTAATTCTAGCTGGTCGAACGCTATTGCGACAGGCATTAGTCGATCCTAAGTCTCTACCCCCTCCTCCCCTTCTCCTGTTCCACTTCTATTCTAGGAATTACACTGAACCTGGGAGATTCATGCAATGACCAAATCGCTTGATTCACACGAAGGTCGTCAACCAGAACTGGACGCGCTCGCTCAGGGAACATCCGACGTGGGACGCACTGAGAAAATGCTCGGCGCTCTACTTGAGTCAGCAGCAGAAGGAGTAGTCGTAATTGACGAGCAGCAACGGATCGTCCTCGTCAACTCTCATGTCGAAGAAATCTTTCAATACCGACGTTCCGAATTATTGGGACGCTCAGCCGAGATGCTGTTTCCCGCTGAATTTCGATTCAACAATCCGCTATTTCTCGCCGAGGGAACTCACACAGCTCAATCACTCGTTCCCTCCGCAGGCAAGTATTTCACGGGACTAAGGAAGAATGGAAGTGAATTTCCACTGGAAGTCGCCACCAGTCGTTTCCCACATCTGGGAGGCCAAAGGGTTCTTGCTCTGATGACCGATGCCACCGAGCGTCTGGAATTCGAGCAGCGGCTGCGTAAGAGCGAAGAACTCTATCGCACCGTCGTCGAGGATCAGATAGATCTCGTGGCCCGTTACACGCCTGCCGGAGTTCGCACCTTTGCCAATGATGCCTATTGTCGCTTTCTGGAGATGTCGCGTGATGAACTCATCGGTAGGTCGCTGTGGAATGACATCCCAGCCGAAGATGCCCAATGGCTAAAGAATGAGTTTGCGCAACTTACTCCCGAAAGTCCCGTGAAGTATTACGAACGACGGACCGAGATGACTAAAGGAAAGGTCCTCATCCATCAGTGGATTGATCGAGCATTATTCGATGTAGACGGAAACGTTCGTGAGATTCAGTCAATAGGTAGAGACGTAACACAGCAGCGCGAGGCCGAAGAGCGTCTCCGAGCCGCCCAACGCCTGGAATCCATCGCGATGTTAGCCAGCGGAATCGCACACGATTTTAACAACTTGTTAACACCGATCTTGGTTTATGCTGAAAACCTGCAGAATCGCCTGGAAGATGGAACCTTGGAATCGCACCAAGTACAACAGATCCGCACCGCTGCCGAACGAGCAAAAAACCTGGTCAGGCAAATCTTGTCGTTCGGTCGAGGTGGTGGACAGGCCACGATGACTTGTCGTCCAGCCGCTACTGTGCTGAAAGATACCATGCATCTGATTGGTGTCTCAGTTCCATCCCAAATCCACCTGGAGGTAGACATTGCCGACGACTGCGGAATGATAGCCGCTGACGCCACACAGCTTCATCAGATCCTGGCGAATCTTTGTGGTAATGCCTTTCAGGCGATCAAGAAATCGGGGATTGTGAAGGTCACTGCTCGCAAAACCGTTTCTAATCGGACTTATCTGACGCCGGGAGACTATGTGGAAATCACGGTCGAAGACGATGGAGTAGGAATTCCACCAGACCAACGTGAACGCATCTTTGACCCTTTTTTCACGACTAAAACTCCTGGTGAAGGGACTGGCCTCGGTCTGGCGGTCGTGCACGGTACGGTAACGCGACTGAACGGCTGTATTGAAGTCGAAAGCCAACTCGGAAAGGGAACCAAATTCATCATTGCCCTGCCCTGTTTGGCCAGTGGAGACGTCAATCCAGAATCGACCGCTGAATGTACTCTGCCAAAAACAATTAGTTCGCATGTACTGTTGGTCGACGACGATGAACTGGCTCGTAAGTCAATGCAACTTGTTCTCGGCCAATGTGGTATGCACGTGACCGCTTGCTGCACTGGTGAGGAAGCCTTGGCACTTGTCACCGATAACAATAGGAAGTTTGATATCCTGCTCTCCGACTTATCGATGCCGCACATGAGCGGCATCCAGCTTGCACAGAAAATCCACGCAGTGCATCCTGAAATGCCAATCGTCCTCATCTCGGGCGATGCTGGTCGAATCGATGAAATTGATGCCAGGCAAATGGGAATCCTCGGATTTGTCGACAAGCCAGCAAGTGTCGAAGAATTGCAACAGGCGCTTTTTCAAGCTTTACACTCTCGATCCGTTCCAACCAAGCGTAAAGATTCTCTTGCTAAGACTCAGATAGGACCACCTCAGGTGCTTGTCATTGATGACGACAATCTTGTACGCAGCTCCTTAATCGCTTCGTTACAAACCATGAACTGTCATCCACTGTCTGCCTCCGGATTAGAAGAGGCTCGGACTATCTTGAGTAGCCATGAAGTTGTGGCCATACTCATCGACAGACAGGTCGACCATGAAGACGGATTCAAAGCGGCACCGCAGCTACTGGACTACCAGAAAGATAAGCCTCGCCTGATTGGCATGACAGGCACAGAAAATCAGAATACTGGAAACGACTACGGTCTGGACGCCTACCTGACAAAACCCTTCACACAAGAAGAACTCAAGCAAGCGCTACGATTGGAAGATGCGACTTAAAGTTGTATTTAGGTCTGACCTGACACAAGCACTACTCAGACCTTGCCTCAGACTGAGAAGCACAAAACCCAGCAAGATCAAGATGCATCTCTAATTGTTTGAAAGCCAATCGCGTGATTGAAACTGCGTGTGTAGCCTTAGGAGTTACTCATTGTATTTCACTGCCCTTGAAGCCACCAGGACACCCCTTGGGTGCTCCAACACCTGACTATTCGACAATACTGCGTAAAGTAGGAGGTAAAAGCTGTCGGGTGATCTCTCGAAAACTCAACCCCGTGTCAAATGTCTTGTGTGTGACAACGGCTTGCTATGCAGCAGGTGCAACTGCCAGTTGCCAGGCTATATGTCTTTTGAGTCCCAATGTGTACTAAGCGAGAAGGGGAACACTTGTCAAGTCTTCTAGTCATAACTGAATCCGACGAGAAGTATCCCCAACGAACTTCCCGCTCCCTGTGAATCCACAATAACAATATCCCCAACGCTACCCTCCTTACACGAAATCGCAGACCCATCAATAACTAGGGCATCCATGCCCCATCGGATCGTTTACTTGGCAATCATTTTGATTTGCTCCCAGGGCAAAACAATCGGATTAATAAGACAGACACAAAGGTCCAGACACATCACTCGAAATTTGTCGTAATTATTCAGAATAGGAGAGTTTAAGGCTCTTAACCCGCAAGCGCAAGTCGGTATACAGATACTCGTTATCGATGTCACTTTCGTGAGGCGACCGCTTGGTGAAACTGGCATCCAGGAATGTCACTTCTCCATAAGGGGTATAGGTATACCGCTCCTTAACGGTTCCTGCATCTTCCGTGACCGCCGTCACATTGGAGTTCGCGCCCTGCAGATAGTAATGCTCACCATCGTTGTTTTCGGCCAGGTTGCCATCGGTATCTTCATCGTAGAACCGCACGGCAATCGCGTCCACATAGTCCGGATGATAGAGGTATTGGGCCAGCGGATAAGCAACGATGTGCCGGACACTTCTTTGCGTTCTTCGACGACCTGCCAGTCTTCGTTGTAATAGTAGTGAATCTTGTCGCCACCCCTACCCGTCTCATCCCGCACGACCCGCCGGTTCAGGCCGTCGTACTCATTGGTCTGAATGACCGTGCTGCCGTCGTCTTTCACCTCAACCAGCCGGTTCAAGGCATCGTATTTTAGTGTAAAAGTGGAAGCGGGGGCTTGCGGCTGGGAGATAGTCGTCGCAGAGGCAAGTGGCACCCCACGCTGCCACTTCACGGCTCATCGAGTGAGATACCTTACTCAAGAGGTATCAAGCTCGCCAGCAAATCACTAGAATCCCTGTACAACCCTTAACGATCATTCTTCACCTTGTCGTTCAGAGCTTTTCTTTGGGATCTTGCTTCGCGGCTTCGAGCTGTGCTTCGTCGGGATGCTGTTCTTTAGGCGCTGGAGGCTCGCCTGTGTCGACCAGCAGATAGCCTGCCCAGAAAAATGGAAAACCTGCCGTTGGGGGTTCGTCACCAACATCTTTACTCAGGCGAGGTTCTAGGGCCGGCTCCAAGGGGAGCTCTTTGGCTACTTCGATACAGCGTTGCCAGGCGTCGGCTGCGGAAGTGCGCGGGAGTTCCTGGACAAACTCACGGACCAACTCGATCGTCGATTCACCACCAACCCGCCAACGGCTGAGCAGAATCGTCTGCGCGCCGGTGGACATCAATCCGCAACTCGCAAGAAATAGTTCATTGCCAGGGGGCGCTTGGCTAGACCGACGCCGTGAGGTTTTCCCACCGTTCTCGGCAATCGTGTGTGCCCCGGCAAATACCAGCCGCTGTGGCCCACTCAGGGGTAAGGCCAGCCACGCGGCAAGTTCTCCGTCGTGCCCCTCGCGGGCGTTGGGGATCGGCGACCAGGAGAAGGGTTCGTCTCGGTCGATGTCAAATTCGTCGAGAACTACTAACTCATCCAAGAGCGAAGCAATGACCGGGGTTGCCACGGGAGCCGGATTAGGAAGCTCAATTAAATGTTTCATTGCGGTTTGCAAGGGCTCGAGCAATTCGGCTTTCGCTTCGTCCTTGTCAGCTGGCACGAGTTCGTCGCCAACGATGCTTGTATGACGAATGCGCCGCCAAGGCTGGGCGTGACCAAAGGCTAGCCCCATGGTGGGCACCACGCGAACCCGAGAGAGCGAAGTAAGCTCGACCGTGCGATCTTCAAGCTTAATTGGTAGTGCGTTGATCGGCACGTACCAAACCAACCCATCTGGTACTACAACCAATTCATCCATCGAATCAGGATCGATCGAAGAACCATCGAAGAGAGCGTGAAACAATTCTTGCCCCGATTCCATCCATTCGGTGGAATTTAGTTGCTTTTCGTCCACGGGATTATTGCGATCGTTGCTCCCCAGGTCGCGTAAGAATTTGCTCAATAGCCGCGCGATCGCAGTGCTCGGACCACAATTCCAACTCGTCGAGGCACGATCCGTGACGAGAAAACCAAGCAAACCACTACCGGTCTCATGGAATACAACCACTGCTTGACCGGGTTGGAGATAACCCTGCAGCTCGGCAGTCGACATGGTCCGGGGGAAACCAAATTGGCTGGCCGTCCTGCTCAGGCTCATCTGGCCCAACAAGCTTTCGCGTTCCACCAGGTTTTCTGACCATTGTTTCCAGAGTTTGGCGAGGTCCTGCTGATCATCCTTGCTCAGACCTGGCTTCCACTCATCGCGCAGTTGGCTTTGAATGTGTCGGCCTGATTGGAGTAAATCACGATAGGCAGGATAGCGGACGAGCAGGTCATCGCGCAAGCTACGTTCCGCAGGTGTGAGTATGTTGGTGGGGCTTTCGAGCATCTCTCGGAGCGCCCCGAGACGACCCCCCAGTGTAAGCGCACTAAAATAGCGGCGACGCTTGGCCAGATCGGTTACTTCCAAGGCTGCGAGTCTGTCTTTGCGTTCCTGAAGAGCTACCAACCATCGATCGAACGAGGCGTCTAAGGGAGTCTTCATGTAAGCCAGCGTCTGTAGCGGATGAAATGCCCAATCAGCGGCTACTGGGTCGCTCAGCAAAGTGCGATAAACTTCGTTAGCCGAGCTGGCGCGCAGTTGCTGCTGATCGAACCATCGATCCGCCAGATTCAATTGCAATGTGCGGTTGGACATGCCGATCTGATTGGCCAGTGTTTCATTGAGGACGTTGATCGCAGTCGGTTTGCCTAGCTCAGCAAGAACGTGAGCCTCGAGATAATTTGACCAAAGGCCAAGTAATCCAGTACGCGCATCCTGCAGGCGTGCCTGCCCAGCCTGCAAAGTGGACGCTGCCGCGCGCCAGTTACCAGCATTCATCCATTCCTCGGCACGTGCGAAACTCAATCGGGCGAAAATATGGTCGAATCGCTCGCGACGAGCCCAGGCGGCGGCGCTGTCTAGTGCCGGATTGGGCTCGGGGTTGGGCGAGCCCAAGCGATTTTGACTTGCCAGGCGGAAAGCATCATCGATCACTCCAGGGTCTTCATAGTAAAATGCCGAGTAAGTGGCTTCGGCAAATAGCTGGTCAGCCAGGTCGGCTTTGCCGGCTTCCATCGCCAGGCGCCCTTGTTCCAAGAGGGCCACGCAGGTGAGCGGGTGATCGAATCGGCCGGCGAGTCGTTCGGATCGTTGCAACAGGCTGTTCGCCTGATCGAGATTTCCCTGCCCTGCGTAAGCAATGCCCAGCAGGAGATCGGCCCAGGCATTCGACCAGTGGTTCGGTGGTGCGATCCCGCTCGAAAGCTTGTTGACCATTTCTCGAGAGATGGGGTCGTGTGCTGCAAGGGGCCCCAACAATTCATTGCGACGCCGGATCGTCAGTGCCGTGGCACGAATGATTTCGACAGCGTCTATCTGCCACATTTGCATCTGACGCAGCACGCCACCTTGTTGGGCAACTTGGCTCTGCGTTGCCAGATCGTCCCCAAGCTGAATTGACATCTGCTCCGGAATATTCCCTAAGGTGTACTGGCGAGTACTGGTTCCCCAGGGAACAGCCTTGCGGGCGAGATTCGTATCGGGCTTTGGTTCAGTGGTGAAGCGAATTTGGAGCATCCACCGTGGATCCAGCAGAAACATTGCCGAGGCCTGATCGAAATGTTCCAAAGCCAGCGATGGTTGACCTGCGTGGTAAAGCACCTCGCCGGTCATTGCGTGATAGCAAATCGAGTCGATCCATCGATCTGTCACTCCGAAACGTACCGCTCCCCGCGTTTCGCGATTGAGTGCTTGCAGAGCATCTCGGTACTCGCCTTCATATAGATCATTTATCGCCCGATAATAAGCCTGGCTGGGAATGGTATCGGCCAGTTGGCCAGGGACAAACTGACCGGGTAGAACACCTTGAGCTATGGCTGAAGCGACCAAGAAACTGCAAAAGAGGCAAGAGAGAAGATATCGTTTGTAGGGTCGATTCATCGCTAGCACCAGACATTTATGAGGGGTTAGCCGTTTTGCGCTACCGCCAGGAATACTTGCGGCGAATTCAATCAAACCGGGTGCTAGCGCACATGGACTTTCCATAGCATTCGGCTCCAGCCGCGTTGGCAGGGTGACTCACGGCTCGAACTTTTTCCATTTTACCAATTCCCGTGGAAAAGGCGATTTCCAACGTCTTGTTCACTTCAAATAAGCAGTTGCCATCTCCTCTTTAATGGACATGTGCTAGCTTGAGACCGGTTTTTCGAGGTAATTTCCAGTTCGAAGTAAAAGTTTGACGGTCAGGGGGACGATAACGGTTGTGCACGCCGATGATTTGTTCCCGGCGCGGCACAGTCCCTCCGGTAGGAGCAATGATAGTGAAAACCTTGTCTACGAAAAAACGTTGCCGTGTGACGACGCTTGCCAGCGGTCTCCTGATGTTGTTATCGCTTGCCGCGACAGGCTGCCAGGGAGATTATGCTGGCCAAACCTTGCCCAGCGCTTACTACCTGTCAGACGATGTACAGTATTACGCCCCGGGTCCTGAATTCAAACTAGCCCGTGAGGCAGCTGCGCTCAAGGAGCAAGCGGCTACTACTGTTAGTGAGCCCCAAAGGTAATTTTTCGAATCTAGTTTAACAGAAGCAACAGGCTCGTAATACGCAAATTGATGGATGTGTGATCGGTAGAGGTGTAGGACGATTTTTGCCGCTTGTTGTCGACGAATGCTCTAAGGTCGATGACAAGATTGGGGGGGACGGCACCTCAGTGGCAGACGTCTGAGGGTCGCGAATGCTAAGAGCGTCGCGTGCCTCAGGCGTCTTTGCCCGAGGAATCACCAACATCACATACCATTGCCTTTCGGCGTCGTCTGCCATGATCAGGCAGTAACTGTTTTCGTCTTGATGTCCCTGGCGTCAGGACTTCTCCCGAATCGGGCTTTCAGCCATTGCGTGAGGCGCACTCCTTGGGCTCGATAAGCACTCCATGGGCAATAGCTGTAGCGGAAGCTTGTCACGACATCCGTTCGGAATCGGGCTTTGAAGTCGTAGTCACCCATGCCCAAGTCCAGGAACAGATCACCCCGATTGAAGCTGTCTTCGATAAAACGTGCCAGAAGAATCTTTCCTACTCCCTTTTGTCGCATGGAAGAAAGATATCCCATTCGCAGGCCGAAGATATCTCCTTGTGAAACATAGTTGTATTGGTAGGCGACCGGCGTGCCATCCAATTGCAGAATGGCCAAATCCAGCATGCCCAGACGAGCCGCTTGAGCATGACAGTCGGTGAGAAACTCCAGTACACTGCCATGACAGAGTGTGTTGCCATCAGTGACGCTTGCTTGCCACCCTCCTCGAGAGATTTTAACACATTGGTCGAAGAGATCCCAACGCGGGTCTCCATCTCCCAATGCCGCCGGTTGTGGGCGATGACGAATAAAATCGACTCGTCCATCTCGCTCAAGGTTGCGACTCTGCCGAGCGATCTCATGCCGCCATTTCTTGGAGAGTCCCTGTTTATACTGATCCCAACTGGAATCTGTAAAGCGAATGACTGAACTTTGTTGATAGGGGGCGTAGTTAGGTTGCCAACCGGCGGCTGACATACCGCGACAAGTGGCATCTCCATTGCCCAGTTCTCTGGAGGTCCAGCACAGATCAAGCACATCCCACTCCCGGTGGGTGTTGCGTAAGTGTTGCATTGCCATGAACATGCTGGCCGAACGATTGGGACCCAGAGGTCCATACCACATTCCCCAATCACTCAAGGGATAGGTGAGTACCCGCACAGTGGTGAGCCGATATCGCTTCTCGACGATACATAGGGGGACGATGCCAATGGTCGAGTCCCCAGAACGAATTACGAGAATGCGCATCTGCTGAGCAGCACCGTAGTGTTGCCAGTAAGAGACGAACCAGTCGTAAGTCTGAAAGAAAGATGCCCGCGGAGTCTGTAAATGTAGGGCGTTCCAAGCCAATTGATAGGATTGAAGCTCAGCGAGCGAGTTGATTTCAATGACTTCCGCCATGGCGACACCTGCTGCGAATTCGCGTGAATCGTTGATGCAGTCAGGAAATCGCAAGGTTTGTGCCAATCGTTGTTTCAAGGAGCAGAATTGATAAGATGCACACTGAACAAGGAAAGTTTAGCAGCAAGTTCGGCGGGATGCCCATGCTCGGCGTGTGGTAATTTGGCATCATGATGCAATTGTGCAACATGTTGCCATTATCTGATGTTGGGGAAACAAGTCGCCAATCGAGAGCGGCAGAATTATGGTCTGAAGGAATATAAGTGAAAGACGGCATTTGGAAACAACTGGCGACCTCGATTCACTCAAGTGGTAGGCAAGTAGTGATCGCCATCACGGGAGGTGGTAGTCAGGCTATTGGTAAGCTACTCTCGGTGCCAGGAGGGTCAGGATCGCTACTGGAAGCTGTTGTTCCTTATTCCGTCGAAGCACTCACAGAGTTTTTAGCCAGCGAACCCGACCAGGCGTGTAGTGAATCAACCGGTCGAGCAATGGCCATGGCGGCATGGATGCGGGCCAGGCGATTAGGTACCGATTCTCGCTCACTAGTTGGAGTTGGCTGCACTGCGAGCCTGGTGAGCGATATCCCCAAGCGCGGCGAGCATCGCATCCACACCGGCGTCCAGACAGCCGAAAAAACCACATCGTATTCTCTGGTGCTTTTAAAAGGGGAACGAACACGTCAGCAGGAGGAACTGCTCGCAGCAAAACTCTTGCTCTTAGCCTTGGGTGAAGCTTGTGAGGCTGACACCAGTTCTTGTCATTCGGCCTTTGAAAGTAAACTTCGCGAAGGTGAGCTGATTCAGCACCGGCAGCAAGCTGCCCATCCGACATGGACGAGGCTCTTGCTCGGTGAAGAGCAAATTGTGCGGTGGCCTCCAACAGATAAGAAGGAATTGCCCAAAGTGCTCTTCCCTGGAGCATTCAATCCACTTCATCGCGGACACTGTCGCATGGCAGAAATAGCGGCGGAGAGAACAGGTTTCACTGTTGCCTGTGAGTTGTCGATTACCAATGTCGATAAACCGCCACTGGATTTTATTGAGATAGCCAAGCGACTCCATGAAATCAAATCGCAAGATCCTGAACGGCAATTATTGCTCACCTCAGCGCCCACATTTGAAGAGAAGGCAGCACTCGTGCAAGACTGCATATTTGTCGTAGGGGCGGATACGATGCTAAGGATCGCCGATAGTCAATACTACGATAACGATACGACAAAACGAGACAAAGCGATTCGCCGATTGAAAGACGCTGGCAGCCGCTTCCTGGTTTTTGGAAGAGAAGCACAGGGAAAGTTTTGCTCGTTGAGTGATTTACAGCTCCCTAGTGAATTGCTGATGCTTTGCGATGAAGTCCCCGCCAGCGAATTCCGTGAAGATATTTCTTCGACTGCACTGAGAGAAAAGTAAGGAGACTGCCACTTTACTCGGAAACAGGTTAATAATTGAATCAAGTCTCAGTTCTTGCTATTCACCCTGCTGAAATAACAAGCAGTCAACTATTTTCTCGACATAGTCCCCTGGTGGGTCCAGCGCTGACCTGTTAAGCAGAATGACCACCGCTGCCCGGCGGTCGGGGAAGCCTTGGAGCATCAAGGAGAACCCACGAGTGCTGCCGGCGTGCATAGCTCGCCGCTCTCCATGGTAGGTGTCCAGAAACCAGCCGTAGCCATAGTCTTGCTGCCCGCGATCGGATCTGACCTGGGGGGTAAACATCTTCAAGTACGAGGACTCACTAAGTAATGAGTGCTGATCCAGGCTGGCTATCCACTTTTGAAGGTCTTCCAGCGATGAGTAAATTCCGCCATCCCCACGCACGGCGCTTGTCACACTTTGATCAGCTACAATCCATTGATTGTCCGAATCTAATTCGTGGCCATAGGCTCTTTCCGAAATTCGGTTCATTCCTGCGACATACAACACTGACCGATCCATGCCCAAGGGAGCGAATATTTCTGTTCGCATGAATTGCTGGAAGGGTCGATGGGCCATGGATTCGACTATTAAGCCGAGCAAAGTATAGCCAGAATTGGAATAAGCGAATTTTTCTCCCGGATCAAATAATGGTTCTTTGGTTGCACGCAGTAATTCAAGCACGTTGAGATCTGTGAGTTGAAGAGTCGTTCCTTCGGGTATGAGTTTCTCATAATCAGGCAAACCGGAAGTGTGCGTCAGCAGTTGATGAACGGTGATTCTTCGCCAATAGTCGGGAGATTCGGGGAAAAAGCGATTAAGCGTATCGTCGAGCGAGATGGAGCCCCGGTCGACCAAGAGAAGAATCGCAGTGGCTGTAAATTGCTTACTGACCGATGCGATCCTAAAGTTGGTGGTTGCTGTACATATATCCGCCGAATCCAGGCATAGTTTGCCCCAAGCATGCTGAAAGATCAGCTTGCCATCATCAATTGCCATAACGGCCGCACCCACATAGGGTGGGAGTAGCGACTCAATTTCCTCCGGAGGCCTTGAGCCATCTGCCCATAGAGTATGCGTGCCAAGCAACAGCACCAGAGTAAATCGGTAGAGAATGGGCCTCGAGAATGGGTTTGAATAAGTCATGCCAAGCAGTTGCCGCAAAAGTGATTTTGTTTATGACACCAAAGCCCATAACATAGAGCTAACTTTCTACGTGGGCTCATGGTAAATCATCGGGCATATCAATGCAAAGCGCAAGAAGGCTCGCTCTGAGCTTTTAGAGTACTTCGGCGACCTGCTAGCCTAGAGAAGTCTCGGCCAGTTGAAGTTTATCCTCTGAAGACGGACTGACCAGGCGGGGAAGAATCCTTGTCCACATCGGATCGCGTGGCACCAGGGCCAGTGGGGGGAGCCGGTCGGGGACGTGCACTCGCTGCAGGAATCCAAGGCGGTACTTCCGCAGCACCATCACGAGTATCAGCGTATTCTGGGCCATTGCCATCTCACGGCCGACGCATACGTGCCGACCCCCGCCGAATGGAAAATAGGCGTGGGGATCGATCCCTTCAACACGCCCCGGTGTCCAGCGAGCCGGATCGAATGTGAGTGGATCAGCGAAGAATCTGGCATCACGTTGTGTCACATAGGGGCTCAACAATAACCATGCGCCTCGGGGTATGTTCCATTTACCAACCTGCGTTGCCTCCACCGCTTCGCGAGGAAACAACTCCCAAGCGGAAGGGTAGATCCGCATCGATTCCTTTAGCACATTCCTAGCCAAGGGAAGATTCTTCAAGTCGGTGAGTGTAGGACGTCGATCGCCTAAAATGCGATCTATTTCATCGACGACATTTTGATGAATCACCGGATGACGAGCTAGTAAGTACAACGTCCAACAGAGCGTAACGGTGCTTGCGTGGTAGGCGGCAACGAACAACGTCAGCACCTGGTCGATCAATAGCTCATGGTTTTTCGAGCTGTCGCCTGGGGCCTCGTCATAGGTGGTTACCAGTCTCGAAAGCAAGTCACTTCGCGAGTTGGCGTCGGCTCGTCGTTGGCAGATAATTTGGGCAATTAAGCTTCGCAAGTAGGAAATAGCCTTACGTTCGCGATAGTGCCTGGGGAGAGGAAACCAGTTGGGCAATGGAATTATCTGGCGAACGCAATGATCCCAGCACTCAGCCAAGGTCCGCGCCGCGGCACCGATCCGGCGGGTTTCTTCTTCTAATTGGACACCCAGGAGCACTCGCGATGCTACATCGACGGTCAAGCGATTCATCTCGGCAAATAACTCGACCTCCATTTGACAAGACCAACGGTCGATGAGTGCCTCGACGGATGGTACAGCGTCGGCGACGATTCCTTCCAGGGCATGATGATTGAAAGAGGGCTGGACGTGTCGGCGAGCGGAGAGCCATTCGTCGCCCTCGGTCACGAGCAGTCCCCGTCCCAATCCTCGCGCCAGCGTTTTCATGTTTCGGGGCAGTTTTCGGAAACGCGTGCCGGTGTCTCGCAGTACCTCGTGGATCAGTTCAGGCGAATTCAGGAAGAACACCCGAATGCCAAACACACGAAATGTTGCGATGTCACCATAGCTCCCCAGGCGTTCGTAAAATTCCAGCGGACATGTATTACACGAATAGACGTGCCGCAAGCCGAACGGACCATTGGCCGGACCGGGGACGCGCGGACTTTTCAGAATTTCAGGACGAGGTTGCAGCGTCAACGGGCAAACTCCCAAACTACTGCTGTGGTGTGAAAAGTATGAGACGCGCTTTCCAAACTCAAAATGTTTTGGTAGCGCGGAAAACCTCTCTGACCAAGAGTAGGTCAAGAGAATGCTGTCCGTTTGACAATTCAGCCCGTTGAGAGGGACTGAGAGACGGAGGTAGCAATTATCCACGTTGTAGGGGAGAAGAAATGCCGAACAGCAACGTACTTACGGCTTTCACGGCCACTGGTGAAGCATTCAATGCCGTTCTTGGAACAAGATGCATATCGGGGCGGGGGATGTGACCTTTTTACCGGTATTGTCAAGGACACCGCTATCAGGATCAATCTTGATTACCGAGATCGAGTTAGAATCACGGGCCGCGGCGAGAAGCCACTTGCCCTCGGGATCAAGATTGAAATTGCGAGGATGCTTTCCTTGGACGGATTCGTGTTCGATGAACGAAAGCTTGCCGCTTTGCGAGTCGACGGCAAAAGCAGAAATCGAATTGTGACCACGGTTGGCTACATAGAGATAGCGACCGCTGGGATGCATCCGGATTTCTGAGCAGTTGTATGAAGGATCATGTGGTTCTTCGGGAAGAGTTGAGACCGTTTGAATAGCTTCCAGAGTGCCGTCTGTCGCATTGAACTTGAATACGCTAATCGAGAGGCCTAACTCATTGGCGACATAAACGTACTTGCCATGAGGATCGAAAGTCATATGTCGCGGGCCTGCCCCGGGGGGCGATTTGCCCTGGCCGTGTCGTTCAATGCTGCCGGCCGAGGGGTCGGTTCGATAAATCACGATCTCGTCAGTTCCCAGATCCGGAACCAGCAGGAAATTATCCTCGGGGGCTGGATTCACTGAATGCGGATGCGGGGCTTCCTGCCGCGCGGGATTTGGTCCCTTGCCGGTGTGCTTGACGAGTGCGGACCGCGGCTGGATGCTTCCATCCTCAGCCAGTGGGAAGACGGCAATCGAGCCGTCGCCATATTGAGCGCTATACAAGCAGCGCGACGAAGGATCGACGGCAACATGGCATGACGAGCCACTGCCGATCGGCTGCGTGTTCATGAGGCGAAGGGAGTGATCTTTGGGGTCAATTCCAAAAGCTGCCACGCCGCCTGAGCCGTTAGACAATCGACACGCAGCATACAAACATCTGCCATCCGGCCGCAGGGCCAGAAACTCCGGAGTGTCGATCTCCGCAGCTAATTCGGGTGTTTTGAGCTCTCCAGTTTCAGGATTGAATGAAGCTTGATAAATGCCACGCGGCTCACCTTCCTGCGGCGCACCCATGCCAATCCACACAGTAACATCCTCTGCCCCTGCACGTTCCGTTAAGGCACACATCATATAGCAAAAGCACAAGAAAAAAATGGCAGCAAGTGAGCGAGGCAATGACATGCCAGATTGTAAGCCACCAGACTGGCAAAAGAAAAGTGCTCCCCGTTGGAATCGAACCAACAACCTACTGATTAAGAGTCAGTTGCTCTGCCAATTGAGCTAGGGGAGCCCTGGGCGAGCACGGCATTGTACTGGATGACACCGAGTCGCATCTACCCCTTGAATTCTCGAGAGTTTCAGTCCTCCTGACGTGTCAGGATGTGGAGTGTCGCGACTTCGGCTGCCGGTGGGTGTGTGGCATCCCGGCTGGTGAAACGTTGCATGGCTACTCACGAACGAAATGGCCGCTACGGCCGCCGCTTTTCTCATCTAGCTGAATCCGTTCGATCCTCATCGCGCGGTCCACGCTCTTGCACATGTCGTACACTGTGAGTGCCGCAACGCTTACGGCCGTCAGGGCCTCCATCTCAACGCCCGTTTTGGCGGTGACTTCCACGGTGGCCTCGATCCGCAGGGCGTCCAGGTCGACTTCGGCAAATTCGATGCGCACCGCATCCAAAGGCAAGGGGTGACAAAGGGGGATCAGATCCCCCGTTTTTTTCGCTGCCATAATCCCCGCCAACCGGGCGACTTCCAGCACATCCCCCTTGGCAAGCTCTCGGTCAAGAATCAACCGCCGCGTTTCCGGCTGCATTCGCACAATGCCGCTGGCACGTGCTAAGCGACGAGTCGTGGGCTTGTCGCCGACGTCGACCATTCGGCTGGCACCTTGTTCGTCGAAGTGAGTTAGGTTGGACATGGCCTTACAAAATCAAGAGCAATAAGAGAAGTATGATAACCGCAACCGCGCGAAGAAACTTTGGCATTGAGTTTGGGCTTGAATCTTCGTCTTCAGCTAATTCCTGAAAAGTTGTTTCCCTGAGAGCCTGGAGCTTCTGAATGGCATTTTGCAGATCGGCCGTCGAAACATAAACTTGCACTTTGCCGGGAACACCGACGCGAAAATTCGCAGTCGTATCACCCGCATAATTTGCCTTGATCCCTTGCCCGGCAAGTGCAGCGACGATTATCGCTGCTTCTTGCTCACTTGTAACAGTCGTGAGCCTGGTCGGGACATCAGTCAGAGTGCTCATGACTTCATTGTAAGACTTTTACCGTACGAAGTCACATGTCAACTCGAAAAAGCGAGCCTCGCAGTGAGCCGCCCCGCGAGCCGCCGGGCTTGTCCCGGCGGGATATCCCGTTTGGACCCGGTGGGATAAACCCACCGGCTCGCTGCGCACAAAAAAACCTCGCTCCTGTTTCCAGTAGCGAGGTCTTTTGAGCGGGGTAGGGGCGACAGTTCGGGAGAACCCAGCCGCCCGGCAGTTGAATCATTCAACAGCCCCTGTTTTTATATAAACCGCCAGCCACAATTATAGCCAACGGGTTGTGATATCTAGACCAACTCTTTCTTAGCACCGATGAGGGTCCGGAGTCTCTCGGCCAACAGGGCGGCGTCGAAAGGCTTCTTGAACGTCTCATTAATGCTTGAGCGATCGAAGCTTGCCGTAGTGCCATCATCTGGCAGCAGGGCGATCAAAATGGTTTCGGCAAAGTCGCTGCTGCGACGCAGGTTCTGGCAGATTTGCAGGGCCTCAACCTGACCGATTGAAAAATCAACAATGATGCAATCGGGGTGAAAACTTTCAGCCTGAATGCCTGCCTCGAAGCCACTGGCGGCAGTTGAGGTGCGGAATGCTTTCTCGGCGGGTAGTTCTCGTTTCAGGTTTTCGATCAGCACCTGGTCCTGGGCAACGATCAGGACTTTGGCCATCGCTTCATCTTCCAAGTCGCCCAAAGGCATGCCATGCTCTTTGAGGAATCGGATGAGGTATTCGCGGGGAATTCGACGGTCCTGGGAACCGGGAATTCGATAGCCCTTCAAGCGCCCTGAGTCAAACCATTTGCTGACCGTGCGCGGGGCCACTTTGCAGATCTTGGCGACCTGACCAGTTGTAAAGACCTTCATCACGGGTACTCCAATAATGTCTTGCGTTTCGCTGGTCGCGTTAGGGGCACTTACCCCTAACCGCGTATCCCTATTTGTGTTTCAGACTGTCCTGTGACTTCCCTGAGTGACAGTACGGGATTCTGATTTTCACACCTGGGTCGGGATACAAAGTTTGCATGGTGGGTTGGCTCAGGTCCTTCTGATCCTCTCCGTCATGTTCTTCCATCGGCATTGCAAGCATAGGAAGATTGGCAAAATTCGTTAAATTGGAGATTGTGGCAAACAATCGTTCCAATCATTACAAATTCCACCGATTCTTATGCCCGATTCCCGAGGGATTGGTAAAATCGCGTGGTGCGAGAGAGAGCGTACCGCTAGCGTGGTGGGTGGGCGTAGCCGCTATCGCGACGACGTTATCCCTTACTTGGCAGGCTCCCCCCTGCGTGGATCGCTTTGATTGACTCCCAATTGGCAGTCGATCAAAACAATCCTTCCGAAGGTTAGTTTCGATTCAAATAGGGGTCTGACTTTAGAAACTTTCCCTATTCGTGTGAACATGGCCGATTATGACGGCTGTAGCCAAGATATGGATTCTCTTCGTAGTAGCTCTCAGAGCCACACTGACGGGTGGTTTACGGCTAATTCTTGTAGCAGGCCCACGGAATGTGCCTGCTACATAGTTAAGCTGCTTTCCCAGACTGGCGGATCTGTCCATCGGCGCTCACGTCCTCAAATTTCACCGAGACATGTTTCGAAATGCCCGATTCCTGCATCGTGATGCCATAGAGAGTATCAGAGCAGGACATCGTGCGTTTGCTATGCGTGATGACGATGAATTGGGTGGAAGACATAAACTCACGCAACACGTCCACAAATCGGTCGATGTTGGCCTCATCGAGTGCCGCATCCACCTCATCCAGCACGCAGAATGGAGTTGGTCGACTGCGGAAGATTGCTAGCAGTAGCGCCACGCAGGTCATGGTCCGTTCGCCCCCTGAGAGGAGTGACATACTGCGAGGTTGCTTGCCAGGGGGCCGAGCCACAATCTCGATCCCACATTCAAGCACGTCGTCGGTTTCACTTTCTTCGATGATAATGTCCGCCTCACCACCTCCGAATAAACTACGATAGAGTTCTTGAAAGTGGCCCCGAACCAATTCCAGCGTCGCAACAAAGATATCGCGGCTTTCGGCATTGATGTTCAGCACCAATTGCTCCAAACGCGACTTTGCTAATCTGAGGTCTTGATATTGCTTTGCCAGGGAGGCGTGGCGCTCTTCGATTGCTTCAAGTTCAGTAAGCGCCTCAAGATTCACCGGCCCCACTCCAGAAAGCTGCTCTCGCAGGTTGCGGATCTCTGATTCCACGGCGGCGCGATCGGTGATCTCTACGGGGGGCTCGGTGACAGCCAGCAGGGCAATGTCAATGCGATAATCCTCTGAAAGCCGGTCGGCGATTTCTTTTCGCTGATTCTCCCCTTGCTGATGTCGCAATTCTAACTGCTGGAGTCCCGATTGTTTCTCCAGCAATTGCGACCGCAGCGATTCGGCTTCGCGGCTTGAAAAAGTGCGCTCTTTGCGGAGTTCCTCGATTCGGGTATTGCAACTATGTAACTCACTGTTCAGTCGGTCTTTCTCACTGTAGAGTTCCGCCAGCTCGCTAGTCAGATCGAGAACTGATTGCCGAAGTACCTCTTGCTGACTGCGGCAATCAATCGCGCGGGTTTTGGTTTCCTCCAAAGCTTGATCGTGTTCTTGATGATCCCGGCGAAGTTGGTCCATCTGATGACGCAGGCCGTCGCGTCGCTGTTCGCTACGTGCCAGAGCAACGCGGATGTCGGTGAGGCTCGGCTGGAGGCCGGCAACTTGCTGTTCGAGTCGGGCGGCCTGCTGGGTGTAAAGATCGAGTTGGCGCTGCAACTGCTCGTGATTCACATGTCGATTGGCAAGCTGGCTTTGCAGGTCGGCCAATTCGTTTGCCGTTGCAGTCGCGCGGGCGTCAGCTTCCTGAAGCTGACTTTCAGCGGACATCAGTTTTTCGCTTGCTCGGTCGAGGCGCTCCCGGGCCGAGGCGACCTTGACCAGGTTCTCATTGACCCCTCGAGAGGCCTTTTCATGCTGGGATGCCAATTGCGAAAGGTGTTGTTCATAGCTCTGTACGCCGGTTTCCAGCGTCAGGCAATGTTCCTGTTGTGTGTGAAACTTCTGCTGCATATCGCGAATTTCGTCCACCAAAGCTCGCAGCTCACTCCGGCGAGACAAGAGCCCCATCGAGGCCTGACGAGGGCCCACGGTCAAGGTGCCATCTGCGGAAAGCACTTCTCCGACGACGGTCACAAAGTTGAGTCCTCGGCCAATCCCTTTGGACAAGGCAAAGGCGGTCTTGAGTGAATCGACGAACCAATGTCGGGCCAGCAACCGCCGAGCCAGCGATGCCAGATCGGGGGCAATTTCGATGAACTGGTCCGCGCGGCCGATCACGCCGGGCTCACACGAGAGATCGATGCGATCGACAGCACTGGCTGGAATCGCAACGTCGAGCCGCAAGAAGCTCGTTCTGCCGAGCCAGTCCTCTTCTGCCATTTCCATCATCCGTGAATCAAGTTGCTCGATCACCAGGCAGTTGGCACGTTCCCCGAGCGCAATTTCCACAATCGAAGCTGTATCGGCATCGACGTGCAGCAAATCGGCCACCACGCCGCGAACTCGACCAAATGGCCCGTCAGGTTCTGCCTTTGCCAGACGGAGCACCTCTTTTGTTCCGGCGCTCAGCCCGTCGAGTTGCCGCTCTAGTTCTTCCAACACCAGAGAGCGTTCCTTAGCGCCACTGAGCCGCCCCTTAAGGTCGGCAAGTGCGCCCTGGGCCTTTGCCAACTGACTACGTTGATCACGCAGTTTTTCCTGGGTGGCAGTGAGTTCTCGCTGAGCTTCCTCAGCAAGCGACTCGTGCTGTTGGAGTTGTTCGTTGGCGATCGCAAAGCGATTGCTCGACTCCTCTTTTGCTTGTCGTGCCTGGTCCACTTCCAAGCGGAGCCGGTCTCCGTTGGCGACGGTCGCCGCATGCTGAGATTCGAGCGACTGAATGCGATGTTCGAGCTGAGTCGACTCGCGAAAGGCCTCGGTGGATTTGCTGCGACAAGCAGTCAGATCGCTCCGGCATTGTACTAGCGCCGCGTGGGCCAGATCGAGTTCTGCCTGCCGTTGTTGCACTTCCCCAGCGAGTTCGTTGTAGCGGGATTCCGATTCCTGCAACTGCTGCTCTGTCTCGGTGACCATCTGTTGAACACTGCCGGCACGCGTGCTCATGGCCAACAATTGCTTCTCCAGCCGCTGGGTCTCTTCGACCAGCTCATCCCCACGGGCTAGTTGGCTGCGGCGCAAGGATTCGCTTTTTGCGATGCGCTCACGGACTGTGGTGGCTTGAGAAGTGGCATCGCGCGATTGCGCTTGCAGCTCGTCGGCCGTTCTTTCTATGGTCTGCAACTGCTGGTCGTGAACGGTTACTTTCTGGCGAGCCGCTTCAACTTCTGTACGGAGTGAATTCGCCTCTTGATGCGTCGACTCGAGAGTTGCAGTAAGTTTTCGCCAGTCAGCAAGCCCCACTTGGGTTCGCAACGTGCGGAGGCGATCCGAAAATTCCTTGTATTTACGCGCTCGGCCTGCCTGACCCCGTACACTCCGCAAGCGAGATTCGAGTTCTTCAACGATGTCGGAGAGTCTTAGCAAGTTTTGTTCGATCCGCTCCAGCCTTCGAGCTGCTTCTTGTCGCTTGAGTTTGAAGCGGCTCACGCCGGCGGCTTCCTCAAAGATCAGGCGACGCTCTTTGGGCGACGACTGCAAGAGGGCGTCCACTTTGCCTTGTTCGATGATGCTATACGCACCCGTGGTTACGCCGATGCCTGCAAAGATTTCGCGGATGTCTCTCAGACGACAGACCTGGCGATTCAAAAGATACTCTGCTTCTCCACTTCGGAGCACCCGGCGGGTAACATGCACTTCTTCATCATCGACATCGAGTACTCGCGAGGAGTTGTCGAACGACAGAGTGACTTCAGCGGAATTTGCCTGTTTGCGACTCCGCGATCCGCTGAAGATGACGTCGGTCATTTCCGTCCCACGTAGTGACTTGGCGCTTTGACTGCCAAGGACCCACTTGATGGCATCGACCACATTCGACTTGCCCGATCCATTGGGCCCCACCACGGCCGTAATGCCGCTAGGAAATTCCAGCCGCGTACGGTCGGCAAAGCTCTTGAAGCCATTGAGTTCGAGGGCCTTGAGCATGGCAGGCAATCTACAGGGAATGGGACAGAAAATAGCGGCGAAGCATAGCAAATCGACGTGCGAGGAAGGAGATCAGAACCTCCCGCAAAATTGCCCATGCTAGCAGCATGATTGCTCTGGAATTGGGTGTTAGCCGTGACGCGGCGACTGAGCCTCACGACGTTAGTCTGAAGTGCCCATTGCCCGTTCTTGAAATACACCTTCCTTTTTTTATCCTTTCCTTCCTTTTTGCTAGTTTTGCTCAGAGGAGGAAATGGTTGATTTTTTTTCAGATTCCTTGCAAAAATATCCTTTAAGGTGCACTTCGCCGCTATCTAGTTAAATTGCCATCGACATCGATTTCTATTGGAGTGATTCAGAATGTTGGAGCCTAAACCAAACAAGTCCAGGATATCGCGTCGTAAGTTTTTTGGCGCAACCGCTACGGTGGCAGCAGCCATGAGATGGACTGCAACAAGCTATGGCCGAATTCTTGGAGCAAACGATCGAATTGGAATCGGTTTTATCGGTGCGGGTGGGATGGCTGCCAATCACATGCGGGCATACAACGATCTCAAGGAATCTAACAATCTTCTTGCAGTAGGCGTGGCTGATTGCTGGAAATCTCGCGCGGATGAGGGGGCTAGCAGGACAGGTGCTTCTTTGTCGACGTCAAACTACCGCGAGGTGCTTGACAATAATCAAGTCGATTATGTGGTTATTGCCACTCCTGAACACCAACACGCACAGATGACCCTCGATGCGTTCGATGCGGGCAAGGCGGTATATTGTGAAAAACCGATGACACACACGATCCCCGAAGCACAAGCGGTATGGAAAAAGCAGATCGAAACGAACCTGCCCCTTCAAATAGGTGTGCAAGGAATGTCTGACGACAGTTATTCGTCTGCTAATGAAGCAATTAAAAACGGTCTTATTGGTCAAGTAGTCCAGGCACAGATTGAGTATGTGAGGAGGTATGGTGCTCAAGGGCTTTTCTGTGTGCCGGATCTAAAAGATGACTTGCCGAAGCCGCCTGACCTGGACTGGAAAGCATGGCTAGGCACAGCCCCGGATGCTGAGTGGAATCCCCATCATTACTTCGAATGGCGCAACTATTCCATGTACTCGGGCGGTATTGCTGGCGATTTGTTCGTCCATCGCATCACGCGCATGATTCGAGCCCTTGATCTACACATGCCTCGTCGTGTTGTTGGAATGGGTGGTATCTGGCAATGGCCTGAGAATCGCGATTTACCTGACAACTTTGAGATGATCTGCGAATATCCTGAGGGGCTGACGGTTTATGTGCTTGGCACTCAGAGCAATCGCGTAGATTTCGACCACCTCATACGAGGGTACCGAGGAACGCTTTATTTTACGAATGATGGTTGGGTGGCTAAGGATAAGGACGGTAAAATTCTTGCCGAACATAAGAAGACAGGCGGGGAAGACGTAAATCTTCATCACACGAATCTTCATAACCACATGCGAAATGGAGAGCCGTTGAATTGCCCCGTGCGCTTAGGATTTGCTGGGATGGCCGCGTCGGTGATGGCGAACGAGTCTTGGCGAACTGGCCAGATGATGGGATGGGACGCGGAACTAGAAGAAATGGTCCCCTGTCACGCGCTTAAGCATAACCCATATCCCGACAAAGTGTCTTCCTGAAGGGAGTAACCTTGCACTTTTTTTGTATTAAAGACCTCTCAGGGATATGAGAAACACATGATAAGGAAACTCGAAATGTGCGCAAAGTATAACGTAGCAATGGCTTTCTTGATGGGATGCCTGTTGGTCCAGGAAAGTCGTGCAGGTTCGCCCACGCAAAGCAAGATGAATACTCCGCCGGAAGGGTTTACTGCAATCTTTAACGGAAAAGATTTGACCGGGTGGAAAGGTCTGGTAGGTGACCCTAAGTCGCGTTCTGAAATGAGTGATGAGGAGCTGTTAGCAGCCCAGGCGAAGGCTGATGACCGTATGAGGGAACACTGGAAAGTAGTGGATGGGGTGCTGGAGTTTGATGGCAAGGGAGACAGCTTGTGCACAGACAAGGACTACGAAAACTTCGAATTATACGTCGATTACAAGATTCTTTCCAAAGGTGACAGTGGCATTTATCTACGTGGTTCGCCGCAGGTTCAAATTTGGGATCCTTCGTCCAAAAACATAGGTTCAGGAGGTTTATTTAATAACAAGAAGCATCCTAGTGAACCCTTGGTATTAGCCGACAATCCGGTTGGCGAGTGGAATACTTTCCACATTAAAATGGTCGGCGAATTGGTCACAGTATGGCTCAACGGCAAGTTGGTCGTTGACGCCACGCCCTTGGAGAACTATTGGGAGCCGGACAAACCGATTTACTCATCTGGACAAATTGAATTGCAGAACCATGGAAATGCGCTTTACTTCCGCAATATCTTCATCAAAGAACTACCCTAAGAAACTGCATGGCATATTCCTGTCTGCCCGTAGTGCAAGTGGTCCTTTGTAGTGCGAAATCATAGCGAACGTTTAGGAGATTAAACTCGTTGTGAATTGCATTGCGCTGTGTCTATTTCTCATATTTGGAATTCAGGCCCATACCCAATGGCACGTCAGAGGAGCCTCCTCGGAGGAGTCATGCATCTAGGTGCTATACTCTTACTGTTGGCCATTTGCCTTTTGTCATTTCGAGTCAACCCCAGCACCAGGGGAACAGTCATGCGTTTGATTTTCCACATTTTGACGATCTTGACGATTGCAGCGTCCGCTTCACAACTGGTCGCTGACGAGCCGACCCTCGCGGAAGACCGACAGTCCGTCTACCGGCTAACCCCACAGGATGACAATACCTTTTTGGTTCCTGTTTCACGCGACGAGATCAAACCGGGGTTTGTCTACAATTACTACTCCCAGGATTTGCAGCGCCGAGTTTGGGGATTCGCCACTGAAGATTTTGGCTTTGAGTATGCTTTTGGCGAAGGGACCATTGTCCCCACCAGTCGTTTCGACTTGCAGCTCTCCGAAGAGGCACAGGAGCGAATTCTCGAGGAGCGCGTCCCTCGATTGAAGCAGAACATCGAGGGATTGGGCAGGTCACCCGCTGCGCAGCTGGATGCCGAGGGCAACTGGCAGCTACTGAGTTATACCACCTCGGCCAGGGTGTTCGATCTACTCACCAGTGAGCGGTGGGAATGGCACGGCACACGGCGCTTGGGCGTTGTGAATGTCTACGGCAATCTCTGGCAGATTGTCGATGGCGAGTACAAGCCACTGATTGTGGGATGGGCCGTTTGCCGGTAGCTTTGATTTCGTACGGTTCATTAGCGACTACGAAACAAAAAGGCCCCCGCACCCGATGCATGCTGTGCTCTATCACCGCTTTGGCGAAGTTCCAACTTGGGAAACGGTTGTCGATCCCTCGGCTACCCCCGATGGGGCGGTGATCCGTGTTGAAGCGACTGGTCTGTGTCGGAGCGACTGGCATGGCTGGATGGGTCGAGATCCTGATCTTCGCAGCCTTCCGCATGTTCCCGGCCACGAGTTCGCTGGAGTTGTCGAAGCCGTAGGGAGTGAGGTTCGCAACGATCTCGTTGGGCGTCGAGTGACGATGCCGTTTGTCGCTGGTTGCGGAACCTGCCCAGAATGTGTGGGTGGCAATCAGCAAGTATGCGACCATCAATTCCAGCCAGGATTTACGGCTTGGGGATCGTTTGCCGAGTTTGTCGCCGTGCGATACGCAGATGGTAACCTCGTCCCTTTGCCCGATGAGATGCCCAGCGTTGTTGCCGCCAGTCTAGGATGCCGCATGGCAACTGCGTATCGGGCAGTTGCCGTGCAAGGGGCTGTCAAACCTGGTATGTGGCTGGCGGTTTACGGGTGCGGTGGAGTTGGTCTGTCTGCAGTGATGATCGGCGTAGCATTGGGTGCGAAAGTGATCGCCGTCGATGTTCGCCCTGAGCCACTCGCATTGGCAAAACAGCTCGGTGCCGAATCTATGATCAATGGCGAAGAGATAGCAGACATTCCAGCGGCGATTCACGAACTGACTGGTCGTGGCGCTGATGTGTCGCTCGATGCGTTGGGTAGTCCTGAGACATTTGCCGATGCGATATTCTCACTACGCAAGCGAGGTCGTCATGTGCAGGTCGGGTTGTTGACCGAAGCGAAATCACTTCCATCGTCTTGCTTGAGTCGCCTTATCGGCTGGGAACTCGAAGTCGCGGGCAGCCACGGTATGCAGGCTCACGTGTATCCGGAGCTCTTCCAATTGATCGAAGCTGGCAAGATTGATCCGGGACAATTGGTGGACCGCGTATTACCCCTCAAGGATGCTCCTCAAGAACTCGCATCGATGAGCGACTACTGCGGATGCGGGGTGACGATCTTTGAACCTTAATGCCACGTGAATTACATAGTTTCGGTGGATTTTGGTTTTTTTCAAAATTGTGCTTGCAAGCAGGAAAATCCTCGGTATCTTATTGAGAAGTGTACAAAATTACACTAATCGCATCTCGCTTCAAATTCCTATTACCGAGGAGCAAGCCATGCCTGTAGCTACTCTTGAACGGAAGCCCGTGATGAAGAAGCGTGCCACCGAGGTTCTCAAGGAGGTGTTTGGATTCGACGAATTTCGTCCTGGACAGGATCAGGCAGTTCGACAATTGCTTGCCGGCGACTCCTCTGTAGCCATTTTTCCAACGGGTAGTGGCAAGAGCTTGTGCTACCAATTGCCGGCGCTGATGTTCGATGGGTTGACGGTTGTGATTTCTCCGCTCATTGCACTGATGAAAGATCAGTTGGATTTCCTGCGGTCGAAAAACATTTCGGCGGCGCGGCTTGATTCCAGTCTGGATCGTCAAGATGCAGTTAAAGTATACGACGATCTGCGCAATGGTCGCATGCAGCTGTTGTATGTTTCGCCAGAGCGGCTGGCCAATGAGCGTTTTCTGCAGCTACTTTCCCAGCAGAAAATCGCGCTGCTGGCAGTGGACGAAGCGCATTGTATCAGTGCCTGGGGGCATAATTTTCGCCCAGATTATCTTTGCATCGCAGCGTTGGCTGAACAGTTGAAAGTCGAACGCGTTCTGGCTTTGACTGCGACAGCAACTCCCGAAGTGGTGGCCGACATCGCCGAGGCTTTTCGGGTTGAGCCGGAGCACGTTGTGCATACTGGGTTCTATCGTGCGAACCTGGAAATTAATGTCTCAGCTTGTGAACCACAGGAACGCGAACGCATATTGGTCAACAAGTTATCGAAACGGCGCAGAGAACCGGCGGTCGTGTATGTCACACTCCAGCGTACGGCGGAGCGATTGGCAGCGTATCTGGAAGACAGAGGATTTACCGCCAGAGCATATCATGCCGGCATGAAGTCCGAACAGCGCACCGAAGTGCAAGAGGCCTTTATGGATTCCAAGGAGATGATCGTCGTGGCGACGATCGCCTTTGGCATGGGGATCGATAAAGCGGACATACGCGGCGTGTATCATTTCAATCTGCCCAAGAGTTTGGAAAGCTACCAGCAGGAAATCGGCCGTGCAGGTCGTGATGGCAAACCAGCGGTGTGCGAGATGCTTGCCTGTCGGGACGACTTGGTGACGCTGGAAAACTTTGTCTACGGTGACACTCCAACCGAAGAAGCCGTACGGGCTTTGACTAGGGAACTCCTTGCAGATGGTGATGAAGTTGAAGTCTCCGTTTACGATCTTTCCGGGCGACACGACGTACGCGATCTCGTGGTGAAAACGTTGCTGACCTACTTGGAATTGGAGGGAGTCTTGCGCTCGACAGGTCCAAAATACACAGAGTACAAGTTCCAGCCCTTGAAGCCATCTCAGGAGATTTTGCACCAATTTGATGCTGAACGATCGCAGTTTTTACGTAGTGTTTTCCAGTTGGCCAGGAAAGGAAAGACTTGGCTCACGATCGACGTTGCGGCAGCAAGTGAGCGACTGTTCCAACCGCGTGAACGAATTATTGCGGCACTCGACTACCTGCATCAACGTGGGGATATTGTGTTGCAGGCTTCTGGGGTGCGGTTTGGTTTCCAAGTCCTCAGACGAGTTACCGACTTGGAAGCCTTGGTCCAAAGCATGCAAGAAAAATTCGAGATGCGGGAAGCACAGGATTTGGAGCGTCTCCAACGAGTTATTGGCTTAGTAGAAAGTCCTGGTTGTTACACGGAATATCTCTTGGATTATTTCGGGGAAGAACACACCGACTGTGGCCATTGCGGCCGTTGTACGGGTATGCCGCCACAGATGCTGCCTCCCTGCAAGGGGGCTAAGCTAACCAGTGCCGACCGGTCGGCCGTGAAGCAGCTTCTGGCTGAGCGCAACCCGGCACTCAAACATTCCCGACAGCTCGCCCGGTTTTTATGTGGCATCACGTCGCCCGCCACCACCCGCGGCAAACTCCGCAGCCACCGCGAATTCGGCAGGCTCGACAGCGTGCCGTTTGCCGAGGTGCTGCATTTGGCGGAGAGTGTGATGGGGGTCTGAGCAGCAGAGCGTCATTCATATAATCATATAATGCGAAAGGTTACTTCGTCGCGGAATTCTTTCGCAGTGACAACTACCCTCAGTCAACTTAAAGTGTTGCTACTTTCCGTTCTGCAACGCTGCCTGAGCGGAAGCGAGGCGAGCGATCGGGACGCGGAAGGGACTGCACGACACGTAGTCCAGTCCCACCTTGTGGCAGAATTGGATTGAGTCGGGGTCACCACCGTGTTCGCCGCAAATCCCACACTTGAGGTCTTTCTTCACGGAGCGACCTTTCTTGACCCCCATCTCGACCAACTGACCCACGCCGCTGGTGTCGAGGGACTGGAATGGATCACGGGGTAGAATCTCTTCGTTCAAGTAGTCAGGCAAGAACGTGTTGATATCGTCGCGACTGTAACCAAAGGTCATCTGAGTAAGATCGTTCGTGCCGAAACTGAAGAAGTCGGCCGCTTCGCCGATCTCATCCGCGGTGAGTGCCGCACGCGGAATCTCGATCATCGTTCCGATCAGAATATCCAGCTTGCCGGAGTACTTTTTGTTCGCCTTCACGTCTTCGATCACCTGACGAGTACGTTCTCCAAGCATTCTGAGTTCTGCAGCAGTGCCGACAAGCGGAATCATAATCTCTGCCTGGGCATCGATTTTCTTTTGCTTGCAGGCGATCACTGCTTCGGCGATGGCAGTGACTTGCATATCGAGAATCTCAGGATAAGTGACCGCCAGACGACAACCGCGGTGGCCAAGCATCGGATTCTGTTCATGCAGAGCAGTGACACGATTCTTGACGTCGGCACGCTTGACGTTGAGTCGAGAGGCCATCTCGGCCTGGCTCTTGTCGTCGTGCGGAAGGAATTCGTGTAGTGGTGGATCGAGCAGTCGAATCGTGACCGGCAAACCCTTCATGGCGGTAAAAATGCCGACAAAATCTTTGCGTTGCAAAGGCAGCAGTTTTTTCAAAGCTTTCTTGCGATCGGTTTCGTTGTCGGCGAGGATCATTTCACGCATTGCCATGATGCGATCCCCTTCGAAGAACATGTGCTCAGTTCGGCAGAGGCCTATACCTTGCGCACCGAATTCGCGAGCCCGCTTTGCGTCGCTGGGGGTATCAGCGTTGGTACGAACCTTTAAGGTGCGATACTTGTCTGCCCACTCCATCACCTTGGCAAAGTCGCCGGAAAGCTTGGGAGATTGGGTCGCGATTTCTCCGGCCATCACTTCGCCGGTTGAGCCATCAATCGAAATCACATCTTTATGCGTAAATACCTTGTTGCCTACTTTGATCTTACGGCCTTTTTCGTCGATTGAGATTTCTCCAGCCCCGGCGACACAGCAACGACCCCAACCGCGGGCTACCACAGCAGCGTGGCTCGTCATGCCACCAGTGCTCGTGAGAATTCCAGCAGCGGAGTGCATCCCGTCGATGTCTTCGGGATTGGTCTCTTTGCGAACGAGCAACACATGCTCACCCTCGAGAGTACGATCCACTGCTTCAGCAGCCGTGAAAGCAGGTTTACCAAAGGCAGCTCCAGGCGAAGCCGGAAGTCCGACCGTGAGCAAGCGGCCTTCCTTCTTGGCAGCCTGTTTGGCAGCAGGAGTGAAGCTTGGGAGCAATAGTTGTGTTAAATCACCGGCAGGAATTCGCATTACGGCTTCCTTTTCGGTGATCAACTTTTCTTTGACCATATCACAAGCGATTTTTACTGCCGCAGCACCAGTCCGTTTGCCGTTGCGGGTCTGCAACATATAGAGCTTCTTATTCTCGATCGTGAACTCGATGTCTTGCACGTCACGGTAGTGCTTTTCGAGTTGATCTTTAATTCCCATGAGTTGGTCGTAGGCCTTCTTGTCCCACTTGGCCATTTTTTCAACAGGTTCGGGAGTACGAATTCCTGCAACGACGTCTTCTCCCTGGGCATTAATGAGAAACTCGCCGTAGAATTTATTCTCCCCTGTTGACGGATTGCGGGTGAAAGCTACGCCGGTACCTGAATCATCACCCATGTTGCCGAACACCATGGACTGAACATTGACCGCAGTACCCAGCAGGCCAGTAATGTTCTCTACCTGGCGATACTTAACGGCCCGAGGTTGCATCCAACTCTTGAATACAGCCTCGATGGCGAGTTCCAGCTGTTTGAGTGGATCTTGAGGAAATGGCTTGCCATAGTGCTTTTTAAAGATGTTCTTGTACTCTTCACAAAGCTTGACCATGCCTTCCAGAGGAACGTCATTGTCGGTTGCCGCTTTGTATCGCTTCTTGATCTTGTCGAAGACTTCTTCAAAATGTTCGTGATCGACTCCGCAGACAACGTCGCCATACATATTGATCAATCGGCGATAGGCATCGTAAGCAAATCGTTTCTGGCCCGTGGCATTTGCCAACCCGACCACGGCTTCGTCATTGAGACCCAAGTTAAGAATCGTGTTCATCATGCCTGGCATGGATGAGGCAGCACCGGAACGCACGGAAACCAAAAGCGGCATCTTTGTGTCGCCGAATTTCTTGCCCAGTTCTTTTTCCAGGATGCCAACGTTGCGACTCACTTCATCCATCAAGCCCGATGGTAGTTTCTGCTTATTCTTGTAGTAGAGATCGCATACTTCGGTGGTGATGGTAAATCCAGGAGGGACAGGGAGCCCGATGCTAGTCATTTCAGCCAGATTGGCACCTTTGCCTCCTAGGAGAGTTTTCTGCTTACCATTACCTTCGGTTTTGGTTTTCCCAAAGTAGTAAATCATTTTCGTCGAGTCTTTAGCCATTTTTTTGTCCTTACCATTTATGCTTTTCTGCGAGACGTTGCCCGCAAGTCAATTGATTCGCTGAAATCTTCTCGCTAGAGTCGTTAGATGGTCCACCCGAGAATCAAGAGCTAATGGTTAGCGTTGATTGAACAGGTACGTTCCACGCCAACGGCCGTCTTGGGGACCAGTCGGGCTAGACTTGGTGAGAAAATCGAACCAGTCAATCTAATTTGGCATTCGTGGATCGTCAAGGAGATACGCGAGTGCCTAGGACGTAAAGGAATCGGATTCCAGCCGAAAAACGAGGAAAAGCTACGGCACTTGCCAGAGAATAGCGAAATTCATGTCGAACACCAAAGCCCAAACTGTTGCCACCGCGATGCTGTTTGAGACCGGTTTGGGGTTTGTGGGGGTTTTGGTGGCCTGGCTGGGCTCGGTATCGCTCCAAAGTAGGCTTAACCTGTCACTCGACAGCTTGCTGCGAGGGTTAATAGCCAGTCTACCAATGATCGTGGTGTTGTTTGCCGCCTATGAAGTCGACTGGCAGCCACTGAACAAATTGCGACGTGAGGTGGAGTATGTCGTACGAGAACTCTTTGCAGGTTGTGGATGGCTCGAATTCTTATTGATTAGTCTGGCAGCCGGCGTGGGTGAGGAAATCTTGTTTCGCGGAGCCCTCCAGCCACTGCTCATCTCCTGGACAAACCTCTTGATTGGTGTGTTCGTTACAGCATTGCTCTTTGGTCTGGCACACGCCATGAGCACAACCTATTTTCTGGCCGCCACCTTGATCGGCATTTACTTTGGCTGGCTGGCCTGGGCATATGAAGATTTGATCGCGCCTATCGTAGCTCACGCCTTCTACGATTTCGTCGCTCTCCTCTACGTTCATTTTCGGGCACGGGATGATCGCACAATTCCACCAGCCGACTGATGGGCTAATCGCGTAGGTTCTGGAAGGCGGTAGCCTCGGCAACAAGCCAGCACAAGATCCAGTGCCTTCGACAATTCGATCTTGTGACCTATTGAGATGAACAGTGGTCTGACATTTGACCGAGTGCGCAAAACCGCTCCGATGAGTTCCATGCCATCGAAGAGATCGGTATAGCAACCCGCCTCATCATAGGGCTCCTCATAGGTACCGATGAGTCGCGACTTAGCGCAGCCAATTGTTGGTTTGTTCAACAAAACTCCCAGATGTGCCGCCAATCCAAATCGACGAGGATGCGCGATCCCCTGTCCGTCGACTAACAAGAGATCGGGTTCGATACTCAACTTCTCATAGGCGGCTAAGATCGCAGGACATTCACGGAAGCTCAACAAACCCGGCACATAGGGAAAGTGGACCGCCTCTTGATGAATAGTTTGTTCGACGAGTTCTAATGTTGAAAAGTCGAGTAATACGATTGCTGCACAAACTCGTTTGTCTTTCACACTGACATCAACACCGGCAACATGGCGAATCCGCCTAAGGCCGGCGGCGTTCTTGCGGCGGACTTTTCGGCGAAATCGTTCCTGGATCTCCCGGGCTTCGGAAGTGGTGAGATGCCAAGAATGGAGCGTGTTAAATTTCATGCGGTGGTAGGGTGACAAAAAAGGAACTGGGATGAAGACGATGATTCTGACATTTTCCGAGTAGATCAGATCTCCGTGATCTAGAACAACAACTGCCCTGGTGTGTCAATAAACACGAATGGCTTAGTAGCTTTAACTATTTGAAATAAAAGCAGTTAGGAAGTTTGCCCGACGTCTGACTTCATTTTGTGGTCAATAAGATTCATCCTTGAAAGTTATTTATCAGGTTTATCTAACTTTCCCGGAGACATAATCTACAACTACTTGCTTCAAGATTTGAGAATAGAATATATTCACCATTACGGAACGTAGCGAACCCATCTGGGGAGTGATGGCTAAGCGTGTTGCTAATCTTCACACACAGGAGAGGTAGCCATGTACTCTTTCCCCCGCAGAGCGTTTACGCTGGTCGAATTGTTGGTCGTGATCGCGATCATTGGCACTTTGGTGGGTTTGCTTTTGCCTGCTGTACAATCGGCTCGTGAGGCCAGCCGTGCAAATCAATGTCGAGCGAACGTGACTCAACTTGCGCTCGCAACACAGATGTACGAGGGGAACCTCGGTTCGTTCCCCGGTTATGTTGAAGAACTGGGTATCTCAGGAGTGGGAAGCAAGGGAGTCAGTTGGGTTGTTATGCTGTTACCCTTCCTTGAGCAGAAGTCTGCATGGGATTCCTGGAATACTGGTAATGCACAGTCCGGTTCCATGCCTCAAATCGATGTTGTGATTTGCCCGTCGAACGTCCGTGCTGCCCCAGGCTTACCTTATCTTTCCTATGTAGGAAATGCAGGATACCTGGGCAACGAGCCTGAGGACATCTGTGATGACCGAGTCGAAGTAGCTGGGAACGGAGTGTTTTTCGATCGAATGCGATTCAAGTATTCCGACCAACGAGATTATGGACCGGGATGTTGCGAATGCGGGGATCCTGGATGCCCTAAGTGTTTAGATCCCAAACTCGGTGTCTCGATGGATTATGTACAAACGCATGATGGAACGACGACCACCTTGATGTTCTCAGAGAGTCTAAGAACTTATGTTTGGGCGGATTCCAATCCGTATCGAATCGATCGAAAATGGCATTTTGGATTCTGCTGGATGCAGCCCGACGACGTTGCAGCGGGGAGCGGTAGTGATGATCTCCGTAGCTATGGTCGCATCAACTCGAATTACAAGGCAAGTGAGTATTCTTCACTAAACGACATGAAGGCAACCGATGCTTCTCCCTCGAGCCATCACCCTGGCATCGTGAATGTCGCATTTGTTGCTGGGCAAGTGAGAACGTTGAGCGATCGCATAGATCCCTTGATTTATGCACAATTGATGACGAGCAATCGCGATTCCTCTCAGCTGGTTAAGCTTGTTAACGGGAATCCCGTGTCAGAGGATGATATGCCTCCATTGGACGACAGTAAATACTAATCTTTAACGCGACCTTTTTGATCGAAGCGGAGTGAGGTTGGTTTCACTGGAGAAATGGTCATTGCCTCTTCAAGTTGTGACAAACTTTAGACTAAGCTGAGAAACCCTCGTCAAACATTTTGCTTGACGAGGGGATGGTCGTGAAATCCAAACTAGGGACTAACGTATACGCCAAGATAGTCCCATCGCTGACAAACCGAGCAGGAGAACTCCAGAAAATGGTTCAGGGATAGCTACGTCAGCAAAGGTTGTACCGATGCGAATCTCGTCTGCCATGAATGGTAATCCATTTTGTCCACCAAGTCGCAATTCATCGATCGCTCGGTTGTTCGCAGGGTCTTCGTTAAACGCGTAACCCGAAATATCAGCCACACCTGGGGGGGAAAGGCCAAGTGGCGGATTAACATACAGATCGACGAAATCGTCATTTGCACCAGGCCCAATTGTCAGTTTTGCAACTAAAAAGGTGTCTTGGGTAGCATCACTGCCAGTCGCCGCCATTGCTCCAGCCGCGCCCTGATCAAGTCCCCATTGGGTCGCACCTTGCCCACCAACTTTACCAATGTAGAGTATTTCAGGCCCAAAGAACTTGACCAGGGAAAGTCCGCTAAAAAAGGCGTCCGCGTCGGACCGAGCGAGGAAACTGAGCCAGTGAACGCCTGCACCAAGATTGTCCTCTCCAAGTTCGCCGTTGTTGCCGTCGTTATCCTGGTCCATTGTATAAAAGGCGAGATCGAAGTCTCCGTTCGGGGCCAGACTGGCGTGGTTGCCAGCAACAGCTAATCCTGGAGGACTGGTGAGGTTACCAGCCACGACGACTGCGCCTCCAGGGTCAAACCAAGTATTGGCACCAAAACCTAAATCCGATCCGCCGGAGCCTCCCAAACTATTTCCAGCTGGATATCCGGTGTCGAAAGGAACATAGTGCGTTAACGTTGCCTCAGAGGTTAACGGCAGCACGCAAAGTACCAAGAAAAATGTACCCAACAGCGGAACAGGCAATTTAGTTTTAAAACGACTCATGAGCTTCCTCCCATATACTTTGTAGAAAAGGATCATTCAGTGATTTTAATCACCTAGGCATCAAGCAACTTACTACAAGCCTCTTCTCTTCCGATTATCCCTTATGAGAAACCCTATAAATTGGAACAAAGATAGGCCTCAATCGAGCAAATGAAGCAATAAAGGAACCAATCAGCAATAATATCGATGAAGGTTCTGGCACGGCAGTGGATATCATAAGAGTCAAAGATGGTGCGACATCGTCGAAACTTCTTCCGATTCGAATTTCATCTGCGAAAAACGCACCATTCTGGCTTCCGAGGCGGATCTCATCGATGGATCGATTATTAAGGGGATCTTCGCTAAAAGCCACAGTAAGGTCAGGTGTAGTAGGTGTACCGGAGTTAATATCCGGGTTAATAAACAACTCCACGGTGTCGTCATTGGCCCCGGCACCAATGGTCAGTTTCGCAACCAGGAATGTATCGACCGTCGCGTCTGAACCTGGGACTGCGCGCTGTCCCATTCCATCCTGTGGATCAATTCCCCATACTGTCGTGTTAGTCTCCCCATAGTTCTGTTGCCACTCTGGAATAAGAGAAGGATTCTCTCGTTGGATCTTTAAGAAATCTGCACCGTCGACATCTCCATCGTTATCGACATCACTTGGGGTAGAACTCACTTTACCAATGTAAAGGATTTCAGGCCCGAAGAATTTCACCAAAGACAGACCAGCGAAAAAGGCACCTTGATCCGCTCGTGCGAGAAAACTCACCCAATGCTCGCCCGCGGCAAGATTGTCATCGCCAACGACACCATTCGAGCCATCATTGTTTTGGTCGAAGGTATAAAAGCCGAGATTAAAATCCAATTGAGACGTCCTAACACTGTTGCCCGCGATCTGGAGGCCAGCAGGTGCAGTTAGATTTCCAGAGAGTACTGTCGAACCAGTCCCAGCAGCAGCCGAATCAAACCAAGTGTTGGCTCCAAAACCAAGATCAGAACCCCCCTGGCCGTTGAGATCACCTACTGCATATCCCACATCGAAAGGAACGTAGTGAGTAAGTTGAGCATGGCCTATTGATGGCCACCAAATGATCGTAAAAGAAGTGGCAAAGAGAATAAACTTAAAGGCAGGGTGCAGATATGCTTTCATGATCACCTCAGTGAGTCTCTCTCGCGTTGGATAGCGCCAAGTTGAAAACCGGCTATGGCATTCCCGCCCTGGCTAACGCTGTTGATGGTAAAAGCTACTTTTTTGATGAGTCTCTGCATCCTACGCTTTAGTAGTTCATGAGCCAAACTATTATGTCATGGTTGCGGTCATATATTTCTAGCTCCTATCCCATCGGTTACTAGGTAAACCCTTACTTGCAAGCTAATTACCAATAAGACAAGCAGGAAGAAATTATCGAGATGTAACAAATTTTCTTGGAGAATTTAAACGACAACGAACTGGAAACAGAAATAACTGTTACAAATTCAACCGCGCATCCAATAGGGTCAACCTCTCGACGCACAGGCTTCCTAAGTTCTTTTGCTTCGGAATCTTTACATCGGGGTGCGACTTTCTCAGACGGATCATCAATCGCTGGATGTGAATTTGCAGACACGCCTAGCTTGGACTGATATCGAGATAAATGTTCAAAGCTGACAAAGAGAAAATCAGGATGAATCCGCGTTAATGCGGTTTGCATCGCGGATATGCTTGCAACCCGCGCATAGGATAAGCTGGCAGTGCTTCTGCCAGATGTCAGGCAGGTTGGTTTTTACCAAGAATATTTCTCTTGCAAAATACCAGATTAATATTAGGTGACCTAGTTCGAATTGCTATGTAACGAAGTGCGGTCAATAGTTTTCCCTTATGAAAACATCTGAATTGTCCATATGAAAATTCAAGTTTTTGTGTTCTTTAAAACTGAAATTTCATGGCTTGAATCACGTTCATTACCCATAAACGCGAGTATCTTTGCGCAAACGTGAATCATGTCTGCGCATTTCCATGTTGTGAGTTTTGAATAAATTCAACTACATTCGAAAGCTTCTGGACGGAGCCAGAAATGAAGTCTGTAAAAACAAAAGCATGAGGAATTTGTAATGAAAAAACACTTATTAAAATCTTTGCCCAAACGGGCTTTTACCCTTGTAGAACTTTTGGTGGTGATAGCAATTATTGGAGTGTTGGTGGGGCTCTTGTTGAGTGCCATTCAAGCTGCCAGAGAATCATCACGGCGGATGAGTTGTGAGAACAATCTCAAGAACATTACCTTGGCGAGTCTCAACTACGAATCTGCCAGAGGGTCACTCCCCACGGGTTCTACGATTAACAAAGTTGGTGGCCGAAATGGGTTTAGTTGGGAAGTTGGGTTGCTCTCCTACATGGAGAACGGCTCGTTATTGACGGAAATTCAACGGCAGGTGAACGAATTTCGTAAGTTAGATCCTGCCAAGCAGCCTCCCAATATTTACGACTTGGAAAATGTAAACGAAGTGCGAATCGAACCTTATCATTGTCCTAGCGACGACGAAGTCATCGACAACCGAAATGGAGAAAACCTGGCAAGTTCCAGTTACGTGGGAGTAACGGGTTCGGCAGCCAGTCGTAATGCCACTGAGGAGTCGCACGGAGACAACAGCGGACTTTGCGGAGTCGTTAACAGCGACGGTGTATTTTTTCCTGGCAGTCGCACCCTGCTGCGTCAAATTCAAGATGGGCTGAGCAACACCTTCTTGGCAGGAGAGCGTTGGTATCAACTGCGGGCCTGGACAGCTGGGGCCTTTTGGCAAACTGCGGTACTTAACGCCCCGCCTGCAGGCCCTTCCCCGGGTTCCTGCATGAGTAGCATGAAGAATATCGATGCGGCAGTACCGCTCAACGCTGATCTTGAAGTCGTCGGATACTATAAAGGGCATCGTGACGATGAACGCCCTGATGCAGTGCCAGCCGACAAAAAAACCGTAGCTTTCAATAACCTCCCTTTCGGCAGCTTCCATCCCGGCGGGGCGAACTTCAGTCATGTCGATGGAAGTGTCCATTTCGTATCGGATGATATCGATCCTCAGGTTTATGTTGCTCAGGCATCCAAAGATGGCGCGGAGATTATTCAAAAATGAGAGACCAATTTGTTAGTCTGAATCGAATAGCAAAGGCTTCGGGCCGCCAATTGCTTTGGCGACGTATGCCGAGAACCGCCTTAAGTTGCTCTGCACATCAAGTACAAGGTCATTTGGCTCTGCAAGGGTTTTCTTTCCTTGTTGTTGGAGTATTGCTCGGCGCCTCCACTGTCTTTGCGAGAGAGTTGCCGCAGGCGATCGCGGACCAGTTGCCCCCCGTTGAACGAGAATTTCGCGCTGCATGGGTGGCGACGGTTGCCAATATTGACTGGCCATCTCGTCCCGGACTTTCGAGCGAAAAGCAAAAAGCCGAGATGATCGCCATCTTGGATAATGCGGTAAGCCTAAATCTTAACGCCATCATCCTGCAGGTGCGCCCTTGCTGCGATACAATGTATGCCTCCAAGCTGGAACCCTGGTCAGAGTTTCTCACCGGTGAGATGGGCAAACCACCGGAACCGTTTTACGATCCGCTGGAGTTTGCCATCACCGAAGCGCATCGCCGTGGAATCGAACTGCACGGCTGGTTCAATCCTTACCGCGCCCGCCACAGCAGTCGTAAGGGAGCAGTGGCTGATAATCACATCAGCAAACTACAGCCCGAAGCCGTCAAAGAATACGGTGCTTACCAGTGGCTCGATCCCGGTGAAACCGCAGCGACAGAGCATACTTTGGCGGTCATCCGCGATGTCATTGAGCGATACGACATCGACGGAATACATATGGACGACTACTTCTACCCTTACCCGGTGAACAAGGATGGAAAACAAGTCCCATTCCCCGATGATGCGAGCTGGGAAAAGGCCGTTGCAGCAGGTACAAAGTTGGATCGTGACGATTGGCGAAGAGAGAATGTCAATCAGCTCGTCAGACAAATGTACGAGGACATCAAGCATGCAAAACCGTGGGTGAAATTCGGCATCAGCCCTTTTGGCATTGGCCGTCCGGGCAAGCCTCCTCAGATCCAGGGCTTTGATCAATACACGGCGCTCTATGCAGACGCCGAAAAGTGGTTCACTGAAGGATGGGTCGATTATTTCACACCGCAGTTGTATTGGAAGATTGGTCCCCCACAGCAAAGTTACTCGGCTTTGTTATATTGGTGGAATTCGCAGAACAAGGCCAATCGCCATCTCTGGCCTGGGATTTACACTTCTCGCGTTGGTGGGGCAGATGGCAAGAGCTGGCCTGCGAAAGAAATTGTCGCCCAAATATGGGTCACGCGTGCCGAGGAAGAGGCCAATGGCCATGTGCATTTCAGCATGAAGGCTCTACAACGCAACGCCGGTGGAATTGCCGATGCATTACGCAAGGATGCATACCAAGAACCGGCACTTGTGCCGGCCAGTCCTTGGCTCGCTTCCGAATCCGAAGAGTCACAAGAAGCACCCAAATTCTCAGTGAAGAAGGCCAGTGGCAAGTGGGTCGTCGCTCTCAAGGCCGATCAGTCCGATACACCCTGGCTGTGGGTAATCCGGTCCAAATATGGTGGCAAGTGGCACGTCGACATTGTCCCCGGTGGTGAAAACGAGCGTCCCCTGTATCATGGAGGGCATCAGGATTCGCAAAAGAAGCCTCCTGAGATCGTCGTTGTTTCCACCGTCAATCGCATTGGCGAAGAAAGCCCACCAGGTTGGTATGGGTCGGATAGTCCTTGATCGGAATGTGAACGCTTGTCTGAACTTCCCGTACATGATGAATTGAAGTACTCGCGTCGCCAGGCCTGGAGCTGGATTCCCACGTTGTACTTCGCCGAGGGTGTCCCCTATGTGGTGGTGATGACCGTGGCCGTCATCATGTACAAGCGGATGGGCGTTTCCAACATGGAAATCGCCCTTTACACTAGCTGGCTCTATCTGCCCTGGGTAATCAAGCCTTTTTGGAGCCCCTTGGTCGACCTGCTGCGCACCAAACGCTGGTGGATCGTGGCAATGCAATTGTTGATTGGCGCCGGCTTGGCAGGAGTAGCACTTACCCTGCCGACGAGCAACTTTCTGCAGTATACGCTGGCCTTTTTTTGGCTCTTAGCTTTCAGCTCGGCGACGCACGATATCGCGGCCGATGGATTCTACATGCTCGCGATGCCCGCTCATGAGCAGACTTGGTTTGTAGGAATCCGCAGCACATTCTACCGTCTGGCAATGATCGCTGGACAAGGCTTGCTGGTGATGCTGGCTGGGGCGTTTGAGGTCAATTTTGGCCTACCTGAGACAGTTGTGACCGTGAGGGCTATCGAGCAGGAAACTAGCCTTTCGTCGATCGACATTCCTGTAGATGTCCCCCAGCCAACTAAAGATATTCAACGCATTCTTCCTTTGAGTGAATCGTTCGATCTCAGCACAATCGATAGATCACCAGCAGAAATAACCAGATTGCGAGAAGAAGTTAAAAACTGGAATGTTGACCATTCATTCTACGTTAACGAGAAACCAGGTCAGACTATCAAACAAGGTGAGCGACCTCGGTGGTTAGTCGCATTAGAAGAGTCGATTGTTCGTTGGTTTGGCCCAGAGAAGATTGCTGCTACCGAAGAAACTCTCGCAGGCGATTGCGTAATAGTCTGGATGAAAGTGGCTAAGCCAGTTTCTCCAGATTCATCTCTCGTGGTGAATATTAGTCGTTCTGGAGGAGACAGTAGCTTTCAAATTGTAGAAGGTACTAGATTCCTGATCACTGAGAAAAATTGGAATACCCCCTTCGCTGCTCTTGTGCAGGTTGATCCTAAGTTGAATAAACCATCGGAAGCCACCTTTAGTGCGATATCCGGTAATATTCCTTTGGCGTGGTCGATCACGTTCTATTTGCTTGCTGCTTTCTTCGTTGGGATTGGTGCGTATCACATGATCGTAATTCCCAAACCAGCAGAGGACGTAGAGATTCCTAAGCAGCAATTCACCGCTGTCATTTCCGAGTTTTTTATTTGCTTGGCGACTTTTTTCCAGAAGCCACACATCATTGCGACACTGTTCTTTCTGATGTTCTACAGGTTTTCCGAAGCTCAGTTAGCCAAGATGGCATCGCCATTCTTGCTCGATCCCACGAGTCTTGGCGGACTGGGACTCACAACTGGTCAAGTCGGTTTGGTCTATGGCACAGTCGGTATCACTATGCTCACCCTTGGTGGAATCCTGGGAGGCATCGTTGCCTCGCGGCAGGGGCTCAAATTCTGGCTATGGTGGATGGTCGCCGCAATCAACTTGCCCAACGTGGTCTACGTGTTCCTCTCTCAGGTGCAACCGGAGAACTTTGTGGTCATCAACCTCTGTGTGGCTGTGGAGCAATTTGGCTATGGTTTTGGATTCACGGCTTTCATGCTCTACATGCTTTACATCTCCAGCGGTGAACACGAGACCGCTCATTACGCTATTTGTACGGGTTTCATGGCACTTGGAATGATGCTTCCTGGTATGCTTAGCGGTTGGCTGCAAGAATTGATCGGGTACCAGCATTTTTTCCTGTGGGTGATGATCGCCACCATTCCCAGTTTCATTGTATGCGGTCTGGTTAACATCGATCCTGCCTTTGGACGGAAGTCGTCGACTGAGGTTACCACGTGAACGATATCCATGAATCTTCTGCGGACGTTCCTGTTCGGGATAAGCTGGCTCAACTCATGTTTGTGAGGATCGGTTCAAACTTGCCTCCGGTCCGCACGGTGGAGGAAGATGCTGCTCGGATTGAAAAGCTCTTGGGAGAATGTCCGATTGGTGGGTTGTTGCTTTTTAATGGTAGCAAGGACACCACAGCCAAAACCTTGGACCATTTGCAAAGTCGGTCGAAGTATCATTTATTGATTGCGGCAGACATCGAACGCGGCATCGGCCAACAACTTCGCGGCGAGGTATTGTTTCCCCATGCGATGGCATTTAGTGCCTTGGGAGACGAAGGCGAGCAAACCGTCCGCGAGTTCGCCAGACTTACGGGACTCGCTGCTAGGGCGAACGGTATTCACATCACTTTTTCACCGGTGGCCGATGTCAACGTCGATCCACGCAATCCGATCATTGCCACACGGGCTTTCGGCTCTGATCCCCAGCAAGTTAGGCGCCTGGTGGCTGCCTCCGTGGCTGGTTACAAGGAGGGTGGCATATTGGCCACTGCAAAACATTTTCCCGGTCACGGTAACACACATGAGGATTCACACCACGCGCTTCCCACGGTAAACGCCACACGTAAAGAGATGTTTGCTTGTGAATTAGTTCCCTTCCAGGGCGCCATTTGCGAAGAAATTCCGCTAATCATGACGGCTCATGTTCGCTACCCTGGTCTCGATCCTAGTGGGACTCCCGCAACACTTTCGTACCCAATCGTTACGGAGTTGCTGCGGAGGACACTAGGTTTCCAGGGTGCGGTAGCGAGCGATAGTTTGCTAATGGAAGGGGTCAAATCCCAGTGTAAATCACCAGGGGAACTTGCCCTCAAGGCACTTTTAGCAGGTGTCGATTTGCTGCTCGACGTGGAGAATCCCATGGAGACTCTTGAGGCACTTGAGTCCGCGGTCGACGCCGGTCGCCTACCCCGGGAAAGGATCGACGAAGCCTACCAGCGAGTTAGCAATCTGAAGCAACTTCTTCTCCCTACTGACTCCAATCGCGAATTGCATCGACAAGAGTCTCAAGACTTGGCTAGCCGAGTGGCAAGAGACTCCATCGCACAAATCTCAGCAGACAAAAGATTGCTGCCTTTATCGCCGGACAAACCGCTGTGTGCTGTTTTAGTTCGGCCTCATCAATCACATCTCGACCCGCCAGAACAACCCTTGGGTGCGGCTCTGCGGCGGGTCTTTGCAAACCTCGATTATTTTGAATTGGGGCCCAAAGCATCACCGGAAGAATATGCCCGTGTGTTGGCAGTTGCCAAGAACGCCGATCAAGTTTTGATCGCTCAGATCGTTAAACCGGCCGCTTGGCATCGATTTGGGTTGCTGCCCGATCAAGATGCCTTTGTAAAGCAACTCACAGAGTCGCGAGATTGCGTGCTGGCTTCCTTGGGTACCCCTGAGTCACTTCAAGAGTATCCCGCAGCTGGTACGCGCCTCTGTGCGTTCAGTGACGTACCCCTATCGCAACAAGCATTGGCTGCTTTTTCCGTCTCGGGCTGACGAAGACACCAGGTCCACACTCGCTAGTTTCGCATTTCTGGAAAATCTCTCTGCACAATGAGAATCCATTAACTGCATGACACAAAAAAACTGACCCGGCGAATCTTACGATTTGCCGGGCCAGCTTGTTTTTTGACCAAACTTAATTTCCTGTGAAGGAATCCTTCACCTGCCTAGTCGCAGCAGGGTGCTCCGCATGTAGGCTCAGCACAGCCGCAGGAAGGATCGCAGCAGTGGCAGCGTGGTGCTGGGCAACAGACACACACAGGGACCTTCTTGCAGACTACGCAGGGGACGCATCGGGTAACCGTGTACGGCACTTGTCGTGGCACGCAACGGGTGACCTTGATGGTTTTCTGCTCGCAGACTGGTCGACACACGGTGTAGCACACGGTCTTGGTGCGCTGCTCAGGCACCATTCGGCAGACCTTGTAGCAGCAAGTGCGGGTTTCGGGAACCATGTGGCACACTTTGTAGCAGCACGTCTTGGTGCATTGCTTGGGCACCATTCGGCAGACCTTGTAGCAACAAGTGCGGGTTTCGGGAACCATGCGGCACACTTTGTAGCAGCAGGTCTTGGTGTGCTGCTGAGGCACCATACGGCAGACCTTGTAGCAGCAAGTGCGGGTTTCGGGAACCATGCGGCACACCTGGTAGCAGCAGGTCTTGGTTTCAGGGACCATGTGGCAAACTTTATAGCAGCAAGTGCGAGTGTGCTGGCATGGAACCATACGGCATACCTTGTAGCAGCAAGTACGGGTTTCTGGCACCATTCGGCAGACCTTGTAGCAGCAGGTGCGAGTGCGAGGTTCACAAACGTACTTGGTGCAGCAGATTTCCTTGGTGTGACATTCTGGGACCCATACTCTCTTGCAGCAGGTCTTGGGAGGACACTGGCAGGTAAGCGTCTTGCAAGGACCTGGACAGTAAACGCACCGGCACCGGCACGGATCGTAGGTAAAGGTGCCTGGTTCACGTACTGTTTTATAGCAGGTCTTGCCAGGAATCTGATACGTCTCGGTTTCCCAGTGACCACCGCGAACTTGAATCGTCTTGGTGTAAGGAACCGCTACGCGGACATAGTAGGTTTCTTCCCGCTCGCGGGTTTCCCACACAGGCTTGCAGACCGTGTAGTTCCGTTGGCGAGTTTCCCAGACGGCTTTGTAGGTTGTATACGGAACTTCGCGGGTACGAGTTTCCCACACAGGTTTGCAAACCGTGTAGCAACGTTGTTTAGTTTCCCAAACGGGCTTGCAAACGGTGTAGCAGCGTTGTTTGGTTTCCCACACCGGGTGATACGTGGTGTAGCAAACATTACGAGTCTTGGTTTCCCAGACAGGCTTGCAGACGGTATAGCAGCGTTGTTTGGTTTCCCACACCGGGTGATACGTGGTGTAGCAGACGTTGCGGGTTTTGGTTTCCCAAACAGGCTTGCAAACAGTGTAGCAACGGGTCTTGGTTTCCCAGACAGGCTTGCAAACGGTGTAACAAACTTCCTTCTGACGTTGTTCGTGAACGTAGCGAGTGCAATTGATCACTCGATCTTCGCACACGCGATCATAAACGGTCTTGCAACAGGTTACCTGCTGCTTATGCCATTCGACGCACCGCACCGTTTTCATAACGGTATGGCAATGCTGCTGGTAACAGCATGGGGTGCAACCATTGTAACGTGCGACTCCGCAATACCCTGCCAGTGCTACCGAGGGGAGCATTGCCAGAGCGATGGCAGCAAGAGCCCGCACTACCGACTTGGCTCTCATGGTGTTCGTCTCCTTCACTTCTGCTTTGGAAAAATGGATGGTTTGGTCAAAATGGGATAGTTCCCATCCATTGGAGTTTTCGGTATGTCCCGATAGCACTCCTTAGCTAGATGTTGTTTTTTTCCTACACAGCCGAGTCAGCCTGCCGTACTCAATCGATACAAACGCAATGTTGCACTTTGCCGGACCCAAAAAGTTGCTTTAGTCGGGAGGGGTCGTACGAAAAAATCCACTTAGGACGACTTTGCCGACCTCTGAGCGGATGTGCCTCATCCGCTATGAACTGCCCCTAAAGAGCAGGAAACTTGGAGCAGTCGGTTTCCTAGCAATCGCTATGAAATGCCCGCTAGAGAGCGTTGCTTGACGCTCCCAGCCTTCTCGAGAATTGCTCTCTGTCAGCCAATTTCTCCCCGAAAATCTGCGTAACCTGTTGCCTTGATTGATGATCGAGTGATTCTGACTTGCTTGGCGGAATGGATTGAGGTTAGAGTGGAACTGCTGTCAAACGCCTCTGCTCAAGGCGTCGGATGTAATCTTTCCGCTTTCCTTCGCTCCTAGCGTAATCAGGTTTGAACTTGTCTGAAGAGAGCTCAACTAATCGGCCCAATCCGAATGCCATTCCCGGGGCAGTTGTCAGCCGATTGAGCCTCTATTTGCGGGAATTGCAGCACCTCATTGCGGATGGCAAGGAGACTACCAGCAGCAGTCAGTTAGGAAGGCGACTGGGTTTTACAGATGCCCAGGTTCGCAAAGATTTGGCTCACTTCGGTCATTTCGGTCATCCTGGAATTGGTTATCGTTGCGACGAATTGATCGATGCCATTCGGAAGATATTGGGTACCGACCGCGAGTGGTTGGTGGCCTTAGTAGGGGTAGGAAACTTGGGCCGGGCGTTATTGGGATATCGAGGCTTCGTTCAGCAGGGGTTCCGTATCGTCATGGCATTCGATACCGATCCTGCAAAAGTCGGGTCTCAGATAGAAGGTGTCGAAATCTGCCACCTAAGTCGTCTCGGAGAAATACTCAAACAACATCGAATAGAGCTAGGGATGGTTGCAGTTCCAGCCGCCGACGCCCAAGGGGTAACTGATGAATTAATTGCCGCTGGGATTAGTGGAATCGTAAATTTTGCCCCCGTTACGCTGCGCGTTCCAAACGGAGTGAGCATGGTGGGAGTAGATCTGGCCCGCGAATTGGAACAAGTGACTTTTACCGTGGCGAATAAGCTATCTGATGGTGAGAGACCACACCACTAATAAGTCTTTGGGCGCTTGGCATCGGACAATCTAACGTTCCCCCTTTCGAGAATTGCCTGCTTACCGTAGATTAACGGATAAAGTCGTGTTACCGGCAAGTATTGCCCCGTAGTGTAATGGTAACACTAGGGATTTTGATTCCCTCATTCCAGGTTCGAGTCCTGGCGGGGTAGTTTTCAGGAAGTTTGTCCCAACGCCCAGGGGTTACAACCCCTGGGCGTTGAAGCTTTTAAGAGGTCTGTGATTCATGAACTCTCCAATTGATTGTTCCAAGGCTCGATTCGCCATCGCGGCGGTACGAGAAGCCGCCGAGCTCGTGCGAAGAGTGCAGCGAGAGCTGGTTGCGGCTGCGATCAACAAAGATGACAAGTCGCCCGTGACGGTTGCCGACTTTGCCGCCCAGGCGATAGTCTCCAAACGGTTGCTCGAGACTTTTCCAGACATGGGCTTTGTAGGCGAGGAGAGTTCAGCAGTTCTATGTACTCCTGATGGTGAACAGACACTTGCTGAGATCACTCGGTTCGTGCGCTATGTGGAAACAGCAGCGACATCCGAAGAGATTTGCCGCTGGATTGACCGTGGTGCAGGTGACCCAACCGCCGAATTTTGGACCCTTGATCCTGTTGATGGCACCAAGGGTTTCCTGCGCGGCGATCAATATGCCGTAGCATTGGCATTTGTTCGCAATGGCGAAGTTCGAGTCGGTGCATTGGGGTGTCCCGAATTGGGTACTGGAGTCAAACCACTCAAAGGAGGGCCAGGGACTGTGGTCGTGGCGCGAAGAGAAAGTGGTTGTTTTGCAGGTCCGCTGGATAACTCGTTGAGCAATGGGGACGCAGGCTGGATGGAGCTGCGGGTCTCCGCGCAGAGCGATATTACCGCGGCCCGCATGCTTCGCAGCGTTGAAAAGTCACATACTGATACAGGCGGCATTGGTGAGCTCGTTGCCTCACTTGGCATCCAGGCCGATCCTGTACCAATGGATAGTCAGGCCAAGTACGCTGTACTTGCCGCCGGTGGGGGTGAGATCAATTTGCGACTTCTATCTCCCTCGCGACTTGATTACCGCGAAAAAATCTGGGACCAGGCGGCCGGTTCGATATGTGTGGAGGAAGCCGGCGGGAAAGTTACCGATCTAGATGGCCAGCCGCTCGATTTTTCCAGGGGGCGCACTCTGGCAGCAAACCGCGGGGTATTGGCAACCAACGGGCATCTGCATCAGACCGTCTTGAAAGGGCTCAAGCAGATTGGTGCCTGAGCATTCGGCCAAATAAGGCCCTTCGAAATGCGATAACCCTTTGCACCGTTTGGAATTAGGCAGTTGACGCTGTATCCCGAGAGCGATAAACTACAGGGCTAATTTGACTTGTACGGCCCAAGTCGATGCAGAAGATTAACTTGGCCGATAGACAAACCTTAACGTCGGACAGCCGCTCCCGCGGCGCATGGCTTGGCTGCCATGTTGAGCCGGTGTGCCTTTGGAGAACCTCAGTGTCAACGACCCTGGTAAAAAAGCTGGTTGAATCTGGCGTGCATTTTGGGCATCGCTCAAGCCGCTGGAATCCAAAAATGCGGCCCTACATTTATGCCCGCCGCAATCTGATCCACATTATCGACGTTCGAGAAACGATTCGCGGCCTATTACGCGCTAAAAAGTATTTGTCAGATGTTGCCTCGCACGGCAGTTTGATCCTTTTTGTTGGAACCAAGCGGCAGGCGGGCGAAACCATTCAAAAAGCCGCCGAGCGATGTGGCATGCCGTACATCAACGATCGTTGGTTGGGTGGCACATTGACCAATTTTCGCACGATTCGCAGTCGGCTCTCACGACTCGAGGAACTTGAGCACATTCGCGAAAGCGAAGAAATCAACACCTACTCAAAGAAGATGCAGTCATCGCTGAACCGCGAATACCGCAAAATGTTTCAGAATCTCGACGGCATGCGAAAAATGAATCGCTTGCCCGAGTGCCTGGTAGTAGTCGATCCCAAAAAGGAAAAGAATGCAGTCAAAGAAGCCCGAAAGATGGGTATTTCTACCGTGGCTTTGATCGATACCGACTGTGATCCTGACATGATCGATCTGCCAATTCCCGGCAATGACGACAGCATGAGGTCTATCGATCTGATCATCAATATTTTGGCTGATGCGATTTCCGAGGGCAAAGCCAAGTCTGCCGTAGAGCAACAGCAGCAATCCGAAGGCGCTGAACCCAAGGCCGGATGATTGGTTTTGTGTTGTGGTAGGCCGGAACGAGCGGTAGCGCCGTTCTGGCATGGATTCAGTAAAAGCATCGCCTTGTCGGAATAGTGCAGCCGCTCGTTCCGGTCGACATAAGATTTACAAATTTCATCAGGACAGTGAGAACCGAGGAGTAAAAAATTATGCCAGAAATCACCGCAGCTATGGTCAAGAAGCTGCGCGATGAAACGCAGTTGCCAATGATGGAGTGCAAGGCCGCCTTAAAGGAGGCTGATGGCGATGTCGAGGCCGCCAAGCGGTCTCTCCGCGAGGCCGGCAAGAAATTTATGGGTAAGCGACAGGATCGCGCTACGGAAGAGGGACGCATAGGGATCTACGCCAGCGTTGCCGATGGAGTTGGTGCGATGGTCGAGTTGCAATGCGAGTCAGCTCCAGTTGCAGCCAATCAAGAGTTTGCGCAACTGGCAGACGACCTTGCCAAACAGTTGGCAACCGGACCTGGAGCCAAGACACCAGAAGAATTGTGGGCCCAACCCTCTCCCAGTAAAAAAGGGATGACTCTGGAAGATCAACGTGACGAACTGCAGAACAAGATTCGCGAGGTATTCCGCATTGCCAGGCTGGAACGAATTGATGCACCTTGCGGTGGATTCGTACACATGTCGAAGATCGGAGTTCTCCTGGAAGTCGAAGGGGGCACCGACGAACTGGCCAAGGATATCAGTCTCCACGTGGCAGCCATGAATCCTCGAGCAACCCTCAAGGAGGACCTCGATTCCGCATTGGTCGAGAAAGAACGGGAGCTTCAGAAGGACCGTGCCCGCCAAGAAGGAAAACCGGAGAACATCATTGAAAAAATGATTGAAGGTCGGATGAAAAACTTTTATGCGGAGCATGTTCTTTCGGAACAGGCCTATGTGAAAGACGAGAGTCAAACCGTGGGCAACATTGCCAAGGGGGGGGGGATGAAGCTCCGGCGTTTTATTCGCTGGCAACTGGGGGAAACCGGTTCCGGCGATGCCGTTGACGCGGCATGAGGTTAGATTTCATAACGCCCATGGGTTGCAACCCATGGGCGTTTTTTTCGGTCCCTACTTTCTTGATGAGTGAACCATGAAAGCAAAGCCTGGACAAAACGATGACCATTATCATCGGGTCGTGCTCAAACTCTCGGGAGAAAGCTTTGCGCCTCCGGGTGAGCGGGGCATCAGCATGGAAGAGGTCGTGCATATCGCCTCGCAAACTTTTAGGGCAATGCAGCAGGGGGTCGAAATCGCCATTGTCATTGGCGGTGGCAACATCTTGCGAGGTGCTCAATTTACGGCAGGTAATTCAAGCATTCAGGAGGCAACTGCCCATTACATGGGAATGTTGGCCACGGTGATCAACGGTCTTGCATTGCAAGATGCCCTCGAATCTTTGGGCTGCGAGACTCGCTTGATGACTGCCGTCAAAATGGACGGTGTTGCCGAGCCGTATATCCGCCGACGGGCCAAACGCCATCTCGAAAAAGGCCGCATCGTGATCATCGCGGGAGGGACCGGTGCTCCTTTCGTGACCACAGATACCGCTGCAGCACAAAAGGCCTTGGAAATCGAAGCGGATATCCTTATGAAGGCAACCCGGGTGGAAGGAGTCTTCAGCGAAGATCCCGAGAAGAATCCCCATGCGGTGTTGTTCCGAAACCTGACCTTTCAACAAGTGAGAGATCAAAACCTGCGAGTGATGGATCCCACTGCCATCGCCCAATGCATGGAACACGACTTACCGATCCTTGTATTCAACTATCGTGTTGATGGTAATATCGAACGTGCAGTTCGCGGCGAAAAAATAGGTACTTCGGTCACCAGCCGAAAGGAAACCGTCACTGCATAATTGTGTGGGGCCTGGATGACCCGACTGGCAATTGACCACTGACCTTTGGCGACTCGAATTATGACTAGCGACGAAATATTGCTCGACACCGAAGAGCGCATGGAAAAGGCAATCGCAAAGCTCAAAAGCGATTTAACTGGCATCCGCACTGGTCGCGCCAATCCAGGGTTGGTTGATTCTGTACGGGTCGATGTCTACGGCTCTCCCACGCCGATTAAACAGATTGCCTCAGTCAGTGCTCCGGAACCCACGCAGATCGTCATACGACCTTTCGATCCCTCGACGATCAAGGATATCGAAAAAGGAATCATCGCAAGTGATCTGGGCCTCACACCTCAAAGCGACGGCAAGGTGATTCGTCTCAATATCCCCGCACTCTCAGGGGAGGTCCGCCGTTCGATGGTTGCGCGCATCAAGGAATTATCCGAAGAAGCCAAGGTGGCAATTCGCAATGTCCGCCGCGACGGTAACAAGCATGCAGATCAATCGGAGAAGGACAAAACCATGAGTGAGGATGATCGGGATTCGCTCAAAAAGGATATCCAGGATCTGACCAAGACTTACGAAGACCAGGCGAACGAAATCGCCAAGTCGAAGGAAGCCGAGGTGATGGAAGGGTAGAAATTGACGAATATCGAAAACTGATTTTTGAATCGTCTTTTACTACTTTATCACGCACTCGTGTTTGGGTGTTTGGTCATTTGCCATCAGTGCTAGCACTTCTTTCGAGTTCGCCTTACTCATCTCTCTTGTCGCATTTTTCTCCTACGGCCTATACTGCGTTGCAATCACCCGTAATCTTCGCGCACCCGACGCGCGTGGACCCATTTCTCAGCACACGGTTTATGGAGAAACCGACATGTCTCACCCAGATTCAATGCGCACGGAAGCAGAATTGCGTCCCTTTAGAAATCGGCTGGCTTACTGGCTTTGGAAGCATCAGATTGGCTGGATTGTCATAGCTGCGGTGATTTTGGTGCTGACATTGAAATTCCGGCAAGTGGATGCCACGAAAACCTCCAAGGCCGACACGCCATCTAATGTAACAACCACTGCGCGTACTGCAGCCGCGGACGACTCTGCTTCCGCCATCAAGAAATTGCCTCACGATGTGATGGCCATTGTGAATGGCAAAGACATCAGCCGTAAAGATTTGACTGATGCAAGTGTCAAGCGCCATGGCGAAGAGGTACTCGAGAGTTTGGTCAACAAACGGTTGATCCTCAATCACTGCGAAAAACGGGGTATTGCGATTACGAATCAAGATATCGCCGCCGAGATCGATCGCATGGCGAAACGGTTCCAACTCTCCCGCGAACAATGGTTGGAGATGCTGGAGAAAGAACGTGGCATTACTGCTCAGGAGTATGCTCGCGACATCGTCTGGCCTACACTGGCACTGCGAAGATTGGCAGAGAAGGATATCCAGGTTACCGACGCTGAGATCAACCAAGCCATGGAACGCGAGTTTGGCGAGACCATTAGTGCCCGGCTCATCGCCGTCGGCAATCAAGAACTTGCCGACGAATTACACAATAAGTTGCTTTCAGATCCCGAACAATTTGCCCGCCTGGCAATCGAGCATTCGGTTGACATCAACTCAGCGAGTGTGGGTGGCTTAATCCAACCGATTCGACACCACGTCGGAGATGCGACGATTGAACAGGCGGCTTTCGCCCTTCAACCTGGCCAAATTTCCCCCGTGATCCCGGTGGCAGGTCAGTTTGTGATCCTGAAGTGTATTTCACGCAATCCACCGCGCGACGTAGACCGGGCTGAAGTCAAACAGCAAATCGTTGACAAGATCAGTGATGAGAAGCTCCGCGAAGCCTCGCACACGCTGTTCGCCAGATTGCAAGAGTCGGCTACGCCGGTCAATGTGTACAACGATCCACAGCTCCGCCAGACCATGCCAGGGGTTGTGGCAACGGTCAATGGTGACCGCATCATGATGAAAGAACTTGGCGATGAATGTCTGCTCCGGCATGGAGAAGAAGTTTTGGAGGCCGAGATTTCGCGATTGCTCCTGGAGCAGGCACTCAAGGCGGAGAATCTTGTAGTGACTGAAGCTGACCTGGAAGCCGAAGTGCGCCACGCGGCTGAATTAGCAGGAGTAGTTGATGAGCAAGGAAATGCCGATCTAACCAAGTGGTTTGAAACTCTTGCACAAGAGCAAAAGCTCGACAAGTCCCAATACTTGCGAGATGCAGTTTGGCCTTCGGCGGCTTTAAAGAAGCTGACCGCTTCTGAAGTAAAGGTCACCGAGGAGGATGTTCAAAAAGGCTTCCAGGCCAACTACGGCGATCGAGTGCGCTGTCGGGCGATTGTGTTGCCCACAATGCGTCGGGCGCAGGAGGTGTGGGACAAGGCCCGCCGGAACCCAACGGTTGAGTATTTTGGCGACCTGGCTGCTGAGTATTCCATCGAACCCACGAGCAAGGCTCTCCGTGGCGAAGTCCCTCCGATTCAGCGGTATGGTGGGCAGCCCCAGCTCGAGGAAGCCGCTTTCCAACTGCAGGATGGCCAACTCTCGGGAATCATCCAGGTTCGGGATAAATTCCTGATTCTTCGTTGCGAAGGTCGCACTGAGCGAATCGAGGTCAATCAGAACGAAGTCCGCGACATTCTCATCAAGGACATCTATGAGAAGAAGCTGCGACTGGCGATGAGCGAGAAGTTTGAAGCGATCCGCAAGAATTCGCGAGTCGACAATTTCCTGGCAGGAACTTCCCAGGCACCTGCTGATCATGCCGCAAAGCGCCAAGCCCAGGTTCGGGATGATTCCGCGGTGCGTCCCACCAGCGGTGTGGTGCGTTGAGTTATCTGATGGCCGTCGGCGCCCGCCAGACTGATGGTTCTGCCGACGACTTGTAAAGATGGCCGTTTCCGCACAGGGAGGCTATGGCTATACTTGAGCGTATGTCTAGTGATTCAGAACCCTTCAAGATTGAAGTTGCCCAACGCGTCCAGCGATTGCCTCCCTATTTGTTCGGCCGTATCAATACGATGCTGTACAACAAGCGGCGCAATGGCGATGACGTGATTGATTTGGGCATGGGCAATCCGTCCGACCCGCCCCAGGATTTGGTCATCGAAAAACTTGCTGAAGCTGCCCGCGATCCGGGCAACCATGGATACAGCAAGAGCAATGGAATCGCCAACTTGCGCCGTGAAGTCGCTGCCAAGTACATGAAAAAGTACGGTGTGCGGCTGGATCCCGATCACGAAATCATAGTCTGCCTCGGATCGAAAGAGGGCTTTAGCCACATGTGCCTGGCGATGATGGGTCCTGGAGATTCGGCCATCGTGCCGGCTCCCTTCTTCCCGATTCACGTTTATTCGGTTGCACTCGCCTCAGGCAACGTGATTGCGCTGAAGGTGGACGACAGTGAGAGATTTCTTGAGAATATTGCTTACACCTGCGAAACGTTGTATCCCCGACCGAAGCTGTTGATTCTCAACTACCCACACAATCCCTCGAGCGTGGTCGTGGAGCAGTCGTTCTACGACAAAGTGGTGAAGCTTGCCAAGAAGTATGGCTTCATGGTGATAAGCGACTTTGCCTATGCCGATGTGGCCTTCGATGGATACAAGCCCCCCAGTTTTCTAGCTTCCCCCGGTGCGAGTGAAGTTGGAGTCGAGTTCACCACCATGAGCAAGGGATACAACATGGCCGGCTGGCGGGTCGGGTTCTGCGCGGGCAACGCCGAGATGATCGCGGCCTTGGCCACCATCAAGGGTTACTACGACTACGGCATGTTTCAAGCGATTCAGATCGCGGCAATTCTGGCCCTGCGTCACACCGATGCCGCGGTTGAAGAGCAATCGCAAATCTATCAATCACGTCGCAATGCTTTGTGTGAATCGCTTGCGAGATTAGGCTGGAATGTAGTTCCTCCCAAGGCAGGCATGTTTGTGTGGCAGGAGGTTCCCGAACCGTGGCGGTCGCGGATGAGCACCATGGATTTTGCCATGATGCTTCTGGAGAAAGGAAACGTAGCGGTAAGCCCCGGTAGCGGTTTTGGTCCAGCCGGCGAAGGATATTTACGAATGTCGCTGGTGGAGAACGAGGCGCGTCTCCGGCAGGCGGTCCGACAAATCAAAAGCTGCCTCCGCGAGGCGGAAGCAGAGTACAGCAGCGAGCCAGCCACAGTCTCGTAGTTTTCTGTAAGGGAAAGAAAAACCCTAGCCGGACCACCACGCGGTCCGGGGAACTGTGTGTCCGAATGGTCCCGGAGGCTGGTGAGCCTCCGGCTAAGCTGCGATGGATTGAGAGCGAAACTAACACATTGCACTCAGATTTGCTAAGATTCATTCATGACCACGCGACCTCTCCGAATTGAAGTAATTGACGACCAGATGGCCGAAGTGCTGCGTCGCAAGTCGCCAGCGGAACGCTTAGCAATTGCTCATGGCATGTGGTCTCATGCAAGCAATTTGATCACGAGAGTCCTGAAAGTAGAGCACCCCGAGTGGTCAGCAGAACAAGCCAAGAAGGAGGCTGCCAGGAGGCTCTCACATGGAGCAGTCTGAACTCCTGGTATTTCTTTGTAAGCATCTGGAACGAACCGGAATTCGTTATTTCATTACAGGTTCACAAGCAACGATAGCATACGGCGAACCCCGTTTTACCAATGATATCGACGTTGTTGTGGAATTGAATGAGGCGAACTGCAAATTGTTTTGCGATGGATTTCCGGAAGAAGAGTTTTATCTCAATCGCGAAACCGCTCTACAGGAATGTAAGCGAGAAGGGATGTTCAATATCATTCACCCGGATAGCGGTCAGAAAATTGATGTGGTGGTTGCCAAATCATCATCTCTTGACCAGAGACGATTTGACAGGGCAGTAAGAATTCCAATTTCGGATAACTGCGAAGGGTTTTTCAGCTCACCGGAAGACATCATTCTGAAAAAGATGGAATGGTACAAAATGGGCGGAGGAGAACGCCATCTTCGAGACGTTGCTGGTATTTTGAAGGTTCGAGGAACTCAGATCGATAGTGAATATCTTTCTAGTTGCTTAAGAGAACTTGGTTTGGAAGAAATCTGGCAAACGGTGCAAGACTCGGTTGATCCTAAATCCTCATAGCTCCACATTCGGCGGAGTACGGATGACCAGATTGCGGATTTCGGTCATATCTTCCATGGCGAAGCGGATGCCTTCGCGGCCCAGGCCACTGTCTTTCACACCACCATAGGGCATGTTATCGACCCTCCAACTGGGGACGTCGCCGATGATCACTCCGCCCACTTCCAATACGTCCCATGCCCGTTGAATCTTGTAAATGTCGCGCGTGAAAATGCCTGCTTGCAGGCCGTAGCGGCTGTCATTAGTTTGCCGAAGGGCCTCTTCAAAATCGCTGAAGCGACTCAACACAGCGACTGGACCAAAGGCTTCTTCAGCGCACATTGGTTGATCTTCGGGGACGTCTTCCATAAGCGTGGCTTCGAGCATCGCTCCCTCTCGTTTGCCACCACAGAGGACTTTCCCACCGGCATCTTGAGCCTGTTTTATCCAGTTCTCCAATCGTTTAGCCTCTTTTTCCGAGATCATGGGACCGATGAAGGTATCCTCATTTTTCGGATCGCCTGCCACAAGTTTCTTGGAGGCGACGATCAGCTTCTCACGTAGTTCGTCATAAATGCTCTCGTGGATCAAGATGCGTTGCACGCCGATGCAGCTTTGACCCGACTGGTAAAACGCTCCGACGATAAGCCGATCGGTGGCGTCCTTCAAATTAGCGTCGGCATCAACGATGCAGGCGGCGTTGCCGCCCAGTTCCAGAATAACTTTCTTCTTCCCCGCCCGGGCCTTCAGGTCCCAGCCGACTTCCGGCGAACCCGTAAAGCTCAGGAGTTTCAAACGGTCGTCGGTGGTAAACAAGTCTGCTTCGTCGCGGCGGCAGGGAAGAATAGAAAAAGCCCCTTTCGGCAAATCAGTTTCCGCGAGAACTTCGCCAATGATCAACGCTCCAATGGGCGTACGGGTGGCCGGCTTCAACACGAACGGGCAACCAACCGCGATGGCAGGGGCGACCTTGTGAGCCGCCAAGTTCAAGGGAAAATTAAAGGGTGAGATGAACGAGCAGGGTCCGATAGGAACACGCTTAAACATACCCCGGTAACCTTTCGCCCGGGCGGAAATCTCCAGATTCATCACCTCGCCACCGACGCGAACCGACTCTTCGGCAGCGATCCGAAATGTGTCGATCAACCGAGAGACTTCGCCTTGACTATCTTTGATCGGCTTACCAGCTTCGATACAGAGCGACATGGCCAGTTCATCGGCCCGCTCGGTGAATCTTTTCACGCAATGACTGAGTATCGCTTGTCGCTCGTAGGGCGGAAGCTGGGCCATCGGTGCCGCGGATTCGGTAGCTGCAGCAATGCCTCGATCGATGGTCTTCGCATCAGCTATGGCAACATGCGTGGCAACCTCACCGCTGTACTTATCAGTCACCTCGAGATCGGCGTTCGGTTCCACAGGCTCGTTGGCTAGGTAATAGGGATAGGATTTATTCAGCATTACTTGCTCCATCTAAGGGGATGACAGAATCTTCAAATCTTGGCACTCATCTCAGCAATTTCTCGGTTCAGAATTCGGTCATTGTCAGAGTAATCCACAGGTACATCGATCACATGGACTCCGGGGGAGGTATGACAGTGCTCGAGCAGCGACAATAGCTGGTCGGCTGCCGAGAAACGATGCCCTTGGGCTCCATAGCTTTCGGCATACTTCACAAAGTCCGGGTTGCTGAAGTCCAGACCATAACTTTCAAAGCCCATGTGGTCCTGCTTCCACTTGATCATGCCGTAGGCATCATCCCGCAGGATCAAGATGACCAGATGCATGCCGAGTCGCACAGAGGTTTCGAGCTCCTGAGAATTCATCATGAAGCCACCATCACCGCAGATGGCCATCACCTTGCGGTCGGGAAAGACCAGCCGGGCCGCCATGGCCGATGGCAAGCCGGCACCCATACTGGCAAGGGCGTTATCCAATAGCACCGTGTTGGGTTGGCGGGCAGGATAGTTGCGGGCAAACCAGATCTTATAGATGCCGTTGTCCAGGGCAATGATCCCGTCGTCGGGCATGAATCTACGCACATCGGCAACTAACCGTTGCGGATAGATCGGAAATCTTGCGTCGCTTTCATCGTCGGTAATGTGCTTGACCATCGCTTCGCGGACCTGGAGAAAGTGCTCAAAATCCCAATGAGTCTGCTTGCGAATCCGTTCGCTGATTTGCCAAACGCTGTTGGCGATGTCGCCGACAACTTCGATTTGGGGAAAATAGACTGGGTCGACCGTCGCGGAGGTAAAGTTTACATGAATCACCTCTACACCGTTGTGGCTCATAAAAAAAGGCGGCTTTTCGATCACGTCGTGACCCACGTTGATGATCAAATCTGCGTTGTCGAAAGCCCGATGCACAAAATCATTACTGGAAAGGGCCGCATTTCCAAGAAACAGTGGATCGGCCTCGTCGAGCACTCCCTTACCCATTTGCGTTGTGACGTAGGGAATTCCCGTTCGCTCGACCAATTGCCGCAACATACGGCATGTGAGTCGCCGATTGGCGGCGGCACCCACAAGCAGCAGCGGGCGGCGCGCCTCCTCGATTCGCTCGACGGCGGCACGAACCGCCTTCTCTTCCGCCGTGGGACGACGGGACAAACTCTGCGGAAGGACCGGTTCGTCGGTTTCCTCACGAGCGATGTCTTCGGGCAGTTCCAAGTGCGTGGCACCAGGTCGTTCTTCCTCTGCCAGGCGAAAGGCCTCTCGGACTCGCGAGGGGATGTTGCCTCCACTCACAATCTGCCGCGTGTACTTCGTAAGGGGCCGCATCATGTCAACGATGTCGACAATCTGAAATTGTCCCTGCTTGCTCGTCTTGACCGGTTTTTGACCGGTTAGCATGACCATTGGCATCCCGCCGAGTTGGGCGTAGGCGGCGGCGGTGACAAGATTCGTAGCCCCCGGCCCGAGCGTCGAGAGACACACTCCCGCCTTGCCGGTGAGCCGACCGTAGGTCGCCGCCATGAAACCGGCGGCCTGTTCGTGGCGAGTGACGATCAAGCGGATCGAAGAGCGCGAGAGCGAATCGAGAAAGTCGAGATTCTCTTCACCGGGGATCCCAAAGATAAACTCGACTCCCTCACGCTCGAGGGCTTGAACAAACAGATCAGAGGCTTTCATGACGAGGGTCCTGGGGCGGCGATGACCGAGAGCCGTGTGAAGCGTTTCGTCACGGCACCTGTCAATCTACCAGAATGACACGCCGAGCGAACTCCCCTTATCGCCCCACTTTCCAACCCAAGTCGTGTTTGACAGCGAGGTAGGAGATGGCCAACACGACAATTTGCACCAAGAACAAGGTAAAGATGGTCATCCAAAAGTACTTGTCGCCTCCGAAAAGCAACGTGAAAATAATCGTGCCACCCACAAATAGACCGATCGCCAATACAGCAGCGTAAATCGGTTGGCGAAGCAGACAATAACTAGCCATAGATAAGGTGTATATCAGCAACAACACTTGAGCAACAAATAGCCAAGCAGAAAAATTACCATGTGGAAAAACTACCGACGCGAGCGTGTAAGCCAATAGGAATATTAAACCGAAACATGCGGCCAACAGCGTAATTCCCGTTACGAGCTTCACAGTAAACCACTCCACGACGCGAATAGGACGGGAACGCCAGAAATAGTTCAGACTAGGCGCGAAGTCCTCAATGTAAAGGCCGATTCCAGTCACAATGAGGACGAAGAAACCGACAGAGCTTGAAACTCCAGCCAAAATTAGTCCAAGTTCTTCTGATGAATCACCTCCACTGAAATAATAGGCAAGAGGTGCGATTGACAATATGGCTCCGGCAGATGCAACAGCCAAAGGACCGGTTTCACGGCACTGCTTCCAAGCGATGGCGTGCCACTGACTTGGGAAGCGTCTCTTTCGCGCACTCCTCCAGAAAGAAAATTGGGATGTGGTGTTCACTGAGCGTTTTGGTCGCACGGCAACTCGGCCAAATTCCTTGAGGTACCAAGCGACAATTGCTCCGTGAGAGATAAGTCCAATCAGAACAAGACTAGATAGGGGTAAGGATTGGGAAGAATTTGAGGAGAGTTGAAAAATGATCCCTGGTCCGCCCGGGAGAGCTGGTATCAAGAAATACAATAGGAAACTTAGTGAAAGTTCATATTTAACTGCCAAACCCATTGACAAAGTAAACATCAACCAGAGGGCGATGCATACAAGAAAACCTACTGCTCCAGCTCGTACTTCATCCGCTCGGTTCATACCCCCAGCTAACATCCAAATCAAAATGCTCGAAACGCCAAGTATCGAACTGATGGTGGCAGAGACGAACCAATGGTAAGGACTCCTAAACGGATCAGAGTTGGTCGATGAAATCTGTACTAACGCAGAATTAAGGTCTTCGATGTTTCCTACTCTCCAAGCAAGCAGAAAGAAGCTAAGCAATTGAATTATGAGTATTGGGATGGCACCGGTTGTAACTGCCAAAAGGATTTTTGCACTTGCCGCATGCCATAGAGGATTCGGCAGAGCTTGGAGGAATGACATGGTGCGTCGCGAGGCTTCACCACCAGCCACAGCCATACCTAGAAAAGTTCCTGTTAGAACGATGTAATTTATTAGCCAAACACTCTGCCAATTAATCCATTCTCTAATGGCACTAATGTTCATTTTGGTATTGATGAGTACGATTGGATAGCATAGCGCGATGAAACTAGAAATGGCTGCAATCGCCACCAGCCGCCAGCGCTGTTCGCGCCATTCTTTCCACAACAGGCTTTTCCAAGTTGAATTCATCGTGTTTGTTTTTAAGTTTCCAAATGAAATCTAGCCGCGACTCAACGAGTCGCTGGTCCCTGCGATGCGTTGCATCGCGGCTATTGGTGTTCGCTTGCCGGTGACGTACGCTTCGAAAATCTCGTCGAGATTGAGATCCACCACACGATGTTCGATACCTTCCGAGGCGAGCCGCTCTTCGACTGCTTCCGCTTGTTCGACAATGAGCGCGGCGTCCCCGCCGTCTTGGCGGTGATCGAGGATGCGTAGCTCGCTTGGCAGATAAGCTAGCGCATCGCTGGAGAGCACAATCTGCTTCACATCCCTGCGCAACTTTTCGGTGTCCGCCTGGCGGATGATCCGGCCGGCATCGAGGATGGCGATCTCATCGGCCACGGGTTCCACTTCGTAGAGCAGGTGCGAACTATAAAACACCGTGCGGCCTTCCCCTTGCAGATGGGTGATCAGATCGCGGTTGAATTGCTTACGCATGATGGGGTCGAGACCCAGCGCAGGATCGTCCAGAATCACCAGCTCCGGCCGATGCGCGAGCGCCAGCACCAACCCCAGCCGCACGTTTTGCCCCTTGGAGAGATGTTTGATCTTTGTGGCGAGCGGAACGTCAAAATCCTCGGCATACTTCAGAGCGAGTTGATGATCCCACGAGGGATAAAATGGGGCCATGAATCGCAGGATTTCGTCGCAACGCATCCAGCCGTAAATGGTTTGATCTTCGGCCAGATAGCCCACGCTCCGCCGGACCTCCACGTGCTCCGTCGCGGGGTCGAGACCCAGCACGCGGACCTTGCCGGCATCTTGTTTCAACAGCCCCATCATGATGCTGATCGCAGTCGTCTTGCCAGCCGCATTGCGGCCGAGGAAGGCAAAAGTTCGGCCGCGCTCCACGCGAAAAGTCGTGTCGCGGAGCACCTGCTGTTTGCGGAAGGCTTTCGACACGTCAAAAAACTCAATGGCTGGTTCGATCATGAGGAAACCCCCGTTTCAGTTTTTGCAGCTCGCTGAAGTTGTTCTATCGCCGCAGATAAAATCTCATGGAGGTCGTCGGCGGAGAGACCCAGTGCGATTCCTTGCCGGGCTAATTGACGAAATTCCTTGTCGAGCCGCTTGCGATGCGCTGTACGGCTGCGGCCCTTGGAATCTTCGGCCACAAAGGTTCCCTGCCCATGACGCATCTCCAGTAGCCCTTCGCGTACCAGCCGCTCGTAGACTCGCAGGATCGTGTTCTGGTTGACGGCCAGTTCCCGGGCCAACTCCCGTACCGAGGGAAGTCTGTGTCCAGCCAAGAGCTTGCCTGCCGCACATTGCATGGCGATCTGCTCGGCAATCTGCGAGGAGATGGGAACAGCGGAGCCTTTTTCGATGCGAATCAGCATAAAAACCTCAGAAAAATGACCAACTGACTACAGTTATATAACAGTAATCTTGCGGTGTCAAGTGGTTGAAGAATTTCTCTGGCGAACCCGAAGACGTAAGTCCCGTGCCTGCGAGGAGATGATTGCATGCGGGTTTCTACGTGGGCCTTACCCCCCGCAAGTCGATCAGGGAGATTGTACAGGGAAATTGTACTAGGAGATCAAGCATAGAACGCCGCAGCGGCGAAGCTGACGCAGGAGGTGCCGTCGGCGGCGACGGCTTGGTCGTATTTCAGAAGTTCGCCCCGCTCCGGCTGAACCGTTTTGAGCATCGTGTACATGGGGGCGAGTCCGCAGATGCGATTGGCGTCTTCCTGTTTGGCGACATGCAGAAACCACGCGTCGGCATTGCCGTCGCAGGCCTTTGCCAACAGTTGCTGGTCGTCGGCCCATTGAGCGGTGAGACGCTGCTTGTCCAAGAGATCGTCGTCGCCAAATTGTTGACCTATGTGGGCCATGTCCACTCCGGCCACGACACAGATTTCCTCGTCGTGAGCGTTGATCGCTTCTCGCAGTCCCGCGAGAAAATCGGAAACAGCCGGCGATTCGTCTGGCATGCGACCTTGTTCGACAAATGGATGAAAGGAACCCACTAGAATCGGCACGACGCGGAAATCCCTGCGACCACCCAAGATGAACTGCAACATGAGTGTTTGAAACTCTATCGAGTGTTCGTGGCGGTGGGGAAGTTCATCTTGGAAAACACCGGCGAAAGAATCCCCCAGTTGACTAGCCAACGAATCGATGAAACCTAGATCGGTATTTACGGTACCTAAAGGAGTAGCAAAGTCCTTGCGCGAGACGCTAAAAAATCCTTGGAGCGGAGTATGAGCCGTGCCTAGTATCACAAACAGCTTGGCCCTGGATTCCGTCACGATACGATCGTAGGCCCAGGCGAATGCCGGCCCTCCACGATGAAAATCGATGTGAGGGCTCATCACTCCACAGAGTCTGTCTCTCAAAACAATTCCATTGGCACCGTTGGAATTTCCTTCCCAGGGGAGCAGCCCTGGCCCCCCTTCGCCGGTAAACAGCGTGGCCAGTTGGGTGCGAAGTCCCTCAGGCTCGTCGTGATAGGCACCCCCAGCGTGCGCCGCAGGTCGTGCAGAAAGAGCGAGATATTCTGCCAATTGGGCCTGTTGAAACTCGTCAAAGTTTTCACTGTCGAGGAAGTGATTCTCATCCAGTTGGGCCACAAAGTTCTCGATCTCGATCAGCGGAATCGACTGGCCAACGAGCTGTTGAAACTCCAGGCGGATATCCCCCAGGGACCGCTCGCCGTTCATGAGTGAAACGAGAATAGCCGCGAAAGGAGGTAGCACGACCGCGCCGGCCAATCCATAAGGATCCCGCAACACATAGTGTCCCTCGCTGGGATCGCCATAGGGGATCATTTCAAGGGGACGAACTTGTGGATTGGTGGGGATACTCATGGTGAGTTGTGAGTGGCTAAAGGTGGGTGGCGAGGAGTTGGCCTGACTGACCACAAGCAACGAATCGCTCACCTACTCACCAATAATTTTTACCAGGATACGTTTCCGGCGTTTGCCGTCGAATTCATAATAGAAGATGTGTTCCCAGGGGCCAAGGTGAAGTTTGCCCCCGGTAATCGCTACCACGACCTCACGACCCATGATCTGTCGTTTGTGGTGGGCATCGGCATTGTCTTCGCCTGTGCGATTGTGATGATATCGCTGGGGAGAGGGATCGAACGGTGCCAACTCTTCGAGCCACTTGTCGTAGTCCCGGTGGAGGCCCGGTTCATTGTCGTTGATAAAGACACTTGCGGTAATGTGCATGGCATTGACCAGAACGAGCCCATCCTGAACGCCGCTAGCGGCGACCAGTTGCTGAACTTCGTCGTGGATCGAAACGATCTGACGCCGCTCGGGAATATTCATCCACAATTCTTGAGTGTGACACTTCATTTGTTTGTATTTGCCTGGAGAATTGGAGCAGCAATGTGGCGAATTTCTGCTTGCACGTCTTCGACTGGTCGATCTGCATTGATGACGTGAACCGTATCGTTCATCTGGCCCGCTTCGGCCAGAAATCCCTCTCGCAACAGCTGGCGATAAGAGTCACCCCGCTGCTCCACGCGGTCGAGATTGTTACCCATGCGCACGCGAGCTTTTTCAGGCGGCATGTCCAGGAGAAACACACAATCAGGCATCACGCCCGCGGTGGCTACGCGGCCAACTTGCCTGGCTGCTTCAAGATCCACCCCTCCCGCATAACCTTGATAGACAACGTTTGCCAAGACGTATCGATCTGATACGACGACACTGCCGCGTTCCAAGGCAGGACGAATGATTTCTTCGACAAGTTGTGCCCTCGCTGCCATGTAGAGCAGCATTTCGCCCAGGGGGGAAATCGAGATGTTCTGATCACTATGCAGGATGATCTCACGCAGGCGCTCTCCCAGGGGAGTGCTCCCAGGATCACGGCAGGTGACAACTTGGTGACCCTTGTTAGCGAGCCACTCTTCGAAAAGCCGCATTTGGGTCGATTTACCGACTCCGTCGATGCCGTCGAATGAGAAAAACATGATGTGCGAAGACTCGGGTCGAGTGGGAAAACCCTGTTGTACACTAGAGTTGTGTTTGTCGGGTAGACCCAATTGGAAGAGGAGCCCGACAAAGCATCTAGACTGTGACCAAGTCCTGCACGGTTTCTGCGAGAAGCTCAGCATGTCTTTCCATGCCAGAACATCTCTATCGCTTTCATCTGGACTACGGATTGGAATTTGCGTTCCCCGCACCGGATGATTCCAAACTCAGCGGTGTGGACAACGGTTCACTCAGAGGAAAGCCCCTCGTGTTCGAATCGATCCATTGAGTGAATTCTTGCCGATTCGGATTGCGAAACGGATTGGCCACAGGACCTGTTGGCGCAGTAACAGTAGACTTGGTTGGCTCTACTGGTTGAGGTAAGAGTTCAGGCTCGGTTTCTTCAGCGAATTCTGCAGGTGCAACTTCGGCTTGTTGCTTTTCGGCTGGAAGCGGCATGAAGCTCACCGTCGCTATGGGCTCTGTCTCCGGCAGCGCTGCCAGATCGATTCCGGTCGTGGAAGTTTCCACTTCTCCGGCGGCAGGATCAATCTGTCCGGGCAGAGGCATTGTTTCCGCAGGCTGATCCTCTTGTACGGGGGCGAGATCAGGGCTCTCGATCACTTCATAATTCTTGCCATTGATCGATTCAAACTGACCTGGTCGCTGTTCGTAAGGTCCTTGGCTCATCACGCGTGGTCTGGTGTATCCGTAATTGATAAAAGTGCTGGCGTCTCTCTGACGAGCCAATCGCAAGGCATCGAAGTACGCCTTCCCTGGCCACGGCCCTTCAGCCAAATAGACGGCGTTGTATTCGAGCAGCGAACCCTTGCGATAGTGCACTCGCATGATCGCCCGGTTGTAGTCAACAAGCGAGCGATAGTAGGCAGACTCGGCCTCAGCTTGACGACGTTGGGCATCGAGCAAGAGATCGATCCGCTCTCGACCTGCCTCGTAGACCGTGCGGAGGGCATCAACTTCGTCCTGACTCGCTACGCGGCTGTTAAAGTTGGTTTGAGTATTCTGGAAGTTGAAATCAAGGTCACGAATCGCGTCGCTCAACTGATGTGCAACGGTCAGTTCCAAATCTTCCAACACAGCCCGATCGCGAGCCAGCAGGAGTTGGTGATGTCGCACTCCAGCCAGTGCCCTTCGAAAACCAATGGGCATTGTGAACTGGAGGCCGAGTTGCCATTCTTGGAATCGACCACTGGTCAGAACATCGAAGGCATTCGAACCGTCAGCAAATATGGGTCCTCCCATGCTCTGGGAATCCAGCAGTTCATCACCCGCTCCCAACCAACGATAAGTTCCGGCGGCATCGAGTCGCGGCATGAGGTTGTTCTTCGTGGCAACGAGTTCCATTTCGCGCCGCTTAATTTGCCACTTCTGTTCTCGCAACTCCGCGCGACGTGCTAGAGCCTCACAGAGAACGGTGTTCCAATCGAATTCGATTTTGGCAAACGTTGGTTCATCAGCAGGACGTATCAAGCGGTTGTCGGTAGGAGTGAGTCCCATCAAGAATCGCAGTCGGTTCTCGACTCGATAGAGATTTGTGAGTGCGGACTGCACTTGAGCCTGAAAACGGAAAAACTGTGAACGAGCCTGGGCTTCCTTGTCTGCTTCGCCACCTTGCGTGCCGACCCCCTTGAGCGCCTGTACTTTCCGCCAGGTTTCTAACGCGCTATCACGACCAATCTTGCGAGCCTCGAGGTCGCGGTAGGCGAAGTACAGTTCCCAATAGGTCTCTTCCACTTCGAACATGAGGTTACGCACCCCCTCTTCAAAGTCCACCAATGCGATATCTTGACGAATCCGAGCGATGATCACGCCATCAATCTGATTCGTACCCCCTGCGGCTGCCTGTTGAAATGAGTTGAAACCTGCGATTCGGTTGTATTGCGTACCGGCACCCTGCAGAAGTGGTTGATTAAATGTTGCTTCAAAGTTGGTGAACCAGTCGCTCGGTTGGATACGACTGCCATTGTTATTCTGGTCGTAAAAGTAATTGTTGCGAAAACTGAAGGTGCTACCGTTGGCGGTGTTCTTAGTGATCCCCACGGTTGCGGTTCCCAGGTCTTGTTGGAACAGAGGTGCAAAGAACCCAGGCAAATTCGCGACACCAAAATTCTGAGGTCGGTCATTCTTGTTCCAGGTAATACTACTATCGAGCGTGGCATCGAACTCGGAAAGAGCAGCTTCGACACCCGTGCCACTAAAGGGGCTGCCCGTACCTGTTCCGTTGCCGGTTTCTACTAGGGCAGGGTCATAGACTGTGAGTACATTCGCAGGGTTTTGCGTCAATATCTCGGGAGTTGAGAGGGCGATGTTACTCCCGCTATCGGTAATGCGTCCTCCCAGCTGACGCAACACTTTACCATTGGTCAGGGTGATTCGTGTCACCTCTTCGAGTGTGACTTCCCAGATGTCGAAGTGCTCAGAATTGCTCAGAGTGAGGGGAGCCTGTGTACCTGCCACTTCGTCGATTGGGCAGGTGTTTACGTCTGGGTAGTCGATCTCCGTAGCAACATTCATGTAGTGCGACAGATCGCCGGTACCAAACACTTTACCGTCTTCGGCGAAGAAGTAGGGTTGTGTCGGGTGACACCCAGTGAAGAGTGTCAGTGCACAGAGCCCCAGCGATAAGGTCGCTCGGATTTGCCGATTCATGTTGCGATATTCCTGGATTCTTGCTGTAGGCCACCATTAAGAATGTCTGGCTTTCGCATTGAATCCCTCTGGGGGTTCGTATCCTGTCGCTTACGCTGTAGGCGAGTTGCGCCCTAGTCACCGAGCCCCCCTCGGCCGACTTCTTCTGTAGCAATACACACCTACGCAAATAGGGTGCGCGCAGCCACCGAAGGAGTCGTTACAACCGTTATCGACGGCCTAATCGTTAAACTTTGACATAAGTGAGAAGTTTGCACTCAGTTGAGTGCTAGCATCAAGTTCCTTAGCCGGAGGCTCACCAGCCTCAGGGGATCCCGGACCAAAGTGTTGGTCCGGCTGAGTCAAACATGCATGCCGGAGAAACCAGCAAGATTTGCGAGATCGACGTCGTGGCCCAAGTCGGTGGAGCGTTGAGAAAGTTGACCAGCGGCGATGAATCGGTCGAACTCGATAGCAACCGCCTTTTCAACACGCGTTTTGAACCAGGCTTCGACTTCGGGAGGGATGCCACCACATGTTTCGCTAGCAAGGGTAACTTCAAGTTCGACATGTTCAGTCAATAAGTCGCTAGCATCGGTGTGTACGATACCCTCCAGGTCGAAGCGAACCATGCCTTCAATTTCACTGTTCGCAAGTCGAAAAACACAGCGGGCATTGTAAAGATAGTAGGTCCGCTCAGGACCAAATCGCTCCAAGGCTGCCACCAGGTGCGCGTGCCGCCGACGGAATTCTGGCGGTGCATCAAGCGGTGCATCAAGCCTGCCAATCGATCGCAATGGCAAACAATCAAACGCGATATCAACGACGGGCTCCATCTTTGTGGTTTCTCCTAAACGAATGATACACCCATCCTAGGACAGCTAACTACTTACGGCACGCGATAGCCGATCGTCAACCAACCATTATCACAATCGAGTTGAGCGAGTTGCAACGTTAAACCAGGGGTGTTGGATTGCTCAGGGAGCTTGATGGCAGGAATTGGTATTTCAGCGGGAAAACCCTGTCCCGCTGCGGCACGTTTATTAAGATTCTTCGCAAGGTTGCTCCGAATTCCAACTTGTTCACCCGTTAGTCTATCATCCCAACGTGGATCAAAACCAGTCGGGAATGCCTCGATCTCCCCCACTCGCTTGAGCAATACTTCGTTGCCGTCCTGAATGACCTCGTAGGTGACAATGAAGTCCCAATTCTTGAGTGGTTCATCCTCTTTCACCTCGCTGGCCTGCAGTTCAGCCAGGCGTAACCGTAAGGTCAACTTTTGATCTTCAAAACTGACACTTGCGGGATGTTCAGTATTGAATTTGAAATACCATGGTCGAAACGACATCGCTTCTTTGGCGTTTTCCTCTGCAATCGAAGGTGGAAGTTCGGGGACCGCTGAATCGGGTGATTCGGCCAACTCTTTCGGCGACTTTTCTGCCAACTTCCTTAGCCAAGGGGGGATGTCTCCTTCTAAAACGGGTTGCTCCTCGGGATTGTCCTGTCGGAGTGTTGCTCCAGCCAATACGACGGGTAAGAAATTGTTAATGGCAGTTTCGTGCAGTTGAACCGTCAAGTCGTTATCGGCCAACTTGGCAGGTGGAAGCGAGTCCGTCGTGATTTGCTTATAAGAGGCCAATGCGACTTGGGAATGTACAGCTTGAGAACTCGACGAAAGGTGGATCGCTTCAGTCAAAAGCCCCACACGGGTCAGTGGCGCCCGAAGCTTGTCCTCATAACTCAAGCGGCCATTGGTGAGTGCCTCCAGAACGCGCTGATCAAAACTGTCGGCGATCCGTTGTTCAGCGTGTCTGGCCGCAATCCACTCGCTTTGCGATTTTTTCTCGTACACCTTTTTCCAGGCGATTTTTTCGACCAGGCGCTTACCAAATCTTCCCCCGGTTTTCGTGACCGAATGAATTCTGGTATGAGTCCGGGCATTTACGTTAACACCTGTAGACGTGAACTCGTTGTCACTGATCAGTAGCCTTTTAGATGCAAAGTAATTTGTCCTACCCGTACTGCCGATGCGGACAGGTTTCTTAAACGACTGCGTTCGCGAATTGATCACCCCGGCAAGATAAATATCCATTTCAATACGTTCCTGGGCTTCGTGGGGATAGAAGGTGACCAGGCCGCTTGTGATCGCCGTCCCCTTTACCGACGCACCCAGGATGCAGTCTCGAACGGGTCCAATCTGGCAAACCGGTGCCGCAAGCTCATTGAGAGCCTTGGTCGTCACATCTGCCCAGACATTTGGTTGCGAGTAAGTTTCGTATACCGCTTGAACCACCTGTGGTGAATCTCCAAGCAGTTCCACAGTACCCAAAGCCTGACCAATTTGGCGGGTCGTCTCCATTGTCGGAGCTTCCTGATGGCGACGAAGCTGTTCGGCGAAAGTCTTCATATAGGAATCGTAGACCGGCGCTGTGTCGCGCCGCACAGCTAGCGCGTTCCAGAAGGCAACTTCCTGATATCGGTCGATTGCAGAGGCCACTCGAACGAAGACAGAAAGTTCCAGTCCCGGGTGATTCGCGCGGAAGCGGCGCAAGACGGTTTTAAGGTTTTCGAGAGATTCACGATCGATCTTCGCATCCTCCTCAAGTTGCGGAGCGAGCAAATCCCATTTCAAATACTTCTTCCAGTTTCGCGATAGCTCGGAGCCAGGTCCCAGTGCGGCTTCGAGGGCTTGGGCACTATCAATCAGCTCCTGATGAGTCGGTTGAAAGCGATCGTTATCAAAAGTGCGATGGTCCGCTGCAGCAGACTTTACGATCTCTGGCAGGTCTGCCGAGCGAGAAATTGCTTCCTGGGATTGGCTCCACGCGGGATATGTGGTGAGTATAGTCCCAAGAAAGTACAAGATTGCACAATAGTTGAAGCGTCTGAGTTGCTTATGTTCCACGGTATGTTCCTCCAAGAACAAGAATCCTGCTGGCTCTTCCGCGATTCTGTTCCCAGGAAAGGGTGGTCATGAGGGACGCAGATCAGAATCGCCGCGATTACCCAACAAGTATAGTGCACCCAGCTTGACTGGCCTACGCCGATTGTGCAGACTGACCATAGTTTTTTGCCGCTTATCGCGGATTAGCGGCCTTCGCGGAGTGTATTGAAGTACTCCTCGGCATGCTCGCGACGAGATTTTGGGAGTTGTTCCACCACCTGTGGATCAACAGGGGTACTTCCGAGGGCAGCCATTTCCTCCTTGATGGCCTCGGCAACTTGACCACGGACGTTTGGTCCGTCAGCCTCACCGGCTAGAACTGCCGCGCCTCGACCTGGGTTTTGGCGAACTCGCGAGTCGCGGAAGTTTGTGTCATTCTTTTCATCAGGGCGGGGACCGAAGCCCCGGCCGGCTCCCATACCACTGCCGGGCCTCTCGCTAAATCGGTTAGACATCATATTGCCCTGGCAAGTGGAACAACCCATACCCAGACAAGCTTGACAAGACATTGCATCCTTTGCCATTTGCAACTGATCCATGGCAGCGGAGAGTAGTTCGCCTTCCTGCATTTCGTGAGCGAGTTGATCCATCTGTTCCATCATGTCACTCATGGCCTGGGCAGCTTTACCGTTGTCACCTTTTTTCATAGCATCTTGCAACGCACCCATTTGGGAACCAAGTTGGCTAAGCTTGTCGCTCTGATTTTTTTGCTTCTGCATCTGGTCGAGTTTCTGTTGCAATTCACCGGCTTCAGCCAGGTTTCCTGCTTTTTGCTGCTTCTCGATTTGCTTTTTCAGATCTTCCATTGCCCGTTTTTGGGCCTCGGCCGCTTCGGCAAGCCGCTCTTGCATTTGCTTCATCTGTTCCATCAGCGCCTGCTTAGCGTCTTCATCAAGCTTGCCTTCGGCAAATTGCTTTTTGAGTTTTTCGAGTTCTTGCGCTGCCTGTTGCCAATTTCCCGCTTTCATCGCCTCAGCCATTTTATCCGCAGGACCTTGGTTGAGGTTTTTCAGTTTGGACAATTGTTTGCGAAGTTCTTTGTCTCCGCCAAGCTTCTCGCGGCGCTGGGCAAGTTCACTGGCAAGGTCGTTGAGCTTGACGAGGGTTTGTTTGCGATCCGCTTCTTTTGCCTTGGCCAGTTTCTCAGTTTCTTTTTCGAGTTGACCAAAAAGTCCCTCGGCCTCTTTAAGGCCCTTTTCAGCAGCAAGTTTGCGCTTTTCTGCCAATCGCTCCTTAAGTGTCTTGCTAACGTTTTCACGTTGCTCTTTTGCTTGAGCGGTGGCATGAGGGTCAATTGTGCTCTGTGCATCCGCGTTGCCAAAGAAACTGACGATCAGAAATGTCAGACTTGTTGTCATTAACGGCAACCAACGATTACGGGAAATCTGAATTCCAAACCGCGAGGTGACTTCCAAGCGACGGACCGCCCGCGCAGCGTCGGCCAACAATGCTTGACCTGCAGGCGACTGGGCATCATCGGGCGATAAGGCCAAGCTGCTCGAAAGCCGCTCGCGCAACTCGAAACGACTATCGATTTCCACTGCCGCGTCCAGATCACTCAATCCATCTAGCAACGTCCAGAAGAATGCTGACAAAACCCCTGACGCTATGCCGACCAATGCACACCAGAGAGACCATCGTTCGGGCAGGTTGTCAATTGCCACTAATTTGGGAACAATCAGCGCCACCAACGCGAGAGTTAGTGTCACAAAGCAGCATGTGACAAGACGGTTGAGGAATAATTCCAGCCAGAGTCGCCGACGGGCCCGCGAAACTTGGGCAAGGATCTGATCCATGCGGGTTTACTCCTGGCGAGTGAGTGCGGTTAAAGTAATATGAAGGAGATAGCCTATTCTATCGGCTTCCAGGTCCAAAGTCACGCCTGGTGCGCTGAGATGGCAGCCCCTAGGCGTTGGATTCAACAACTATGCCCAGTACGCCACTACCTACCCCCGATCAGCGCCCCGATGCCGACGTCGTCGTTTACGACGGCGATTGCCGCATCTGCACGTCTCAGGTCAGCAAACTCCCTTGGTGGGATTGCCAAGATAAGCTTGCTTATCTCTCGTTGCATGATCCACAGGTGCAGGTCCGCTGGCCCGATCTCACGCATGAGCGGCTCATGCAGGAAATGTGCATCGTTGATACAGATGGCAACCGACATTGGGGACCAGAAGCATTGCGGTATCTCACGCGCCGCCTGCGGCGACTCTGGTGGGCATTGCCACTATCTTACTTTCCAGGAAGTATGGTCCTCTGGCGTCCACTCTATCGCTGGATCGCGAAAAATCGGTACCGACTAAGTGGAGCAAGTTGTGAAGAGGGGACGTGCAGTTTGCACAAGTGAGTATAGAGTAGATTATTTAAACCCTTGCTCTTTGCTCGGGAACTCTCCCCCTCGAACATCGTCCCGAAAATTACGCACCGCGTCGGTAACCGTTGTGCGTAAGTTGGCATAGTTCTTGACAAACTTGGGCACGCGTCCAATGGTGAGTCCAAGCACATCGTGCAGCACGAGCACTTGGCCATCGCAGCCAGGGCCCGCGCCTATCCCGATAGTGGGGATAGAGATTTTCTCGGTGATTTCTCGCGCGAGCTCCGTGGGAATACATTCGAGCACGAGCGAGAACGCCCCCGCCTCGGCAGCAGCACGAGCGTCGTGCAGTAACGCCGCTTCATCTCGCTGGACGCGATAGCCACCCAGTTGATGAACGCTCTGCGGACGCAGTCCACAGTGTGCCATTACTGGGATGCCTGCGGAAACCAACGCAGCGATCGTGTCGGCCTGATCGGCACCTCCTTCCAGCTTTACGGCTTGGCAACGAGTTTCCTTGAGAATGCGACCCGCGTTCTTGATGGCCTTGTGCTTGCCCATGTGGTAGCTGGGAAACGGCATATCGACGATCACCAGGGCGTGGTTCACCGCTCGACCAACCATTTCGGCATGGTAGATCATTTCATCGAGCGTAACGGGCAGGGTGTTCTCGTGTCCCTGAACTACCATCGACATACTGTCGCCGACGAGGACCGCCTCGACCCCCGCGTCGTCAACGAGCCTCGCGAAAGGGTAATCGTAGGCCGTCACCATCGTGATCTTTTGCCCGGAGCCTTTGAGTGCTGCAAAGCCGGGGACGGTCATCCGGTTTGGGTGGCGGGGATTATCTGATTCTGAACTCATGGATGGAGCAACCGATTGCAGCGGGGTGTTACGTACGTACACAAGCAAGTAGTCCGGGAGGGACTCGATACAATTGACCTAACTACCTGGGTAGCAAACAACTTCGGTCAAGTGGGTTTGCGAAGCGCTGCAGAATCCGGTGCAGTTGGGACACTATCGGAGCATTTTAGCAGCGATCTGGAAACCGTGATAGCCGCCTGGGAGACCCTCTCCGAACAGACCCGAGACGCGATCCTGGGGCTGATCGAAAATGACTGATCGAACCCTCGGGGCGGATTTTGGAATCCGCCTCCACCCCTGCAAGATTCGGAGGTAGCGGTACTAGTTTCCCTTCTCCCACTTACAAGTTTTCATCAGATTTCTAGTCATAGAGGATTTTATCAATTTCAAATTCCTCGATTTCCGGTGGCTTCATTTTGAAAGCTGCAATCAGAAAAACTATCGCTGAAACTAAGTCGATTCGAGCCCATGTGTCTCGACTAAGGTGGAAGGGTACGAGGGGATTAAAAAGGAGGGCCAATAGGCCAAAAAGCCAAGGTGCCCAAGCATTGCCCCAGCGGTATGCAAGAACCGCAAGCATAATGGCTGTTGCCCAGACGACTACTCGAAGAATCTGATAATACACGTACGGATATGTCTCCTGTGGTGCTTTGTATAACATGTAAGCTGAAGCTGAACAAAGAATGATAATTGGAAATCGTTCAAAGGGGGTGCATAAGAACTTATTACGTGACTCTGAACTCATCATTCTGAGGGTGGCATCGCTGAATCCATACATGAATTCAATCAGTCCGAAGAAAACCAGTATAACGAACATTAAAAGTTTATATTCACCGCGGTCCTCGCCGCCCACTGCATGATTCGTGGCAGGATCTCTTGGCAAGTAGTTCACAATTACTTTTTCACCTTCAGGCACATAAACCTCTGATTCTCCGGAATACTCTCTCCCGTCACGAGCCTGAAAACGATATCGGATATACGGCGGTTCACCATCATCACGTGACCGCCATCCCTGTCTAGCAAAAGTTACGACTCCTTCTGCGGCTATTGCGAGTTTACCGAATTCTTGCAAGTTTTTTCGAGCTTGAAAGTAATAGAAGAGTTGCATTAGTCCCAATGCAACGAACACTACAGACCAACCTAAACGGCTCCAATCTCGTTTTGTTTTCCACCAGTCGCACATAGCTACTTACCTTCAATATCGCCATCGTCCATCAGAATCCCATCGGTTCAAGGGTGGATTGACGATGGACCAGAAGAGAGATACCTCACGACCGTAGAGTCTTCTACTATTCCACTCCGGAATGTCTGGTAAGTCGAAATCGTGATATGGGTTGTCTTGATTTAAGAGTTCTCGGTAGGTAACTATCTCTGTGCAGTTTTTAGTCCAATCAATGTTGCCATTCTGAGGATCACGCCAAAGGTCTAATCCTTCGATTGGACGAGGCAGAATATACTCATCTTGCACGTTCACTAGAAATTGTGCATTATCCGGAACTGCTTCATGCGTTGTGATTGAAAACGAAATCGCAAGAAAGATGCCAAATACAATGGCGACTGCAACGAGGATGGCCTTGAGGCGATCAATCATAGGACAAACGCTTATTGAGTATTGACCCGTGTGGTTATCGGTATTTCACTCGCAGGAATACTTCTCGCGAGAATCCACTTCTATATTCGCAGTTGCTTCCTTCGGAATCCAACTTTGCGTTCAACCTAGGAAACCACCTCACTTTTTACCAAAGTCTCTTCAGGGATTCGGTGAAAATAAATCACGATAAAGGGATTCTTGATTTCATTCTTCATACCTAGGTATGCGGGAGCATTACTCACTTCACATTCGCAATAGAGGCTGTAAACTTTATCGGAATTCCATTTAAGTTCAACAAACAGTCCCATTTCTTTATCAACTGGCCCAGGGTACCAAAATGGCATAAAACAATAAGTAGTACCTCCATCCTTACGGAGACTTTGTTTTCCATAATGACGATCTAATATCTCTTTGATTTCTTTGAATAGTCGCCGCTCTGGTCGGAATAACCAAAAGTCACGCTTTTTTCTGGTGAAGCGAACTTCTGCTCTCATGACGCTTTCGTCTTTCACTACTATGTCCTTCGCCGTAATAACAAAGTCGCGATACATCACATTCCGAAGATCCATATGTGTTTCGGGAAGGTAGTAATTCAGGCTCCAAAAGCCTCTCACTTGAACAATTGATAGAATCATCGACTCAAGTTCGCACTTATCGAGTAAGATTTGCATGTCGTACCGGATGAGCTGTATCACATTCTTGAGTATAGAAAGTAGAGATGCAAAATGACTACTTCAATTTGCAGCCACATTCTAGCCAGTGCTTTTTCCTACTGCAAAAGAATTTCCTAAGATTTTAGACGGGTCAAAATACTTGCGTGAAACTGGCTGATTTTGACCAAGTAAACTCATCGGCCACGAGAGGGTATTGGCGACAAGCAACACCCCTGGGCGTATAATTCCCCCGCGCACGCGCGAGAGGGGGACATCAACTACCCTCGGTCGGGTCCCTTTTGCGATGCTTGATCCCCTGCGGGTATCCCCTGGAAGTCCTTCTGCGGGTATCAACTCCCAAAAGGGGGTACTACTACTAACAACCTCGTCGGCACCTCCCACGGCATCGAATCCCTGGGGGGAGGGGGGGCATATCGGTCTGGGGGGACGTCTGTTTCTGATGAGCTGGATGTGGAGACCGAGGGGGAAAGCCACAGACATTTCGCGGTAGGTTTTCACTAGAGGGTATGGGGGCCGGTCCGGTTTCAGGGGCTTTGAAAACCGGGACCGTGCGGCTAGCCCCGTACACTTTTTCGCAAAATTAGATAGTTTTGCCGTCTCGATCTCGGGAGGGACTATAGGTTTCCTGCCCGGGGCAACGTGGGACCGTGCGGGATGGTGGACCGGGGAAGGACCCGTTGTCGAGAGACATCTTCTCCCCACGGTGATCGGCATAGGGTAAACTGGGCGTGATTCGAGTACATGCCGACTGATCATCGGTGTCTAGGCTCGTGCGGGTGAGGTGGCATCTACCTTCCCCACCCTCCCGCTCGGGCCGTCTCGTGGAAGGTTAAAGTGTTGGCGAAGAAACGACAAAGTCGAAAAGCAAAATTGCCACCCCAACCAGATGAGGTGACGCGGTATATCGAGGGATACCATCAGAAGTTTCTGCTACCACCCCGTCGTAGATGTGAACAGTTTATTGGGCTGAATCAGACTCGGCCACCACGAGAAAAAGCAGAGAATTGGTTATACTTTCTTGTTGAGGAGGTGTCGCGAGCGTTTTCTGCCAACGGTCATATCGACTTTAGAGCTTGCGAAGCATTCACATTTCTTGCCAGTCGTGGACTAATTGAAGATTACCACCGTCAATGTCTGCATGACATGTGGAAATCACAGGAAAAGGTCACCCTGGACGGTTGCAGTCATGAATTCAAATCACAGCTTAAGGCGACTGTTCCTTCTCCTTCGAATTTACCTCAGCATGTCTTGATGAATTTCTGGTTCAATGAATCTGACGATTTCATCACCGATTCTTCAATGATGCGAGGTGCAGTTTGGTGTGAGTTGTTTGGTTTTGATACTTGGTGGAAACGAGTGTTGAACTACTTCAAGGAATGGGTTTATGGAGGGGAATTTGCGGAGTTTGGTAAGTTCGGTTGTTTCAATCTTGCTAGATGTGACGTCTCTGGTTTAGATGTGGTTAACGTGCTTGAATTGGCATTGGAGACTTGTCTATTGCCAAAGGGGTTCTTTAATGAACTTCATCCTTGGCATATTCAACCAGCAACTCCAATCAAAGAATACTTGCAGTACGCACCTTTCAGAATATCTCCTCTAGATTGTGCTTCACTCATATTCTCTGCTCTTCGAATTAATTCGAACCAATGGAATTCAAATTTGGCTAAACATGCCTGGACTGACATTCAGTCTACATTTAACGCAGATGGATTTTGGTCAGACATCTACTACCCACCTTTGATCGTCACAGCTGTTGTTCTTCACGCTCTCGCAGTGTGGCAACCACCAGGATGGAAAAAGTCGGCAGATAAAGCAATCGATTGGATTTGGAGCCAGCAACACGAAGGTGGATGGTGGGATGTCGATTATCCAGTACATCCTGCATATACAACGACATTAGTTCTAGATTCACTCGATCTAGTTGCAGGTCACCGTCCTGTAACCATTCGAAATGATTTGAATAGTCGTTGCCTCACTACTACCTCTACTAGAATTACACAGCAACATGTCGGAAAGCGATCATTTGACGAGCTAAAAGTAGGTGAGGCTATAGCCTTCATTCAATCAAACAGCCCCGAGAACGTGAAGAAAATAGCTAATCACATCGATGTGAAAGAACCTACCTTCCATTCCAACTACATGCCTGAACTAAAACGCCGTGGGGTTGCGAAGATAAACGGCAAATATGTCTATCGGGGACCTATCAAGCAATCGAACGAAAAAACTTCTTAGCGCGCAATATCGCGCAAACTTGGATGGCCTTATTTAACCCTTAGAATTGCGTGCATGAGAACATCATTGCACGCAATCGAAACGGACCGCCTGGCACTGACTTCTGCCGAACTTGCCAAGCACTTAGGTATCTCGCAACGGCATCTCCACACCTTGACCCGAACGGGGAAGGTCCCGACTCCGATTCGCCTGGGGCATTCTGTCCGCTGGGCGCGATCGGAAATTGAAAGGTGGCTGGAAGCCGGAGGACCTGATCAAACCGCATGGGAGGCGACTAAACGGGCATGAGGCCCCGGGGGACTCCGAGGGGATAAGGTGGGTTTGACATTCACCGAGAGGGGTTCGACTCCCCTGTCCTCCAATCAAAAGCAAAACGCCCGACACTGGGCCGGGCGCGTTGCATAAGGTAGGTTTGACATTCACCTAAATCCTACCACGTGCGGCGCTGCCCGACAATGGAGAGTGATCCGTGGAAGGACCGCGCAAAATGTGGCTGGAGGCCCTGGAGTATCACCAGAGGGGGTGGTCGATCTTCCCGATGCGTATGAGCACAAAACGGCCAAAGGTCCGCTGGAAACAATTCCAGAGGGAACCTGCCAGTGAAGCCAAGATTCACGAGTGGTTTCAGAAAGGAGATTTTGGCATCGGGGTGGTCTTCGGAGCGGTCTCGGGAGGACTCGTCAGTCGCGACTTCGATGATCTGGCCAGCTATGAAGCCTGGGCCGAAAAGCAACCTGAACTGGCCAAGACTTTGCCAACGGTCGCCACGAAGCGTGGTCGCCATGTGTACGCTCGGGCCACGGCAGAGCACATTGCAGCCGTGCGATCCCTGATCGGCAAACCTGGGGGCACTGGTGCGATCACAGTGGCCGGTGGTGAGCTTCGGTGTGGAGTTGGTTGTTATTCGGTGTTGCCCCCCTCGGTGCACCCCTCGGGGCATGTGTATGCCTGGATCGTCCCGCTGCCCGAGGGACCATTGCCCGAGGTGGACGTGTTTTCGTCGGGACTCTATCAGTCCCCAGATTCATCTCAAGTTTCCCTGAAAGGAGGCAAGAGCCGAAAGGGCGGTGAGGAATTCCCGCACCCCTCCCTACTCAAGGGAGGGCGGGAATTTCCAAATCCGCCCTTATCGGCGCGACCTGCCGACACACGATGCAACAGAGAGCACAGAGAGCACAGAGATTACAGAGGAGAACAGAGAGTACAGAAGAAGACTGATGCAATAGAGAGAACTGCTACTGAAAATCCAACAAAACCTAACACCCCTAAAAAAGTATCTGATTGCAGCCAATGGAGTATTCCAATCCAGACGGCCATCGCCGAAAGTCTCCCCGATGGACCTGGACAACGGAATCGGCAAGTCTTCGACCTGGCCCGAGGACTGAAAGCTGTTCCTGAATTGGCCGATGCGTCGGCACAATCCCTGAAACCCTATGTGCGTCGGTGGCACGATCTCTGCAAGGATAAGATCAACACAAAACCTTTTGAGGAATCCTGGATTGATTTCCTCAAAGCCTGGCCACGAGTACGACAACCAAAAGGAAAAGATGCCATGACTGAGATTTTTGAGCGCTCTAAGACCCATGAATTGCCCGAGGTGGCCCAAGAGTACGAACAAGCCGGTCTCAAGCAGTTGATAGGCTTCTGCCGGGAGCTGCAACGATCATGTGGTGAGGGTCCCTTCTATCTGGCCTGCCGGACAGCGGGTCGGCTATTCGGAGTGGATCACACCACGGCCAATCGGTGGTTGTTCCTGTTGGTTGAGGAGGGGGTCTTGGAGATCGTGGAACCTGGGCAACGTGCAAAACAGTTGGCGACTCGGTATCGGTATTTGGGAAAAGTCTGAAAACAGGAGAAAAATGCAATGATTGCAGAATTGAGGCGGAAACGGTCGATTTGTGTAGACAGGAGCGCATGCGAAAACGTATACTTCAAAGGGTACACCCCGGAGAAATGCAGAATGGCCAGCGACACTGTCAGAATCAAGCCAGAGACTCACGCCAAACTTAAGGCGATCTCCGAAGCTACGGGGCGGAGTATGCCCGAGGTGTTGGATCAAGCCGTCGAAGTGTTGCGTCGGCAACGATTGCTTGATGCAACCAACGAAGCATTCGCAGCACTAAAGTCTGACCCCAAAGCCTGGAAAGCTGAACAAGCGGAACGGGCCGCCTGGGAAGCAACTCTCAGTGATGGCTTGGAAGGGGGTGACAAATGACCAAAGTCGAACCCCTCCGCGGCGAAGTGTGGAATGTGAATTTCGATCCGACAAGAGGTCGCGAACAAGGTAAAGACCGTCCGGCTTTGATCGTCTCTACCAATCGATTCAATCAAGGTCCGGCTGATCTCGTGGTTGTATTGCCGATCACCAGCAAAGGGAAGGGTATTCCTCTGCATGTAAAAATCGACAAGCCCGAGGGGGGCTTGAAGACCACAAGCTATGCCATGACGGAAGCCGTGCGGTCGATCTCCAAGGAACGTCTTGGTAAGCGGTGGGGCACTGTAAGCGCGACAACGATGGCCGAAGTAGAAGACCGCCTGAGAATACTTTTGGAACTGTGAGTAACGCATTCTGATTTGGAAGGTAGATAAACATGGCATCGATCAGTAGAGAACCAAACGGGCATCGCAGTATTCAATTTGTGGCCGGGGATGGAAAGCGACGAACGATCCGCCTCGGGAAGGTCTCTCAGAAAACGGCCATCACAATCAAGGGCCACGTCGAAGAATTGAACAATGCCAAGATCAGCGGAGACAGCATTGCCCGCAAGACTGCGGTCTGGCTCACAGAGATCGGGGGTCAATTGCGAGAGAAGCTGGCCAAGGTCGAATTGACCGATCACCGAGAGCAAGTTGCCCTGGGCGATTTTATTGCCAGCTTTATCCGCAGTCGCACCGATGCGAAGCCTAACACGGTGAGCAAGTGGCGAACGACCGAGGAAAGTCTCTTGGAGCACTTCGGTGCCGATACTCCTATTGCTGATATTACAGACGGGGAGGTCGATCAGTGGCGACGATCCCTTGCCAAGGGCCGTGTGGAGAACACGGTGCGTAAGTATATCGCCAGTGCCAAGGTCTTTTTTAATGCAGCAGTACGACAGAGACTCCTGGAGCGTAGCCCGTTTGCCGATCAGTCGGCCACGATCATGCCCAACGAAAGTCGGGCGCACTATGTCAGCAGAGAAGATGCCGAAAAGGTCCTGGGGGCTTGTCCTGATGCCGAGTGGCGTTTGATCTTCGCTCTGAGTCGATTTGGTGGCCTACGCTGCCCGAGTGAGCATCTTGCCTTGCGATGGGAGGACATCGACTGGGCCAATCAGAGAATCAAAGTGAGATCGTCGAAGACCGAGCATCTGGGAAAGGGATTTCGATTCGTGCCGATCTTCCCCGAGTTAGAAAGCTACCTGGAGGACGTGCGGGAGTTGGCACCTGATGGGTCCGAGTACGTGATCAATCGTTATCGGAACAACAATGCCAACCTGCGCACCCAGTTTATGCGAATCCTGGATCGTGCAGGCATCGCGCCTTGGCCAAAGCTGTTTCAGAATTTGCGGAGCACTCGACAGACGGAACTAGAGAGTGAGTTTCCCTTGCATGTGGTGTGCAGTTGGTTAGGGAACAGTGAGAAGGTAGCGCGTCGGCACTATCTCCAGGTACACGATCAACACTTTGCCAAAGCGGTCGCCAAAAAAGCGCTGCAGAATCCGGTGCAGCAGACCACTGAAATGCCTGGAAGTGCACCGCATTATGCAGCGCGCGACTCTGAAAATCCTCGGAAAAGACGAACGTCTAGTTCGTTTTCACATAAGCAAGTAGTCCGGGAGGGACTCGAACCCCCGACCAAGGGATTATGAGTCCCCTGCTCTAACCGACTGAGCTACCGGACCGAGCGAAATAGTGAGTATCGCTAATCGGATAGTATCTGGCAACATGCTGTTTTCTCGCCAGCGGTAGCACTCGACTCGGCTCTCGTCCTATAATCTAGGGAGACGCCCGGTGGAAGGGTAGTCAACACAGCAATTCCTGCATCCGAGGATTTTTCAATATGCCAGTGGCCATGGAATTAGCGCGAATCGTGATCAGTGAGGTCACCAGCGAGCAAGTCATTTGGTTGCGCGAAATCGATGGACAACGGATGTTCCCTATCCTCATTGGCATCTTTGAGGCGACCAGCATTGATCGTCGGGTGAAAGGTTTTGAAGCGCCCCGGCCATTGACTCACGACCTCTTGGTCAACGCAGTGGAATCACTGGGTGGCGATTTTCAGGATGTAGTGATCAACGAGCTCAAAGAGCACACTTATTACGCCCAGTTGCGAGTGCGCCATGAGGGAGAACTGATTGAGGTTGATGCACGACCCAGCGATGCCATTGCCGTAGCGGTGAGTTGCAACCCGCCGCTGCCGATCTACGTCTCAGAAGACGTTCTGCATGACGTGATTGATGAAAATATCACCTAGCAGCAGATCGTCGAAATCTTAAATGCAGTTCAGCCCAGCACATCAGCAAACGCGGCTTGCAGCGCTTTCAGACCTTCGGGGCCGTGCTCGGCAGATACGACCACGTTGACCCGCATTTCGCTGGTGCTAACCATCTCGATATTGATGTTTGTGCGAGATAACGCTTGAAACATCCGCACGCCAACTCCTGTATGGGTACGAATGCCAATTCCGAAGACGGATAGAATGGCTATCTCTCGATCACTGGTCACTGGGCCACACTCGAGATTGGCTGCGATCGAGCGAACAATCTCGGCTGCGGCTGATACGGATTCCCGCGGCACGGTAAAACTTATGTTTGCCATTCCATCGCGACCTGTGCCTTGCACGATCATGTCGACCATGATCTCTTCGGCGGCCACCGCCTCGAATATCTCGGCGGCGATGCCCGGCTTGTCAGGGACATGCGAAACGGTAATCCGCCCTTGGCTGGAGTCGAGTTGGATATCGTCGATTGTGAGATCTTCCATGCGCTGGAGCCGCGCTACGACATCGACCGGGCTCGATTGAAGGGTGGTCGAAGTTTTGGGACCAAAGGTCGATCGACTCTTTGGTGGTTTGTCCAGCTCAAATTCACCATGAACGGCACGCAAGGCTTGCATGGCTTGTTCCCGCCGCACCAAAGCCGAGACTTTGATTTGACTGGTCGTGATTGCCAGGATGTTGATTTCTTCTTCAGCAAATGAGCGGAACATGCGGTCGGCCACGCCAGTCTGCGTGGCCATTCCCAGACCTACAATGGATACTTTAGAAACATTAGCGTCATGCGTGACATCGACTTCCCCCAGATCGGAAGCGACTTCTTCAACAGCTTTCAAAGTGACTGGTAAGTCCGATTCAAGCACCGTGAATGAGATCTCGGCCTTACCCCCTTCACCAACATTTTGCACGATCATATCGACGGCCACGTTGACGCTGCCGAGCTTGGTGAACAAGGCGTCCATCGTGCCGGGTTGATCCGGGACGTTGGCCAGCGATATCCAGGCTTCATTTTTGGTCAACGCAACGCCACTCACAGGGCGATCCACGCTTTCGGGATGCAGGCCGATCACCGTGCCAGGTTCGTCACTGAAACTGGCACTATTGCACACATGAATCGGCACGCCAAACTTCTTGCCGAATTCAATCGAGCGGCTGTGCATCACGCCTGCTCCCATGCTGGCTAGTTCCAGGATTTCGTCGTGGCTGACACGATCCATCTTGCGGGCCTCAGCGACGATGCGTGGATCGGTGGTAAACACGCCATCGACGTCGGTATAGATTTCGCAGGCGTCGGCCTGCAACACTGCCGCCAAGGCAACGGCGGTCGTGTCGCTACCACCGCGGCCGAGCGTAGTGATGTTGAGATCCTCATCGATTCCCTGAAAGCCGGCGGCGATGACGATATGGCCGTCGTCGAGATGCTTTCGCATGCGTTCGGTCGAGATGGATTGAATGCGGGCTTTAGTGTGAGAGCTGTCGGTCCTGATACCTATTTGCCCTCCGGTGAGACTCACTGCTTTGCTTCCCAGCTCGTTGATCGCCATCGCCATGAGAGCCACGCTCACTTGCTCGCCGGTGGAAAGCAGCATGTCCATTTCTCTGGCAGGGGGATTGCTGGTGATCTGACCTGCCAAGTCCACTAACACATCGGTGTTTTTTCCCATGGCACTTACGACCATGACCACTTGATGGCCTTGCTGCTGCTTGCGAATCGCCTTGCGAGCCGCGGCCAGAATCTTGTCAGCATCAGCAACGCTGGTGCCACCAAATTTTTGAACAATAATTCCCATAGTTGATTGCGGAATGCGGATTTCGGAATGCGGAGTAAAGGATGGTTTGGATTTTGACTTATTGCTTCATGAACCAGCCCATAGTGCGCCAGCCTTCATCAAAGGCTAGGGATGAATTTGCGGCGTTGGTGTCGCCGTAGCTGGTAAAGTCATCGGGTTCTATGCCGGACCCGGCCACGGCGACAGGTACGTGACCATGGGTATGGGTTTTCGTGCTGAGAAAGGTCGGGTGATCGGGGGAAATCATGATCCGCCAATCACCGGCGGACTTCAAGGCTTCCAAGACCGGGCCGACAATGTGGGTGTCGATTTCTTCGAGAGCAGCGACCTTTTTGCCGCAGTCTCCCTCGTGGGACGCCTCATCTGGGGCCTCGATGTGAACACAAATCAGGTCGACTTCCTTGAGGGCATCGACAGCGTAGCGACCTTTCGCGGCATAGTCGGTATCTGTGTAGCCTGTAGCCCCAGGAACTTCGATCCTCTGCCAGCCGACGAGCGCGGCGAGTCCGCGCAGTAAGTCGACCGCCGTGATCATTGCCCCCTGAGGGCCATAAACTTGTGCAAAGGGAGCGAGTTTGGGGGCCTTGCCGATTCCCCACAGCCAGACGTTCGTAGCGGGAGGTTTTCCGATTGCGATGCGGTTCTGATTCACAGGGTGATTGGCAAACAGTTCAATCGTGGCACCCATGATTTCATTGAGGACGTCGCTCCCTGGACCTCTGGGGAAATTATCGAGGACGGACTTGTCGGTGAGGTCGTGCGGCGGTGTGGCTCGCATTTCCATCGTGAACGGGGCTGGTCGTTGCTGCCCCCGCCAGATAAGCAAGTTGCGATAGCTAACCCCCGGGACAAATTCGAGTCCATTGCCCCCTAGCTTCTCCTGGGCAGTTGCCAACAGTTGCGTCGCCTCCTCGGTGGAGATGTGCCCTGCGGTAAAGCTCTTCATGATCTGATCTTCGACCGTGACCAAATTACAGCGAATAGCCCAATCTTCGGGCGAAAGTTCGATTCCCTGGGCGGCGGCTTCGATGGGTGCTCGTCCTGTGAAGTTGGTCAGTGGGTCGTAACCAAGTAGGCTCATGTTGCCCACTTCCGAGCCTGCGGGGAGAAACTTGGGGGTGTGGCAGGCACGAGCCACAACACCCGCAGCCACAATGCTGTCCATGCATGGGGTGCGAGCGGCTTCGAGCGGGGTTTTTCCGTCGAGGTCGGCTTGAGGTTCGTCGGCAGCACCGTCGGGTATAATGATGGCGTATTTCATGGAATTGCATTAACTGGTCGATTCGGCGACCAAAGCTGGGGTTCAGTCACGGACCCACATCCGGACGAGTTTACCTCGGACACTTTTCAGGGAAGCAATTTCCTCACAGGCCTTCGAAGCAGCACCTTCGGTCGTGGTGTGGGTCATGATCACGAGGGGTAATACCTGGCTTCCCTCCTCGGCCTCGTGTTGCAGAACCGAAGCAATGGATACCTGCTCTCGGCCCAGAGCCGTGGCGATCTGTGCCAGCACACCAGGGTGATCTTCCACATTGGCTCGCAAGTAGAACCTTCCTTTTGCCTGAGCGTAGTCGTTGGCTGTGACCCGAGCCTGGCGGTTGGACCACAGTTCGAGTGTCTTGAAAGTGATTCGCGTGCGACCCACGGCGGTGTCGATCAAGTCGGCAACGACGGCAGAAGCAGTCGGCATTTGGCCGGCCCCCGCACCGTAGAAGAGCAGCGGACCTACGGCATCTCCGACGACTCGGATTGCGTTAAAAGGTCCTCCAACTTCGGCGAGGGGAGTCCCTGCTTTCACTAGAGTTGGCGATACATGCAACTCCAACCCATCTCCCATCAATTGAGCCACTGCCAGGAGCTTAATCTTGTAACCCATTTCCTGGGCATAATTCACATCCGCCACTTCGAGCTTATCGATACCTGTGCGGGGGATATCCTGCCAATCGACGCGGGCTCCAAAGGCGAGGTGAGCCAGGATCGCCAGTTTCTGAGCAGCGTCCGAACCATCAACATCCATCGTGGGATCGGCCTCGGCATAGCCGAGTCGCTGGGCTTCGGCGAGCACCTCGGCGTAGTTCGAGCCTTCTTCATGCATTTTCGAAAGTATGAAATTGCTCGTGCCATTGAGTATGCCGAAGAGGGACTCGATCTGGTTGGCAGACAAACACTGGCCGATATTGGCAATGATCGGAATTCCCCCTGCCACAGAGGCCTCGAAAGCGATGGAACGGCCCAATTCACGGGCACGATCGAATAATTCAGGACCATGTTGGGCTAGCAGGGCCTTATTGGCGGTGACGACATCTTTGCCACTTTCAAGCAGCTTGAGCATGATCGTGCGAGCCGGTTCGAGTCCCCCGATGAGTTGGGCGACGACCTCAATCTCTGGGTTGCCGAGGACATCATTGATATCGTCCGTCAGCACGCCTGCGGGAAGATCGCAGTCTCGCGCCTTAGCCAGGTCACGCACGACGGCCTTTTCCAGCCACAATGTACGGCCAGCATGGCGGCCTGTACGGTCGCCGAAGTCCAGCAGCAATCGGGCAACACCCGACCCCACGGTTCCTAGTCCGATTATGGCTACCTTGGTCTTGTCCATATTCTTTAAATCAGGGTCAGAGCTTATTGCGCGAATGTGCCATCGTAGTTGGACCAAGTGGTAAACGTCAACTGGCGTCCGGTTTGCGCAAGTGCTTTGCTACTGTAGAATTAGCGACTCGCTTGGACCTTATTCCGCTTTCCCTTAATTCCTTTATGCCACGATACAATCCTGCCACCATTGAGCCGAAATGGCAATCCTATTGGGAACAACACCAAACGTTTGCCGCCCCTCGGCTGCCTTCGGGGGAAAAGCTGTATGCTCTTGATATGTTCCCTTATCCCAGCGGCGACGGATTGCACGTTGGCCATCCCGAGGGCTACACCGCGACCGACATCGTTTGCCGTGCTGCCCGTATGCAAGGCAAGAGCGTCTTACATCCAATGGGGTTCGATGCCTTTGGGCTACCCGCTGAAGAGCATGCGATCAAAACGGGAGAACACCCGCGAATTCAAACCGAGAAAAACATCGACACGTTTCGACGGCAGTTGAAGATGCTCGGCTTCAGCTACGATTGGTCGCGAGAACTGGCCACCACGGACGTTGACTACTTCCGTTGGACGCAGTGGATATTCTTGCAGTTGTACGACACCTGGTTCGATGAACAACAGCAGAAAGGGCGGTCGATTGCAGAGTTGCCCATCCCTGCTGAAGTGGCCGATGCGGGAGAGAATGCTGTGCGAGAATATCGCGACGAGCATCGCCTGGCGTATCAAAGCTTCGCTCCTGTGAACTGGTGTCCGGCACTCGGCACGGTCCTCGCTAACGAAGAAGTCATTGACGGCAAAAGCGAGCGAGGTGGCCATCCTGTTGAACGACGCCCATTAAGGCAGTGGATGTTGCGGATCACGGCTTACGCGAGCCGCCTGGAATCGGATTTGGAATTTGTGGATTGGCCCGAGAGCGTAAAAGCGCTCCAACGCAACTGGATCGGTCGGAGTACAGGAGCAGAGGTCGATTTCTATCTAGGCACCGAGACGGACTGGTCGCTTCAGCAACCAGTCGGCAAGTTTCCCCGCAAACCAACCAATGACGTGCTGCGAATCTACACCACCCGGCCCGATACTCTGTTTGGGGCAACCTACATGGTGATCGCCCCCGAGCATCCATTCGTCGAGCGACTCACGACTGCCGACAACGCCGTCGCAGTGAAAAAGTACTGTGAACAGGCCGCTGCCAAGAGCGATTTGGACCGGACGGAACTGGCTAAGGAAAAGACGGGAGTCTTTACCGGAAGTTTCGCGATCAATCCAGCTAATGGAGAAAAGGTACCGATTTGGATCGCGGATTATGTGCTCATCAGCTATGGTACGGGCGCAATCATGGCGGTTCCCGCTCACGACGAGCGAGACTTTGAGTTTGCCCAGCAGTTTGGCATTGAGATCAAATGCGTCGTTGACCCCGGGGAGAGCGTTACAAGCGAAGATCGAGATAAAGTCCTCGCCGGACAACAGGTTTACACCGGTCATGGCACTGCAATCAATTCCGGTGAGTTTGACGGCCTCCCCACCACTGAGTTCAAAGAAAGAATAACAGAATCCTTAGCCGCTCGCGGCTTGGCACGACAGGCAGTCAACTACAAGCTCCGCGATTGGCTCTTCAGCCGTCAACGCTTCTGGGGCGAACCTTTTCCCATCCTGCACGAACTTGACGACGAAGGCAATCCGACAGACCGATGCCGAACCGTCGACGAAGCTGATCTGCCGGTCGATCTTCCTCACCTGGACGACTTCAAGCCACACGGACGGCCTGAGCCACCACTGGACAAGGCCCCTGATGAGTGGTTGTACCCAGTGATCGATGGTGTGCGCTACAAGCGTGAGACTAACACGATGCCTCAGTGGGCGGGAAGCTGTTGGTACTATTTGCGGTTCCTTGATCCGCACAATAGCGAAGCGGCAATCGATTCGGCAATCGAAAAGGCCTGGATGCCAATTGATCTCTACGTGGGTGGAGCCGAACACGCCGTGTTGCACTTGCTCTACGCCAGGTTCTGGCACAAGGTGCTCTACGATCGAGGCATCGTCAGCACTGCGGAACCTTTTCAGAAATTGGTCAACCAGGGAATGATACTCGGTGAGAACAATGAAAAAATGTCCAAGAGCCGAGGAAATGTTATCAACCCCGACCAGGTCGTGAAAGAGTACGGCGCCGATTCTCTACGTTTGTATGAGATGTTCATGGGCCCTCTCGAAGCCACCAAGCCTTGGAGTATGGAAGGGGTCAATGGAGTTTTTGGGTTTCTGGGCCGGGTGTGGCGCATGATTTTGGACGACCGCGCCGAATCAACGGTCCTAAACGCCGCTGTGTGTGATCAGGAGCCTACAAAAGACGAACTGCGCGTGCTTCACAAAACCATAAAAGCGGTCACCGAAGATATCGCCAAACTCTCTTTCAATACGGCGATCGCCCGGATGATGGAGTTTACAAATTACTTCACTAAAAGTGACCGCCGTCCCAGAGCTGTCTTGGAGCCGTTCGTGCTCTTGTTGGCACCATTCGCACCGCATATTACGGAAGAATTGTGGCAGGCGTTGGGACACAATCAATCACTGGCCTACGAACCCTGGCCGACTTACGATGAATCAATTCTCATGGAATCAGCAATTGAGATTCCCGTGCAAATCAATGGCAAACTTCGAGGTAAGATCACAGTGCCAGTCGATGCGGATGCGACTATAATGGAATCCTTTGCCAGGCAGGATTCACAATTGGCTACCATGCTGGCAGACAAGCAGGTTATCAAAGTGATTGCCGTCCCTGGGCGCATGATAAGCTTTGTTGTGAAAGGCTGAATGCAATCCCTCTTCTCTAATATGGAATTCTAATTACAAGGAACGACTCTTTATGCGAAATACGATTGCCGTTGTGCTCGGAGGTGGCCAAGGGTCCCGACTGATGCCGCTGACTAAGTATCGGTCCAAGCCAGCAGTGCCCTTGGCAGGCAAGTATCGTCTGATTGATATACCGCTATCCAATTGTCTCAACAGTGGGCTCAATCGAATTTATGTGCTCACACAGTTTCTATCCGTAAGCTTGCATCGACATATTCGAGGCACCTATCGATTCGACAACTTCAGCGCTGGTTTTGTCGAAATTCTGGCAGCCCAGCAGACGATGGCAGAGGGAACCGACTGGTATCAAGGGACCGCAGACGCCGTGCGGAAGAACCTGCGTTATATCACGCAACCAGGGACAAAGTACGTCGTTATTCTTTCGGGCGATCAGCTCTATCGCATGGATTTTGCTGAAATGCTTAAGACTCACCGCGAATCAGGGGCAGACATCACGATTGCTGCCAAACCCGTTCATAGCGATGAAGCTGCCGGGCTAGGAATTATGCGTGCCGACGATTCGGGTCGAGTCATACGTTTTGCAGAGAAACCCAAGAGCGAAGAGGATTTGAGTTCCGTGAGGACTTCCCCAGCCTGGATCGATGCCCACGGCCTTTCCAGCATGGGCCGCGATTGTCTGGCTAGCATGGGCATCTATATTTTCAATGCAGACGTTCTAACAGCAGCTCTGGAGAACTCCGACCATCATGATTTTGGCAAAGAAGTGTTTCCTGCGTCGATTGGCACACGGAAAGTCCAATTGCATTTATTCGATGGTTATTGGGAAGATATTGGTACAATTCGTTCGTTCTTTGAAGCAAACCTGCAATTAACGCTACCCAATGCTCCCTTCGAACTGGCCACTTCGTCGGCAGTTATTTACTCGCGACCACGATTTCTCCCCCCTACGCGTATGGACGGGGCTACAATTGAAAGTAGTCTAGTTGCAGATGGCTGCATCATCGAACCAGGAACTCACATTGTCAACAGCGTCATCGGGTTGCGATGTAAGATTGGCCGGAATGTAACGATTCGTGATTCAATCATTATGGGTGCAGACTTTTATGAAACACCGGGTGCAACCAAGCACACGGATGAGTGGCCCGCCATGGGCATAGGGGAGGGAGCGCTCATCGAAAAAGCAATTGTCGATAAGAATTGTCGCATTGGCAAAGCTGCCCAAGTAGTCAATCCTGGTGATCGCCCTGATTGCGAAGTAAATGATGTGTGCTCACTCGGGGACGGAATTTTGGTAGTCGAAAAAGATGCATGCCTTCCCTCCGGTTGGCATGTCTAAATATTTCGTGACTCTTGCCCGCTCCTGAATGTAAGTTAAGCATCCCGTACAATTTAACTCCCTTTGCCTCGCGATTGCGAGCGAAATATTTTTGAGGATTTAAGGTTATGAGTTTAAGCAAACGTATTTTGCCTGGTGTCGTCATTGGCTGGTCACTTGTTTTTGTGCCAGTCGTTTTAGCCCAAGAGTCTGAGTCCGATCATGTCTATCTTGAAGAGCTTGGTAAGGAACCACCCGCTTCAATCGTCAGGCATCAGAAAGCCCAAAGCAAATACGATGACGGCCAGCTTCGATTGGAACGTGAAGTAGCGCTGCTATCAGACGACACGGTTGTCAATGATGGTATCTATATCGAGTACTACCCTGACGGTCAGAAATTTTGCGAAGGTAAGTACGACAATGGCGTAATCACAGGCAAGTGGAATTATTGGCACCCAAATGGTCAGCTTCGCAAGTCCGTCGTGTTTGAAAATGCCAAGCCAAATGGGAAGATCGAGATGTTTCGTGCAGATGGGACGCTCGAAGCAGTGCATGAATTTAAGAATGGAGTTCGCAATGGCGAGTGGACCAGTTATTACGACGATGGAAAAACGACACAAGTCAAAACGACCATATCTGAAGGCAAACTCGATGGGGAGCGGATAACCTATTATCCCGATGGAACAGTCAAACAAAAGTCGAATTTTACTGATGGCTTGCTCGACGGCACAGTTGTGGAATTTGACGAGTCAGGCAAGAAAATAGCTGAGGCTACTTTTGAGAAAGGTCAACGCAAATCATTGGAGACTTTTGATTGACACTTTTTTTAGAATTCGGTTGGTCTCATTTCGATGGACTATTATCAGCTGCTCAGACTTTGTTGTTTTATAAGATTGCTTCAGGACTTGCATGAACGAAAAGGAAGAAGATCGCTCTCGACAATCACCTCCGCCACGCCGACCAATGCAGTGGTTTACGCTGTCGTTGCTGGCTATCGCTGTCACCCTGCTTATGCTCTCCTCCTGGAGTAGCGATACCACGATTTCCTATAGCCAGCTAAACGAAGAGATCGAAGCCGGCAATGTCGTACGCATTAAAATTGCCAAGAATAAGGTCACTGGGGAGTTTCGTGAAGGTGTCGTTCCTAAGCCAATCGATCCCCAGACGCCAGCCGACGAAAAAATTGAGCCAATCAAGCATTTTCAATGCATCTTGCCGGAACAAGTAGGGGAGGATTGGCTGGCTGAGCTCCGCGCAAAGAAGGTGGAGGTATATGCCGAAGATCCGACCACTTACGATGATGTCTTCTTTCTGCTCTCACTGATGGGTATGGGACTGCTGGTCGTGTTTGCATGGGGCATGATGCGGCGGACCAGAGATCAGATGCTCGGCGGCGGAATGTTGGGCGGAGTGATTAAAAGCCCGGCTCGTCGATACGAGGCGAGTGATCGCAAAGTGACCTTTGCCGACGTGGCTGGGCTCTCGGGGGTAAAAAAGGATCTCGAGGAGATCGTGCTCTATCTCAAAGATGCCCCCAGATTCCAGCGACTTGGAGCACAAGTCCCCAAAGGAGTCTTGCTGATGGGTCCCCCCGGCACAGGAAAGACTTTGCTGGCACGTGCAGTTGCCGGTGAGGCTGGCGTCCCCTTCTTTTCGATCAACGGATCGGAATTCATTCAGATGTTCGTGGGGGTAGGTGCGGGCCGCGTACGCGACATGTTCAAAACAGCTCAAGAGAATTCACCAGCGATTCTGTTTATCGATGAAATCGACGCTGTAGGACGGCAACGCGGGGCGGGTCTCGGCGGAGGCCACGATGAGCGCGAGCAAACCCTCAATCAGATTCTCAGCGAAATGGACGGGTTCAGTCCTTCTTCGACCGTGATTGTACTGGCGGCTACCAATCGTCCTGACGTGCTCGATCCCGCACTCTTGAGACCTGGTCGTTTCGATCGCCATGTCACGGTCGACAGGCCCACAGTGAAGGGGCGACAGGAACTCTTCGAATTGCATAGTCAGAAGGTTCCAATTACCGAAGACGTTGATTTTGAAAAACTCGCTCGCGCGACTTCGGGGCTGACTGGTGCCGACATTCGCAATCTGGTCAACGAGGCAGCCTTATGGGCCATTCGGCACAATAAAGACAAAGTAGGTCCGGAAGATTTTGAGTATGCGAGGGACAAGATATTGATGGGCGCTGCCCGCGAGGAAATTCTTACGGCCGAAGAAAAGAAACTTGTGGCCTACCATGAGGCAGGACACGCGCTGGTGGCTTGGTTAGTGCCGGATTGTGAACCTGTCCATAAAGTGACAATCATTCCCCGAGGTCGCTCGCTTGGTGTCACGCAGCTTGTGCCCGAAGAAGATCGCTACAATACGAGCCAGAGTCAGATGATTGCTACACTCACGATGGCGCTTGCAGGCCGAGCTGCTGAGAAAATTGAGTTCGACGAATTCAGCGCTGGTGCCGAAAGCGATCTGAAACGGGCGACCGATCTGGCGCGTCGGATGGTGACTCGTTGGGGTATGAGTGAACGGTTGGGACCCGTGGCGTACAGCAACGGGGAAGAACATCCATTTTTGGGACGTGAGATGGCACACGAGCATCGCGTCTTCAGCGAACGGACCGCTCAAATCATTGACGAAGAGGTTGCCAAAATCTTGCATTCGGCAGCAGATCGAGCGAACCGGCTGTTGACAGAGAATGCCAGTAAGTTGGAGGCCCTTTCCAATGCTCTTTTAGAGCGAGAAATGCTCGATAGTGATGAAATAGAAGAGATCATTGGACCTTCAGCTCGGCACACTCGGCGAATGTCGAATCATGCCAGAATTTGAGTTTTACTCCAAACTCTCTTAGAGGGGCCTATCTGCCGAATTTTTGTGAAAGTTGCTGGCAGTTACAAAAATACCTTCAAAATTTCTTCATGGTCAGAAGCTATAATTGTAAGGTTCAGTCTGATCTACAAGATATCTCCAAGTTGCGAGTCGAACGGTAAATGTCCACGCCAGTTGCCACCTTTCAACACGAACACTTTATCAACCGTGAATTAAGCTGGCTTGAATTCAACGCGCGAGTTTTGGAGGAGGCACAAGACTCCTCGAATCCTCTGATGGAGCGTGCCAAGTTCCTGGCGATCTTCAGCTCCAACCTCGATGAATTCTTCATGGTTCGTGTGGCCGGCTTGCGTGAACAGGCCTTTGGTGGTGTGGCGCCGCAAGACGTTTCCGCCGACGGTCTCACACCGCTGGCGCAATTGCAGCGAATCACGGAACGGACACGCCAGCTGGTCAGCGATCAGTATGCCTGTCTCAATGAAGCAATTCTGCCAGAACTCGCCAAAAACGACATACATATTTTGGCCGAGAAAGATCTGGATAAATCTCAACGAAAGATAATTAACGAGTTCTTTCGACAACGCGCTTTTCCGGTTCTCACGCCGATGGCCATCGACCCGAGCCATCCGAGTCCGCGATTCCATAATCGCGGCCTTTACTTGGTGGCCCACTTGCACCGGTCCAAAGGATTTGGCCCCGCTGACTTATTCGCAGTTGTCCAGTTGCCTACGGTGCTGCCGCGATTTGTTGACGTAGGAGAACCAGGCGAGCACAAGTACATCATGCTGGAAGACTTGCTTGCCGCAAAACTTCCTGAGCTGTTCGGCGGCTATGAAATCGCACACCATGCGACCTTTCGAATGACACGCGATATGGACATCGATGTACTGGAACAGGAAGCTGACGATATGCTCCGCGCGATCGAATTGCGACTTCGAGTTCGGCAGCAGTCTGAGGCAGTTCGGCTTGAGGTTCAGGCGGGCATGGGGGAGGATCTCCTGGAAATGCTCGTTAATGAAGAAAGTCTCCATGTTCGCGATGAAGTCGAGGGGCGGGTTTATTCCGATGTTTATCAGGTCCAGGGAATGCTGGATATGACTTGTATGTGGGACTTGATTCGGCTTGTGGAAAAAGATGCCTTGCGCGATCCTCCGCTGGTTCCACAGCAGCCGGTGCGCCTCCGTCGCGGGGAAGGGTTGCTCGCAGAGATAGCTCAGCGAGACATCCTGTTGCATCACCCTTTTGACTCGTTCGATCCTGTCGTCCGCTTCGTCGAAGAAGCAGCCGAGGATCCCGATGTTCTTGCAATCAAGCAGACTCTTTATCGCACCAGCGGGGATAGTCCCATCGTGCGTGCTCTCATCAAAGCAGCGGAGAACGGAAAACAAGTAACGGCTTTAGTGGAACTCAAGGCACGTTTCGACGAAGCGAACAACATCATCTGGGCACGGCAGATGGAGCGTGCTGGCGTGCACGTTGTTTATGGTTTCATGGACCTCAAGACCCATTGCAAGTTAGCGATGGTCGTCCGCCAAGAAGGCAAGAAGGTCCGCCGGTATGTCCATTTGAGTACGGGAAATTACAACCCAACGACAGCACGCCTGTATACGGACCTAGGATTATTCACCGCCGACAAAGCGTTTGCCGAGGATGCGTCGGCTCTGTTCAACTTCCTTACAGGTTATTCTCAGGGTCATGAGTGGCAGAAACTGATACTAGCCCCAAATGATCTGCACCGACGTACGATCGATCTCATCGACGAACAGGCAGAACGCGCCCGAGTCGGGAAGAAATCTAGCATATTTGCCAAGCTCAATTCACTCGTAGATCGCGAGACCATCGAAGCTTTGTATCGCGCTAGTCAGGCAGGAGTACCGATTGACCTCGTAATCCGTGGTATTTGTTGCTTGCGTCCAGGACTACCAGGCATTTCAGAGACGATCCAAGTTCGTAGCATTGTTGACCGTTTTCTGGAGCACAGTCGGATTTTAGTGTTTGGCTTAGGAAATAAAAAACAGGTATTCCTGTCTAGTGCCGATTGGATGCCACGCAATTTTGATCGACGGGTCGAAGTGATGTACCCTGTTGAAGCCGAAGAATTGCGAGAGCGGATTTGTGATGAAATCATACCAATTTATTTACGCGACAACACTCGAGCTCGGATTCTCAATGCGGACGGAACTTATCGGCGAGCAATCGTTTTGCCAGGAGAAGAGGTGCATCGCTCACAGAACGAACTACAAGGAATTCCGTCATCTGTACAAGATAGCTCTTTAGGCTTGGAAAACGTGCCCTTGAATGGGGAGTCTGTTGAAGGCGTTCAACAAAAGGCTGAGAAGGTGAATTAGCCTCCTGCCAGTCATTGCTACTGAGCATTCACTTTGCTTAGCAAATCCATCCAGAAGGGTCTTGCCGCGGCAATCTCAGCGATTGTTGTTTGATTGCCTGAAAACTCTTGCTCAGCAGCGTTCAGCCAATCGAGGAAAAACTGGACGCTGCGGCGGCTTATTCGCGGTTCATAATTCGACACGACATAATAGGGTCCGGTCGTGGCGAATTGATAATTCTTAGTGTTACTTGTCATGGCTCGGACGGCAAACCACCCACTTGACGTGAATTCCAACGGTGGCAATTGTCCTTGTTTTTCAGCCAGTTCGTTGAGACGCACTTGGAGTACCACCGATCCATTCTTGATAATTTCCAAGTATTCGACCGCGGCTTTCTCATAGAAGCTCAGACTAAGTGCAATCTGGAATTTGCGAGCTTCCCCTTCGTCTAGTGCGAATACAAATCCTGGTGGATGGCCTTCGACTCGAGTTCGCAACAAAGGACCATTGGTCACCATCACTTGTCCTGCCCGGAGGGCGTTGAACCAGGCATCGCGCGAAAACTCACTTTCCGTGTAGGCATAAACCCGGTTCGTGCCGACCGGGTTGCCGTTGCTTCCCGACCCGCTGCCGGCAGCGGGTGGTATCATCAGCCCGCAATTGAGCAGGTGGTGATAAATTGCTTCACTCCAACGACCGTTGCCCATCGGCCCGGGATAAAACTTCTTATCTCTTGGATAGCCCCAGTCCTCATTGTCAACGACATTGTCTGCGAGGGCGTGTCGGTCAATTATCTGAATGGCTTCGAGTTTGCCTGCTGCAATCCACAGTGGCAGGTCCCAGGCAAAAGGACTTAGAGCAATCACTCGATTTCCTTGCTCTGTTGCTGATTGGAGCACCGCGAGCGAAGAATCGTCGGCAGCACCGCCGCAAACAGGGTAAACAGTGTTCTTGGCAATCAACAAGAGTCCTCCCCCTCGGCGATAATCGAGAGCAGCCCAGGGACCAAACATAGGAGGTGAAATATCGGAGATGGGATCGCCAGGACGCTGTTTCAACTCGCGGCACTTTCCGCGGAGATTGGTTGCAACGGTGACCGGCACGTAGTCCACTCCGGCGGCCCGCATCAAGAGAGGCATTTCCTCCATACTTTGAGAGACATCCAGGTCGGCTGCCCACCATCCTTCGTTCCGCATGTTCACTCGCCTAGTGAGTAAGACTTCTGTCGCGTCCTCGGCATGGCGATCAATGGTGAATCGCCCCTGTCGGGTTTGGAATTCAGGACCCGCTTCGATGAAAAACTCGTAGCTGCCCTTCTTCAGTTCGAGCACGATCGAGCCCTCGAACACAAAGTAGCCATCAAGGACAATAGCCCCCTCGGGTCGCACTCGTACCGGTTTCCCGCGGGAGTTGCGCAGCTCCATCCGCACACAAATTGGCTGACCCGTCTCTGCCTCGGCCACACTGACAGTAAGCATGCCGTCGTAGCTTGCTCCCCACGCCGTGCTAATCGCACTGACCACCCACAGAAACGGTGTGAGAAAAGAGCGCATGTTTTGATTCCAAGGATTAGTCCGCATTGCTTACCGAGAGAGAATAAAGTGCCATATTTCACGTTTCTGAAGTTTAGCACGCCAATCAGCTTGTGTAGCCGCTACCCATCAGGCCACAGACCGGTAGAATGGAATTCTCCTAATTCATACCAGTTTGTTTCGAATCGATATGCAGTGACATGGCTGAAGACTATTACGAAATACTTGGCGTGAGCCGGCAAGCGACGCAAGACGAAATCCGCACGGCGTATCGTCAAATGGCTCGAAAGCATCATCCCGACTTGAATCCGGGTGATGCCAAGGCCAAGGAGAAATTCCAAAAGGTTCAAGCGGCCTTCGACGTGTTGAACGATGCGCAGAAACGCGAGTTGTACGATCGCTACGGTAGTGCCTATGAGACGGTTGGCGGCGGAGCGGGTCCCAGACCGGGTGCGAATCCATGGGCCGGAGCGGGGCGCAGCTCAGCCGGTCCGCAAGATTTCGATATCAATTTTGAAGATTTGTTCGGCGGTGGCGGAGCCGGCGCTGGGGGTGGCTTTGCCGATTTATTCAAAACTTTCAAACAACGCAACAAGCGGAGCGCTCCCTCGCGAGGGAGAAATATCGAGCACGCGCTCACCGTTCCTTTTGCAACGGCGGTGCTTGGTGGCGAAGCGGAAATCTCTCTCCAACGCGAAGATGGTCGCACGGAGTCTTTGCGAGTGAAGATCCCAGCGGGAATTTCCTCTGGAAAGAAAATTCGCTTGCGCGGCAAAGGCGAACCAAGTGGGACGGGGGGACCCCCGGGCGATATCCTCATCCGCATCGATGTGGCCTCTCATCCCTATTTCCGACGTCAAGGCAACCGCCTCGACGTGCGCATACCGATCACACTTGCCGAAGCGATTGGCGGGGGCAAGATCGATGTTCCCACCCCGCATGGCACAATTACTCTCACAGTTCCTCCCGGAACTTCAGGCGGCAGCAAGCTCCGTGCGAAGGGCCAGGGCGTTAAACCTGCCAATGGTGAGCCAGGAGACCTGTTTGCCGAGGTACAGATCGTCCTTCCTAAGGAGATCAATTCGTCAGACCGACAGACTATTTTGGAAACATTGAAGAAGTATTCCCAAAATCCCCGGTCGGATCTGAAATGGTAGTCATTCCCGAGGCACATCGACTTTTGCTGGTTGCCCAAGCAAAGGAACAGGTTATTCCCGAGCCTCTGCGAGCAATCATGTTGATGGCCCTTTTGGGAATTGCCCTGTTGGGATTGCTGCTGGTCGTTGGGACCATGCTCGGCGCGCACTGGGTTCGGCGACTGGGTAGTTTTCGCCGTGGCCCTGCTGTGCCGAAAGATGTTGCTCCGCTGCGTGATAGTTCAGCCCAACGCGTGGGCAATGATTCTGGTAGAGACATGTCACAGGAGGTGATTGATACTGTGGTCTCTCGTGACAAACCAGGCGACGACACTGAAAAGCTCCCATAATGTCGCACAACCTGCCTAAATCTTGCCGCTTGTTAAAATCACAGGAGTTCGACCGCGTTTTCAGGCGCCGCTGTACGGTCAGTGATGAACTGCTTGTGCTGCACGTGGCACACGGGTTAACTGACGAAACTCGCCTCGGTCTGGTTGTTTCTCGAAAGTGTGGCAAGGCCGTCGTACGGAATCGCTGGAAACGCATTCTCCGCGAGGCGTTTCGTCTGCTGCGCTGCGAACTCCCTTGCGCGCTCGATCTCGTGATCGTTCCGCGCAGAAGCGGTTCACCCACAAGTGTTCCAACGCTCCAAGAAACTCAAGCATCGCTGGTTGGGTTAGTAAGAAGAGCGGAGAAAAAACTTTCCTCCTCCAACGAGCAAAAACCATGAACAGGTTGTGGGGAATCCTCCAACGAGTGCCAGCAGTGCTGCTGATCGCTGCCGTGAAGTGCTATCAATGGACAATCAGTCCCTTCTTGGGGCAATGCTGCCGTTTCGAGCCGAGTTGCAGCGTCTACTTTATCGAAGCAGTGAAGAAGCATGGGGCACTACGAGGGGCTCTACTGGGGATTCGCCGGATCGGTCGCTGCCATCCCTGGCATCCGGGTGGCTATGATCCCCCCTGATCTTAAGGTGTCAGGCACACGGAGTGTGCCTGCAACGGTGTGCTGGCAGGGCTCTCTTGACCGGGTATCCGGCGCCTCGTATTCTTTGCCCCCTCTTAACCTAAATCCGCGTTCTGAAACGCCAAGGAGATGTTTGGCATGAGGTCCGTTCGCTCGAGCCGTTCGATACTGGCCGTAGCAATTACTGTTGTCGTAATGTGGACCGGCTGCATGGGGCCGATTCTGCGTCAACAGAGCCCTGAAATTGCAGAGGAAGAACCAAAATTGGATCTCACGCTCGTGGGCAATGCCACGCAGCCCTACGGTTTGACCTACGTAAAGGTTGAAGCGGTTGCCCTGGTGACGGGGCTGGCTGGTACCGGTGAAGATCCAGCCCCCTCGCCGCAACGTGCCTCGTTGCTTGCTGAAATGAATCGTCGCGAAGTGCCTCAGCCCAATCAGGTGCTCGCGTCTCCCAACACTGCACTGGTGCTGGTCCGTGGTCTCTTACGGCCAGGTATTCAAGCCGGTGATCATTTCGATCTGGAGGTGCGCACACCAAGCCGCAGTGGAACGACCAGTCTTCGCGGTGGCCGGTTGTTGGAAACGCGACTCACCGAGACTGCTGTGCTCGGAGATCAACTCCGCAAGGGACATCTTTTGGGGATGGCCCAAGGACCCATTCTGGTCGATCCCACCGCCGATGCTGAAGAAGACAAAGTACTGTCGCGTAAAGGCCGCGTGCTCGGCGGAGGTGTCGCACTCAAGGCTCGCAACCTCGGCCTCGTGCTCAACAGCGAACACCAATCGATCCGCTTGAGTCAGATGATCGGCAAAGCGGTCAGCAAACGTTTCTACAGCTATGTCGATGGACAACAACGGGGCATGGCAACACCCAAGACGGATGAGTTTGTCGAATTGGACATTCATCCTCGCTACAAGGACAATGTCGGTCGCTACATGCGCGTGGTGCGTAGCATCGCGATCAACGAATCTCCCAGTCAGTTGCAAACGCGCTTGGAACTCTTGAAGAATCAATTGCTCGATCCAGTCACCACGGCAACGGCTGCGATTCGCCTGGAGGCCATTGGCGACGATCAAGCGAAGCAGGCTTTGCTGGCCGGCATCGAGAGCGATGATCCTGAAGTGCGATTCTATGCAGCCGAGGCTTTGGCGTATCTCGACGTGACCGAGGCAGTCGATCCATTGGCCAAGGTGGTGCGTGACGAACCAGCTTTCCGAGTGAACGCTCTGGCGGCCTTGAGCGCGATGGACGACGGAGCGGCCTACGATGCCCTGCGCTCGCTGCTTTCGGTGAAGAGCGCCGAGACTCGCTACGGTGCCTTCCGCGCGATGACGGCGATGACCCCCAACGACTCGCTCTTGGTGGGTGAGAACATGAACGACAAGTTCCGCTTCCACAAGCTCGACCTGCCGGGAGACTCGCTCATTCATGTCACCAGCAGCCACCGCCCCGAGATCGTGTTCTTCGGGCTCGATCATCAACTCAAGCTGCCACTGGTGCTTGACGCCGGCCCGAATATCCTGGTCAACGGCCTGAGTGGCGCGCAGGTCAAGGTGAGCAATTTTGGCACCACGACCCAACAACGCGTTGTGTCGACCGACGTCGAAGAGGTGATCCGCGCGGTCGTCGAACTGGGAGGCGACTATCCCGACGTCGTGCAGATGCTTGAGCAGGCAAAGCAGAACGGCGCCCTCACCAGCCGCTTTCGCGTGAACGCTTTGCCAGAAATCGGCCGCGAACGCATCGAGCGGACACGTGATCTGGAAGGAAGCGAAGTGGAGGAGGAATCCTCGCACAACTACGACATCGAAACGCCCGAGCCGGAGTTGTTTAGTCGTAAGTAGCGGGGTCACCTGGCCGTGGCGGAATCCGCAAGATTTCATTCGTAAACGGGGTCCCTCTGATATTCTGGCGAATTTAGCTACCGATCATCTTGCTAGTGCTCTGAATTGTGAGCGCGCCCTTACAGGGCTAATGTTCTCTTACGTACCTTAACCCAGGACTTCGTCCTGGGCTACCACAGCGCGGTCGTACCGACCTGAAGAGGGAAAATGAGTGAGCGAAGTCGTTCCGACCTGAAGAGGGTAATCCAAGCAGCGAATTCGTTGCGACCTGATACTCGTTTGACGATATTGATGGCACAGCGACCTGGAAAACATGATTTTAGATCATTGGAGAAACTCTTCTTGAATTATGCTAGGAGCATTTAGTTGGCCGCCATTTGCCCTGAAAGGGCGCGCTGAGATAGCCCAGGGCAAGTTCCCACGAGCGACAGCGAAGTTGGAACGCAGCCCTGGGATTCGAATCACACCCACGATCTTAGCTCTGAAAGAGCGCGCTTTCTCCACGATGCCGAATGAGCGCTACCGCTTGTTCCGGCCTACGAAATCTAAACCGGCATGCCAAGGCGCTCAGCAATAAGATAAGACCGTTTGGCTCCGGCAGGGTCGCCTGGGCTGCGGCAAGCGGCGAGCCTGCGCCGTAGTTGTTCTGCCAGATCACCAGGTCTGCGCTTGAAAGGGGCGTGGGTGAGCCACCGCGCTGCCAGACCAGAAAGTCGGCCCCATCGACGTCGCCGTCGTGGTCGTAATCGCCGTCGATAGCTGGGTTGAGTGGAATGCCGTAGACGTCGAAGGCACCGATGCCGCGAGTATCCTTACTCGGCACAGGTGAGCCACTACTGAACCAGATACTCGGTGCTACTCCCGTATCCCACAATGATCCACTGATATGCATTTCTCCGCCTATAGTACTGGTAGGCCCAGGATTCCACAGTGCGCCAACAAGATAGGTCTGTCCTCCCTCAAGTACGGGATGGGGCGCACTCAGTGTGAACTCGGCATAGACGGTATTAGCTGGTGGCCGATCAAACTGGCTATCCGCATAATTGACCCACTGATTCGAGGTCAAAGGATGAAGGCTAACAAGGTTCCCATTTTTCTGATTCGCTTCGAAGGCAGTTCTCGCATCAGGGTGTGTCGCATCAGGTCCCCATACCTCCAAGTACCAATTCTCTCCCATACAAAAATTCTGACTAAACGGGCAGCTATTCTGAGAATGTACAATCGGAACCATCACGCTAGCTACCTTAGTAATCACAGCATCCTGTGTCAGAGTAACCCAGTGCCCGCTACTAACTATCCCGCCGCTAGTACCTAAAAAAGCCCCAAGCGGCAACGTCTGCACATCATCAATCCAAGGCGTGGGTGTATTGGGCCAGCCGGTGGTGTAGCGGAGTGCGACTTCCTGCCCGGCGACGGTCGTAGAGAGGGCCACCATCAAACACGCACCAACGAGCACGCGCTTCATCGCTTGGAAGCCTTATAAGAAAAGTTCGCTGCCAGGGTCTGGTGGACACAGGGCACAGAAAAACCCAGTGGCCAGACACGTCTTGATTATCTGCTCCCGATGGGCCAATCGCAATACCGGCGGGCAAAAAATGCGAGGAAAGGTTCCACCGGCGACGTCTCCTCCACCTGGCCGTAGCTGGTTTCGAACTAGCTGTTTGATGTAAATCCTTATTACAATAAAAACCACGCCGAGAGTGCGTCGTCTTCCCTTGGAAATCCTATAACATTCGTTGCGAAACCAGAGTAGCTGAAGCATGCGTGAAGTGGCGGCTAGTGTACTGCCGATTTTCTTGTTGATTCTCTTGGGGTGGGGGCTCAAGTGGAGTCAATTCCTCAAAGGGGGAAGTTGGAATGCACTCGAGAGGCTCACCTATTATGTGCTCTTTCCTGCTTTGCTGATTGACACGCTGGCTGAGTCGGAATTCTCGCAGTTGGCGATTGGCTCGGTGGCTGCCTCCATCGCGGGTGCGATTTTTCTGGTGAGCGTGTTATTACTTATCGTTCGCAAGCTGCTGCCAGTGGACGGGCCTGGCTTCACTAGCGTGTATCAGGGGAGCGTCCGAATGAATACCTACATCGGACTCTCCATCGCGGAGAGCCTGTTTGGAGAGCCGGGCCTCGCCGCCGCCGCGCTGGCGATTGCCATCATTGTGCCGATTGTGAATGTGACTTGTGTGCTGATGTTGACCTGGTATGGTTCGAACGTGAGCACCAAGAAGTTCTCGGTGCTTGTGATGAGTTGTCTCAAGAATCCGTTGATCGTCGCCTCGTTGGTGGGATTGGGCTTGAACCTTACGGGGCTGGGGATTCCTGCACCCATCGGTCCCATGACCAACATCCTTGCCTCGGCGGCTTTGCCGCTGGGACTGCTTGCCGTGGGTGCCGCTTTGAATTTTGAGGCTCTTCGCGAGACGGGTGCGATTGCACTGGCAACCTCCGTGGTCAAACTGGTGGGCCTGCCCTCAATCACTTATCTGTTGCTCAAAGGTTTCGATGTGCAGGGACTGGAGGCAGCGATCGCGGTGCTCTTTAATGCCCTGCCGACGGCAACCAGCGCGTACATCCTGGCAAGCCAGTACGGTGGCGATGCCCAGTTGATGGCGCGATTGATCACGGTTCAGACGCTACTGTCGATGTTGAGTCTGCCGCTGGTGCTTGCTTGGATTGTTTGACGTTTCGAGCAACGCGTAAATCCTTTAGGTGGTTGGCATGTTTGCGACCTAGATTTGCCGTTGGCTTGTCGGAAATAATCTATTATAGCATGTTGTCGTTTTCCCATACACCTCGCGCGCTCGATAACTCGCGACCAGTCACGGCCCACCATGAAGAGTTTGGCAATTCTCCTGAAGTCGAGCACCATTGTTGCCATCACGGTAATGATTGCCGGCCTCTTCGGTAAGTGGCATTTCCTGTTAGATATTTGCAGTCACTTTCGCGTTCAAGCGGCGTTGACGCTGGTGGTCGCGGGGTTGCTTTTATATTGGCTGAAGCGTCGGCGGTGGGGAGTAGCAAGTCTGGTTGCGGGTTTAGGATTGACGGCTACGCTCTGGCCCTACTACCTGCCCGGGTCGACGGAGGGTGCCAATAAATACCGGCTGCTTACATTGAACGTGATGGCTAGCAGTCCCAGGCATGATCGAGCGATTGAATACATTCTTGAGAGCGACCCGGATTTCATTGTTCTCCAGGAAGTGAATTCGTCGTGGATCAAATCGCTGGATGAGAAACTTGCTTCCACCTGGCCTCATCGGGAAGCCATCTTACGCTTCGATGATTTTGGCGTGGCGCTCTATAGCAAGTTTCCTTGGAAAAGCTGTGGATTGAAGAATTACTCCAACTTCTATTCCAATCCAGCGCTGGCCGCCTCGTTCAAGCTGGCCGATGATGTGGAGTTGCGGCTGGTAACCATACATCCGGCGTCGCCGATGAATCACGCGAAATGGGAATCACGCAATGTGCTGTTTGATGAGCTGGCCAAAGATGTTCAGGCCAACGGCACTCGCCGGACAATTGTCGCAGGGGATTTCAACTGTACGCCGTGGTCGTATTGGTATCGGCGGTTCGTGCAAGAATCTGGTTTGCGTAATGCGGCTGAGGGACAGGGGTTTCACGTCACCTGGATGCCGATACCCATTGGAGTGTTTGGACTACCCATTGACCACGTGCTGGTGGGTTCGGAGATCGGCGTGTCAGAGCTAACGGTCGGGCCGTATGTTGCGTCGGATCATCGTGGGGTTGTGCTGGATTTCGAGTGAGGTTAAGTCTCGCTCAACGATGGGAATGAAACCACGGCCATCCGGCCATCGCTGGGAAGTGAATTACGTCGTTCACTATCTCACGAGTGAGATGATTGCCACTGCGGCGATTACCGAGGCGACTATCGTTTTTGCGCCGGTGCCAATGAGTCGGCCCCAGAAGGCGGCCTGGCCGACTTTGAGCGAATGGCCCGCAACTTCTCCGCGAGTATGTTCAGCAAAGGCGGCGCCACCGAAAGCACCTAGCGCACCTCCGACAACGGCTCCTACGGCGGAACCCAGAATGGGGATGGGGATGCCGATTGAGGCTCCGCCAATGGCGCCGATCAGTGAACCGATCAGCGAGAAGACCGCTGCGCGACGGCTTCCCCCAGCGCGGCGGGCACCTACCATACCGGCGGCAAATTCGGCAATCTCTCCCACGCCTGCCAAGACTGCCAAAATGATCACAGTTCTCCACTCAAGTTGAGTGGCTCCTGCTTGGGGGCCGAGCCACGCATACCCTGCTGCCGCGAGGACCATCAGCCAGTTTCCTGGCATGGCCACCAGCGTGAGCACCCAGCCAAGTGCCAGGGCAAACAGCAAGAGAATTGCAGCGAAGATCTGGAGGAAGGTGTCCATGGTGGTGGCAGTGACGGGCCGTTTGGTTACAATGAGTTGCTGGTTCATCGTAAACAACGGGGAGCAGGAAGCAAGTCGCTCTCTTTTCGGCAGATTTCACGCGTTAAGCACGTGGGATCGTTCTGTGCGGAGGAAAAATAGGTGCCTGGAACTTGTGTTATCGGACTGCAATGGGGCGACGAAGCCAAGGGCAAGATCGTCGACCTTTTGACTCGCGATCACGATATTGTGGTCCGCTATCAGGGTGGCGCGAACGCCGGACACACCGTCGTCGTGGGACCCGAGGTCTATAAGCTCTCGCTGTTGCCCAGCGGGGTGCTGACTCCGGGAGTGACCTGCGTGATAGCCGGTGGAGTGGTCATCAATCCTGCCAAAGCAATCGAGGAACTCGACGAGCTGGCTTCTCGCAAGGTCGAAGATTACGACAACCTGCTGCTGAGCGATCGGGCTCACGTAATCTTCCCGTGGCACTTTGCCGAGGATCGTGCCATGGATCGCAACACTTCTGATGGCGAGAACATCGGCACAACGGGCCGCGGCATCGGGCCTTGCTATCGGGACAAGGTTGGTCGGTCGTATGCCGTGCGGCTGGGAGATTTGTATCGCGATACCTTTGCCGATCAAGTGCGGCACAATGTTGCCGAGAAGAATCGGCTGCTCGCGGCGATGGTACCCCCAGAGGAGTTCGAGGCCCTCGATGCCGAAGCAATCATCAAACAATACACAGCCTATGCTGAGCGATTGCGGCCTTATGTTGCGGATACTACGGAATACTTGCTTTCGGCGGCGGAAGAAGGCAAACGGATTCTCTTCGAGGGGGCCCAAGGGGCGCTGCTCGACGTGGACCATGGCACGTATCCCTTTGTCACAAGCAGCAATAGTTCGGGAGTGGGTATCTCGAATGGTTCCGGGGTGCCGGGTCGATATATCGACAAAGTGATCGGCATTGTAAAGGCGTATTCTACTCGCGTGGGTGGTGGACCGTTTCCCACGGAGCAGGATAACGAGATCGGGCAAAGGATTCGCGATCAAGGAAATGAATACGGCACGGTAACCAAGCGGCCTCGGCGGTGCGGGTGGTTGGATGCGGTGGCTGTTCGCTATACGTCGAGGCTCAGCGGTGTTGACTCGATCTGTGTGATGCTGCTTGATGTATTGAGTGGACTTGAGGAATTGAAAATCTGCACGGCGTACGAAATCGACGGTAAAAGGTCTCTCGCCTTTCCGAGTCATGTGGACGACATCCGCAAGGTGGTGCCCATCTACGAAACGTTGCCAGGCTGGCAAGAAGATCTTTCGGGAGTTCGCTCACTGGACGAGTTGCCTCACGCAGCGCGCGATTACCTGGATCGCATCTGCGAGCTTGTTGGCATTCCCGTGGAGATGGTCTCAGTGGGCCCGGACCGTAGTCAGACAATTCCTGTAAATAGTGATAGTGTTGTTGGCGCCACATTGTAATCAGCTTTCCAAGACATGTCAGCGGAATGCCTTCCTGTGAATCTTGCCAGCGTGCCTCGTGAGAGGTGGCCGCGCCACATTGCAATTATCATGGACGGCAATGGACGTTGGGCTGAACGGCGCAACTTGCCGAGAATCGAAGGTCACCGTGTGGGTGTTGAGTCGGTTCGCAAGATTACAGAAGAATGTGCCAATCTTGCTATCGAGCAACTCACGCTTTATTGCTTGTCGAGTGAGAACTGGAAACGCCCACCACAAGAAATCGACTTCCTGATGCACTTGCTTGAGCAGTATATGATCGAAGAGCGGAAGACGATCATGGACAATAACTTGCGGGTGCGGATGGTTGGCCGGCGAGACAACATTCCTGCCCAAGTGCTACGCGAACTCGATGAAACCGTGGCGTTGAGCCTGCAGAACAGTGGCATGTGGCTCAATCTGGCGATCAATTATGGCAGCCGGGCGGAAATTGTCGACGCAATGCAACGGATTGCCAGCAAGGTTGCCAACAGGGAACTGGCGGTCGACCAGATCGATGAACAAACGATTTCGGATCATCTCTACACTGCTGGAAGCGATGACCCCGATCTGGTACTGCGCACGGCAGGCGAAATGCGGATCAGCAATTTTTTGCTCTGGCAGATCAGCTATGCTGAAATATGGGTAACCGAGAAATGTTGGCCAGAATTTGATGAGCCGACATTGCATGAAGCGATCCGGGATTTTGCCCAGCGGAATCGTAAGTATGGCGGGCTGAGTGGGTGAATTAACTCGAGAATTGAATTGCTTCGTTGGCGTATCATCATTGGAATTGTTCTTGTGATCCTGCTGCTAGGGCTGTGCTGGCTTGATGCACATGCCGAGTGGCCGGGGATTTATCTTTTTCCCTTGGCCATCGTACTCTGCTTCTTGGGCACCATAGAACTCGTTCGCCTGTTCCGCGCTACGGGGCACGAGGTTCAATCCTGGTCCATTCTGTTTGGATCGCTGTTGGCGATTTTGGGTGCAAGCGCCCCAATTTTTTGGACTGGAAAAGAACAGTTCAAGTTTTTCGCAGGGGGGCTCGTAGCTGGGCTCTTGGTGAACATCGTGGCAGAGATGTTCCGCTTTCGGCAACCGGGCAAGACGATAGTTCAGATCTCACTCGCTTCGTTTGCAGTTCTATACCTGGGTGGACTGCTGGGATTCCTCGTGCAATTGCGACTGCTGCCGGTAGGTGGTGACGTTGCAGGAGGAGGGATGCTTGCCCTGTTCTCGATGATTGCGGTAGTAAAGTTCACGGACATCGGTGCCTACTTTGCTGGCCGCGCATGGGGAAAGAATAAAATGGCGCCTGTGTTGAGCCCCGGCAAAACATGGGAAGGGGCGGCTGGTGGGATGCTGCTCGCCGTGGCGGCATCGTTATTCTGCTTGGGACCACTCGCAAAAATGATGGGTGTCGCAACTACTGGGGGATGGTTGAACTGGCTAGTCGGTGCACTGGGCTATGGACTCTGCGTTGGACTGGCAGGGATGCTGGGTGATCTGGCCGAGTCGCTCTTGAAGCGTGATGCGGGTGTCAAAGATTCGAGTGATTGGTTACCCGGTTTTGGCGGCGTGCTCGATTTGCTGGATTCTCTGCTATTCGCGGGGCCAGTGGCCTATCTCATCTGGGCCCTGGGTTGGGTGGGACCATAGGGTCCAATTAGGTAGCTGTCATCGGTGCCCAGCAAGGTTAGAATCGCTATAAACCCTACGTTGTGAGGTGTTTCTGTCAATTAGGGGGAGTTTGGGTGGTCCGGGTAGGTACCAATTGAGTATATTTGAGGGTGTGCGAATGAGAAGAGTTTCTCGACATGAAACTTTGTGTCCACGAGGTACAGAACGGCTGCTGACACGCACCGTGCGCGTGCATGATAGAATCAAGCATCTCGGTTGGTGATCCCGAAAATCTCGTACTCATGCTAGGGACGAAGGATCAGCATCTTAAACAGATTCGCGAATCGATCCCTGCGAACATCTCCACCCGCGACGGTAGAATCTTCGTACATGGCGAGGAAGATGCCGTCATCAAGGCGACAGCCGTCCTGGAAGAACTGCGCACGCTACTAGCGCGGAATCTGCCTTTGGATACCGACCAGGTTCAACAGGTCGTTCGGCGCATCACCAGCGGTGAAAAGCCGTATCGTGCCGATCCGATCGGAGTTCGTGGCGGCAGGATGATTCACGCACGCACCCGGGGTCAGGCAGACTACTTGCAAGCGATCCGCGATCATGCTCTCGTGTTCTGCACCGGTCCGGCGGGCACGGGCAAGACCTACCTTGCTGTGGCAACCGCTGTTGAAGCCCTGCGTGCCAAAAGAATTCGCAAAGTGGTCCTGGTGCGACCTGCTGTTGAAGCAGGCGAGAGTCTCGGTTTCTTGCCTGGTGATTTGCAGGCAAAAATCAATCCGTATTTGCGTCCCTTGCTGGATGCCTTGGGTGACATGATTGATCGGGATCAGGTGCAGCGCTATATGGATGACGACGTGATCGAGGTCGTCCCCTTGGCGTACATGCGTGGGCGTACCTTGAACGATGCATTCATCATTATGGATGAGGCACAAAACACGACGGTTGCTCAGATGAAAATGTTCCTGACCCGCATGGGTGAAGGTTCGCAAGTAGTTGTGTCGGGTGACACAACCCAGATCGATCTTCCTCCTCATACCAAGAGCGGCCTGATCGACGCCTTGTCCCGACTACGTGATATTGAGGGATTTGCCAAAGTGCACCTTTCCACCGAGGATATTGTCCGCCACCGCCTGGTGCAGGATATTGTCCGTGCCTATGAGGAGGGCTCGAAGAAAAAGCGCTGACGCGGTCAGCGTGAATTGCTGAAAAACCGGGTAGTTTACCTGGAAAGCAGTTGCGAGTAATTCGCTTATGTCTCAAATAACCAAGAAACGCACTCGCCAGCAGCGCGTGGCCATGGTGGAGCTGCCGCCCGGTTTCTGGGGCAATCTCTTGGAACAACTGCAGCGAGGCGCCGTGCTGTTAAGACTCGCCCTCTGTGCCATGGTGGCAGTCCTTTTGCTGGTGGTTACGCGGGGCTGGGATCCCCCGTTTCGGTATCGTCTGAACGACGTCCCCGAGCGCGATATTGTTGCCAGCGTCAATTTTGAGCAACCTGATTTAGAAGCGACTAAAGAAGCTCGTACACGCGCACGTCGATTGACGGTCGCCGTCTACGATCAAGATCCAGCGCCGCTCGAACAATTGCGAGCAGAGTTGCGCTTGGAGATAGCCAAGCTTCTGGCAGCCGAGACATTCGACAAGGTCGACCCAAAACTTTGGGCTTCCTTCCAGCCGCCGCTTGCCGAGGGAACACCTGATCCAACGCCTGAAGATCAAGCGGAACAATTCCGGCGTTTTCGCGAAACCTTGGCACCCGAAGGTGAGTTGGAGTCGTTCAGCGCCAAGATGGCTGAAGTGATGAAACCGCTGGAGCAGTGGGGTTTGTTGGAGGAACTTCCGAAAGAGCATGATGCGAATCTAGAGAAGATATTTGTACGCACACGCGAGAAGGAGGGATTTTCCGCTGAGGCAGGTCGAGATGTTCCTGATGTGCTGATTAAAAATGTCAGTTCCAAATTGCAACAATCGTTGAATGAAAAACTCTCGTCGGTGGAGTTGGCCCAGCAAGTATTCGCCTGGCTCCGACCTCGCCTGGTGCCGACGTTGACATTGAATCTGAACGCCACCCATGAAGCCCAAGACGAAGCGGCAGCAATGGTAGCGACCGTAAACAAGCAATACCATGCAGGCGAAGCTACGCTGGTCAACGGTGGCGAGAGCATTACGATCGATAAGCTCGAGCTTTTGAAGCTGGAATACGCCGCTCAAATTGCCGAGCGGGGCATGACGAGCCGTTTGCGCCGCATCTTTGCTATTCTCGGAATGTACACTGCCATCTTCACGCTATGTGGGTTCTATATCCACGTTCGCGAGCCGAGGGCAATTACCGACTTGTCCAGCTTCGTGTGCCTCCTCACCCTGTTTGTCATCACAATCATCCTGGCCTGGTTCGTGAGCCAATATCTGTGGGGTACCGAAGTCATTCCTTTGCTTCTGTTGGGAATGACCGTGGCCATTGCCTACCAACAAGAGATGGCGCTTCTATTGGCGGCGAGCGTGAATCTGGTGATCACCATGTCGATCGGGCTCGACCTGCAGCAATCCTTGGTCCTGATGGCGACCGTGACCGGGGCGATTCTTGTTCTTCGTCAGGTCCGCAGTCGAGGGAAGTTGCTCTCCGTTGGCATGGTTTCCGCTGTCGTGGCTCTGTTGACAACAGTCGGTGTGGGAACCCTCTTTGGTCAACCGAGCGTTGAACTCTGGAAGTGTGGACTCATGCTCGCTTTGTGGGCTCTCATCGCCGGCACGTTGATGACCGCGTTGTTGCCGGTAGTCGAGCGAGTATTTGGTGTGCAAACCGATTTAAGCCTGATCGAGTTGGGTGATCCCTCGCACCAATTATTGCAGGAACTCATTCGCCGCGCACCGGGAACTTACAATCATTCGATCACGGTGGCATCGCTGGCCGAGGCTGCAGCGGAATCGATCGGAGCCCGTGGCTTGTTGGTCAGGGTGGGTGCCTACTTTCATGACATTGGCAAGATGCTGAAGCCAGGCTACTTCATCGAGAACCAGGTCCAGGGTCAGAACCGCCACGACACGCTAGTTCCTGCCATGAGTACCTTAGTGATTATCGCTCATGTGAAAGACGGTGCAGATCTTGCGCGTCAAAACAAATTACCTGAACAAATCATCGATTTTATTCAGCAACACCACGGCACAACATTAGTTGAATACTTTTATCGACAAGCGAATGAAAAGCGCAGCGAAAACCCCGATAGTGCCGAGATCGATGAGAGTTCGTTTCGCTATCCCGGGCCTAAGCCGCAGTCCAAGGAGGCGGGAGTACTCATGCTGGCTGATGCCGTCGAGAGCGCCTGTAGGGCACTCAAAGAACCTACTCCATCGCGGATTGAGAATATTGTAGAGCAAATCGCCAGGAAACGACTTTTAGACGGGCAATTTGACGAAAGTGGGCTGACTTTAGAGGAGGTGCGAAAAGTCGGTGAGAGTTTGGTAAAATCCTTGACGGCCGTGTATCATGGACGGGTGAAGTATCCCGATCAGGAGACCGCGTAGGGATACGGATGTTATCATCAATTGAATCCGTGAGCAGAATGAACCATAACGCAGCAGCAGAAAGTCTTCTCAAACTAGAAGAATCCTCCGATGGCGACACAGATCCTTCTGAACGTACACTGCGCATCTCTGTAGCCAACGAACAGTCTTTAGTCGCGATAAACGAGGCGAGGCTTACAGCCGCTGTCGAAAAGGTGCTTGTTCATTCTGACTATCCATCGGCCACAATCAGCATCGCTGTAGTTGATGATCAAACCATCCATGCCTTGAACGCAGAGTTTCTCCAGCACGATTATCCGACAGACGTACTGAGCTTTGTGCTTGAAGATTCGCCAGGTCTCCTCGAAGGAGAACTGATCGTAAGTGCCGAGACGGCCATCCGCGCAGCGACCGAAGTGGGTTGGGCTGCTGGCGATGAGTTGTTGCTCTATGTGATTCATGGCGCGTTGCATCTGGTTGGATACGACGACCGGGAGGTCGACCAGCGAGCAGAAATGCTTTCAGCAGAGTTAAGCATTCTGAAGCAATTAGGAATTGCCTTGCCGAACGATAAATCGCGGTGGGAAGAGTTTCCTCAGGAAACTGTCTCTCAACTGGGTGAGGGGTCGTTGTCGTGAGCACCCTGGAGCTATTTTGGACGACTTTCGCGGCAATTTGTGCCGCGACCATTTGCAACTTGGCGGCGCGCTCATTGCGTGAGTTTTCACGCCACGATCTGGAAGAAATCTGCCGACGGCGGGAAAAACCGGAGCGTTTTTCGCAAATCCTCCAGGAACATGACCCCGTGGGGTTGGGCATCGAGATTCTCTCGATCTTGCTCGCGGTGTTTTCCGTTGTCACTGGCACCGCCTGGATCGTCATTCGCGGAGGACTGGAACTCTCCAGTGGTTTGGTCCTGCTGAGCACGTCAGCGGTCTTGGCCATAATGCTCGTGACTTCGATGGTGTGGATCTCTCGCGCCGTGGCTCGTGCTTTTTCTGAAGAATTTCTGTACTACAGTTGGCCATTGTGGAAACTGTTGTCAGTAATCGTGGCACCCATTACTTGGGGAGCCCACATGCTGGATGTCAGCCTTCATCGCCTCGCCGGTCGAGAATTGCACGATGAAGAAGATGAGCGAATCGAAGAAGAAATCCGGACGATCGTCAGCGAAGGCCATCGCGAGGGACTTCTCGAGGAAGAAGCCCGCGAGATGATCGAAGGGGTCATCGACCTGGGGGATGCCGACGTGGCGGAGATCATGACGCCGCGCACCGACATGAACATGCTCTCGATCAATCTCGAATGGGACGCCCTGATTGCCGCTGCGATTGAATCGGGTCACACGCGGATTCCCGTGTTCGAGAAAAACCGTGACGACATCATTGGCATTTTGTACACGAAAGATCTTTTGCCGGAATTGGCAACTGGCGACGTCGCATCGCGGACTCCCATTCGTGAACTGCTGCGTAAGCCGGTCTTCGTCCCTGAGACCAAGCCGGTACACGACTTGTTGCAGATGCTGCAACAACTGCGCACCCACATCGCCGTAGTGTTGGATGAGTACGGCGGTGTTTCGGGACTGGTAAGTATCGAGGACGTGCTGGAAGAAATCGTAGGGGAGATTATCGACGAATACGACGACGATGTCACCGAGGAAATTCGTCAGATCGACGACGACACTTGCGAAGCACTCGGCAAAGCCCATGTGGACGAAATCAACGAACGGCTCAATATCCAACTCCCCGAAGATGCCGACTTCGACACGATCGGCGGGTTCGTCTTTTCAGAATTGGGCCGCGTGCCCGTCGCCGGCGAATCGCTCATCTGGCAAGAACAGGTGCAGATTCATGTTCTCGAGGCTACCCGCCGACGCATCGAGCGGGTCCGCGTGCAGCGGCTGGGAGACAACCAGCGCGAGAGTGCTTAGAATCTTATAGGAACAAAGTTTTTTTCGACAATCCTCTGCTAGCTCTGCTAGTTATTCTCCATAGGCTTTCACCTCAGCCGAGTTGCCCTTGACTCTCGGGCCTTTCGCTTCGTACCGTTCCCGCGATTCTTGATCCCGGCTGCGCGCACTGTAGGTAGCCTTTTCAACCAGTTCGTCCTTCATTCCGAATGAATCCATGCAGCGCAACTCATCATTCTTGGCTACGTTCTTGTTATTAGTTGGGTTTGGCATTCTGGGAAATCCTGACTGTCTCGCCTGGGGACCCTCGGACTGGTTTAGCTCTTCCGGCGAATCCGCCCAGGTCGGAACGCCGGCCTGGTGGAAGAAACACAAGAAAACTGCGGTGTTTGTCCCAGGTGAAGGGTTTCGCGTGGAAGGGGTGGAGGGCTATTTCGACGATCAGGGACGCCCGATTCAAACTCACGTTGCCAAGGTGGTCAAACAGAAGGAGTCCAAGGGACTTTTGAACGACATCAAGGTGATCGAGCAGGTCGACGAAATCAAGAGCCAACTTGGCATGGGAGCAGATGCGACCGTTTCTCAGCAGGCATATGCTCAGGGAGAAGATTACTTCCGTCGTCAGGAGTACGCCAAGGCAGCCAAGGCCTTCAAAGAGGCGATCGCCCGCGGCCCGGATACGCAGATCGAACAGGATGCCATGTTCTACCAAGGAGAGAGTTATTTCTTCGACAAGAAATACACTAAAGCCATCGATCTCTACGACCAGCTCTTGGAAAAATATCCCAATTCATTGCATCTGGACAAAGTCGTGCAGCGCCAGTTCGCCATTGCCAGGTATTGGGAGCAGTATCACGATTATGATCCCAACTGGGTCACGACTCCAAACTTCATCGACGACACCCGGCCGCTGTTCGACACCCTGGGCCATGCGATGAAGACCTACGAAAACATCCGCCTGAAGGATCCCACGGGGCCATTGGCCGACGCTGCCGTGATGACAACGGCAAATTCCTATTTTTTGCGTGGGCGCTACAACGACGCCGACTATCAGTACAAGATCCTTCGCGAGGAATATCCCCAGAGCAAGCATCAATTCGAGGCCCACATCCTTGGGTTGCAATGCAAGCTGCGGATGTACCAGGGTCCCAACTACGATGGCGGGCCACTGGAAGATGCCAAGAAACTGGTCAAACAGCTCAAGCAACAGTTTTCAGGTGAATTATCCCCAGAGGAAAGGCAGAGGCTCGCTACGATTCAGGCCCAGTTGAATGAGGCCTTCGCCGAGCGCGACTTTGCCATAGCCACCTACTACGACGAGACGGAGCACTTTGGCAGTGCGAAGTTTTATTACGCCAAAGTTGCCAGGGAATACCCGGAATCTGAACTGGGCGTCAAGGCACGAGAGCGTTATGCAGAAATCGCCGGCGAACCCGACCATCCTGAAACCAAGGTCGCCTGGTTTCTCAATATGTTTCCCGAGAACCGCGAACGCAAAACCCTTCAGCAGGTTCCAATGATAGCGCCGGAGAGTGAAATCAGCATCGCCTCGCAACCTGTGGCAGGGCAAGGAGATGTCACCCAGGTCTCCGCTGAGGAATAGATGAAGCTCAGAAGCCATGTGCTGCTTTCGCTAGCCATAATGTTGATAGGGGGCTGTGCATCCTATCGCATGGGGGCTGAGTCGCTTTATGCCCCTGACGTGCAAACCGTGTACGTCCCCATGATCGAATCAGACAGCTTTCGCCGAGACTTGGGCGAGCGGCTCACCGAAGCGGTGGTCAAAGAGATTGAGCTGAAAACTCCCTTCAAGGTCGTTGGAACGCCCGATGCCGACAGCATACTTTCCGCGCGGCTGGTGAGTGATACCAAGCGAGTGATCGTCGAAAACCGCAACGACGATCCCCGCGCCCTCGAGATCAACATGCTGGCTGAGATCACTTGGATCAATCGCCGCAGAGAGCCACTCCGACTACCACAGACAATTCCCTTGCCCCCAGAGCTGTTGCCGATCAATCAAACGGCCACGCAGATCACTGCAGCAGGGCAATCCACCGTTTCCACGCAGCAGCAAGCCATCGAGCGGCTGGCCCAGCAAATCGTTTCGACCATGGAAGAAGGATGGTGAGTTGAATCCAATCTTAGCCGGACCGCCACGCGGTCCGGGGAAACGCTATAGGTGGGGCCTTCCGGCTAAGATTCCTACAATCCACCCTCATCCGTCAAGCGCTCGCGCAATTGAGATTCGCGTTTTGCCAGAGCCTCGGCAAGCTGTTGCGGAGGGACCACCACACCACAGCTCACAATGAATTGAAACGCTTGCTCCATCGTGAGGTTCAGATCGATCGTTTCGCTCTTTTTGACCGTGACCGTGAAGCCCGTGAACGGCATTGGTGAAGTCGGAATCAACACCGATACGACCGGCTCATTGGCTGCGCCGCGAATATCCAACAAACTATCGCCGGTCATGAAGGCCACGGTCCATACCCCCTTGCGCGGGTATTCCACGGCAACGACTCGCGTGTACTCCAGTTGGTGCTCGCTGAACATAAAATCGGTTACCTGCTTGACCGACGAATAAACATTCCGCACCAGAGGAAGTCGGCTGATAATCCTCTCAAACTGGATCCAAAAAATTCGTCCTACACCAGCCGCCAGGAATTTTCCCAGCAGATATAAGATCAGAAGAAAGACACACAGGAACGTGGGAACCACAATGTAAGGCGATAAGAACTTCAGGTTTACGTATTTGCGGATCAGTTCGTCAGAAGTCTGGGGAAACGGGGGAAGCGAATGGTCAACCACATAGTCATAGAATTCCGACGGTACGAGTTGCTCGTCGGGCATGGGCTGATAGGGACGCATGGCGTTGGCATCATTGCCATCTCGAATTTCCGTCGCGATCACTTCCTTGGGACTTCGTATCTCGCCACGATAGTGTCGGATTAGTAGGTTCCGGGTACCCGTTTCCATGGGGGAAAGCAGATAGGTATTGACCGTGTTCCCTACCCATAGAAAGATCACAATGGTCAGCAGCGGCGGCAGCAGAATCCCCAATCCCCGCAGTACTGCGCGGCGAAAGGGGTCCAATGGCCTTGTAGGCTTCTCGGTTGATTGCGGTGTCAGTTCCATGTGCCCTATTGTGCGATTCGCTTGCGGGGAAACAAGCCGGATTGTCGTCGGGATGGTCCAGCACGCTGGACTAGGAGAAAATCGGGTAAAGTTTGCTCAATCGTCCAAGGTTCGTCCCACCACCAGGACTGTCACGCGCTCCGCACCATGCTTTTTGAGCTCCCGTGCGGCCTCGCTGCACGTCGCTCCGGTGGTCAGCACGTCGTCCACTAGCAGGATATGGGGGGATCTTAAATGATAGCCCCTGGAGATGCTCAGCCCCCCTTGAACGTTGCGAAACCTGCCCGCACGTGATAAACCGTGCTGTGGAAGCATGTTACGACGCCGCCGGAGGAGCCGAGGTAGGTGTCGCCAGCCGTGCGTGTCGGCAATTCGCCGAGCGATCACTTCCGGAGGATTGACCCGCCGCACGATCCGTCGCCAAGGATCCATGGGGATCGGCACCACCGCATCAATCTCCATGGCTTCTAGCTCATCTCCCCAACGTTCTTCGATCAACCTGGCGAACATTCTTCCCACCCGTTCGCTCCGGTCTTGTTTCATCCTCAAGACCAAGTCCCGCAGCAATCCTGCATAGCTCCCCAGCGACAAAGTGGCATCAAAGCGAACCTTATCCGCTTCGCAGCGGGGGCACGACCAAGTGGATCCCGTCAGTTCAGGCACCCTGGCGGCACAACGCGGGCACACGGGTCCCAGCGGCTCCGTGAGTTGCTCATAGCAATCACTGCAGAGCGGGCTGGCTTCTGTTGATTGCTCCAACTCACGCTCACAACTCAAACAACTCGGGGGGAACAGCAGGTCGAGTGATCGGTTGCCAAGTCGTTGAAGCCAGTTCGGAGTAGAGGTTTTCATCTGTGGGAATTTGGGAGAGTAGGTTAGTAGGAAACAAGTTGCTCCACCAAACAACACCCTCCCGCTTGCAGAAGGGTCGGACGTCGTAGCGGCCGGGGAGGGTACTAGATTCAATGTCATTGATCCCCTCCCCGCTCGAGAACTCGGGATCCTCACCAGTGAGGGTGTCAAGTGATTTCCTTTTCGCGGGAATATAGGCGCTCCTACGAGGTGAGAGGCAATCAGAGGTTCTGAGTTTTGGAATAGGTTTTCGATTCCCCCTTAAATTGGTCATTGGGCATTGTTCATTGGACATTGACGTAGCTGCCTCACCCCATCATACCTACTGCCAGCACTGCCGCCAGTAGCTCAAAAGCGCCTCTCTTGACGCTAGCAATCCCGCTTCGCTACTCTCCCGCGTCCTTCTTTTCCCCGTTCACCTCAAAGTGAAGCTTGCTTTTGAGCGATGACAATCCTCGACCGCTATGTGCTGAAGCAGTTTGTACAAATCTTCCTGATTTGTTTTCTGAGTTTGGGGGGATTGTACGTCGTGATCGATGCCTTCCAGCATCTCGACAGCTTCTCGGCATACGCCAGTGAAAACGGCAGTCTGATCGGGGCGATCACGGAGTACTATGCCTACCAATCTTTCGATCTGTTCGACCGCACCAGCGGTATTTTGGCGATGATTGCCGCAATGTTCACCGTCACCTGGTTGCAACGCCATAACGAACTGACGGCAATGATGGCGGCAGGAATCTCGAAGCTCCGCTCGATTCGTCCCATCGTGTTGGCGGCATTGGCCGTGAGTGTCCTCGGCGTTTTGAATCGTGAGATGGTGATTCCTCAAATACGCCATGAGTTGACACGCGATACGAAAGATTTGGGTGGCAGCGAACTGCGTGACCTGGAACCGCGCTTCGATGGTCACACCGAAATCGTCTTGGGAGGGGATAAGACGGTCGCCAAAGAGCAGCGTATCGTAAAACCCACCTTCGTCCTGCCCGATACGCTCTCGAAGTATGGCAAACAACTGGTGGCCGAGAATGGCTACTACCTGGAAGCCACTGCCGATCATCCCGCAGGTTACCTCCTGGATAAAGTGACTGTCCCTGCAAATATCAACAAGGTTTCTTCTCTGCGGAGCGAGGGACGCGCACTGGTTGTTACCCACAAGGATGCGTCCTGGCTCAAGCCGGGGCAGGCGTTTGTGGTTTCGCACGTCCCCTTTGAACTCCTGGCCAACGGTTCGTCATGGAGGCGTTACGCCTCGCTCGGCGAAATGGTGCGCGAGTTGAACGAAGTCAGCACTGAACCTGAAACCGATTTGCGGGTTGCCGTGCATACCCGGCTGCTGCAGCCCTTCATGGACACGACGATGCTCATGCTGGGACTGCCGCTGATGTTTTCGCGTCGCAACCGCAATGTCTTCCTATCCATCGGCATTTGCCTGGCAGCGGGCATTGCCTTCTCGATGGTGACCCTCGTTTGTCAATCTCTGGGTGACCTTAGCCTCTTGCGGCCCACGCTCGCCGCCTGGCTTCCGCTGATGGTGTTCGTGCCGATAGCTGTCGCCCTCGGCGAGTCGTTTCGCACCTAAATGCAGAGTTTCTCTGTGCAAGGGGTTGCGAAAGACCTCGACCAGTGCCATCTTGGTAGCTTTCCAGGGTCGTCCGCTTGCGATGATTCACGCCAAAATACCATTCAATTCCAATCAGGATCATCAAAATGAAAGTTGCCACCATCACCACCAATCGCGGCGATATTCGCATCGAACTTCACGAAGACAAGACGCCCAAAACCGTGGCAAACTTCGTTAAGCTTGCCAATGACGGATTTTACGATGGACTGAAATTTCATCGCGTCATCGACGACTTCATGATTCAGGGAGGTTGTCCCCAAGGCACGGGCACCGGCGGCCCCGGCTACAAGTTTGAGGACGAGTTTCACCCCGATCTTAAGCACGACGGCCCCGGGGTCTTGTCGATGGCCAACTCCGGCCCGAACTCAAATGGCTCTCAATTCTTCATCACCCACGTCGCAACACCCTGGCTCGACGGCAAACACTCCGTCTTCGGCCGCGTACTGGACGACGGCCAGAAAGTGGTCGATTCCATCAAGCAAGGCGACAAGATCGAGAAGGTCACGATCAGCGACGAGTGATTCATGGCGCTCACATCGTTAGCCGCGCCGCACATCGTTAGCCGCGCCGCGACATCGTTAGCCGCGCCGCGACGCCGAGTCTCACGAGGCCCAAGCGAAGCGCGCTTCCCACCTCGTCGAGCAGCTCCACGACGTTCGAGTAGACGAATTCCTTGCCGCGCTGTAGCCTGATAGATCGCCCGCATCGTCGTTCCTCGATCGCTGAGCAACCACCATGAAACGCCTCCCCCCCGCCGCTACCTCCCGTTTTCTCTCCTTAACACGTGCCGCCTTCACCCTGGTCGAACTGCTGGTTGTCATTGCCATCATCGGCATCTTGGTCGCGCTGCTGCTCCCCGCCATCCAAGCAGCCCGCGAATCCGCCCGCCGCAATCAATGCACGAACCAACTCAAGCAAATCGGCCTTGCTGTGTTGAACCACCACGACTCCCGCCGCCACTTCCCGTCTGGCGGGTGGGGTTTCGACTGGACTGCCGACCCCAATCGGGGCTACGGTCCCGAACAGCCCGGCTCCTGGATCTACAACGTGCTCGAGTATCTCGAGCTCGGCTCGCTCCGTAGCCTGGGGAGAGGCACAGGCCTCGGCAGCAGCGAGTTTCAGGCCGCCTCCACCCAGCTGCATCAGACACCTGTCGAAGTCTTCCAGTGCCCCTCGCGCCGCCCAGCCGGGGTGTTTCCTTCCCCTTGGGGACCACCCGACAACGCCTCGATCAAAGAACAGCCCTGGCTCGCCGACATTGCGCAAACCACCGGCGTCGCCAAAGGCGACTACGCCGCCAACTCCGGCGACTCACGCCTCTTCTCCGGCGACCGCTTCTATCGACCCGACAGCTACGCCACCATCGAAAACAGCCGCTGGACTCGCACCGACATCTGTGAGCCAACCGGCAATCCTGCCACCGACGACGACCTCCGCTTCTGTCAGACCGGCATCATGCACTACCGCAGCAAGGTGACCATGGCCCAGATCGAAGACGGCACGACCAACACCTATCTCGTCGGCGAGAAATGGATGCCCGTTGACGGTTACAGCGGCTTCACCGACCGGGATCAACCCGGCTTCACTAACGGCGACAACCAATCGATCTTCACTGGTTTCGAATGGGACAATCACCGTGTCGCCTGGAATCCCGATTCTGGTTCGCCCCCCGAGTCGTTCCAACCGGCCGTCGATGGCGAAGATCGCGAACGGGGACCCGAACGCCGCTTCGGCAGCGCGCATCCCTCAGCCCTGCAGATGGTCTACTGCGACGGTTCGGTCCGCAGCGTCTCCTACGATATCACTCCTGAAACACACCGCGCGCTCGCCCATCGCTTCGACGGTACGGTCGTCAATCCCTAAACTCACCTCGCGGTGCTGCTTACCTGGCTGCGAAGGAACTTAGGGTTTCTTACAAGGTTTCGAATCGTGGAGGAGCAGGAAAACGGCAGAGCAGGAAAAAGGGACTGGTTTAATATGTTTAGAAATTAGACCTGTTCCGTTTTCTTCCCCAAGCTCTCGTTCCCAAGCTCCGCTTGGTAACGCAATGCATTCGAGGCTCCGCCTCTCTTTGTAACCCGAACGACGTCCGCCTCAACGAATTAAACCATGGTACAATTCAGAGCGAAGAGCGTTTTCTGTCAATCAAAAACTCCCGACCACTTTTCTTCACCCAACCCCTTTTCTTCCCCTAACACGAAGCATATCAGCTTGAGAGTCTCCTGCTCGTTCGGACTACCGCCGTTGGGATTCTTGATCGAACACGGTGATTGCAATTGAAACCCGGCTTGAAAATAGGTCTCCGTCGGCTTGAGATTCCGCAGCATGAAGATCGACTATCACTGCGGTGTAGTGACGCTGGTGGTGAAGAGTTCCAGGATGGATACACAAAGGAAATCTTCCTCTAAACTGCTCGATGGACTATAGTTGCTTCGAGTCGGACGTTTCGCGAAAAACCTCGTGGAGACTAGAATAATGAAATTGTGGTCATTCTTGCAGAAGTGGAGTTCAAGGTCGCCCACAAAACAAGAAGAGAAGACGATTGACGAGGCAATTTTCGAGTTGGCACTGATTTGCGCTGTGCCGCAAGAACCGTACCTTAACCTGTTTCTAGTTTCAGGTCTCAAAACGCACTCCCCAGGGCATTTTGGCTTTTCGCGAGAGGCAACCGCTTATATGGGCGGACGATTGTGGACGCGAATTAAAGGAAAAATTCCCCGAGGCGAGCAAGAAGAGCGCGTAGGTGATCTCGCTGGCAAGGTTGCAAAAGTTCATTGTCATCAGTTGCTGGGTAAGGGTGTGTCGGATAGCGAGATTGATGCCCAAGTCGACCCAGATATGGACTACTCACTAGCTAAAATCGCTGAGTTTGTAAGTCTTGGCGATTGCAAGGAAGCTCAACTTAGACACCTTGAAGCCGGCTTGCGCTCGATCCCAGAGCTTTCGAACAATCCCGAGGTTGTTTCCACATTTGCAAAAGCACTTGAAGTTATCTTTGATCGTTGGGCTCTTTCAAACCCGATTGTATTCCAGCCAACTGCGATTTCGGAATCGGGAAACCTGGACGTCCATACCGAGTATGGAATGTCTTTTCGCGAGGCCGTTGATATTGTCGGCGATTATGGTGAGGTTTTTGCTATTTTGAATGAGTCAAACGTCGAATTCAAACCCGAGTCTCGCCTCCCGGCATCCCGTCAAATCATCAAAGATGCGATGAAGCTATCTTTGCTAGGCGATCCGAAAATGCCAGAGAACCTTCGCAATTCCCACGACTTTATGTATCCGCAGCTTGCTCTTTTCGTTCCAGACTGCGACGCGCAAAGAGCGGCAGAGTTTAGCCGACAACAGTACCTTGAATTCATTGGCGGTCGTGAAATTAAAGGACTTGACCCTATCAAAATGAGCGTCATTTATTTTGGCGGGCCTCAGGTAATGAGCGAGAACACGTTCTATGAGGGATTAGAGTTCTTTGGAAAAGAATTCTACAACTCTCAATACTTCGAAGCACGTGATTCGGCAGACGCTCGCTTTATGCGTACGCTGGCAGTGCGTTGCTGGACAGATATGTGGAAGCTCGTTTGTGAGTGGCGAGAATTCGTGAATGCTCAAAACCTGTGATCAACGGCCGGTAAAGAATCTGCAATATGCTTCTTCACTGGTTGCCACCGCGGTTCCTTGACAGCCTTGTTTGCTCGAATGGGCAAAGAGGATATAATTCCTTCGGCGTGAGGGTGCCGATTCTGGTATCATTCTCTTGTTTGATACGCAATTAGCCGTAAGACCGATCTGCAGTGAATATCGCAAGAGCCAAGCACCTCTAAATACTGGCAAATAAGTGGGCCGCTTCGCCTAATTGAGCCGTCGATCAGCTTCTCTGAATCGTAGAGAGTTGGCTTTGGGGTTTCTAGCGATTGCCGCTTCGACCACAGATAGTTGCTTGTTGCTCATTCGCTGATTGGTCTTGCTGAACTCGATAATGGCTCCGAAGAAGTCATGAGCAATCCAACTTCTCACTCTTTGTGGTGGCTTTATCCGTCCGCCTTTAGGTGACACCTTGGTATTGTCCCAAGTATCCTGAGGATTGCCGCGTATTAGCGTAACGCACATAACTCCTGCGAGATTGTGTATGATGGCAGAGTAACCGTCGTTGGTCCATAACGTATACCCTCCGACGCTCCGACGAATTAGGAAGTTGGGACCAGCGGCGGCCAATTCTGGTGAAACAACGTCACCTTGCACAAGGAAAAAGACGTGGTTTCGTATGAGAGAAGCTAATCCTACTTCTCCCAGTAAATATCGCCGCATAGTCGCTTCAGCTTCTCGAAGTTCTGATAGTACCCGTGATGGTATTCGGGCGACGGTACTCGGATCCGCTAGGTCCATAATCAGCGTTCGCCATGCAATGCTCGTTAAGAAATAGTGAAACCAGTCGCCGTACACAAACTCAGCCTTGTCGTTTTCGTGAAACGCTTTGAATATGTAACTGTTGAATTGTGATTCGCGCCGGCCAAAGCGTTGCTCGCACACTTCACAAAGAATTGGATGCTTGTCACCATCTTGCTCGCGCTTATTAGGCTCCGCAGGGCGACGCATGAAACCCGTTGCAGAATCTGATTTAATTGCCCGAAAGATGAATGCAGGAATCACGTGGCTTGACTTGATGGCTGAATTCACTCGGCAGAGCTTACATATTGGAGAGCACATTTCTAGGTTTTGATGGACAAGAAAAGGGGTCGGGAGTTCGTTTTCTATCTAACATCATGCCTTCTCTTATTTTCTAGGTCGTCCGCGCGGACGCAAGCTCGACTAAAGAACGTTTTCTCCTCAAACCTAAACAGGCTCTCCAAGCCTTTGGTATGCATCCAGCAAGGGCTGAACTAAGGGTACCAATTCAGGGTCTGCCCCGAGTAGATCGAACGAGGGATCTTCCGGTAGCGAGTCTGCAACCACCCAGCGTCGCGAGAAGAGCCATTGGCCGTCGACTTTGCGGACTTCGTCTTCATAACGCCCTAGAAAGGCGAGCTTGTAGCCCTGCCGAGTCCCCAACGCGACAGCCGTCGTGGATTGTCCCGTGGCGCGCTCTCCACTCGCATCGATCTCAAAGAGCAAGGATGTATTCAGATGCCGCGATAGTAGATTCTGATGGACTCGACCGTATGCCGCTATCTTGTCTCGGCCACGCAAGGCGCGGTCAACGAACCCAAAGACACCGTCTTCAGTGAAGCAGTTGGCCCAACCCTCGATGTCGTGGCTATCCAGGGTGAGGGTGTAGAGCGCACAGAGTTCGTGAATCTTTTGTTTCTCGATCCACATCTCCAGATCAGTCATCACCCGGCCTTTCGTTTCTTACCCGATCGAACGCTGCGCAATTGACATAATACTGCTCGCGGTGGAATCGGGAAAGTAACCCGAAGCGTAAGCGAGGCAACGTGTTAGAACCTCGCTTACGCTTCGGGTTACGAATGTATGTCTCTTTCTCTACGACGAAAGACATAGAAATCAAAAGCGATATCCATTAGAGCCCGCTCGCGATGCAGAAGCAAGCGGTGAATTCCCGCTCGGCAAGCGGGACCTACTTGGCCAAGAATCGCCTCTGAAGAGTGAGAAGCCGTTATTCGTTGGTGATTGGTGATTGGTGAATGGTGAATGGTGAATGGTGAATGGTGAATGGTGAGTGGTGAGTGGTGAATGGTGATTCGCCCAGTCCCCCGTCCCCCGTCCCCCAAAAAGAAGTGGCCAATAATCGCCTCTGACATGGAAAAGTCGTTGGCTATTAGTCGATAGGTATTAGCTAGCTCCCAGTTCCATTTTCTCGCGCCTCGAAACTCATAGCTCGAAACTCAGACTGGCCAATAATTGCCTCTAACTTTCGGTCACCAGAATCGTATAATGAGAGCAACCGATCAAACGCGCGCTGCCCACCTGTCTACATACAGGTCGGGACGCTAAGAATGCGCCTGCCACATGTGAGCCTAGCGGGCCTCTCTACTCGGTTCTCTCTACCGAGCATCCACCCCAGATTTTCCCCCAGCACTCCCATTCTCGCGCCAGGAAACGCCGAACTCGCTGTGCGGACACCTATATGTTGTGGCAATCCGGCCCGAAATCGGCCAAACACCACAAGAGTGTGAACTGTCAGCGCCTAACTTTGGTCCTCGACGCGACGACCTGGACCTTGCCGCCGATCATTGGGTGGCGTTTCCGATTGAGGCTCTTTGGCGTCGGAGGACGATTCTTCCTGACGACGGTCGATCTCCCTTTTTTCAATGAGCTTCTCAAGATTATCTGGGAGGTTCAATCGATTTGGCATGGTTAGAGTTCTCCCGCTATTTATTGCTGGACCGAGGGAGTGGGGACAGACTGCTGCTGAGGAAACATAATGTCGGGATGGTGCGGTGGAATATCATAGGGGCCAGGAGCCCAGTTCTCATTCGTGTTTACAGGTGGCATGGGCATAGGAGTCATCGAACCTGTGTGAACCGGATAATGATGGGCATGCAATGTGGCAAGCGGCCTGCGAGGATTCAGGAAGGTGTCATAAAGCTGTGCTTCATAAGGCCGCGGGACTCTGCAGAGTGGTCCCGTGAGAAGCCGTTCTTGAGCTTTCATGTAGTCAAACGATTCTCGAGCGTCCACTATCGGATTGTAGGGCAGCACATGAGGCACCAGAGTTACAATGATTTCGGTGCGTTTCTTGATGATCTGCCGGGTTTGAAACAAGATGCCGACGTAAGGTAGATCACCAATCCACGGGAGCTTACTTTGAGTATTCTGATCCTCTTCCTGAATCAACCCGCCAATCACCATTCCTTGACCGTCGTTGAGTAGAATGCTTGTATCAACATTGGCGGTTTGGGCGGAAGGGATTTGAGATTCCTGATTGACCTGCCCTTTGGAGACCTCCGGCTTTACTCTCATCAAAACGCGCCCGTCTCGAGTAATCCGGGGGACGACGCGTAGGATAACTCCGGTATCGAGGAATTGAATGTTCTGTTGGGTGGTCTGATTCACATTCGTTGTGACTTGGGAGTATCCCAATTGATCACCAATTTGAATACTGGATTCTTGACCGCTTACTGAAAGAAGCTTCGGCGAAGCCAATGTCTTGGCGTCTAACGTGGTCTGCAGGAGTTGGATGAATCCATTTAGGGCGGTGCCGTCGACAGAGATGAACGAGGTTGAAGTTGAAGCCGGCCCATTGGCTCCGCCCGAAGGGTTGGATAATCCCCCCGAAAGGAAGCCAAACCCCACTTTATTGTTGTAAAAGCTCGTGATCTGTTCAAAATTGACGCCACTGCGACAGTCGTCATTGAGTGTGACTTGCAAGATATTTGCTTCGATCATCACCTGGCGTGGTGGCTGATCCATCTGGCAAATATAGTCACTGATTCTTGCGACATTTGCTGGATAATCGAAAACTGCTACGACTTCACGAGTACGACGATTGTCTTCAGGGCTGGTTTCAACGAGCCAGCTACTGCCAGCAGGCGAGAGCAGACCCTTGACTGTGTTATCGACATCTACAGCAGCCGCGAAGTCGAGCTCAAAAACTTCAACAACTCGCCCTCCTGCTTGAGGAGAAACAAAACTTGCTGCCTCGACGCTCGTGACATAGAGGATTCCGTCGTTCATCGTCCAGGTGTGACCTGATATCGACAGTAAGGCTTCTATTACCTGCTGCCAAGGCACTCCATCAAAGGAAGCGGTAACCGGCACTTCGGCAGGAGAGGCAAATACAATGTTGATGTTCTGAGTCTCGGCAACTAGAGCAACAACCTGGCGAAGCGGGGCATCTCGTACCATTAATGAGATGAGTCCTTCATGGTCCCGAACCTGGATATCTTCGTTGGCATCTCCAAGTGGAATTCTATGTTGTTCAGGTGGACTAGTTGTTAGAGCCGTTGGACTTGTGGTAGGAACTCCTCCTGGTTCTGACTTGGGAGCAGGTAAAGTGTCGATGCTTTCTGTCAGAGCACCGACAGCCTGGCGGAGGGCATCTAAGCCCGGGGAAGGCCACGGTGAAGATGGTGGTTCAGTGACGGATTCCGATTTTGGGGGAGTCCACTCAGCAGTAGGGCTTTGTTCGACCGTTGGAGGAGCCATCCATGGTTTCGAAGGGGGAACAGAGATTTCTGTTGCTGCTGGAGTCGACTGTCCCCAAGAGGGTAGGACAACAAGCGCATACGTCAACCAACAGAGCATCGGACGAAGCGTCCGACGCAATATCCGAGAGTCGTTATATCCCCCCCACTCTGTCATAACTTACTCGAGAAAAGTATCAATCAATCCCTTCAATTACGACCCCATTCAGGTCGATCTCAGTTATCTGAAATCCCTCAATGGTATCTCCCACTCGATAATTATCTTTGCCAATCGTCGCAACTCGGTTGTTGTTGGAAATGACAACAATTTTCGTTCGTTCATTGCTCAGTGGCTCGAATTGATCTGCCTGCATGACAGGCACCGTGCTATCTGTTGGCTTAGAGACTAACGCCGCGTGAAACCAATTCGGCATGGCAAAAGGGTCGTTGGCAATTACCTCCTCAAGCACCAAGTTCGGCCACTGTTGTTCCTTCTTCTCCTGGGTCTGAACTGCCTGCGATTTTGCAGGAATCGAGGCAGTTTCATCAGAAGTTGTCGGCTGATCAGCTTCTACATGAGGAGAATCGTTTAGCAGCGTTGTTTGGCTTACATCGTCGTACTGCTGATTGCACAAGACGAAGACCAGACAAACCGCCAGGCAGCCTACTAATGCTAGCTTGCCCGGTGTCGCACCAGATTTCTGCAGCCAAGCGCGTACTTTCATAGCACTTCTCCCCGTATACTTTTATCGTTGGATTTTCCTCCAAAATACAAGTCAAAAGTCACCTTAAGTGAATACCTTTCCTTATTAGTGTTCGTTTCGATGCTCAAGTGTGAAACATCGGCAAGCCTGGGGGAATGGTGAATTCCATCAAGGAGTCGACAGATGCTGGCATAGCTACCGCTGCATTGAAAGCTTAATGCTGCTCGAGCATGACCTTCGAACAACCCTGGATCACCTAATTGGTAATCACCGACAACGATTCCTAAAGAATCAGCCATCAAACGAAATTGTTCAATGAACTCTTTCTCATCCAGATCGGCAGGCAAGCGAAGATTCGCTTTTTCAACAGATTGCTCCAAGGCATCAAGTTCCGCTTTACTTTTTGAATAGGCGGAACGTACTTTGGGGGCCCTCTCGTTGAAAGCCTCCAGTTGGGAAACTCTTAAGTCGTATTGATTCATCTCTTCGTTCATATGAGAGGTGACGAACATGTAGTAGGCTGTCACAATCGCAATGACTAATAAGCATCCCGCACTATGGAGTGCCCATCCTAAAGATGTGATTTGTATTTCGTTGCTATTCTTCATGAGCTTGACCTTCTCATTGCGGGAAAGTACAGAGAACAAAAAATTTGTGGATGACCAGATCTCTAATGTGATTCTCTGTGTTTGAAGCTACTTCAACTTGCATAGATGGAAATCTTGTTCTTAATTCGTCAGCGACCTCTTTAGCTGCGGAGTTCGAGTCAGCAATTCCCACGAGCTGCAACATTTGCGGGGGATTGGTCGATTCAATTGAGGCGTTTAGTGGATTAGCAATTTCAATTCTTTCCAAAAACACTCCATTGCCCAGCCTTGCAATTGTATCGCCTACCATTCCTAGTATTGTTACCGTGGACTCCCTGTTTGAAACAGCAAGCAGCAATTTCTGCTTACTGCGAATATCATTGATTCTCTTGGTAATTCGCTTATTGGCTTCCTTAAGGTGGTCTATAGGTTGAACCGTAGTTTCAAGCAGTTGTTGCTGGAGATATTTTTGTCTCACAAAGAACGAATGCGTAACTGTCACTACAAGTAATATAATGAGCAGCAAGACCAAGACATTCCGCCATTGCCCAAGTCTTGCACGTAAGACTTCGCGACGTCGAGCAAACGGTGACATTAGGTTTATTGCACAACTCATGAGTTCTCCCAGGCCAATGCCGACAATGCGAGAGCCTGTGCGAACAGACAGTCGTTTCCAAAGCTTGAATCGTGTGCCGGTGCTTCATGGGGTGAGTTCAACGTCCAAACTCTAGTGTCAATGTTGAGTTGGCGGGTGAGAAACTCTGCAACACCTTGCATTAATCCACCCCCGCCGAACAAATAGAGCATTTCAGGTTTGATCGATTTGCGTGAGATGTCGAGATAGGAAAGTGTTCGCGAAAGTTCTCTCTCGAGTTGTTCCGCGGCGTCTGTTATGAGGTCAGCTACTACTTCATCAATTTCATCGTTTTCATGTGATAACAGACCGCGAAGCCCATGTTTCTCGAGTAGGCCGAATACATTTTCACAATGAATCCCAAGGCCGCTAGCGAGCGAAGTAACAATGCGCTGGAGGCCACAGTCTTTTAGGACTCTTGCATACACTGGACGACCATCTTTGACTATGCAGAAGGTGGCTTGGCTAAATCCCCAATCAAGTGCAGCAATGGAACAATCCAAAGGATTGGGGTGTCCCAAGTTCACGGCTCTTGCCAAAGATTGAGGCAGACCATCAATCCTTTGGCAGATGAATTTGTTCTCGACGACATCACTGTACAACTGGTTTGACCATGCCTCTGCAGCTGCGAGCACATTCCAGCGCACTGGTTCAGTAGAATTGTCCGGTATTTCAGCAGGCCATATATCAAATGTTAAATGCTCTGCGGAGGACTGCGTCGCCGATTCGACAGCTTGCCTCACAATAGTCTCATAATCGTCGGACCCAATAACCAGGTTGTCGACATGATGGATATCACAATATCCCATCGGCATCGAGACTGCTGCCCGTTTGCCCTGTAACGCATGTGAAAGGGAAACTGCTGCGCCCAGATCCCCTGAGGCCGACCAAAGACCTCCTGTCTCCTGTTCGGTATCAATTGCAAGTGATGAGGCAGAACGGGGGACTATGGACTGCGTGATGACGCGCAATTGGTTTTCGCGCCGAGCTAACTGCGCGACTTTCACAGTGGCAGTGCCAATGTCAATGCCTATCCAACCTGTTTGCTCTCTTCGAAACATAAGAGGTCTTTTCTGTTTGCGCGTCTGATATCCTAATCCAAGATCCCCGTGTTTAATTTTTCTAGTGCCCACTGCTAGCGAGGCTGGACAGGTCGAAGACTGGTAGCATCACAGCCAACACAACCACAGCAATGACGATCCCCATGCCCACGGTCAACGCGGGCTCAATCATGCCAACGAGTTGTCGCATTCTGGCCTCGGCCTCCTCATCGTAGTACTCTCCCAGTAACAAACTTACTTCAGCGACATTTCCCGTACTTTCTGCCGTCGCAAGCATATCGCGGGCTGAGATAGGCACGATCTCTGCTTTTTGTAAGACACATGCCAGATTGAGTCCGTTTACCACAGAGTCTTCGAGATCTACCAACAGCTTGCGGTATAATGTGTTTTCTATGGCCTCGCGTGTAAGTCGTAGAGATTCCAGGATTGGCACGCCGTTGGAAAGCATCATCCCCATCAATCTGCAGAGACGTCCTGTCAATCTTGCTCGGCACACATCTCGTATCACTGCCGTGTTAACCCACATGGAATCAAGGAAATGTCTTCCTGCAGAGGTTCTGCGATATATAAGTGCACCACCTAATAGAGCGAGAACTAAGGGAGTCCAGAGCCACCAACGTTGTCTCAATTCATCGGCAAATGAAATCAGCATTTGAGTGATAAATGGCAAATCGACATCATATTGAGCAAAGATTCCTGAAAACTTAGGCAATACGAAAACAACCAGTCCGACGACTACCGATGAAGAGACCACAAGCAAGAGTATCGGATAGGTCAACAATGTTCGCATCGTACGGCGATTACGAAGTTCACTTCGTTGTAACTGAGCCAATTGAACTAAAACTTCAGCCAACGATCCTGACGCTTCTCCAGATGCAACCGTAGCAACGAAGGCAGGATCGAAAACTGACTTATGTCGACGCAATGCATCCGATAAGGTACTTCCAGACAGAACTGTTTGATGGACACTCGCGAGAGTATTCGCAAGTGGAGATTTTTTACTTTGTGCTGCAAGTGACCCCAGGGCTGTCGAAACATCTATTCCAGATTTCAGCATGATCGACAGTTGAGAGGTAAACTCGGCAATATGTTGAAGACCGACTCGCTTGCGGCGTGTACTACTCGACTTGACGTTGGTGGGTGCATTTGTGTTCCACCCAGCAAAATCAGCCGAGTCCAGAGCATTATTGTTCGGTTTCCCCTCGACGGAAGGTGCTTGGAAGCCAGGATTTGCAAGTGAAGTTTTGTAAGCGTTCATTGTAAAGATCTGCAATTTCGAAAGGGTGTAGTACAGTGGCTTATTCCACAAATGCGATGCGAGCAACTTCTTCTAAACTAGTGATTTCTTTTTCTGCCAATCCCAGCCCACATTGCAGGAGATTGGGGTATTTTTTATCGAGAAACCATTCACGAACTTGTTCCACGTTGGCACTTTCGCCGATGAGGCGACGAAGATGGGCTTCAGCAGGAAGTACTTCATAGATGCCGACTCGGCCTTGAAAGCCTGTATCAAAACACTCTCGACAACCCAGGCCTCTCGAGAAGCTTCTTCGCTTGTCTCCTCGATACTGCAATGCTTCCAAGTATTCAGCACTTGGATAGTAGGAGCTGCGACAATGTGGGCATATCGTGCGGACTAGCCGTTGGGCAATGACTCCCTGCAAAGCTGCCGCAAGTTTGTAGCTTTCGATCCCCATGTCGGTCATTCTGGTGATCGCACTGACACTGTCGTTTGTATGCAACGTACTCAATACGAGGTGACCTGTGAGTGCCGCTTGAACGGCTACTTTGGCAGTTTCAGCATCTCGAATTTCACCGACCATGATCACGTCAGGGTCTTGTCGAAGAATCGATCGCAACGCAGTGGCAAAACTTACATTACGGCTTGAATCCACCTGCACCTGATTGACTAACTCGATTTGATATTCAACAGGATCTTCTACGGTGACGATGTTGTGATGTACGGACTTAATGAGTTCCAAAGCCGAGTATAAGGTCGTTGTTTTTCCACTACCTGTGGGACCGGTCACTAGTATCAAACCATAAGGCTTTTTCAGAAGTCCTTTAACCATGGTTAGGATTCCATCCGGAATTCCCAGACGCTCAAGGTTGAAGGTGAGTCGGGCCTTGTCGAGGACACGAATCACAACTTTTTCACCCAACACAGTCGGTAGGGTTGAAACGCGAAGATCGATTTCCTTGCCATCTGCAACAACCTGGCAACGCCCGTCTTGTGGGGTGCGCTGTTCGGCAATGTCGAGTTTGGCCATGACCTTGATGCGAGAGACGATGGCTGGAAAGATGTCGCGACGAGGCCGCAGCATTTCGATCAATTGGCCATCAATTCGAAATCGTACTGTACCAAACTTTCGGCTTGGTTCGATGTGAATGTCGCTCGCCTGCTTGCGAATTGCCTGGAGAATCAGGTAATTTACGAGGTTGATGACGGGACTTCCGTCAACCAGATTGTGTACCGATGCCACATCCATATCGGCAGTGTCGAGTTGGAGTTCGACTGCCGATTCGTCCATGTCTGCAGTGACAGTGTCAACATGAAATCCCTCTTCATAGGCGCGCTGCAAAATCCTTTCAATCGATGCCCGGAAAGTGAATACGGGGCGAACGTCGAACCCAGTGACCTTTTCAATACAATCAATGACCTCCAGGTTGGAGGGATCATCCATTGCCACGGCCAATTGATTTCGAATGCGGAAAAGTGCCAGCACCCCCAATTTCTCGGCTAATGGCCTGGGGATAATCTGAACGGCTACCGGATCGAGAAGTCCATCGCGAAGTCGGACTCCAGCCACGCCGATTTGTGATTCCACAAAAGGCAGAAGCTGTTCTTCGCTGGCGAATCCTAATTCCAGTAGTGATTCGCCTAATTTTTGCCCATTTTCCGCTTGATGGCGTAGAGCCGACTCAAGTTCCTCTTCACCGATGAGATCGGCACTGAGAAGCCGCTGTCCCAGTGGACCGCGACTGGTCAGAGGATTCAGAGCTGGATCATCTGCTGTCGCATCCAATGGGATGACAAAATCGGAGAGCTTGTCTTGAGCATGTTCGGCTACGGTGATCGTACTCATTGGACAAAGCTCCTTACTGCCGCTTTGTCATCAGGGAAGATCTCGAATTGTTCTGCAACACCAGTGACTCTTAAGATGTCCTGACTCAAAGAGGTCAGCGCCGCGAGTTTAATGCTGCCTCCGCGTTCTCGGACGGCATCTTGTACGTCAAGCAAGGATTCCAGTCCAACGCTGTCAATTAGAGGCACATCATGTAGGTTGAGCACAACCATCGGCAAGCCATCCGAAAGACAATGCTCTACAGTTTCACGGAGTTCAACTGCACTTTCGCCCACCAATGGCACGTTGGGCACGATTACCTCGACTGCACCTTGACATTTGATCGCGAACATCAAGCCACTCCTTGCAGGGGAATAGACACCAAGAAGGTAGAACCCTGATTGAGCACGCTTTCGACACTAATCTCGCCACCATGCATTTCCACCACTTCTTGTGCCAAGGAGAGACCCAAACCAGTGCCGACTTCTTCCTGGACGCGAGAGTCCGCACTGCGGAAAAACTTGTCGAACACTTTCGGTAATTCTTCGGCAGCGATCCCCACGCCCGTGTCCGCGACAGCAAATTCCAAAGTGTTCTGGTCTAGCTTGACACGCAACGTAACACGCCCCCCCGCAGGAGTGTACTTGGCGGCATTTCCTAAAAGGTTGACTAGCACCGCGACAATTTTGTCTTTGTCCAATTTGATTTCGGTGAGTTTTTCAGGCAATTCTTTGACGAATGCGATGCGCTTTTGTTGCATCAACGGTTCTACTTTGTCGAATACCTCAGAGAACATTCGTGCCGTATCAACCTTTTGCCGGTCAATGCTGAGCGAGCCCATTTCCATGCTGCTAATACTCAACAGATCATCGACGAATCGTGCTAATCGAGTGACTTCGCTATTGATGATATTACAGAATTCCTTTTGTTGTTCGACGTTGATTTCATCTTCCGTAATCAAAGTCTCAGCGTAGGCTTTGATGTTTGATAGTGGCGTGCGAAGTTCATGGGTAGCCGTGTCGATAAACTGATCACGCATTTTTTCCGAAAGTTTTTGCTGGGTAACATCTCTTAAGCACCAGATCTGCCCCGACCGCTGATTGCCATTTACCTTTTGACGTGAGATGCGAATGATTCGCTCCGATAAGTGCCCCTTCCGATGGAGTTCACATACCGAAGCATGACCTTCGTTGGAGGGAGCGGTCCATTCTTTGGAGTTCTCGTCGATCTCTGCTAATAGATCTGTGATCGTGGCTCCTTCAGTTGCGGCTTCGCCTAGTAGAGCTGCCACGGCTCGATTGGCAAAGGTGATACGTCCTTCTACATCGGTCATTGCAACGCCATCTGTAATATTTTCGAGAATGACACGATCCTGGTTTGCTCGCCGGGCTTCAGTCGCTTCGAGTATCTTTTCTTCCAGAGTGTAATTGTCTGGCGATTTCTGTAGGCGCTTCATGAGAGCGACGAGCCGATTCCATCCCAACGAAACCGCATCGCAAACTTTGATGTCTGTAATTTCTTCGGCACTTCCCGGTGCTAGCGCCGCAACCTGCTGAAGCTGTTTGCTGATTTCGCTCAACGGACTTGTCATTCGTGAAATCACATAACCACCTGCTCCCACAAGCGCTAATGGAACCAAGATTGCTAGAGGAGCAAGCGGTGCCACTTCAGCCAAGGTTTGCCACATTTCGGGTTCGACGACACCAATGTGAAGTGTACCGATGGGTTCATGATTCACCATCAATGGCCAACGATATTCGCAGACCTGAGCTCCGTTTGAGTCTCTATAACGGATCCCTTTGACTCCTTCCGATTGATGGTAGTGTCCTCCGTGTTCTAGAGGAGTCTGTCCAACAAGCTCTTCTCTCGTGTGGCTGCAATAGACACCATCATTCGAGACGATGCCACAAAAGTTGAGTCTCGCCTCCGATTTAGCGCGCATCAAAAGTGGTTGGAGATGCTCTGTGCCACTGCGAAGATATTCCAGTTCGATAGCCGCTGAGAGTTTGTCTAGTTTAGACAGGCACGAACCGATCGTTTGGCTGCTCAAGACCGTGTGAGTTGTGACCAGTACACCCACAGCGAGCCAACAAATAGCTATTATGCAAAAGAGTAAATAATAGGATACAACCTTACGAGGCAGGCCCAGATTGGGACGACACACTTTCATGGTTATTCTGCAATCTGAGCATGTGAGTGATCGATGTGGTGCCTAAACGCAGACACCTAAGAGTTCTTTAATTTCATTTACAATCGCTGCGGGGCTAAACGGCTTGCAAAAGACACCGTTGATCCCCAGTTCCTCTTGTAACTTTGGCAGTTCTAGCTCCAAACCTTTTGCAGTCAGCAAGAGCAAAGGACATTCGGCATAGTTAGGCAAAGTGCGTAATGCACGACACAGCTCGGTGCCAGACATAACAGGCATTTGTTGATCGGTAACTACGATATCGAATTGAGTCTGTTCAGCCAGTTCAAGCGCTTCTTGTCCATTTTTTGCGACTTGTGTCTCAAAGCCAGCACGATCCAGAGCAAACTGGGTTACACGTGCCAGGGCGATGTTGTCGTCGACGATTAGTGCTCGAAAACTCATGGCGTGTGTTTCGTTCTGGGAGTCTAACTATACTTATCTCTGAGAACCACCAGGCTTAGGTAGTTCATAGATCTTCATAGGTGATGGCAGGATTCGTTGGTGTGGCTACATTGCTATTGCAAATGAATTCTCCAGTGGTCGGGTTGTACATCCACCCCGTGGAATTGTCAGCCACAACGGGATCAGCAGCGGATGGCTTGATCAAATTGTCTTTGCTGGTTCCTACAGGGCATGTGGGAAAGTCACCACGAACATATGCTTTCATCACAGCATGGAAGTTGCCGGCGCCAGTTCCATCGCCTGTACAGGGCGGATAGCTGCCTGCATTGTCGGCTGCATATAGTTCGATTGCATTTCGAACCACGGAGAGCGTCTGGCGAAGCCCGTTCTCGGTCGCTGTACCAGAAGTCTTGAACAGTTTAGGTGCCCCTACTCCGGCAAGAATGCCCAGAATAAGGATCACCACTACAAGTTCGATCAAAGTGAAGGCATTTCTTTTATGAGACATGATCCGGCCTTATTTAGCTTTTTGGTTTCTTTCTTAATGCACTGTCCAGAGCAGTAATCAACTCTACGCCGTATTTGGGCTGCTGACTTGTGGAAAGGAACGAGATTCCTATCAACGTAGCGAGGCCTACGAATAGATAGCTTAATATTCCACACCGCGGAGTTTTTTTGAGGAAGAATCTCAAGTCGAGTCAACATATTCCATATTAGCCATACCATCGTTACTACTCCTACTCAATCCTGTCTCTCCTCAATTCCTAAGCTATTCTTCGAATGTGAAAAGTTGGCCGAAATCCTACTTGATCTAGTTCGTATTCCGAAAGTTTCATTACTTACAGTAAGCACCTCATGATCCTGGCCAGAGGAACGTCATTATGACTACCCTACTAGCTGATACTCAACGTACCGCCACGAATGAATCGCGGCAGTTGCGTGAACTGGAAGATGCAGTTGGTACTCGGTTCGACACGTGGGTGTTTAGCAGAGAACGGTGGGAGTGTTTGTCTGGCGAAAACGATTACAAGGAATTCCCTCAAGAAGTCATTGACGAACTTTGTTCCAGTGTCCGTGATACACGTCGCCCCGCAATGGAGTTCTCCGATTCCGGACTTGCATTGGCTGCAATGCCTTGGAACGAACCTTCCACGGGTATTGTCCAGGTACTCACGACTGTGGTCGATGGAGCATGTTCCCAATTGCTTATGTATGCGGTTCAGCAGACTCTGAAGATAGCTTTTCAGAAGAAGCAACTTGAGGACTTGCGTGAGGAAAACTCCGTGTTCCTCCGTCAAGTGACGGAAGACTTTGAAGAGCTAACCTTACTCCGTTCTATGGCCGAAAACCTGACTTTGGAAGACAATAGTCAGGGCCTTTCTCGGTTGACGAACTATACATTGTCTTTGCTTGGTCAGATCATCGGCGTCGAGCATCTGTACTATCTCGACAATCAAAAGGGCAAATCACACGTAAGTGCAGCCTGGAGCGAATCGGCAGAAACAATTGCCACATTGAGCAACTGGCAGGTTGAAGCCGTTACCGATAGCCTGGCAAATCAAATGAATGGCAAGCCACTCGTGCGCAACGGCATCCAGCCTCTGGAGTTAGGTCAGGGTATCCGTACCATTCGCGAGTTGATCATTATTCCCGTTTCAACCAGCATGGCTCGCATTGGCTGGTTAGTTGCTGTCAACCGAAGCAGCCAATTTGCTTTGGAGCACTCCACACCAGAGTTTATGCTTAGTCAGGATGAACTTGGCTCTCGGGAAACTTCACTGCTGAGCACCGCGGCGGCGATGTTGGGTGCGCATGCGAATAACCTGCAGCTCTTCGAGGAGAGAGAGAATCTGCTGGTCAACGTGGTGCGGGCCTTGGTGTCGGCCATCGATTCGCGCGATCCATATACCTGCGGCCATAGTGAGCGTGTTGCCCTGTATGCCAAGAGGCTTGCCGCCGAAATTGGACTCGAAGACGAAGCCTGCGAAAAGATTTACTTGACCGGGCTGTTGCACGATCTGGGCAAGATCGGCGTCAGCGATTCGGTCTTGAAAAAAGATGGGCCACTCACTGACGAAGAATTCGCCGAGATTCAGAAACACCCCGACTTGGGGTGGAGTATTCTGCAAGGACTGGAACAGCTTGATTATGTTCTGCCGGGTGTTCTTCATCACCACGAACGAGTCGATGGCAAGGGCTATCCCGATCAACTTCACGGTGATGAAACACCTTTGGAGGGGCGCCTGCTGGCAGTCGTGGATGCCTTCGATGCGATGACATCCAACAGGACCTACCGACCAGGAATGCCTATCGAAAAGGCCGTCGATATCCTTGCTGAAGGAGCTGGCACTCAATGGGATGCCGAATTGATCGACGCGTTTCTGCGAGTGCTGCCGGACATCTTAGAGATTCGCGATACATATACTCGACCTCCCCTGCCGAAGCGAACAGAAGTTGCCACTTCCAAAATCGATCACAAAGCTGCAGAGACTCCCGCTGCTGTCTGAGAAATCAAGCAGGGAGACAAGCGATGGCCAGCATGACAACGCTCCATGGGTGGACAACCTTGCACTCAAAGTCTGATGCAAAGAAAGCTTGCCGTATAGCGTTCTCGCTGATCGAACTCTTAGTTGTATTATTGATCGTGGCAATACTGTCAGCTATTGCAACACCGAAAATCGACCATGCATTGAAGTCTGCTCGTAGTCGCTCGGTAGCCCACTGGATCAAGAGCGATCTCAACTTCGCACAGCGACATGCTCGTCGTACTTGTACGAATCAGACTGTTAGCTTTGATGTTGCGAATCATGCTTATACCATGACAGGCATATCCGATATCGATCAGCGCGGGCAAAGCTATGTGACAAGACTCAATGATAGTAGGTTTCAGGCACGATTGGTCTCTGCCGACTTTGGCGGTAGTAGCAGTATCACTTTCAATATCCATGGGCAACCTAGTAATGCTGGGACAGTTGTCGTCAGCTCAGGAAATCTTACAAAGACAATTGTGATAAACACGCTCGGGCAAGTAAACATTCTCTAAAAACGATGGCTCACAAGTTAAAAATTCGGCGAAAAGGTTTTAGTATACTTGAGTTGATGATCGCGTTGGGGACCAGTTCTATACTGGTTGCTGGCTTGGCCTCTTCTCTCTATATCTCGAGTCAAGCATTGAGTATGGCTCCGACTTCCTCACAAAAGTCGCGTATAGCAGATGTGGTGCTTCACGATCTGACAGCCGACCTTTGCAAAGCGATTGCCTTTGGCGAGCGGACGTCGAAGGCAGTGACCTTCGCCGTACCGGATCGTGATGGAAATAATACTGCGGAGATTATTCGCTATGCCTGGTCGGGCACGCCAGGGGATCCGCTGACCTATCAACTCAACGGCGGCGCGGTTATTGATATCGCCAACGACGTGCAAGACTTCAATCTGACCGCGATCACGCGAGTGATGGTTGCCGATACCCTTACCACGCCCTATGTGCCTACGGTCATCTACCATAATTTTACTGAAGCCAAGCTAGCTACAGATGGAACTAATTTTTCCATTCCCAAGCCTGTATCAACCGTAGCAGGGAATCTGTTGATAGCTGTTGTCGCTACAGATGCTCACGGCAGGGATATGGTTGCGCCAGTCGGTTGGAATCTCATCAATCAAGGAACCAACAACGACAAGATAACTTTGGGTGTGTGGTGGAAGATCGCTGGAGCGACGGAAAGCAGCAGTTACACATTCTCTTGGACTAATTCCGAGCAGGCGTATGGCTGGATCATGCGCTTTAGTGGGCATGACCCAGTTAATCCGATAAGTGCTATGGCTGTAGCACAAGACTCATCAGCAACCCCTTTAAGCCCCGCAGTCACAACAAGCGCTGATAACTCGATGATTGTGAGATTGATCGGAGTGCAGAGGGATAGAATTAACCTGGACACTCCTGGACTTAGTGGTCATACAAGCATCACGATGGATAAGAGCGGCAATGGTAATGGAACAGTGTCAGGAGGGGCAGGTTATAAAACCCAGAGCAGTGTGGGAGATAGCGGCACATCGAACTTCTCTTTAGCGCAAAGTGCCAACTATCGCGCTGTGACGATCGCGATAGCTCCTGACGCTAATGCTACTGCACCCCCTCCCCCGACGATTCCACCCATTCAGTACGAACCACCACAATGGTGGGAGCCAATTCTTCTTTGAAAACACCGTGTGTGAATTCCAGATGAGAAGCAAGCATCTAAAATTAAGAGTCACCAACGACCGTCAAGGCATCACCCTACTGGAAGTAGTCTTGTCGTCGATGTTGGTCGGAGTCACGCTGGTTGCTTCGCTGCAGAGTGTAGGTGCTGTATTTCGGGCTCAGCGCATGAACTCCTCGCGACTGATGGGGGCTGATTTGGCCATGGAGTTTATGTCCGAGATCATGGCCATGCCCTATAAAGATCCCACGGCAACGGGTTCCACCTTAGGATTAGACAGCGGCGAATCCGCTACAAACCGTGCTACGTTCGACGATGTCGATGATTACAAAGATTTTAATAACTTAGGGGTAAAAGCGAGAGATGGAACCGCCGTTGCAGGGTTAGCCAACTGGCGGCGCCAGGTTGACGTGGTGTGGTTCGATTCGACTTTAGGGACGGCAGGAATCCTGGAGACAGATCTGAAACGAATCACTGTTTCCGTCACTAGTCCCACGGGGAAAGTTTCCAAGTTGACTGCCTATCGCTCCAAGTGGGGCATGCTCGAACAGACTCCTTCAATAGACGTGACGGTTGTAAATTGGCTTGGGGTCCGCCTGCAGGTAGGTGCTGGGAACCCCAAAGTTTACATAGGCACGCATTTGACAAATCACTCCAGAGACGTCCCATAATAGCATCGTGAAGTTGTTGCAGGAGCATGAGCAAGATAGAGGAATAATGGGCCACAGAGTTCACAGAGAACAACGAGAGCAATGGGACATAGCTCGAACCGACTTGAAAACCGCAGAGGGATCGTAAGAAATGGCTGGGTACTGGCCGGACTGAATTCTTGCGAATCCAGCTAACACTGAATCCCAATGTTGAATCGGATCCTGAATATTTCATTGATAACTCTGTGTCCTCTGGGGCCAAATTAACAAGAACACATCGAGAACCCTGAGTAGCCATGAACCACTCTAACATATTAGATTGTCACCATTCGACACGCTCGGGATCGGTCTACATTGCCGTGCTGGGGGTTTCGCTTGTCGTGGCAGTGATGAGCATTACGGCAATTCATATTGCTCGGCTTGAACTCCGAGAGATCAGTTCAGTGAACGAAATCGCCCGGGCTCGATTGGCGGCTGAGTCGGGCATTGAATACGCCATCTGTGCGATCAAAAAAAATGCACTTTGGAGGACGACCCATACCAGTGGAAACACGAATACTCCTTTGGCTGCGATCGGCACACTTCCCGAGACAGGTTCGTTCACTTATTCGCTGATCGACATGGATGGCAATCTGAACGATAACAATCAGGACTGCGTTACTATCCGCTCCGTCGGTAGGGCAGGCAAAACGACCAGTGTGATTCAGGTGATGGTGCATCCGAGAGGAGCCGGACTGAACTGCTTAGGGAGTGCAATCCATAGTGCCGGACAGATTATTATTTCGAGCACTTTGACTAGCAATCAGACAGTTAGTGCTAACGCTAGAATTCAGACTTCGGGGCCAGGTATTCTCCAAGGAAGTGCCTGGTCCACGAGCACGATCACAGGAACGGTCACTGGTTCGAGATCAGAGAACCAGACACCTCCTAAGGCTATGCCTGATCCAATGAGTGTCTTTGAATACTACACTGCCAATGGAACACCCATTTTATTCTCATCAATTCCTTCAGCACAGATACAAAACGTGGTTTTAACTGCAGGCAAGAATCCTTTTGGAACAGGTACGACTAATGCTGAAGGCATTTACGTAATCGATTGCCAAGGTTTACCTCTAGTAATCAAAAACTCACGTATTGAGGGAACCTTAGTGCTGCTTAATGCTGGCGATGGAACAAGAGTGGATAATAGCATTTCCTGGAAACCTGCAATTCCAAACTTTCCAGCGCTGATGGTCCAAGGATCGATTGAGTTTTCGTGGGATCGCTATGTCCCCCTCACGGAATCGTGGCAGGGTGTGAATTTTAATCCGCCCGGTGCGCCTTACAACGGTGTTTCAGACAGTGATCAATCAGACAGTTATCCGGCTGTACTGGAAGGCCTGGTGTATATCTCCGATGATTTAGAAATCCAGAAAGAATCTGCCTACAGCGGGGTAATCATTGCGCAGGGAATGGTAGCCCTGTCAAAAAGTTCCAACTTCACGTATCAATCGACGTACTTGAACAATGCACCGCCTGGATTTTCAGCCGGAACGGACATGCAGATCGTCCCGGGCACCTGGAAGCGGGTGGCTTATTAAGGATAAAGTCTTGGGGTCGGAAACTGAGCGATTATCCCATTGTTCTGGCTAATCGGCACATCCCTCATTAACAGCAAGCCGCTTGCGAAATCGAGGGATCTTAGGGATTTTTCTTGCTCATTAATGCTGCGACTTTTGTAGGAATATCTGCAAAAGGTTCCGAAAAAACTCCCGAATTCTCAGGTGCCTCAGGCTGATGATGACACTCTGCAACCTATTATTCAGCAGTAGTTTTATGGGGGGCCCATGAGCCCTACCTAGGTAGAATCGCCGTAAGAAGGCCGTTAGTCGCCTTAAGTCAATCGATATGCATTTAAATTCCTCACCCATCGATCTGAGCCCCAGCAGGCGATCTGCGCTAATCGAGTACTCGCTCTTATTAGTTGTGGCAGTGATCACGCTGGTCATGATGAACTGCGAGCAACACGATCCCCTGTTGCATGTGTATTACATACCCACTGTGCTCACGGCATTTTTTCTCGGTCGCTATCGGGCTCGACTGATGGCACTTTTGTGCATCTTGAGTACAACCGTGGTGCTGATTCCTGAAATGGGAACTTCATCGACGAAGCTGCCCGAGCATGTCTTGCCAACCTATTGCGTGTGGGCTGCCTCGATCCTTTTGGTAGCCATTCTTGCAGGTAAGTTAAGTGATGGTTGGCGAGATGCGTTGGAATCTCTCAAACGCGAGCACCAGAAAGATGTGCTCACTGATGCGTTGACAGGGATCGCTAATCGGAGAGCCTATGAATTTGAGCTGCGTCGACGCATTACTCAATGGGAACGCGATGGTACCCCGCTGACACTTATTTTGCTGGATATCGATCAATTCAAAAAGCTGAATGATCGATACGGCCATCCTGCCGGTGATGCCGTATTAAAAGGAGTGGCCGACGTGCTCCAGAAAACTATTCGTAAAACGGACCTCTGTTGTCGCTATGGTGGCGAGGAGTTTAGCGTCATTCTACCAGGTATCAGTTTCGCTGAAGCCGAAGATGTTGCCGAGAGAATTCGCACCCTGATCGAAGCGCATAAGTTTTGCTTCAATGGGCTGATTTTGCGAACCACCATCAGCCTTGGATTTGCTCAGATTCAGGCTGGTGAAGAAATAGGCCCCTTTATCAATCGTGCGGATGCGGCCCTGTACAACTCCAAGGAATCCGGAAGGAACCGAGTAACATTTCATGACGGGCAGACTTGTACACAACATGGTGTTGGTTCTGCCTTGCCGGTGAACAAACCGGCTCCTTTTGAACGGATCTCAGCGACTCCCCTGGAAGCTTATTCTGACGAAACAACGGGAATTCCGGGGCAGAGGGTATTGGTTGAAGAATTGCGCCGTCGTGCCGCAGAACGCAATCGCTATGGTACGGAACTCGTCCTGGCACTTGTGCGAGTTGATGCGCTTGCCGATACTCCCGAAAGCCAGGTTCACACACGAAAAACTCTGCTCTCAATGACGGCCAGGCTGATATGCTCTCAACTTCGTGAGACGGACCTTGTCGTTCGCTATGGAGTGGATACGTTTGGAATTCTGATGCCATCGACAACGGTTCAAGGCGCTTCGGTTCCGCTTGAGCGAATATGTGCACAAGCCAAGTTGCACAAAGATGCCCAATATCCAGCAATCTCATTCTCAGTCAGTATCGGCGCCACGGAAGTTGCACGCAACGAGAAACCTGGTTCAACGATCGATCATGCCGACAAGGCACTGCAAGTTGCTGGTCCAGGTTGTGTGGAATATTATCATTCTTCAGGGCTCTTGCAGGATCCTGCCCAGGAGTTGCCTGTCCTCGTTTCTTAAGAGGATTGAGGTCGTCTAAGAGCTACCAATCTCGGTAGGCCGGGGCGAACCCATTGGGATAGGCTTGGACGCCAATTTGTCTTGTGCGGCGAGTGAGTTCGTTGGTGAAAAAGCGGCTTCCATCGTAATATTGGAGTTGTTCGCGAAAGGGATTGAAAGTTCGCAGTTCGACCGGAATGCTTGCCTCAAAATTCCCCGCCCCCGTGACCCCCAGTCGCACATTCAACAAGGCCGAAGTGCACAGGGCCAGGTCGAATTCTGGTTGCGTGTGGCGAAAGCGTAAGCGAACCACTGCTCCCTCATCGAGGAACATCGATTCCACAATCTGTGCGTTCCAACGCTCAAGTTCCTTGAAAGTTACCAGCCCAGTGTGCTGGTCAACCAGTTCACCCACCAACCGAACTGAGAGACTCCCGCACACGGGCGTCAGTTGACCGTGAGTATCGATGGGAAAAACAGCTAAAACGATGCCATCGGGTTCTACGGTACGGTCCAGATTCGCCAGTCGTGCGGCGATCTCTAGACTTGCCAGGTGTGGTCGTAAAAAGTGATCCGGAACCAGCGTTGAATTGATCGGTGGCAGTGGTGCATGAACTTCCCACTCCGTGAGAAATCCGGCGGGTTCGTCTGTTTTTAACTTGGCGACTTGTGCAGCAACCTCCTGGGGTGCAATCTCTTCCCCGTCGAGTCGTGTCCACAGGACGTTAGCCCAGGGAACGGCCGTGGTGAGCACAATGTTTTTTTCAGCGGTGCGAACCCATAGGGTTTGTGAGTCGCTTCGTGTGTCAATCTCGCCAACCAAGGAGCGACCCTTGGTGGTTTCGATCTCAATCGTGGCATATGCATTTCGTTCGTAACATGCACTGAGAGAAAGACCCCACGCAAGGGCAATCAGGGTTCGGCAGATAAGCAGAAGCCTAAGTTTCATTCGAGAACCGTCAAATATTGATAAGATGCTCACCGAGCAGATTCGCAGGGGATGCTTCCATTTTCCTTGCCGTAAACGTCGATTTCCACCAGAAAAGGGGTAATTGGCGTAGAAAGGCTGGCGACAAGTTCCCCCCAACCGATACAACTGACTCCCTGAGTAGTTCGGATGGATACCCTAGGCGAGGCGCTGCTACCGTCGGAAGGGAAGTTGGAATAGAATGGATAGAACTTATCTCTGAGCGTGTTCCCGGATATCGCTTCAATGAATGACCAATGGTATTTTGAAATTGGTGACGGAAATACCTATGGGCCTTATCCACTCGAAAAGCTTCAGAAGTGGGCTGCCGCCGGCAATCTAATGCCCACACATCGAGTTCGCAATGCAGATTCATCTGAGTGGGTCATCGCTGCCTATGTGCCTGGGTTGGAGCTAACGACCGTTATTCAGGACGCAGCTGATGCAAAAGAACACGAGAAGCAAACCTCTGGAAACGCTATTGGTTCCTTGGTGCGCGGGTTGGGACATAAGAACAAGTCGAAGAAATCGACGCCGGTCGAACCCCCCGACATTGTTGCCATGTGCAATGAGATGTTGAAAATCGCTTTTAAGCGAGGGGCTTCCGATCTGCATGTCGACCCCGAACGCAATATCACTCTGGTGCAAATCCGTGTCGACGGGGAACTGGAAACCATTCGCAAGCTTCCTAAAAACCTGCACAACCCCGTCGTGAGTCGCTACAAAGTCCTCTCGAACATGGATATCGCTGAGCGACGCCTGCCACAGGATGGCCGCTTCGTTCACAGCTTCGACGAAGACAAACGCAAAGTCAGCATTCGAGCCGCTTGTCTTCCCACAACACACGGCGAGCGGATGACTCTGCGGCTTCTGGCACTGGAGACGGAAGAGCTGACACTCAATCGACTGGGAATGTCGCGGAGGACTTATGATACGTTCGTGAAATATGCGAGCCAACAGCAGGGAATGATCTTAATGACCGGGCCGACAGGAAGCGGCAAATCGACCACGCTTTACGCCGCACTACGTCATCGTCTGGCCAACTACCCGGGGCGAATCATCACGGTGGAAGATCCAGTGGAATTTGACATTGTTGGTGTAGCCCAGGCTGAAGTTGATTCGGCGGATAAAGTGCAATTCAACACGGTGCTCCGGAATATTCTGCGGAGTGATCCCGATGTAATCATGATCGGAGAAATGCGCGACCTCGAGTCGGTGGATATCGCCATCAAGGCGGCCCTGACTGGGCATCTGGTATTCAGTTCGCTACACACCAACTCTGCCGCAGGTGTCATTACTCGACTGATCGACATGGGAGTAAAGCCCTTTCAAGTTGCCGCGACGCTACGGCTATGCGTTGCCCAAAGGCTTGTCAAAAGACTCTGTTCTCAATGTCGCAAGCCGAGGAATCTGACTTCAGTCGAGGCGGCTAATTTGGGAAATCCAACGCTCGAAGGGAGTATCATCTATGAACCAGGGCGTTGCGAGCGGTGCAACGAACGAGGTTTTCATGGTCGTGTCGGAATATTCGAAATGTTGCCGATCGATGACGAATTGACCCGACGCATCGTTGCCAACTGTGATGAAGGCGCGGTTTCCGACTACATGCGAGAGTGCAACATGCCTCGATTGCGAGACGACGCCATTGACAAACTTCTCGCCGGAGCCACAAGTCTCGACCAGATATTTAGCGCCCTGATTTGGTAGGGCGGGCTTTGCCCACCTCTTCTTCCGCTCAACTAGTGGGTCAATCCCGATTACAACGGGGTACGGATTTTGGTGGAAGGTGCCCACCTACACGAAGATCAGCCGAAGAACATATCCGACCAGGGGAATTCCAATTGCCACGGTAGCGGTCACGGTCGGGTGTCGATTTAACTCGCGTTCCAAGACTCTGCGCCCACTCTGAAAATCGCGTAGTTGATTGGCGATGAGACGACCCTTGTCAGCCATCTCGTTAAATCGTATGAGATCCCGGTCGACCTCTGCCTTACCGACTATTGCGAGATCTTTTAGCTGGGTACCTCCAATGACTACCTTACGTGCCTGTGCGATCTTGAAACGATTCAGCGCAGCTTCTCCCGCTAGTTTAGCATCTTCAAACGATATTCCATGCTCGGGTTTGAATTTGAACGAACCAGCGACTTGCTCTCGCCAACTCAAAAGCTCCAATGTCAGAGCTGGGTTCAGCATGGGAACCCCCATCAACTTGAGACTGTCGACATCCAGGGCGGACTCTACTCCGTAGGATTCCAGCACAGATAGCATTGAGAAATTCATTCCAGAGACATTGGCAACATTGTCTTGCAGAAGGTGTCCTGCCAGGAATCGATTTAGCTGGGCTGTTCTCTGAATGGCGAGCACGTCTTGCAATTGGTTTTCTTCGGACTGGTAGATTTCATAGGCTTTCTTAAGATCTTCAATCGCACTATTGAATTGCCGTTTTCGATTTTGATGCTTGGCCATGATCAAGCGAGCTTTCTTGGCAAGTTGCTCCTGATATTGCTCCAAGGTTTCGAGAAGGTTTTTGCCACGTTGGCGTTGTTCCCGGCCCTTATCGCTAAAGTTCAAATAGGCCCCACTCGCCAACGACGCCACTGCCCCAATTCCGAGCGCGGGAAGCCACTTGATGCCAAGCAGACAGATACTCGCTGCAACTACCATCCCGATCGCAGCAACGTCGCAGGCCGTGGCTGGTGGAGATTTGGCCAACTTCTTGGGTTTCAGAACACTCGGAAGTTTGAGCTGACCGGGAGACAGGTCGATGAACTCGGGAATCTGCAACTGTTGTATCTTCCGGTCGAGGGCTTCCAATCGACCGGTCGAAACCATGGATAGTCCGCCCGCGGCAAAGAAGAAAGTAGGGCCCCCAGTATCTTCGATCCGGCACCAGGGGCAATTCCTGAGTTGGTTGAAATAGACGTGAGTTGAATCGGAAGAACAGATATTTCGCTGTTTGATTAGCATTTCAAGCTGATCGACCCATTGCCGCGCTGCGGGACGGAGTTCTTGGTCCCCATTACTGCGAAATGCACGCTCAAACATATCTGCCATTGGATTCGGTAAATCGTTGAGCAAGAGCGAAGCGGGAGGAGGATCAACTTGGGTTTCATCTCGGTTCCTAGAGAACGCGAAGCGCCGCTCAGCGATGGCGGTTTCGATCGTCAATTCCTTATCGCCGAGAAACCTTCCGGCAAAAGGATGCCGACCAACGAATAACAAGTGGAAGATGACGATGGCGAGTCCAAATGCGTCGTGGTTCTGCGTACGTTCAACAGCGCGCAGTTTTTGTGACTGGAGCTCGGGGGGAGTAAAGTGGGGGGTTCCAACCGGACAGGGAAACACCTGCCCATTGCTTTCGAATTGAAATGAATCGCAATCGATAAAGCGGACGCACATATTCTGGTCCACCAGCAAATTTCCTTGATTGACGTCTCCGACAATGATGCCCGCGGAATGCAGCGATTCGAAAGCCGCTGCGACATTCCGTGCCGCAAGTAGCAGATGATGCCAGCGTGCTTCTGGAAAATGTCGCCTCCGATTGGCGGTGCCATACAAATCGTGCAAATGATGAGAGTCGACAACTTTCGGCATGATCAGGCCCAGTACGTCGCGACTTCGCGGATCATGCACTAAGGAGCGTGGCCAGGCGGAAATAGAATCAAGCTCAGGAGTTCGCATTGCTACCATCGCACGAATCTTCGCGAGCATATCTACCGGCATAGGTCTTTGATGATAGAGCTTGGCAACGAGGCCATCTTCTCCTTCAATCCGATAGACGCTACCTTCACCTCCTTTGCCAACAAGCTCGCCGAGGAACACCTCGCGACCCTGCGAATCAAATAATTTTGGTGTGTTAGTCATCGATGCGTGTGGCCAAGAGAAGTGTCTTGTCGTCGTCGCTACGGCTGCTTACCGACGGTGAGCGAAGAAAACTTTCCAGTTTGTCACCTAGGCTTTGCCAGTCGGGTAGTGTCCGTAAGGCTTCAAACAAGGGATCAAAAAATGGCGGATGAGGGGTTTGAGAATCAAAACGCAATGCAATCCGGTCAATGCCATCCGTAAAGAGGGCCACATCCTGGAATATCGACGTCGTGGAGAAGAACTGGAGCCGATCACGATATTCTTTGGAAGTCAGGAAGGTCGTCGTGTTGATGTATTCTCCCGATTCGGGCCAAAACACGACTCCAAGCGGACCGTGTTGTTTGAGTACAATCGCACCATCGCCAATCTGGAAGAAACAGGATCCTGTGGGTGAAAGAATCGCGGCGCACAGGGTCGCGGCAAATTCCGCTGCCCGTGTTTCACGTGCTTTGGCTTCCTCGTCAATTCGTCCCCGGGCAACATCACACCAACCGATGACTTGTGATTTATCGAGGTTGGCGATTGTTCCATGGCTCTCCAGATAGGCATCCACACATTCAAGAATCGCATTGCAGGTCACCAGGGATCCCACATTGCTATGCTTGGCTGAACCAGCACCATCAGCTACGCAAGCCACCAGGGTGCCAGCAGATTTCCCGTCCAGGATTCGCACTCTGCTCGAATCCTGGCAAGGGATATCGTCCGCGACGTGCGATGCTCCTTGAACACTGCGAACAATGGGACGCCACTCGATGGTCATGTCAGATTTGTGCCCAACCGCGTGGACCTGAAGTGGGATCTTCGAGCGGTACTTCGTCACCTGGTGAAGAACGAGAGACTGCCTGCTGAGAATTGGAAAGCCAACTGAACAGCTCTCGAAACTTCGTCCCTTGAAGCCACAAAGGTTTTCGAACGCTGATCTCATCGAGGACGTTCATATTGGCACCCTCGACACCCACGGCAAAAAAACAGAATGATTTATCCTGTTCTCCTTTATGCACTCGAGAGATGAGAGGTTTCCAGTGGTCATTGGGCTCGCCATCGGTGATCAAAAACGCCCAAGGACGATAATAAGCAATCCCGTTGTCTCGATAGCTTGCTTTGCGCTCCTCGATCATATCGAGCGCCACCCGGATAGCCTCACCCATGGGGGTGCCACCAATCACATTAAGCTTAGGGGGGGTGAAATCCAATGCAGTGGCAAATTCTACCAGCCGAGTCACCCGGCCTCCGAAAGTGACAATTGCAACTTCTACTCGCTTAGCCGCTAAAGGATCTGCCAGCAATTCGTCGCGATAAGTCTCGAGGCCCTTATTAAGTTCAGCAATCCGCGGGCCGTGCATCGAGGTGGACGTGTCGAGGATCAACACACATGGAACCCGCGGCTCTGGATTCTCCGCAAATTCCACCGAATCGAAGGCATTCTCAGCAGATATTTGTTCCATAATCCATCCTACCTACATTTTGACCATCGGATGCTAGCAGAGAAGATTGATTAAGAATAGAAAACTAGTATGCCTTGAATGCAAGCATGTTTCAAGCCACTCATATTATTCGTCAGTTGAATTCTGCTTTCTATACGATTCGCTGGCATTGGCTAGAACCGCCGTTTACCAAGGTTGGTGTTGTTCGTATCCTCCCTGGTCGTGTGAAAAGGAATTCGCACCCCGCAATAACCTTTCTTAGGGAGCAGGATTATGGACTTCAGTTTTTCCGCAAATCCCCACAAGCAATTTTGGTGGCTTACATTTCTGACACTCATTATCACCTCAAGCTCGATCCAGTTGTGCAGCGCTCAGGAATTGCGGATTGAAACCGAATTATTTGCAGAAAATGAAGAGGAACCTTTGAGTCGCACGGTGACGCTCTTTGATTCTAATACTGTCTATGATTTCACAGAGAATCCCCCTGCCATTGCAGTATTTCGTCCACCAACCGCTTCCCATGCAGGGCAATTCATCTTGCTTGACTTGCAGTCGGAAAAACGGACCGAAGTTTCCACGGAGCGCATTACTGGGCTCATCGACAAACTGGTCCGGTGGGCAGGGGAGCAAAATGATCCTCTGCTCAAATTCTCAGCCGATCCAAAGTTTGACGAATCTTATGATGCATCCACTGGGATGCTCAGTTTAACCAGCGATTTATGGAATTATCACGTCGCTACCGTTCCGGCTGACGATCCCACCACGCTCAAGCGCTATCGCGAGTTTACCGATTGGTACACCAAGCTGAATACGATGATGCACAGCACGCCTCCACCCGGTCCACGGCTGGAACTCAACAAAGCCCTTGAGAAGCATAGTGTCGTGCCAGTCGAGATTCAACGCACAGTAGAATCAAGCAGCTCTAATCTTCGGGCAGTCCATTTGTTTGCCTGGCGTCTCTCGCGAGAAGACCGTGCTCGATTAGAAGAGGCGCGCCGCCATTTGGCCACGTTCGAAAAGGTCGACAACGCTGAGTTCATAGCACAGCGGTTCGAGACGGATTTAGTGCGAGGGCAGTCCGAATAGCAAAATAAGCCCACCGCCACATTGGCGAGGAACTAGCGGTCTTCACAACCGCAGCTTCAGAAGCACTTGCTACCGACAGTTCATGATCCGCGTCAAAGAGCTTGAGCGGCATTCAAGAGTAGTTGGCTTGCTGTGCTATTTCAAGCAGCATACGGTAATGTTTTGCTCTCAGGCTTTTCGGCTTCTTCCTCGTCAACAGCCGGATGCACACGCAAGGCAATTTTCGGTGGGCTGCGACGTTCTTGCACGAAACCTCGAGTTCCAGTGCGAAAGAATTCGGCGAATTCACCAGCTACTCCCGTGGGAAAACGCTTCTCCAAAGCGGCGACCATTTCGCGGAAAGTCAGCCCTTCGCGATAAATGAGCCGGTAGGCAGCTTTGAGCTCGAGTACCTCTTCGCGCGTGAAGCCAGCCCGCTGTAAACCCACTTTATTCAGCCCAACGATTAGTGCCGTTGCACCGTCGGTGAGCACGAACGGTGGCAAATCCTGTACTACCTTGGTGCAGCCACCTACCATTGCGAGGCGACCGATGCGGCAATGTTGGTGTACAGCCGCATTGCCACCCAGGCAGGCTCGGTCCCCAACCTCGACGTGCCCTCCGAGCATGACGCCATTGGTGAGGATAACCCGGTTTCCTACTCGACAATCGTGAGCCACATGGGCGCCAACCATTAGCAGGCAATCGTCGCCGATCGTTGTCGTCTGATCTGCATGGATCGCCCGGTGCACGGTCGAATGTTCTCGAAACGTATTTCGCGAGCCGATGACCACCCGTCCCGATTGCGGAGGACGATTTGCATGTTGAGCGAATCCACCCAACACGGCTCCTTCGCAGACGGTATTATCCGTGCCGAGCGTTGTGCCGCTCTTGATCGTGACATGCCCAGCGAGCTTGGTCCGGTCGCCCAGTACCACGTCATCTTCGACGGTGGAAAATGGGCCAATTTCGACATCGGCACCAATATGGGCCTTGTCACTAACAATTGCGGTGGAGTGAATCATAGGGTTGGGTCCTCTTGGGGGCGGGTAGCTTAGCAACTTGCCGGAAAGATTGCTACAGCGAGCGAGCCACTGCTGGTAATATCGGATACAATGGTTGTAGGGGGTTAGGCTTGCTGAGTGATTCATTACGAATGGCTCCGCAAATACAGGATTTGGAGGCCTTTTGCGATCCTGTTGCCCCTGGGCGAGCTTACCCTTGGCGCGTTAGACTCAGGTTTGACTTTGACTGAGTGCTAGCATCAGCGATTGATAAACGGCCTTTAAATAGGAAAAACCAATGGCAGACGAAACTAAACTCTATGACGAAGCAGACCAACTAAAGTCTGCTGGCAAACTTGAAGAGGCCGCCGCGAAACTTAATGAAGCGATTGCCATCAACGAGGGCTATGCGCTCGGCCATTCGGCACTAGCCGTGGTATTGCAGAAAATGGGCAAGCATGAAGAAGCGCTAGAGCATGCCCGCAAGGTCGCCGAATTAGATCCGATGGACCCCTTCAGCTTCACTGCGCTGAGTGTTACCTACCAGCGTGCTTACGCCGGCACGGGGAACATGGAATACATCCGTCTGGCCGAAGAAGCCATGGAGCGGAGCCGGCAGTTGAGCCAGGGTTAATAGTCAGGCTTAAACGCGCCATTTTGATGGGCGCTACTCGCCGAACACGTCTCGTCTAACCCCTAGTGCTAACTAGGCTTCTGCACCACGCGCTTCTGAACGTCGGTTTCGAGTACTCCAAAGGCCTGCTCATGCCGTTGGACGGACAAGTGCAGGGCGTGGAGCAGACGTTTGGCAGTGTAATAATTGGTTACCAGGCGTTGGGTAATGACTACCGGCTCGGTAGGGACGCCGAATGGTTGCGAATTGAGGCCAAAATCGATGATCAGTTCCTCGGGAGTGCCAGTCACCCGGCAGAAATTAGCGTACGAACAAGTTGCATTATGATCATCGACCTGGACACGCTGTTGTTCTTGCTGCTGTTGTTGTTTATCGGCTGGAGTTTTAGAGGTTTCTTGCTTTTCGTCGGCCACGATTTTTGCTCCGTTTTCGATAGTTCGGGATTGATTCGATTTGGAAGGGTTTCTTAGGAAGGACAACTGGAGGCGATTCCCAAGTGTAAATGATTCGTCACTCAAAAGCCATCCCTGCTATAGTGACGATTTGGAATTGGTAATACTCAAGATAACGCTTTCAGCATCGGAAGCTGGGGTAAGATAGGTGGTGGCTTTACGCAGTTCCAGATTCTTTAACAGACCCAGATGTCGTGCCTCGCCTCGTTCCTCAACCCACTTACGACCCTTGATTAGCAAGAGACGGTCAAAAGCATTCCAGTGCGGCTCAAACCAGCGTAAAAGTTTCGACAGAGAGGCGACACCTCGTGCAACAAGCGTGTCGTACGTTTGTAGCTGCAATACTTCCTCGGCTCGACAGGCGTAAACAGTCGTAGGCAAACGAAGTTCAGAAACGATTTCTGCCACGACTTTGGCTTTTTTTTGCACCGATTCGCAAACACTCACTTTAAGGTCGGGACGGTAGATCGAAAGAATTAAACCCGGGACTCCGCCGCCAGTTCCGACATCGAGAATCCGCTCACGCTGTGTGATAAGTTTGGCAAGTTCGAGTGAGTCATAGACATCTCGGTTGACGAATTTCTCGAGAGTCGTATGGCGAGTGAGATTGATCTGTTCATTGATACGCCATAAGGCCGCACGATAGCGATCCAAAGTCTCGATCCTGTCGCTCGGCATTTCGATACCAATTCTCTGTAGAGCCTGGGTAAGTTCAGCTGTAGTTGCTTGCGTGTTTGCGGTTTCAGACAAAGCAGTTCTCGATTTTTTCTTGGTAGCGAAATTGCCAGAGTCCAGTATCCTGCAAGAAGGGAAACTATGCAAAGGGGGGAGATCATGGGGCAGGCTTCTCTAAACCGTTGAGTTGCCGTGGCGATCTGCCTGCCTATTGAACCACAAGGTAGAAGCCTGCGTTACGAAAAGAATATGCTTGGATTTCTTAATATCAACAAACCGGCCGGGTGGACTTCGCGGGATGTGGTCAATCGCGTGCAGCGGCTTGTTCGACCGGCTAAGACTGGTCATGCGGGGACATTGGACCCTCTGGCGACGGGAGTACTCGTCGTAGGGGTGGGTCGTGCAACACGGTTGATTGAATACGTACAGCAAAAGCCAAAGCGATACCAAGCAAAATTCCTGCTAGGTTGTACAAGTGAGAGTGATGATACGGAAACTAATGTTCGTGAGCTTGTTGGTGCCACCATCCCGACTCGTGCTGAAATCGAAACGGCTTTGCCGCATTTGGTCGGCCGCATCGAACAGCGTCCTCCCGATTATTCAGCAGTTCATATTGCCGGGCGTCGTGCGTATCGCCTGGCACGCGAAGGGAAAAGCATTTCATTGCCCCCCCGCATTGTGGAAGTGCATAGCCTCGCAATTCTTGGGTACGAATACCCCGAGCTTGAATTAGACATTCTGTGTGGCAGCGGAACGTATGTCCGCAGCCTGGGTCGCGACCTCGCAGAATCCCTTGGAACGGGAGCCGTCCTGAGCGACCTCATTCGTACGGAAATTGGCGAGTTCGAGCTTGAGGATTCCTTGTCGGTCGACGAGCTTACGAGCGAGGCAATCCCCAAGAACTTACTTCCCCCAGTTGCGGCGGTTAGCCATTTGCCTCAGTTGGTGCTCTCGGAAGATCAGGTGGGAGAAATTCGATTTGGACGACCAATCCCCTTCGACATGCCAGAGACCCAAGGCGATTTGGCAGGAATTGACAGTGACGGACAACTTGTTGCGGTGTTGCGCCAGAAGCGGGCGGGCGTTCTCGCGCCGCACCGCAATTTTGCGCCATTGATATGATCGTTACGGTTACACCGTAATTTCTTGCCACTTTGCCCTCACTTAGTATCCAAACGGTCCACCAGTGGCTTACAAGCGTGGATAATTTAACAGCCGTGGGCGGGAGCCCATGGTCTTAAATCAGGATTGGAGGTTCGATTTCTACCTGTAGGGATTGTGCTTACGTTTGCTGTCATAGGTGTCTCATGCATCAGGGGAACCCTACTGCAGGCACCAAAGCAACTAGAATCACGTGCCCTGATGTGTCGAAAGATTGAGTAAGTATTCTAGTGCGCTTCCGGTGCGCTCGAATCATACTCGCTACAGGATGAACAACCAGGGACAAATAAATCGGGCATGGACTGGCCCCTACGATCGGTCCGCTATTCTGCCATGACGGTGGGGCGGACGGAATGAACTGATCGCCAGAGACCACGCATGTTCGAAAATCGCAGTCTGCGAATCGATCTATTTACTTTGATGCTGTTCGCGGGGACAGCAGTATTGGGTGTTGCACTCTGCACCTACAACTCCGCTGATCCTCCCAGTACGCTCATCCAACCACCGCAAACGACTTTCCAAAACGCTTGCGGACCGATCGGAGCTTACGTCGCACACTACCTGATCGAGAGTCTTGGCGTGGGCGCTTACTATCTGCTGGGTTCGCTGGCTGTGTTGTCGGTGGTGCTCATGTGGCGGGGAGAAATTGATCAACCGGTGTTGCGTGGCATCGGATGGGCCCTCTCATTGCTGGCCGTAAGCACACTTGCCAACTTGCTGTTTCCTCATATCTCACCGGGACCAGAAATTGGTGCAGGAGGGTTTCTGGGTGCCATGGGGCGCGTGCTGCTGGAATCGCACTTTGCCGTTACGGGGGCTTTTATTCTTACTCTCAGCGTACTTTTTGCGGGATTGCTGCTTTCGACCGATTACTTTCTCTTTCATGTTGCTGCGGCTACGACTCGAGTCTCAGGCCGGGGAATTATGACACTCGGTCATTTCGGCACTTCTCGACCACGCAAGGGGCGTCCACAGAGCGATCTGGAAACCGCTGATGATGAAGCAAATGCAGCCGAGGAAGAAGAATACGAGTACGAATATGAGGACGATGGCGAAGAGGACGCTGACGAAGAATGGGAATATGAGGAGGACGACGAGGAGGAAGAGGGCGATAGTGAAGAAGTCTTGATTCGCACTCCTGCCACAAAACAAGAAGCCGAAACTGAAGAGGATGAGCAGGATTTCGGCCAGGAGGAGCCGGAAGAATCCTCTGCAAATCCGATCAAAAGCAAACTGGCCTCCGCCTTGGGTATCGGTAAGAAAAAAGAACAGCCCAGGAAAAGCGAGCGGGAAGAAGTAATCAGCCAGCTCGATGCGGCCGAGCAGAAGTTCCCAGAGACACAGTTTGACTACGAACTCCCACCCCTCGATCTTCTGCTGGAATCAGACACGATCTGCTACGAAGAACACGAGAAAGAAGTCCGCCGCAAGGCCAAGATCCTGGAGAAGACCTTCAAGAATTTTGGATTTAATGTGAGAGTGGTCGAGATCGAGACGGGGCCAGTCATTGCACAGTACGAAGTGCAACTTGAAGCGGGACTGCGGCTGGCAAAGATTACCAATCTAGCTGATGACCTCGCTATCGCCCTCCGCGTGCCAAGTGTGCGTATCGTGGCACCGATTCCTGGGAAGAACACGGTCGGTATCGAAGTTCCCAACGAGAATCGGCAATTGGTTCGCATGCGCGAAGTGATCGAAGAGGCCAATGGACGCGCGGCGCGCATGAAGATCCCCATCTACCTCGGCAAGGATGTTTCGGGAAATCCGTTGGTCGTTGATCTCACCACGATGCCTCACCTCTTGATTGCTGGACGTACGGGTACCGGTAAGAGCGTGTGTTTGAACACGATTATCTTGTCGATGCTCATGAGCCGTGGTCCGGATGAAGTACGGATGCTGATGATCGATCCCAAAATGGTCGAACTGAGTGGCTACCAAAAACTGCCACACCTGATGCACCCGGTTGTAACCGACATGAAGAAAGCCGAGGCAATTTTGGCCTGGGCTGTGGACAAAATGGAGGAACGATATCAGCTGTTGGCTCGCGCTGGAGTACGTCATGTGTCGGTTTTCAACCAGTTGAGCGAAGAAGAACTCCGCCAGCGGATCGCTCCAGAAAGTGAGGCCGAATGGGAACAGATTCCCCGTCAGTTGCCTTTCATCGTTATCGTGGCTGACGAGATGGCCGACTTAATGATGACGGCCGGCAAAGATGTCGAGCAACACATTATCCGTCTGGCACAGAAAAGCCGGGCAGTTGGAATCCATCTCATCCTGGCCACTCAGAAGCCGACCGTCGATGTGATCACGGGCCTCATCAAGTCCAATCTTCCTGCGCGGATTGCCTTCCAGGTTGCCAGTCGCACGGACAGTCGTGTGGTGCTCGATGAGATGGGGGCTGACAAACTGTTAGGCAACGGTGACATGCTGTTCCTCTCTCCTGGGACAAGCCAACTGTTGCGCGGGCAGGGAACCTATCTCTCAGACGACGAGATTACACGCGTGGTAGATTTTGTGGGGACCGACGCACCGCAGTTTGCCAAGGAATTGATCGAGCTCAAAACGAAAGATGAGCAAGAAGCCGCGATCCCGGGACAGTTCAAGAATCGTGATGATCTGTATGAAGCTGCCGTTGATATTGTGGTCCGAGAGCGGCGGGGAAGTGTCTCGCTCTTGCAGAGGTGCCTGGGCATCGGTTACGGCAGGGCAGCGCGATTGATCGACTTCATGGCCGAGGATGGCATTGTGGGCGAGTACAACGGTTCGCAAGCCCGAGAAGTGGCGATCTCAATCGAGGAATGGGAGGCGATGCAGGCAGGTGACCCAAACCAACCAGCTGAATCTGAAGGACCTTTGACTGCCGCAACAGTTTCCCCAAAACCACGTCGAACCAACAAAGTACTTCCCGGCGTAGATGAGCCAAGCGATTTAGAAGAAGCGGATGGACGCGAAGACGATCGGGAAATCAGTTCAGCGACCGGCGAAGTCGATGTGGACACCGAGTACGACGAAGAGTATGAGTACGAAGAAGCAGAGGAACTCACTGACGAGGAAGATGAGGAAACCGATCCAGAAGAATGCACGTCGGACGATGAGCAATACGAATACGAAGAGGACGAGGTGGATGAAGTTGAAGAAGAGGTCGACGAGTTAGAGGCAGAAGAGGACGACGGTGACGATGTAGAATACGAATATGAATATGAGTATGAAGAGGTGGATGAAGACGAAGCCGGCGACCTGGAAGATTCCGAAGAGGACACTGACGACTCAGAATGGGAGTACGAAGAGGAGGAGGACTTGACCGACGTGACAGAAAGAAATCGCAATACGGGTCAACGGTCGGCTTAGCTAGGTGACGGACAATTCCGACGGCAGTCAAACCCGATCGGCATTCCCCACCCCATTTGGGGGGGGTGGGGGAATCGAATTTCTTCGGCAGCCTACCGTCATTTGCCGAGGATTTCGCAAATGTGACCTTCCTAATACCCTTTAATAATGTTGCAAAGCTTCTCTTAGTTGAAAAAATAGTTTTTTCCTGGACAGAATGTCATGTTCTGTTAGAATCGGAAATTGTCGGCAACGAACAGTTGCTTGACCATGCGCAAGGCAAATGGTGGCCGTCCTCCTTGCCGGACTTCTAGGCCCGCCAGCGCAAAATATAAATCGATTCGGCAACAAAAGCTGCGCACTATTCAATTTTTAAGGGGCCGCTCATGATCAGGACATCATTGAAGAATTCTCTTTTTTCACAATGCCAAAATTTGTCACTTCTGTTTCTACTGGCATCTCTTGTTGTATTGCTTTCTGTACCGACTGCTAGTGCAACAACCGTCACCTATCCTTATGCGATCGAATACAGTAATGGGACACCTCCCGCTGGAGCAGCACCATGGCTTACGGCAGTCTTTGACGACGAGAATACACCCGGCACGGTTAAGCTCAAGATGACCGCGTCGAATCTTACGGGGACTGAATTCGTCAGCAAATGGCTGTTTAATTTAAATCCTGCTATTTCACCAAGTGATATCAGCTTCAGCGCCCCGACGAAAACTGGAGGCAATGGGTTCGATAATCCTACCATTTCGAAGGCGACCAACGCGTTTAACGCCGGTCCGGACATGGAATACGACATCGAGTTTGGTTTTGCTACATCAGGCATGGGTGGTGGAATCCATCGTTTTGGTGTGGGTGAGATGGTGGAATACCTGATCACTGGGTCCGGCTCGGCATCCGGACTTGTGGCGTTGGATTTCTATGAGTTCAGCGAACCTGGAAATATGGGTGTTGGTGGACCTTATCGAACGGGAGCCCATGTCCAAGGTATTGGTGCCGGCGGTGCACTCAGCGGTTGGATTACGGTTGACCGTCGCATTCGACCTGACGGAATGATTCCTGAACCAGCCACCTGGATGCTTATGGCCCTTGCGCTCGGTTCGCTCGGCTTTCGCCGTACGAAATAAGCTAATTGCTATTTAACTCAACGAACAACGCCCCGGGGTTGCAATCCCGGGGCGTTGTTGTTTTTGGGTTCGTTAAGTGTGCGACTAACGCTGGGCGGGATTTCTTGCGGGCGCGTCATGAATCATCGTGTCGAGCATCGTGCCGATCAGGGCAGTCGTCTCACCATCTTTGACGCCTCCGCTACCACCCCCGACGACCATCACCCGCGGTGTGATCGAGATATCGCTCTCACCCACAATCTTTAATAGCTCCAGCAAAGCGGCATTGCCGCTGCCGATCTGCTCGGCGATCTGCTTGTATGCCGAGGCCTGCGCTTCCGCCTTGATCTGCACGGCCTGGGCCTCGGCCTCCGCTGCAATTACCTGCTTCTCTTTGTCCTTTTCAGCAATTTGAACGGCATATGCCGCCGTAGCAAGGCGCTTTTCTTCCTCGGCCTCCTGCTCCGTCTTTGAGAGTTGCTTCTTCTGTTCAGCCGCCCGTTGCTGCTCCTTAAAGGTGTCCTGCTCCTGCAGGGCGATTTCACGATCGGTTTGCGTCTTCAGCAGATTGCCGAGCGTTTCTTCGTTGCCCACGTCTCCGATGCGGACTCCCGTGATGGTCACGCCGATCTTATCCATCTCGTTTTTGAGCATCTCAAGCGACTGGCTCTCCTGATGGGAGCGTTGCTTGACGTAGTCGAGCGCTTTAACGCCTTCTGCATTGTTGCGGAAGATTGCCCGTACGGCTGAGTTCATCACGCTCCGCAGTCCGTCCTGATCGTCCCCGACGGTAGCCACCAGCAAAGGTGCATCCTCGGGTTTGATCTCAAATTCGATCCGCACATCGACAGGGAAGGTAAAACCGTCAGAGGTACGAACCATTATTTCGCGCTCTTCATCGCCTCCTCCCCCGCGGGCAGCTTGCTGCGAAGTATAAAGGACAATGTGCTTCTTGGTAGAAACCTTGGTGATTTCATACGCTTTGGTATTGAGATAGTATTGACCTTCTAGCAAAGGCTCTCGCCAGATTCCGCGGTCCCCTTTGTTGACCAGGTGCCGCGAGGTAATACCTTCGGCCTCAATCTCTTCGCGAGTGGAACGCTCGCCGACGTTAGATTTTACGACGCCGACGGTCGCTTTCTCGATGGTTGTGACGGGGACGATTTCCAACTCGAACAGACGGGGATTGATTCGATAAGACCCGGGTTTCAACACAGAAGTTTGAGGTCCTTTGTAGCCACTACCTTCTCCCAGAAAGAACTCCGCATCCTGGGCCATCAAACGCTCGTCCTTTTCCTCCCACTCTGGTGCATAGGCCGTATCACGAGGCAGAGGTTGGCCATCTGCGGCATTCAAGATTGCGACGCTCCCGGCAGGAATTTCATTCACCTCGGAGTACTCGATGTCGTAGATGAAAGGCCAGTACCAGGGGTGCCAGCCGGGGGGCAGAATCTTTGCTTGCGGGCCTTTCTCTCCTGCGGTGGCGATAATTTTTCCTGGGGGCAGGGACGTGAAGCCGATGTTCTTGGTTACAATTCCAATCTTGTCCTCGCCAACATAGCGGAACGAAGCCAGAGTAAAGCAAGCCATCAAGACAATAAGCGCCAGACCCATCCCTGCGATGCGGAGTTGGGGCGAACGCAGTTGCGTGACACTGGCGATAATCATCCCTGCCAGGACGACACCCAGAATGAGGAATAATGCTGAGGACATATTTCGCTACCCCTATATGAATTGAACTGAATTGGCTGCTTTGGCGAATCGAAGTGACCTTCGAGATTTACTGCTCAAGCGTAGCTTAACCATCCCGAATTAATGGCCATTTCCCCCTGATGTCGGAGTACTTAGCGGGTATTCGCCTAGAAAGCGCTGATCTTGCCCTGAATCCTGGGGGAGTGCGAAATCAAATCTAGCGATTATCGCGAAAAATCAGGCGGCCGAACCGTTTTTCCTGGAGACTGTCTACGCTAGGGGACAAGGTTTCCGCTAGAATTAGAGACTTGCCTTAATTCTCTAATCAGGACCGGCGACTCGTTGAGTCGCGGCTAACGATTTGCCACAGCCCATAAGACAATGCCACAAATTCAGATTTACGACACGACCCTCCGCGATGGCGCTCAAGGCGAAGGGGTAAACTTTTCCCTTGAAGACAAGGTGTTAATCGCCCATCGGCTTGATGAGCTCGGTTTCGATTTTGTCGAGGGAGGTTATCCCCTGTCGAATCCTAAAGATGCCGAGTTCTTCCAGCGGATTGCATCCGAGCCACTTAAGAACGCCCAGGTGTGTGCATTCGGTATGACCCGGCGTCGGGGCATGAAGGCTGCGGACGACATCGGTATGAAGGCCCTTTTGGAATCGAAGGCCCCTGTGATCACCATCGTAGGCAAGACTTCTGATTTTCACGTGAAGGAAGTATTGGGAGTCTCGCTGGAAGAAAACCTGGCGATGATCCGTGACACGATTCACTACCTGCGCGGCGAAGGACGCGAGGTTATCTACGACGCGGAACACTTTTTCGATGGCTGGAAAGCAAACCCCGAGTATGCTGCTCAAACTATTCACGCCGCGGCCGAAGCAGGGGCCTCGATCATCGTGATGTGCGATACCAACGGGGGCACGATGCCCGAGGAGATTGCCGCCATCACTCGAGATGCAGCCAGTAAAATTGACAAGCCACTCGGCATCCATACCCACAATGACTGCGACCTGGCAGTGGCCAATTCGCTCGCAGCCATCGATGCTGGTGCATCGCACGTGCAAGGGACGATCAACGGTTTGGGCGAACGGTGTGGCAATGCCGATTTGATCTCCGTAGTCGCAAATCTTGCCCTCAAGAAAGAGGGGTACCAGGTCCTGGGTGACAACGGAGTGGCACATCTCGCGGAACTTTCCCGCTATGTGTATGAAATCGCCAACATGCACTTTCGCGTGAATCAGCCGTTCGTCGGCCCCAGTGCGTTTGCCCACAAGGGTGGGATGCACGTTCATGCGGTGTCCAAGGTGGCTTCCAGCTACGAGCACATCGATCCTGCACAGGTGGGCAATGAGCGCCGCGTGCTGGTGAGTGAACTCTCAGGCCGATCGAACATCATCGCTCTGGCTACGAAGTTGAACTTGCAGGACGACAAGGCCTTGATGGACCGAGTCCTGCAAACAGTCGTCGATCTGGAGAACAAGGGCTTTCAATTCGAAGCCGCCGAGGCTTCGTTCGATCTCTTGGTCCGCAAGCTAGCCGGCACGCACACACCGCATTTCGAGTTGGTTCAGTACCATACGAGTGTGGTCAGCCGCGGCGGTGAGCCGGTCACCGAGGCCACGATCAAATTGATCGTCAACGATCGAATCCGCCATGAGGTGGCCGAAGGAGACGGCCCCGTGAACGCCCTGGATGCCGCCCTGCGAAAAGCACTCAATGGATCTTTTCCCACGCTCAACGAGATGCATCTGGTCGACTACAAGGTACGCGTCATCAATTCCGACGCCGCCACGGCCGCCAGCGTACGCGTGGTCATCGAGAGCCGCGACGAAACCGACACCTGGGGCACCGTAGGAGTGCATGAGAACGTGATCGAAGCCAGCTGGCAGGCGCTGGTGGACAGTATTGAGTATAAGTTGTGTAAAGAAGAGAGTGTAAGGATCGGGGAGTGTGGATAGTGGGATCCGAAGGATTCGAATTATGGGATAACGAATTTTGCAGGTTTATGATGGATGAGAGTGACCAAGTGCGGACTTATCGAGATCTCAAGGTTTGGCAACTAGGCATGGAGATTTGCACAGAGGTGTATGCCATTTCACGGTTATTTCCCGACGAAGCACGATTCGGCCTCACAAGCCAAATTAGGCGGGCTTCCGCGTCAGTCCCAGCAAACATTGCAGAAGGTCATGCCAGATCTTCTACAAGGGATTACCTGAGGTACCTTGGTATATCGCTGGGGTCACTCGCTGAACTATCGACATTTGTTGAACTTGCTGGACGGATGAATCTTGCTAATGTTGCTGTCCTACGTGAGATCTACAAAATGATCGAGGAAGAAAGACGCATGCTTAGAGGTTTATGCAAAGCCTTACGAGCTCGACTTGGAAAAAGTTAGCCATTTGCTATCCTTCTTACCTTGATTCCACAATCCCCTTTCCCCAATCCTCTAATGCAAGACCTTCCCGCCCAGTACGATCATGCTGCCGCGCAAGCCCGTTGGTATCCCTTTTGGGAAAAGTGCGGCTACTTCCATGTCGACTCCAAATCGAAGAAGCCGCCATTTTCGATTGTGATACCGCCCCCGAACGTGACCGGGGCGCTGCATCTGGGGCATGCGCTCAATAACACGCTTCAAGACATCCTCTGCCGCATGAAGCGGATGCAGGGCTACAACGTGCTCTGGATGCCGGGGACTGACCATGCGGGGATCGCCACACAAGCAGTCGTCGAGCGGCGGCTGTTGGAGGAAGAGGGCAAATCGCGGCACGACCTGGGGCGCGAAGGTCTGGTCGAGCGGATCTGGCAGTGGAAGGCCCAGTACGAGAAACGAATCCTCGGCCAGCTCAAACAACTTGGTTGCAGTTGCGACTGGGAGCGGACCCGCTTCACGCTCGACGACCAATGTGCCCGCGCGGTGCGTGAGACATTCTTCAAACTGTTTGCCGACAACAAGGTCTACCGTGGCAAGCGGCTTGTGAATTGGGACACGTACCTGCAAACGGCTGTGAGCGATGATGAGGTGTTCCACGAACCTGTCAAAGGGCACTTCTGGCACTTTAACTATCCGGTGATTGATCCGCAGCCGGGTGAGCCTACGCATGTCACCATCGCCACTACCCGGCCCGAAACGATGCTCGGCGACACGGCTGTGGCGGTGCATCCTGACCCGGCGGGTGCGTTTGACAAGCTCAGCACCGATCTGCGTGAGAAGCTGCTTGTCGCAACGAGCAAGGAAAAGGGTGAGCTGGAAGAACAGTCCGAATTGCTCCTCGAGCGACGTGGCAAAATGCTCCCGCAGCTCGAAACCTTGCGCGACATGGCCCAGCGCGGCGTGCAGCTTGAGTTGCCCCTCACGGGTCGTACGATTCCACTCATCTGCGACGAATGGGCCAAACCGGAACTCGGCTCGGGTTGCGTGAAGATCACTCCGGCACACGATGAAAACGACTACCAGGTCTGGCAGCGCAACCTTGAGATCGGTGCAATCAACATCCTCAACCCCGATGGCACGCTCAACGACAACGTGCCGGAGAAATATCGCGGCCAGACCATGAAAAAGGCCCGCGCGGCAGTCGTTGAAGACATGGAAACGGCCGGCCTATTGGTTGAGATAGAAGACCGCGAGATCGACCTCGCCCACAGCGACCGTAGCAAGACCCCCATCGAGCCGTATCTTGCCGACCAGTGGTTTGTGAAGATGGACGAGCTAGCCCAATCAGCGATGGATGCCGTGACAGATGGTCGTGTTAAGATCGTGCCGGAGCGCTACGCCAAGACGTATCTAGATTGGCTCAGCGAAAAACGCGACTGGCCAGTGGGGAGGCAGTTGTGGTGGGGACATCGGATTCAGGTTTGGACACAAGACGTCAGAGACCACCAAACGGCCGATATCCTCAAAAAGCGAGTCGAGCAAGAATCATATTTATCTCCCGAAGCTTACAGCATACGAATCGTTCCTAAAGATGCACCGGGAGTAGAGAAGTTAGTTGGTCGCGGCGGAACTTCCGCAATCGTCAAGTCGCCGCAGTATTCGGTTCAGGTTTGTCTGAAGTGGGACGCCGTTGATGATCCCTCTCAATTGGCGAAAATCGGATTCTCCCAATCGGAAGAAGTTCTCGACACGTGGTTCTCCTCTGCCCTCTGGCCGCATTCAACGATGGGGTGGCCGGAACGAACCGAGGAACTCAAGACGCTTTATCCCACCAGCGTGCTGATCACCTCGCGGGACATCATCACACTGTGGGTTGCGCGGATGGTGCTGGCCGGGTTATACAACATGGGTGAGGTGCCGTTTAAGCGGGTGTTTATCCATCCCAAGATTCTCGACGGCTATGGCGAGACGATGTCCAAATCGAAGGGCAATGGTGTCGATCCCTTGGATGTGATCGAGAAATTCGGAGCCGACTCGCTGCGCTTTGGGCTGGCGTACCTCACGACCGAGACGCAGGACGTCCGCATGCCGGTGGAATTCGAATGCCCCCATTGCCAGGCGCTCATCCCCCAGACGAAGAAGAACCGTACTCTGCCGCGCGTGGAATGCGATAAGTGTGGTAAGCCGTTTGGCACCCAATGGGCCCAGTCGCACGGCACAGAAGAAGATCAGGCACTACCGCGAGGGGCAGCCGTAAGCGAGCGGTTCGAACTGGGCCGCAATTTCTGCAACAAACTGTGGAACGCTTCGAGATTTGCGTTGATGAATCTCTCCGGAGGCGAGCCGGAAGCGTCAGCGCCCGGAGACCTGTTACTGGAAGACCGGTGGCTGTTGTCACGTCTTGCGACAGTGACAGGCGAAGTGACCGAAGCGTTGGAGAATTTCCGCTACGCCGATGCAGCCCGTTCCCTCTATGGATTCGCTTGGGACGAGTTTTGCAGTTTTTATGTCGAGATGACCAAAGCACGGTTTGCGGTACCGGAGCAACGTGCTGTTGCGCAGCGGGTCTTGGCTCATGCCCTCGATACATTGCTGCGGCTTCTGCATCCCTTTGTGCCATTTGTCACGGAGGAAGTCTGGCAACTATTGGGAGAAGTCGCACCGGAACGCGGCGTGCCGAAAAATGACCGCGCCGCTGAGAGTGTGTGTATTGCTCCGTGGCCCCAGGTGGATGAGCAGTTGATTGATAAGAACATCGAAGCGCAATTTGCTCAATTCCAGACGGTGATGGGGGCCGTCCGAAATATCCGCCAGGAGAAGAACATTCCGCCTCGCACGCCGATCCATTTCTCGGTGCGATGTGATGACCAGACGGTTGCGCTATTGAAACCGATGGAGCCTTATTTCACTTCCATGGCCGGTGCCACGGCGACTGCCTGGGGGCCGGACGTCGTTCCCCCGGAACGCGTGGCCAGCAAGCCGCTGGAAGGAATGGAAGTGTATGTCGACATCAGCGAGTTCTTCGATGTAGGTGCCGAGAAGGCACGACTCGAAAAGGATCGCGATCAGCTTGCTAAGTTCATCAAGTCGATCGAAGGTAAACTAGATAACGAGAATTTCGTGAAGAATGCCCCTGCTGCCGTTGTGGAACAACAGCGGGAAAAGCTCATAGAGGTCCGGGGGCAATTGGAAGTCGTCGAAGGGGCATTGGAAAAACTAGGTTAATACTACCGTGGTGGCTCTTATGACAAAAACTCTTTTCATCGTTCGATTACTTGCTCTTTCTATCAGTTCACTGACTATCTTGGGACACACTGCCTCCTTGGCAGAAACCTTCGACTTGGAAGCGAAAGATGGCCGGCAATGGTATCGCGGCAACATGCATACGCATTCCCACTGGAGCGATGGCGATGACTATCTGGACAATATTGCCCTGTGGTACCGCGAAAATGGTTATCAGTTTCTTGTGTTCACAGACCATAACGTGCTCGCTGACTCGGTGCGGTGGATAGACATTGAGAAAAGTAAAGGTGGAGACAAGGCCTTTGAAAAACTCAAATCGCAATTTCCAGACCACGTTGAAGAGCGAACCAGAACAGAAACCAAGCAAGTGGTGCGTGAGGGAAAGGAGGTTCAGGAAGAACAAGAGATTCATGAAGTGCGGCTAAACACGTTTCAAGAGGTTGCCAGTCGGCTTGATGTGCACGGCAGGTTCCTCTTGATTCAAGGCGAAGAAATCAGCGATGAATTCGAATCGGCTCCCATCCATCTCAATGCGAGCAACATCCAGGAGTATATCCCGCCGATGAAGGGGGGGAGTGTTGCCGAGACGATTCAGAACAATATCCGAGCGGTACTTGATCAGCGTGAGAAGACGGGCGAACCGATGGTCGTGCATCTGAATCACCCAAACTTTGGCTACGCCGTGACGGCCGAGGATATGATGCTCGTCCGCGGCGAACGATTCTTTGAAGTCTACAACGGCCATCCCCATGTGAATAACCAAGGAGATACGTTGCATGCAAGCACCGAGCGAATCTGGGACATTCTCTTGACCGGTCGACTCGGTGAGTACCATCTCCCGGTGCTCTATGGCCTGGCTACGGATGATTCGCACTACCACCATGAGACAAGCCCGCAGGAAAGTAACCCGGGACGAGGTTGGGTCATGGTATTGACGAAAGAACTCTCAGTTGCAGCCCTTGTCGATGCCTTGGAAGCAGGCCGTTTCTACGCCTCCAGCGGAGTCGCATTGAAACGCATCGTCGTCACACCGGAAGAATATCGCATTGAAATCGACCCCGTCGAAGGCGAAGAGTATGTGACCGAATTCTTTGGCACGAGGTCTGGTTACGAGTGGTCGAGCAAGCCGGTTCTCGATGAAGACGGACAACCTGTGCGTGCCACCCATCGCTATAGTGACGACGTCGGTGAAACCTTGGCCACGGTGACTGGTACCACGGCAAGTTACAAATTCCAAGGCGACGAACTCTACGTGCGTGCTCGCGTCACCTCATCCGCCAAGGCGGAGAATCCTTCGGTGCAGGATGGTCCGAAAAAAGCCTGGTGTCAGCCGGTGGTTCTTGGCGAGCAGTAATCCATACTACTCTTCCTCACGTAAACTGGCCAGAACCGTGTAATCTTCCAGTGTCGTTGTATCTCCCACGGTCTCTTTGCCCGAGGCGATATCCTTCAAGAGCCGACGCATGATCTTGCCACTGCGGGTTTTCGGGAGTGCACCTGTGAAGCGAATATCGTCTGGCTGCGCGAGGGCTCCGATCTCCTTGCGGACGTGCTGTTTGAGGGCGTTACGGAGTTCGTCATTGGGTTCCGCATTTTTTAAAGTCACGAAGACGGCTACGGCCTCTCCTTTGAGATCATCGGGCCGGCCAACAGCAGCGGCCTCGGCCACATTGGGATGAGAAACCAGGGCACTTTCGATTTCGATCGTACTCAGGCGATGGCCTGAAACGTTTAACACGTCGTCGATCCGCCCCATGATCCAGTAGTAGCCATCTTCGTCACAACGGGCATTGTCTCCCGCGAGATATTTGCCAGGCACCTTGCTCCAGTAGACTTCCTTGTACCTTTCGTCATCGCCCCAAATGCCACGGAGCATCCCGGGCCAGGGGTGGGCGATGGTGAGCCATCCTCCATGATTGATACCGACAGGCTCTCCCGATTCGTCAACGATTTCGGGAATAATTCCCGGGAGCGGTTTGGTACAGCTACCTGGTTTTGTGGGGATTGCCCCAGGCAGCGGGCTCAGCATGATGCCCCCGGTTTCGGTCTGCCACCAGGTATCGACGATTGGGCAGCGTTCTCCCCCGACGACGCGGTGGTACCACATCCAAGCTTCGGGATTGATTCCTTCTCCCACGGTACCGAGCAGCCTGAGGCTTTTCAAATTGTGCTTTTCCACGTGCTGGTCTCCCCATTTAATAAAAGCCCGAATGGCCGTGGGAGCCGTGTAGAAGACAGAGACTCTGTATTTTTCGACGATCTGCCAAAAACGGCTCTCGTCCGGAAAATTCGGCGCCCCTTCATACATCACGCAGGTTGCACCTGCGGAAAGAGGGCCGTACACCACATAGCTATGCCCCGTGACCCAGCCACAGTCAGCAGTACACCAGAAAATGTCTTCTGCTCGGTGATCGAATACCCATTGGAAAGTTTTTTTGGCAAACAGATTGTACCCCGCCGTTGTATGCTTAATTCCTTTGGGCTTACCAGTCGATCCACTCGTGTAAAGAATAAACAGCGGTGTTTCACTGTCGAGCGGTGTCGCTGGGCAATCGTCCGACGCTTTGGCCATTAAATCCCTCCACCAGTGATCGCGACCTGGCTTCATGGTGACTGTTTCGTTCACTCGATTAAGAACAATGCAGTGCTCCACCGTGGGGGACTTGGCCAGGGCTTCGTCGACAGTATGTTTAAGTGACAACACATTACCCCGCCGCCAGGCACCATCTGCGGTGATCTGTACCTTCGCCTGAGCATCGTTATTTCGATCCGCAATCGCCTCGGCGGAGAACCCCGCAAAGATTACTGAATGAATTGCACCTATGCGGGCGCAGGCCAGCATCGCAATGGCCAACTCCGGCACCATTGGCATATAGATCGAAATGACATCACCTTCGCCGATGCCAAGTGACTTGAGACAGTTCGCAAACTTGCAAACCTCTCGATGCAACTCCGCATAGGTTAGCTTGCGCGTGTCGCCTGGCTCACCTTCCCAAAGAATGGCTACTCGGTCACCCTGGCCTGCTTCAAGATGTGCATCCAGGCAGTTATAGCTCGCATTCGTCTGCCCTCCCACAAACCACTCGGCAAAGGGTTCGTTCCAATGGAGTACTTCATTAAAAGGACGGAACCAGTGTAATTCCTCGCGGGCCAAATCCCCCCAGAACTTCACCGGGTCTGCTGCAGCCTCGTTCCACAACGCTTCGTACTCTGCGAGCGATTTGATCCGTGCTTTGTCCGCAAAACTTGGCCGGGGAGGGAACACTCGCGATTCATGCATCACTGTATCGATCTGTCCGCCAGTCTGTGCCGCCATTGAAAAAGACTCCTACTAGAAATGAGTAATAGAATTGCTCTGAGAGTCCCCGATTCTACAGGACAAAGCTTGCATGTTCTAGCCACTGCTAACTGGTGTTGATTCGTATACCAGTAGGACGTTGAACCGAACTTGCTGATTTTTTACGACGTAGAACAGCTCTCTGTAAGATGTAAGCACTCAAAGAATCTTGCCAGCGCTTTCACGGAAGCAAGTACTGTCAGAGTCACTTACAAATTTCCACATCGCTCATACGGCGACGACTTATGATAGGAACCAGTCCAAAGGCAACGAGCGCCAGTGCCAGGCTGCCCGGCTCGGGAACTGGCATAAAGAAGACTTGATCCTGCAGATTCGAAATCCCAGTATTCAAGCGAATAATATCTGCCAGCTTGATTGTTGATAGCCAGTTCAGGTCACCGGCGAGTTCAGGATCGTTAGTGAACCAGAATCGGTCTCCATCTCGAGTGCGAGTAAACTGCTCGACCAGTCCGACAGCTATTAACTCACCTACCTGGCAGCCAATCATATGATCTTCCGACAGGGCACCCACCCAGGGATCAATCATATCTACCGTGCCGTAGAGTGATTGTAACCCAGCCTGAATATCCGGGTCTGAACTGATGTCGGCAAAGGAAAGTTTGGGATCCAGTCCAAAGGCTACCCGCATAGTGTTGTAATCCGGCAGACCGTGGTCACGGCCGCGTTGAATATTTAAACTGGCTAAATCAAATCCGCCAGGAATCGGAATTCCAAAGAGAAAATTCCGTACGGCATCCACCATGTGCATATCAACGTCCTGCTGAAGCCCGGAAGCCAGCCCTTTGAGGTGGTATTCCAATTCATTCGCCCCGGTGAGATTTTGCGGGAGAAAGAAGGCATCGCGAAGAGGCATCGGCCCGCCGGGGGCTGGGGTGCCATCGTTCTGCATACGCAGCAGGCTCTCGGGCAGCATGGTATGGCCAACACGGAACAAGGCGGTCGAGAATTCGTTGAGAACCGTGGCGTTCAGTCCCGGGTCATACACACTGTTGATACTGGGAGCGAATGACCCCAGCAGGGCAGGAAGAAACTCCTGATAGGTAATCGCTTGGATTTCAGCACCAACTAATTTGCGTGCCCGTTGATAGATTTGTTCATCGTTCCACCCAGGATTGGCGGCAGAGATTTCATCTGCGAGTCGATTGTGTTCGCGTACGAATAGGGTGTGCACCGCCGTGAGCCCAACCTGCTCGTTGGCTCGCACGTCCCCTGCGACGTAGAACTGAGTAGGGTCAGCGGGCCCCCCGGTGTCATTGGCCAATCCGAAGGTATTTAATGGAAGTAGATTCCCTGCGCTGGTCTTCAGCCGACCACCACTCAATGTTCTTAGCGTCATTGCTCTGGTATCGTCTGAGCCATAGACATTCGATCCATCAATGTAAGAGGTGATCTGATTGATTTGCTGTCGAGGATTGCCAACAGAGGTGCCAGTCGTAATATCGTAGAGCGAACGTCTGAACGACATAACCTGTGTACCCGTATTGCCTGGATCAAAAATTGGATCACCTGCAGGAATCGGGATGTTGTAGAATTCGACGGGTGTGGCCGATCCCGTCAGATCCAGGTCGTGATCGACGAACTGACCCCATTGAAAAACCCAATTTGTCATCGAGTGAGTATTGGGGATGGAACCGACTTGGGCGACAACTTCGTTGCTGATCGTTCGCGGATTTGGTAGCGGTGTACTGAACCCCCGTGGTTTAGCAATACCATCTTCGTAAGCCGGGGCAGCCATCCGCGAGAGGTTCGACCCAGCAGAACCCCAGAGCGTGTTTAGCAGGTTGTTTCCTGATCCATCGATTGACCGATTCTCTGCGTGGGCCACGTTGAAACTGGCGAGGAACGCGAAACTTAGACTTAATACACAACGAATAGTTGTTGACGGGTCATATAGCGCAAACATCGTTGCAAAAACTCTCTTCGTCTTACCGCACAACTTGGGGTTAGAAAGAATATGGCTTTAAGTAGGTTGGCCGGTTTGAGTTCAGTTCTTCCCCTCACTCTAATCGTTTTCTGTCAGGGTGTCAAAAAATCCTATCTATTATGGGACTAAAGTTCCTGACACTGTTGTGCATTATTCCGGTTGTGGAGATATCAAGGATAAATCCTGCCACATGTGGTTACCCGCGATCTCAATCAAAAGGGCTGAGAAAACCGGCCGACTCTGATTTCGACCCTTCTGGCAAATCGACACCCTGCTCACCAACAGGTAAAATGAGTTTTCATTCACGGATCAACCTAACCTATCTGCATTACATCTAGAGTCAACTCCATGCGCCCGCGAAACTATTTGGCACAGTCATTGTTTCTATTGCTTTTCTCAATCACCCCGGCTTGGGGAGATCTGCCTTTGAGAAATCCACTCAATGCAACGATTTCCAAGACCCCTTGGTCGGTAGCATTGCAGGACGTCGTCACCATTCCCAATAGTAGCGGGACGACTAAACCGCGACTGGAGTTTCTCACAGCGGGTGGTGCACCGGGATTGGCGTATGTCATCGATCAGCGAGGAAAAATCTATTCCTTTGACCCTCTATCAGGTTCTCCAACGCCTTCGCTGTTTCTCGATCTCTCAACTGCCGTAGCAAACTTCAATAATCAAGCGCAGACAGGTGTGCGAGGTTTGGCATTTCATCCCGATTTCAATAACCCCGGAACGAATGGCTATCGAAAGTTTTATACTTCCCACAGTCGAAATGGATTTGCTCCGTTGGTCGGAAATCCAGTGATTTTTCCATCACCACCGAACCTGAATCATGATTCAGTCGTTGGTGAGTGGCAAGTCAATGCCAATGGTACGGTCAACACCGGTTCGTACCGTGAACTGCTGCGAATCGGTCAACCGTTTTCCGATCACAACATCGCCCAGATCAGCTTCAATCCAAATGCCAGTTCGGGTGAAGGAGATTACGGCAAGCTTTATATTGCTTTAGGGGATGGTGGTAACAACATTCCAGCGAATCCTATTGACCCCCACGATTTTGGTCAAAATATCGGGCAGCCATACGGTTCAATTCTGCGAATCGATCCGCTCGTCTCCGGTGGCAGCCCATTCACAGTTCCGGTCGACAATCCCTTCAGAGTTAGTTCTAACCCTGGAACTTCAGAAAACTTAGTCTGGGCCTACGGCCTGCGCAATCCACATCGATTCACATTCGACACGGCGGGTGATCACAAAATGCTCATTTCTGATATCGGCCAAGCCAATATCGAGGAAATCAACCTCGGCACTGCTGGTGCCAATTATGGTTGGGATCTGAGAGAAGGGACTTTTCAGACGGTTTCTCCCTTTTCAGGCGGACTCAATCCTGTAGATACTCTCCCTGCTGGCCACGCTACAGACGGGTTTACCTATCCCGTTGCCCAATATGACCATACCAACAACCTGGTGAATGGGAGCGTGGCGATTGTCGGCGGGGCAGTGTACCGCGGCAATTCCGTGCCGCAGTTAAAGGGTCTCTATATCTTTGGCGAGTTTGCCACCAATAGCGGTCCCCTTTTTGCTGTGGAAGTGGACGACCTGATTCAGAGAGAAGATTTCTCCAATCTCAACAGCCTAAACGATGGACATCTCGCGCCATTTCAGGAAATTCGACTTACCCATAACGGCGTCGAGAAAAGCTTGCGACAGATCATCGATGATGCTTTGCCGGGGTCAGTTTCTCGTACCGATCTCCGTTTTGGCGTGGGGCCGGACAACGAGATCTACGTTCTCAATAAACACGACGGCATCGTCCGCAAGCTGGTCTCTGTGAGCGGAGTCTTAAATGGCGATGCAGATCGGGATGGAGACGTAGACGGCCGAGATTTTCTGGCCTGGCAACGCGGAGTCGGCAATTCTCACGGCGATTGGAGCGATGGGAATTTCAATGGCGACGACACCATCGACGAACTTGACCTGGCCATCTGGCAGCAAAACTACGACGGCACTCTACCGCTAACTTCACCACTCTCGGTCCCAGAACCCACAACCGTCCTGTTCAGCGCGAGCCTCGTTTTATCGATCTACCGGACGCGAATGACCCGCAAGATGAAGAAGTAAAGTCGGGGCGACATGATTCGAACATGCGGCCTCCTGCTCCCAAAGCAGGCGCTCTAGCCAGGCTGAGCTACGCCCCGAGTCCTCTTCCGCTCGATGCGGTCGAAGATCACAGATCATACCGATTGAACAAGGAGTCGGCAATTCGTACTGTTCAAATGAACACTATCCAGCCGCTTGGTAGGATTCATCCCCACCGCAGAGGATCTCACGCAAACGATCGAACTCCTCATGACTGCCAAAATGGATCGTGATTTTTCCCTTTCCCCGAGTAGACTGTTTGAGGTCGACCTTGGTTCCCAAGGCGAGCCTTAATTGCTCTTCGAGCTGGGAAAGATGGCTGGGTGAGGTAGAACTGCTTGGAACCGGGGCACGCTTTTCCCCAGTAAAAACCGAAAAAGACCCGCCGTCGGCACTCTCGATGAGTTCTTGGACGAGCCTTTCGGTTGCCCGTACGGAAAGGGACTCCTGACAGATTCGCTTGGCGATCGCGACTTGCTCTTCTTCGTCCCCCAAGGGCAGCAGCGCCCGGCCGTGGCCCTGGCTGATGTCTCCAGCCAGAATCAAACCCTTGACCCCATCAGGAAGCTCCAGCAAACGGATGAGGTTTGCGACAGTTGAGCGGTCGATGTTGACCCGGCTGGCCAGCTCCTCTTGGGTGCAACCATACTCTTGAAGGTATCGCTGGAACGATGCGGCCTTTTCCAAGGCATTGAGATCCTTGCGCTGGATATTCTCGACGATGGCCAGTTCGGCAAGTTCACGATCATTCACTTCGCGGATCAGTACGGGCACTTGTTGCCAATTGGCCAGGCTAGCCGCCCGGTGTCGACGTTCGCCGGCTATGATTTGGTAGCGGTCCTCAAAAGGGCGAACTACTATAGGCTGCAAGAAGCCGTGAGTACGAATGCTATCACAGAGGTCGGCAATTTCTCCCTCGTCGAACTGCTGCCTAGGCTGATAAGGATTGGCATCGATCCGATTCAGATCGATCCATTGCTGACCTTCTCCTGAAACAGTTGCTTGAGGCGCATTCGAGATAGATTGTCTCTCGCTGGCAGTGGTTTCCGAAACAGAAGACGAGTTCTCGTTTGAAAGTCCCAGCAAGGCCTCCAGGCCACGTCCTAATCGGCGATCTTTATTCACGGTCCATTACCTCCAAGCAAAGTTCCACAAAAGCGCGTGCCCCCCGCGAGCGGGGGGCATACTCCACGACCGAACATCCATGGCTCGGGGCCTCCGAGACAGCGACGTCGCGCGGGATGACTGTTTGAAATACGATTTCACCAAAAAACTCTCTCACCTCACGGTCCACCTCAGCGGTCAATTCCAGGCTGGCGTCGTACATGGTGAGTAGAATGCCCCCAAAGGATAATCGGCTGTTGGGCCGCTGCATCACTTGTCGGATTACGTCGATCATCTGGGTCAAGCCTTCCATCGCAAAAAACTCGCATTGGATCGGCATGAGCACTTCGCTGGCACTTGCCAAGGCGGTGCGTGTCAACTGTCCCAGGGAAGGAGGACAGTCAATCAATACGGTATCAAATGACCCAAGGCTACCTGCCAGATGGGTTGCCAGCATGCTTGATTGGCTGTCTGAAGAGTGGGCTAAAGCATCCACGTCTTGGAAGCTTCGAGATCCCGGCAACAAACTCAAATTGGACTGGGCGGTGGTCACAAAAGACTCGCGAAGCGGCTTACTGTCAATTAACGCATGGCGTGCGGTCGGTTTATGCCCCGTGCCACTTGTGGCATTGCATTGGGGGTCGAGATCGACCAGCAACGTGCGTTGTCCGGCAATTGCCAGCAAGGTTGCCAGATTGAGGGCAGTGGTGGTCTTTCCCACGCCCCCCTTCTGATTGGCTATGCAAATAACTCGACCCATGATGGAATGCGAATCTCGGAATGGGTAAATCGGAATGGGGCGGTACGGTCTACGGAAGTAACAATCGGCTAGATTGGCGATTGGGACTCGTTTCACGTGAAACAATCGTCCTGGTCGACCCGTTTCACGTGAAACCCCCATTTTGCCATCCTTGTCTGCAAGCGCAACTCGGTGCTATCGTTTCACGTGAAACAGTGGGAGAGGCGGAGTGCGAGGCACGGATTGCGGAGTATTGCCGAGCTCGACATTTTCCATTCCGCAATCCGAATTCCGCATTCAATCGAGCGGGTTGAAGAGTAGGCCACTGAGTAGCTTTGGATAGAAATACGTGCTTTTGGCTGGCATCCGCTCACCGGCATTCGAGATCGCCCGGATGTGATCCACCGTGGCGGGCATGACCATGGCAGCGAGTTCAAATCGTCCGCCAGTCCCTTGTTGGCCAGTATGATCGCGGCCTGCGGAGTCGCCTTGCTTCAGTCCCTCGACTACTTCTTCGATGGCCCTGACATACTTTGGGGCTGGCAGGTTAGGCATATCGAGCAGGTGCTCCACTACCAGACGATGAAGCAGGCTTACGCCGAGGCCCTGCCAATCGGCACAATGGTCTGTAGAGAGCTCGCTCATCTTTTGCTGGCCCTCGGCGGTTAGTCGAGCGAGAGTCCAGGTCTGGTCTTCGGCAGTGAAGAACCCAAGGGTTCCCTGGTCCCCCTCCATTTCAATTTCTTGCCACAAGGATTTAGCGAGTTCCGGCCCCTGACCAAACTCTTCACAATCAAAGCATTCTCCCAGTCGGTCTCGAAGTTCCTCGGCAGTGATCTTCGGAACTCCACGAAAGAGCCGATGTGTGGGTAACACGATCATCCCGGGGTCGCTCATCGAAACACACATCATAAGAACGAAGTTCGCCGGGTGTTCGGGATCGAGTTGCTCCCCTTTGGCAGCAAGCTCGGAGGCCAGTTCATCTCGGTAATTGCAGGCGGTCTCGTAACGGTGATGACCGTCGGCAATGTAGATGGGGAGCCCTCCCATCGCTGAGATTACGTCCGTGATCTTGGCAATGTCGCTCACCGGCCAGAGGCGATGAAGTACCCCTAGGTGGTCAGTCGCCTCTAAGGGTGCAACTCCTCGCACAGCTTCCTCCAGGATCTCTTGGGCGACGTTAGCCTCGTCAGGATAGAGCCCAAAGATTTGACTGCAGTTCGCCTTGCAGGCTTTCCACAGTTTCAACCGATCTGCCTTGGCGCCTCCGTGGGTCTCCTCGTGGGGAAAGATATTTCCCTCACCGAACCGCTCCAGGCGAGTGCGACACATGAACCCCCGACGAGTGAACTCCTGGCCCCTCTCGGTGAACACTTGGTGATAGACGTAGATTGCGGGTTCTCCTTCGGCAAAAAGAATTCCCTCTCGGAGCCAAGTTCTCATAGTGCGGGCTGCACGCGTGTAACGATTGTTGCTGTCGTCGTCACCTTCGTGATCTTGACCGAGAATAATCCGCACGCAATTGGCGGGGTGCTTATCGCAAAGCTCCTGCTGTAGCTGTGAATCGATCACGTCGTAGGGCGGTGCGATTACGCTCGAGAGTGAGCCTACTTGAGCAAGGTCGTAGCGAATTCCGTGAAAGGCGGCGATGTCGGGCATGGGGAGGGGAGGGGGCTAGAGGATGGGGACTGCAGTAAGTCAAAAAGTCTAAGGGAAAACCGCTCTCATTAAAACCATTCACACAATCAAATTGCACTTCCTAAACAACAACGCCCAGGGATGGCTATCCCTGGGCGATTGAGACTGTCTGCATGTACAACGCGGCCTAATACCGGTAGTACTCAGGCTTATACGGTCCATCCACGGGCACGCCGATGTAGTCCGCCTGCTTTTGAGTAAGCCTGGTGAGCTTCACGCCGAGTTTCTCCAGGTGGAGCCGGGCGACTTCCTCGTCGAGCTTCTTGGGCAGGACATGAACACCGAGCGGATACTTGTCGGTTTCTTGCCAGAGCGCCAATTGGGCCAGCACCTGATTCGTGAACGAGTTGCTCATCACGAAGGAGGGGTGACCCGTCGCACAGCCAAGATTCACCAAGCGACCCTCTGCCAAGATCAGGATTGAATTGCCTGTCTTGTTGAAGGTGTATTTGTCGACTGCACCCACTTCGGCAGGCTTGATGCGGTCCTTCGTCGCACGGCCAGCCTTTACTTCGCCGTTCAGCCAGGCCATGTCGATCTCCAAATCGAAGTGGCCAATGTTGCAGACTATCGCGTCGTTTTTCATTCGGCTCATGTGTTCGCCAGTGATGACGTCGCGGCAACCGGTCGTGGTGACAAATATATCTCCTTGCTCGACAGCCTCTTCCATGGTCGTGATTTCATAACCTTCCATTGCCGCCTGCAAGGCGAGAATTGGGTCAATCTCGGTGAGAATGACCCGGGCACCTAATCCAGCCATCGACTGGGCACATCCCTTGCCGACGTCACCGTAACCTGCGATCACGACGACCTTGCCCGCGATCATCACGTCGGTTGCTCGCTTGATTCCATCTGCCAAGGATTCGCGGCAGCCATACAGATTGTCGAACTTGCTCTTGGTAACCGAGTCATTGACATTAATGGCGGGGACTTTGAGCTCGCCACGTTCATGCATTTGGTAGAGCCGATGAACGCCAGTGGTTGTTTCCTCGGAGAGGCCACGGATGTCTCCCAAAAGTTCCGGATACTTATTGTGGACCATCGCAGTCAAGTCGCCGCCGTCGTCGAGGATAAGATTCAATGGTTTCCCCGAGGGAAAGAACAGCGATTGTTCGATGCACCAATCGAATTCTTCTTCGCTCATTCCTTTCCAGGCGTAGACGGCAACACCTGCCTTGGCGATCGCACAGGCGGCATGGTCCTGGGTAGAGAAAATGTTGCAACTACTCCAATTGACTTCTGCACCTAGTTCGATCAAAGTTTCGATCAACACGGCTGTTTGAATGGTCATGTGCAAGCAGCCAGCAATCCGGGCACCTTCGAGTGGTTTGCTGGGACCGTATTTCTCACGCAGTGCCATGAGGCCCGGCATTTCATTTTCGGCCAGTTGGATTTCTTTGCGACCCCAAGATGCGAGACGGTCGAACTCTGCGGGAGAACACTTGAGCACTTTATATGGAAGCCTGGTTTCTACTTGCGCCACGATTGGGGAAACTCCTGAGGAAGGTGGGGGGAGGACTGAACGGTTCACATGATCTTGTGTATCAAACCGTCCGATTGTGCCGATTTTAACGGAATTATCAAGTGTACCTAATCGAGAACGCAGCTGACAAGGCGATCGACGTAAACACCTGAAATTATAGACTCTTTCAGACGTTTTACCCTAGATTCATCTCGCGTCTTGGCTAAGGCTGTTCTGCTGTCGTGATCATCAGGAAAGTTCCCCGAGTGCTCGACGGGCTTCTGAGACAAAGCGATTGACTTTGATGGGATCTTTAACTCCGGGAGAAGATTCGACTCCGCTAGCGACATCGACGCCATGGGGGCAGGATTTGCGAATTGCCTCAGCTACGTTCTCCGGCGTCAATCCGCCAGCCAGGATGAGCGGTATCCCATATAGAGTGTCATCTTCCTTTGATACATCGCGGCTTACATCAATTCCTGGCCCTTTTGTTCCCGTGCCACCATATTCCCCGGGGACTGCTGAATCGATCAGGATTGCGTCGGGCAATCTTCCTGCCGCTCTGCAGGCGGCCAGATCGGCAACCACTGGAGCCAAGTCAGCTTGCCGCACTCGATAGGCACGAAGGATTCGAAATTGGGCATCAATTTGGTTCAAGATTTCAGGAGGTTCGTCCCCGTGGAGTTGGACCCAGTTGAGTCCTGCGGTCTTGGCAATCTCGGCTATTTCAACAACTGGGCAGTTCACAAATACACCTACTTTGGCGACGCCATGCCCGACGGAATTGGCTAGATCACGAGCTAACTCTGAAGAGACATAGCGCTTGCTGCCAGGGTAGAAATTCAGCCCGATGGCATCGGCTCCCGCATTAACAGCGGCAATAGCATCGGAGGTGCGAGTGATGCCACAAATCTTGATTCGAAACATAGAATGGTCAGCGCGAAGTTGAGACTCAGCCAAAGATTGAGGATTATGCATTGTGCGTGTCAAAATAGTGGGGTCAAGCAGTCTTGTTCCGAGACCCCTGAGTGGAGGCCCGCAGCGGGGATTGCCGATGCTAGTCCTTGAGTACCCCATACCCGGCTCAAATACTGCTGACGCTCTCTTTCGAGGGTGCGCATCAGGGCCTTCGTTTCCAGGATCCCCCACCATGGAAGACAGTTCTCCAATTAGTACCTCCAAGCGAGCTTTCTTGGCAGCTCCAGACCCTGATCGCTACTTTCCGGCCAGTGCCATCGAAGATGCACGTCGCAAGATTTCGCGATCGCTTGACCGGGGCGAGGGACCAGTGCTCGTGATTGGCGGGACGGGCATGGGAAAGTCGATGCTGCTAGAAGTGTTGGCCAGGCAGTATTATGGAAAACTCAGCACAGTTCTGTTGGCTGGAGCACAACTTTGCACGCGTCGAGCTTTACAACAGTCTATTTTGTTTCAACTGGGCCTTCCCTACCGTGAGGCAGACGAAGGAGAATTACGTCTTTCATTGTTAAGCCACCTGCGCCCAAGAGAAGGAAAGCCCCAGCGTCTGCTGCTTCTGGTGGACGAAGCACATTGCCTACCTACTAGGCTTTTGGAGGAATTACGGGCATTGACGAACATTGCCGCCAACGGCCAATTGCTGGTTAGCCTGGTACTCGCCGGTGGCCCTACCCTCGAAGAAAGGTTCGCAGAGCCCGAACTGGATGCCTTCAGCCAGCGAGTTTCTCAGCGTTGTTATCTGGCTGCATTTGGCCGAGAGGAGACTTTTCAGTATTTGAAAGCACAGGTTTCAGCAGTAGGCATAAAGAGCAGCATTTTTGCCCAGGATGGCCTTGAAGCAATTTATGCCGCGACGGATGGCGTGCCGCGACTTGTAAACCAACTCGGTGATCAACTGGTCTGGCTCTCCGATGAAACGGGTTACATGCCGATCGATGGACCAATTGTTCAGCAGGCCTGGTCCGAGATCCAGCAACTTCCGGCCCCCTGGAATTTAAAGAATTCTGAACCGATTGGCACATCGGTCGAGTTTGGTGAGCTTACTTTGGATCTAGATCTATTGGCTGAGGATGCGGAAGACGAAGCTCCCTCTTTGATCCCCATGGTAGGACGTGATTCAGCCCTGACGAACAGAAGTGAAGAGTCCTACTTCGAGCCTCTGATGGCCGACGATCATCTGAATGATGATTTGATAGAACAGTTTTCAGATTTAGAAGTGGCCAATCATTCTTCGTCTGCCTCATTCGAAACGATTGCTACGGCAAACAATCCATTCCAAGAGAGCTTCCAGTCAGAGGAAGTGGTTATTGATCAGTATCTCGACTTTGAGTCTAACTTGCTTGCCTCGGCACATCGAGTCATCAATCGCCTCGACACGGCCTTTGCACAGCAGTTAAAGCTGTGTGAGAATCCGGTTGTTACGGACTCTCCTTCGGGAAGCATTGAAATTTGTATGAATTCCGACGCAGGAGAGGCCACGATGCTTGATGAGGAATTTGACGGACACTCCGATATACTCGAATCACTTTCCATAGAAGATTCTTGTACACGAAAGATTCCCTCATCAACACCGGGAGAGATATTGGTCATAGAAGATAAGCACACCACAGGCCCTGCAATCGTTTCTAGTAAGCGTTTTCGGCAGTTATTCAGTAGCCTGGAGACCGCCTATACGCCACAGCGATTAGCCTAGAAGAAAAGGTCGTACAGATTGCTGCTTGTTGGGCTGGCGACATACAATGAGTTGGAAAACTTGCCTACCTTGGTGAAGGCAATTCATGGCGAGTTGCCAACGGCGGAAGTCTTCGTAGTGGATGACAATTCTCCTGACGGCACGGGGCGATGGTGCCAGGATTTTGCTAAAGATAACCCTTGGTTTGGCTGCATTGTCCGCGAGGGGAAGCAGGGGTTGGGTTCAGCACTTGCGCTTCTCATGCAAACTGCCGTTTCACGCGGGACAACGCATTTATTCACTATGGATGCAGACTGGAGCCACCCTCCAGAGCGATTGCCTGCGATGGTTGCCGCGGCCGAGAATGCCGACGTCGTAATTGGGTCACGGTATTGCCCTGGTGGGGCCATCGAAGGTTGGCCCTGGCATCGTCGACTGATGAGTCGCACCGTTAATTCTCTGTCAAGTGTAGCTCTAGGCATCTCAATTGGTGATTTCAGTGGGAATTACCGTGTTTACAATTGCCAGCTCTTATCGCAATTGCCCTGGGAAAAAATCCAATCGGAAGGGTATGCCTTTATCGAAGAGATACTCTGGCACATGAAAATCGCCGGGGCCTCATTTGTCGAAATTCCGATCACTTTTGTCGATCGCAAATTGGGCGATTCCAAGATCTCCTGGCAGGAAATGGTGGGAGCGGCAAAGATACTCGGTACTCTTGCCTGGCGCCGCCTGCGAGGGTCATAGCGACTATTCGGGTCATGAAGGTTAATGCGAATTAATCCTCAATAGCCGACGCCTAGCTTTTCCTTGATCCTCTTTGATTCCGCCTGATTTCCTCGACCTATGCTTGTTGAGAGGAAACTTTTCAAAAGTTCTTATCCGAGGGGAAAAGCATGTCGCAGAAGCGCATTGGAATTTTGACCAGTGGTGGAGATTGTCCTGGACTCAACGCTGTGATTCGCGGTGTTGTAAAAGCTTCAAGCCAGCTTGGCTACGATTGCGTTGGTTTCCTCAAGGGATACGAAGGGCTCCACGACCCTGTGAGGTACATCACACTTACGCATAAAAACACGTCGGGAATTCTTAATCAGGGAGGCACGATACTTGGATCGACCAACAAGGGGCGCTTTGCTGCTACCGTCGGGGTCGCGGATCGAGTGGAGATTGATCCCGAACTGTTGGCCGGAGTAAAGCACACCATCAAACAGCTCGACATTGCCGGGCTGGTTTGCATCGGCGGTGATGGATCGCTGGCCGTTGCCCAGCAATTTCACGAATACGGGATTCCCGTGGTTGGAGTTCCCAAGACGATCGACAACGACCTCTCTGCGACTGCGTTTACGTTTGGATTTGACAGTGCCGTCGAATGTGCCACAAATGCGTTGGATCGGTTGCATACGACCGCAGCCAGTCACGAACGAATCATGGTAATCGAGTTGATGGGCAGACACGCGGGCTGGATTGCACTTCACGCAGGAATAGCTGGTGGAGGGGATGTGATTCTCATACCAGAAATTGAGTGGACGTATGAAAATGTCTGTCACAAAATTCTTGATCGCGAAAGTCACGGCAAAAGGTTTTCTCTCGTAGTAGTTGCCGAAGGGGCCGAGTTACCCGGCGGCGGTCTGGTTGGCGAAACCAAAGAAGGTGCTCAAGCTAAGCTAGGGGGAATCGGGCAGATTGTGGCTTCGGAAATCGAGCGGCGACTTCATCGAGAAGTACGAGTCTCAGTCCTTGGACACCTTCAACGGGGTGGTGCGCCCACGACGTTCGACCGGGTATTAGCGACTCAATATGGGGCACATGCCGTGCGCTTGATCGTACAAGGCAGGCTCGGCGAGATGGTTTGTTATCACCCGCCGGAGATCGAAAGTGTGCCGATCATCCAGGCGGTGAACAAACTCCGCACCGTCGAACATGGTGGCTCCGCTGTGCAAGCTGCCAGGGCTTTGGGTATTAGCTTCGGAGATTGCCCCGCAGACGGGAGTCCTTTCGCTTGGAATGAGGGGGACGACATTACCACCAGCAGCGATATAGAAGTAGACGCTGAATTCACACTCGACATCGCCGAAGCAGCAGCCGAAGAGGCTCTGGCCGAGGGTGAGTTAGTCAACTAATCCTTGCTACAGCATTAGCGATAGAAGTGCAGCCTCCTTGAGTATTGCTGCACAATTTTGCAAAATCCGTTTCAGCAGTCCGCTATTTCAGTGCGTCGGCTGCTTCTTGTGCCTTATCTGCAGCAGCATCGGCAGCGTCGGCGGCACCCTCAGCGGCATCGACGGCAGCATCTTTGGCTGCAGCGCTCGCTGATTCGGCTGCATCCTTCACTTCATCTGCGGCTTCTTCAACCTTTTCAGCAGATTCATCCGCTGCATCTTTGGCAGCGTCGATGGCCTCTTTGGCCTCTTGCTCTGTTTTCTCTACAGCTTGATCTACCTGGTTCGCCGCATTGTTCAGTTCGTCGGCTGCTTTTTGTCGCTCACTCTCTGAGCAACCAACAATCGTTGCAAGACAAATCGACAGAAATGCTAATCGCATAGCAAAGCCCTTTCTTTAAAAACCAATTCTTTTCATAGATTCTAGGAAACTCCACTGACAAAGGCAGCGAAGTGCGCAAAAGTACTTCCTACTCTCTATCATAGCATCCTACGAAAAGAGGTTTCCAGGCATACCGCCCATTAGAAAAAAGAGTTTTCCCCCCTGGCCCCTCTCAATCCAAGAGGAAATAGCCTTATTTCGTTGTATTCTCAGTGATTTGGCGATCGAATGGGCGGTTGTTCGACATTGACAATTACGATCTTGATGGCGACGTCGACGGCCGTGACTTCCTGGCTTGGCAACGATCTGTCGGCAACACTGGCTTACCGGCAGCAGCTGGGTCGCTCAACGGCCTGGTCGATGCTGCCGATTTACAAGTCTGTCAACTCAATTATGGGGCAAACACCAATTCGGCTCCCTTGGCCACTCCCGGAGAGGTTCCTGAGCCGGAATCCTTGGCGTTGTCAGCCTTGGTATTGATCTTTCTGATGTGCCGAGAGTGCGGACATCGTGAGCCACCTCAGTAATTGCTCCCGCTCTTGCGAATATGCACCGTCGGCATGGTATCGCTTTGCAAGGCACCTCGCACGACCTTGGCAAGAAAAATACGATGATCGCCCGAGTTAATGTGCGATACGGGTTCGCATTCTAGATGTCCGAGGCAGTCGGCCAGTATGGGGACTGCCCGCGGACAATGTTTCAAATTGAGACCCTCAAAGGCAGGTTCGTCCTGCTTAAAACCTTTGCCAAAGTGCTTGATCATCGCGAGGTGATTTTCACCTAACATATTGAGCACGAATGGCTCTCCTCGACTGAGCCATTCTTCCACATAGCGCCCTAAACGTACGGCTACCGTAATCATCGGCGGCTCAAAACCAGCCTGCATCACCCAGCTGGTGAGCATTCCAGTCGCGCGTTCACCGCTACCGGCGGTAAGTATGAACAGACCACTGGGAACACGACCAAGCACGGCGTCAAAATCGACTTTATTCATGAAGGAATTTCTTTCGAGCTAGTTACAGAGGGTTCAGAATTTTCAGATACGACGAGTTAGCGGCGTACTGAGCGACCTAATTGCTGTTCGACCCGATCCACTTTTGCCGTAAGTCTACCGCTCATCCCGCGACGGAAATCGAGTTTGGCAGAACAAGAAACACGGTTGGAACTTTCGGCCACTTTTTCGATACACCGCTTCATCAAATCCAAGACAACTCCGAGTTCCCCCTCCACGATGGTACCCATGGAATGAACTTCATAGGCCAATCCGCTTCGATCCACAAGATCGACGCATTGGGCCACATACTGGCTCACGCTTTCACCCGGTCCCATCGGGACAATGCTCATTTCTAAGAGGACCATGGCACATTTTCCCTTCAAAAAGACTATAGCTAGCAGACAATGAATTGTACGGCAATTTAATTCGCCGTCGATCACAACTTGCTAGCAGACTCAAGATTTGAAGGTATTTTCCACATGAAAGATTGCCAAATTAGCCTTCGCATCAGTCAATTCATCGAATATCCTCCGCACCTCCCAAGAGGGGTGTTCTGGTTTGCTTTATCTGACAATCGTATTGAAGACTTCAAAAGACAATGTACCGGCTTAGACTCTTCACTTTATTGATTGTCATATCGCATTCTTTTTCTGCCAGCAATGTTGAGGCACAATCAATCGGAAGGCGAAATTCTTCGTGGTCACCGATCCGCACCGCACCGCCTGACAGCTCCTATCGTGAAGCAGAACGCCCTCGAGTGCCACGCGAGACAGCATTAAGTCCCGAGGTCACACAATCGCAATACATTATGTGTGAACCTTGCGATCCTCTCTATAGTGACGTGATCACAGACATGGACCTTGAGCAAATGCGCGCTTGCCAACCAGGGTACGTTGGCGAGCAGCCTGTTTGCGTCACACCTGGGGGTGGCGTCCCTTTGGCAATGCCTGTTCAAGGGATTCCTTTTCAATCAGTCAGTGCCAATGGCGACAGAGCATGGCATTGGGAATTACTTCCTGGGGATGTCATCTGGCATTCTTACTGGGCTGGCGTGAAGGAATCCCGCATGTCGGGGGTGGTGTTTCAAGAATTGAGCAACGACACCGCCTTTCTGGACGCGACACTAGGAGGACGTGCTGCAATCATTCGCTATGGCACGCGTTATCAAGGACGCCCAATCGGATGGGAATTGCAGATCGAGGGTGCTGGCATGCCACGGATCAATCTCGACGAGAATTGGGATCTGGAATCTGCGGATTTCCGCTTTGGACTTCCTCTCATCTACGGCAACGAAAGAGTGCAATGGAAGTTGAGCTATTATCACCTCAGTTCACATCTGGGAGACGAATTTATCGAACGCACAAGCTTTCCTCCCTCGATGCGAGTCAATTACGCGCGTGATGAAATCGTGCTGGGGTTTTCTTTCTTCCCCCTACCTGCCTGGCGGTGGTACGCCGAGGCGGGCTGGGCCTTCTATGCCGATGAAGGGGCGGACCCCTGGGAATTTCAATTTGGCCTCGATTACGCCCAGCCCGGGCCGACTAGCGCAAGAGGCACTCCTTTCTTTGCAGTAAACGGATACTTGCGTGAAGAAGTCGACTATGGCGGCAGTCTTACCGCTCAAGCTGGCTGGCTCTGGAGGGGATACTCCGGCAGGGTTCTGCGCACAGGAGTGCACTACTTTAATGGGAAGAGCAGTCAATTCGAATTCAACGGCCCTCTCGAACAATTCGAGCAGCAGATCGGTGGGGGCCTCTGGTATGATTTTTAGAGGTCTCCCGATCGCCGGCTTCCAGCCTGTTCTTGCCATTCAAAGGCTAGAAGCCCGCTCCCGTAGCTCTTAGAATGACTGGAATGTCATCAAGAATCTCAGAGTATCGAGCCTTCTGGCGGGAATTTCGCCGAACTTTTCACACCACTGGTGCAGTGTTGCCTAGCGGGAAGCGACTTTGTCGGGCATTGGCGAGTCAGGTGGGCCGTGACGAACGACCCCGTCGAATTCTCGAAGTTGGCCCAGGTACTGGGGCAGTTACGGTGGAGATACTTCGTCGATTGGGACCTGAGGATAGGCTCGACCTGGTAGAAATTAACGAGCGGTTTGCCGAGATTCTTCGACGACGCTTGCATGAAGATCACCAGTGGCAACCGCTAAGTGCCCAAGTTCGTGTTTTACAAGTGCCTGTGGAGGAATTGTCTCTCGAAGATAAATACGAGTGTATCGTTTCTGGCTTACCTCTGAACAACTTCGCCTGCGATTTTGTACGTTGTATCCTTGAACACTTTCACGGACTCGCTGCTGAGGGATGCACACTGAGTTTCTTCGAATACGTAGCCATTCGCAATTTCAAAGCCATAATCAGTTCACGGGAGGAGCGAAAGAGATTGCAGAGTATCGGCAGACTGTTGCAGGGAGAACTCAATGACTGGGAATTCGACCGACAGCTAATCGTAGCCAATGTTCCTCCGGCCTGGGTTCACCACCTTCGCTACGCTGCTCCACTCTCTGCGAGTGAAGAGTTCCCTCTCGTTCAACCTGCCGTGTGTTGAGTCATGATACGTCTACTTACCATAGAATCCACCTGCGACGAGACGGCGGCAGCTGTCGTAAATGACCAACTTGAGGTTCTCTCATCAGTCGTTGCGTCTCAGAGCCATCTTCACGACCGCTATGGGGGTGTGGTACCAGAAATCGCCTCCAGAGCACATGTCGAGCGGATCATACCTGTTATCGAGCAAGCACTCTCTCAAGCAGAGGTCGAACTTGCCGATTTGGATGCCATCGCTGTGGCGAACCAACCGGGCCTGGCGGGCTCTTTGCTGGTAGGTCTGATTGCCGCCAAGACCTTGAGTTTTGCCCACAACATTCCATTGATCGCTGTCGATCACCTGCAGGCTCATATCTATGCATGTCAGATCGATAGTGGCCGAAGTGTGTTTCCTTGTGTGGGGTTGATTGTCAGCGGAGGGCATTCAAATATCTATCGCTGTGAAACGGCCCTTGATTTCACTCCTTTGGGTAGCACCATCGACGATGCCGCTGGTGAAGCATTCGACAAAGTGGCCAGCATGTTGGGCATAGGCTATCCAGGGGGGCCAGCTATTCAGAAAGCGGCCGAGCAGGGTGATCCGGATAAATTCAGATTACCGAGGCCCTTGGTGGATGATCCGGAGCGACTCGATTTCAGTTTCAGCGGCCTGAAGACGGCCGTTCGTTACGAACTGTATGGACCGGGAAAAGTTGACCCGGGTGCGAGCACAAACCTCGATCCTCAGCTTGTTGCCGATATGGCTGCGAGCTTTCAGGAGGCAGTTGTGGACTGTCTGATAGCCAAGGCTGAATTGGCTCTCAAGAAAACCGGATTTAATCGTCTCTGCATTGGAGGTGGTGTGGCGGCTAATTCGCATTTCAGAAAGCGAATCACAGATCATGCAACACGTAATGGGTATGAGCTGTTTATCCCTCCGTTGAAACTTTGTACCGACAATGCCGTGATGGGTGCCATTGCAATCGAGCGATATCGGGCCGGGTTGTTTGAAGATTTGTCACTCGATATTTCAGCAGGGCTGGTCCGCCACTAAGCGAAAAAAGGTGCGACCTGCCGGGCAGGTCGCACCTTCGAAATTCTACTAGTTGTTCAGAGATCAATATCCCTGAGCTTTTCTCTGACACGACGGACAGAAGCTCGGATTGACGACCGACGTGTCGATGCCGTCTTTACCGCGGAAGAAAGAAGTCTGCTCCACGCGCATCGGTTTCTCACCACTTTGATAAGCGCTCAGAGTCGCTTGCCATTCTTTGTCAGTAACCTTACCGGTCTTCTTGCAAAGGACGACCGAACCGGTCTTGTCAATAATTGCGGCGAATGGAAATTTGGTAGCCTTGAAAGCGTCAGCGACTTTCTTTCCATATTCAGTGGACACGTCCACATGGCAGCGCTCATAAGCATTGAGCAACTCTTCCTGTTCGCCTTCAGGCGCTAATTGATTTTCAGAAACAGCAGTAGCAGGATCACTTGGATTATCCAGCACGACGAGCAACGGACGGGAATCCGCTTGTGTCGCGGCAAGGGCCTTGCCGTAATCGGACTGCCACTCGGCAGAATCTCCGGAAATACCAAAGGACATCAAAGCGATCACGGTCATTGCTAGAACTTCAACCATTTCAACTCCTTTCGAGGCGAATGCTACCTTGCAGCTTCGCCACTAGAAAATATGCCGACCGGCTACACACCGGGCGATAACTGGGATTACATGGAAAACGAGAACGACCAATTCCGTTTAGTATGGCCTGTAACAAAGGCCGGGTACGAATGTCATCCAGACTAGTGGACAGTGAGTCAGAAAACTCGTAGGTGGGAGGAAACCAAAACACGTTCAGTCGGAAACTGTGTCGTGTTTTTTACTTCCGCAGCATCTTAACGAATCAGCCCTCAAGTTCAACCACCAAAAGCGGCCAATTCGCAAACTAAGAATAAATTAAAATAGGAAAGCTGATCGCGAAAAAAGGCAAAGTGAAATAGCAAGTTCTTATTCTCAAAAGACTTACGGCATGCTGGCTAAGTGCTTTTTCTCTTACTCTGCCTCTAAAGTCACCGGTAATTCGACCTGTCGACCATCACGCTCAATGGTGAGTTGGACCACGTCGCCAGGCTTGTATTCCCAAATCTTATCGCGGAAACGCACGCCAGTATGCATCTCCTCCCCATCGACTGCCAAAATGCGATCAGCGTGACTGCGATCGACCGTTTCCGTCTCGTAAATCACGGGGCCTTGCTGGCGTCGTTGCACTATTTTGCGAAACCCTTGCAGGCCTGCTTTGTCTGCAGGTCCATTAGGGGCCACTCTTGCGATCACCAATCCCGATTCGGTTTCCATGACATGGGTAATGCCGATATCTGCACGAACCACGTGACCGTGGGCGATCAACTCGGGAACAATCACTTTGATGCGGTCGATGGGAATGGCAAAACCCACACCGGCATTCTGTCCCGTCTTGGTGGCAATAGCGACACACATCCCGATCATCTCTCCATTGGTGTTGAGCATCGGACCCCCTGAGTTTCCAGGATTCATGGCAGCGTCAGTCTGAATGAGCGACTTCATCACGCGGCCCGGAACGCGACTTGGCAGATCGCGGTTAAGACTTGATATGATCCCAGTCGTAAGCGTTCCATCCCAGCCGAAGGGGTTACCAAGCACATACACCCGCTGTCCGACGCGCAGTTTCTCTGACGTGCCAATCACCAGTGGCGCCAGTTCTTCTGGAGGAGCTTCGATCTTCAATACGGCGATATCATGCTCCTTGTCTTCGCCAACAAGCACCGCCGGATAAGTCTTGTTCGATGCCAGAGTCACCTCAACCTGGTTAGCACCGTCAACCACATGAAAGTTGGTGAGAATATGCCCCTGTTTGTCGATGATCGCCCCCGAGCCTGAACCCTCCGCTTCACGTTGCATCATGAAAAACCGATCAATCTGCACACTGCGCGTATTGATATTTACGACACTTGGATTCGCGTGTTCGTAAACATAGATGTTCGTTTGCTCCTCTGGGGTCAGGGAATTACCCGCACCCGGTTGAACGGCCCAATTCCTTGTCGGAGCCACCCCGGCAGCCACCCCCGGCTGTACGGCATAAGCGTTGCCCGCAGTCTGTACGGTACTGTCCAACCATTGCGATGAGGTCGATCCAATGGCGATTCCCAACAGCCCCATCACACAACCAATTGCTAAATATCGTTTCATGATTGAATGCCCCACTTTTTGCTGTGAGCAAGATTGATTTCGAAGTAAGTCTAAAGCAGTTCACGATCCGGAGTTGTTGCTCCGCGCACCGCTTGTCCGTTTGATTCTCAAGAACTTCTGGTTCGTTTTGAAGGCACCTAGGACTTGAATGAACTCGAACCGCTCAAAAGATTTTAATCATGGATTTTCACGGGTGAAACACGTAATTGTGCTCAGGCCTGAATTCTATTCTGCTGGATTGGCAATTTCCACGTCTGATCATGACATCTCAAAGCAGGATGTTTCCCTTAGTGCAGAATTTGTCAATAGAGCCATGAAATACTAAGGACTGGGGGTAAGATTCCCTATCCACGAAGCGACGAATACAATGGGCGGAAGCTCCACTCTTTAAAATTAGATCGAGGAAATCCATGATGAAGTCAATCCTGGTATTCACTTTGCTTTCTCTGCTGGCGGTTCCTGTTGTCGCTGCTTCTCGAAATCCCACGGATCTCGGGCAATATGAGCAGCTAATTCCGCGGCACTTATTAAGCCTTGTCCATGCGCCTGAGGTTCACCAAGAGTTGAAGTTGTCCGACAAGCAAGTCGCCGATTTGGAAGCACTCTTTTCACAAATCGATAGTCGCTGGTTTGCTGCGCGAATTCTGCCACCGGAACAAAGGTCGGCGATTGTCACCGAATTGGAAGGCCGTGTCTGGGATTGGTTTGACAAGCATACCACGCCCGCACAGCAACAAAGACTTCAGCAACTCGATTACTATTCCCAAGCCGGACGCATGCTCTTGCGACCCGACCTGGCCAAGCAGCTCGACTTGCAAGAATCCCAACAAGCAAGTTTTGCCGAGTTGGCTAGGAATGTCCAAACTGCCGAACAGAAGTTACAAAATACCCTCTATGGTGATCCCGAAATTCCTGCCTTACAGGCCGAACTCAAAAAGGCGATCGAGGCCGAACGAGAGGGTCTAACCGAGCACCTCACCCCCACCCAACAAGAACAACTCAGCCAGATTCTCGGCGAAGCCTTCGATACCACGCGCCTCAAACGCATTTATCCTATGGCTCCTGAATTTGTCGAGGTCCAGGACTGGATCAATTCGAAACCTCTGAAACTCTCAGAATTGCGTGGCAAAGTCGTGTTGATTCACTTTTACGCCTTTCAATGTCACAACTGCCACGCGAATTTTGAAATCTATAAACGCTGGCACCAAGAGCTGACCGACAAGGGTGTGGTGGTCGTGGGCATTCAAACGCCTGAGACGAGTCTCGAACGCGATCCCCAGGCGGTCAAAGCAGCGGCCCAAGATCAGGGGCTCCAGTTTCCGATCCTGGTCGACTTGCAATCGGAGAACTGGAAGGCCTGGGGCAACACAATGTGGCCTACGGTCTATGTCGTCGATAAAGATGGTTACATCCGCCACTGGTGGCAGGGTGAATTGAACTGGCAAGGTGCTACCAGCGACAAAGTGATCGAAGACCTCGTTGCCAACCTGCTCGGCGACGGCAAAGAAAGTGCCGAGCTTGTCGGCACGAGTTCCAAATAGAGTTGTGCCGCGCTCCTCTCACTTCCAAATTCTTTGCGAGTCGTAGGGTGGGCATCGCCCACCGATTCGATTGAGGCTGTAGAGTCGGGACCGCCCACAGAGTACAAGCGCTTTTCCAGCATCTGGTGGGCGATGCCCACCCTACATTGGGGTTATGAGACAGTCTAAAGGCTGAACTCCAACGGAAATTCCCGCTCGGCAAGCAAGCCCCCCTGGCCCAGAAAGTTTTTGTAGAAATTGGGCCACTTGATTTGCTATGGTGTGAGTCGCTGGAAGATAGTCGTTAGGCATTAGTCGTTAGTCATTAGCCAATACTCATATATCGAGAGGAAAAGAAATGCAGAACTTTATAACCTGGGTAGTCTCCACAAGAAGCAACCCCAAAAGAGGGCCAAACCCATAAAAGCGCGCAGCGCGCGGCCAACATGACCAAGTTGACCAACATGACCAACATGAGTGGCGGGAGGCTAGTGGATGGATGAACTATGATTGATGAATGATGAATGATGATTTGCGACTAACCACTAACTACTCACCACTGCCCACTGCCCACTGACTACACCGAACTCCCCGCCTCTGCGCGGGGACTGGTCGCTTAGCGCACGAAGGGAAAGACCTGTGGGATGATCGAAAGTGCCGTGACGGTCAGCAGCAGCGCCAAGGGCCAGCCGGCCCGCCAGTAGTCGCGGGGGTGGTAGCCGCCGGGGCCCATCACCATCAGGTTCGTTTGATAACCGATAGGGGTCACGAAACTCAAACTGGCAGCCAAGGTGACCGCCACGATGAAGGGTCGAGGATCATAGCCGCCGACAATCGCCAGATTGACGGCCACAGGGATCATCGTCGTGGCGACCGCCACATTGGTGATCGATTCGGTGAAGATCTGCGACAGCACATAGATCAGGGCCAATAAGAAATACGCCTTCCAAGTAGCACTAAGTCCTAAGGAGGACGCCCCGCCAACTAAATTCTCAGCCAACCAACGCGCCGCGCCACTTTGGTCGAGGGCTTCCCCGAGTGCCAGGGCTGCCCCAATCGTGAGCAGCACTTGCAGGTCGATCGCCCGGCGGGCCTCTGAGGTGGTCATGCACCGAGTAATCACCATCAACAGGACGATGGTGATCGCCGCGATGGCTTTGATGTCGCTGTGAGTAATATTTCCCCAGGGCAATAGCCCGGGCATCAGGCTGCTGAGGGTAAACCAGCCAATCAGCGCAACAAAGAGCACGCCAGCCAGCAGGGCGCGATCGTGGCGACGCGCGGTGGTCGCGCCGACGCTGCTCACCAGATAAAAGTCGCGGCTGTGGCGATGGGCTCCCACAAACTCGTTGCGAGTTTGCAGAAGCAGGGTATCCCCGGGTTCGAGGCGAATGTTGCCCACTTTGTTGGTGAGTCGTTCGCCATTGCGATGTACGGCCACCACGGCAGCATTATAAAGCTTGCGAAAGTCCGCATCGCGGATCGTCAGCCCGATCAGCGGAGACGTAGAGGAAATCACTGCTTCGCTCAACTGGCGATGCGCCCGCTCGGCGGGTTTCGCCTCAAAAGTAGAGTCAGCCGCTGGTACTAATCCTGGTATTCTTTCCAGGTCGGCAATGGTCGTCACAACCCCCGTGAACACCAAATGGTCGTTTGATTCAATTTTGTCCTGAGGACTGACCGGTGTGATCGTTTCACCTCCCCGGTCAATCTCGATGAGGAACAGTCCAGGGAGATTCCGCAAACCGGCATCGTGAACGCTCTTGCCAATGAGCGGGCACTTGGCTTCCACGACCATTTCGACGAGGTATTCCCGATGTTTTTCGCCGAACTGCTCGAGTAGCTCTGATCGGTTTGGCAATCGGCGGGGAATGACCAGGAGCATGTACACACTTGCCACGACGGCCACAGGGACTCCCACGGCGGTGATCTCAAAGAAGGTAAGTTCGCCGATCCGTTGCTTCACCTCAGGCGAATAGATTCCCTCTTTTACCATCGATGCAAGTTTTCCATTGATCACGAGTGTCGTGCTCGTGCCAATCAGGGTACAGACTCCACCGGCGATGGTTAGATAGCTTAAAGGGATCAACAGCCGAGAGGGGGAGATGTTGCGTCGTCGGCACCAGTCAACAACGACCGGAGCCATCATCGCCACCAGAGGGGTGTTGAGAATGAAGGCAGATGAGGGCACGACGGCCGCCACCAGCCGAATCAATGCGCTACGCTCGGTTGTGGCACTTCCGAGCAAGCGATTGCCGATCCAATCTAGCGCGCCGGTTGAGAGCAACCCGGCCGAGGCGGCAAACAGGGCTGCAATCATCACCACAGCCTTGTTAGAAAAACCGGCCAGTGCGCGATCTGGAGTGAGCACCCCTGTCATAGTGAGGAAAACCAAGCCTGAAAGGAACAGCAAATCGATAGGAATGACCCGCTTGCGTTGCATAGCCAGGAAAATCGCCACAGTGGTAAAGATAGCGATCTTGCCATGCAAGGAGAGGCTGGGGGCTTCAGCTAGGATCAATGGCGACGGCATCACTTCAGATTCCAATTTCTTCTTTCAGACAGGCTCTGTTTAACGTCTTCCGCTTGGTTAGAACTTGAGGAGACCAACTATCAAATACTGTTGCTAAAGTGTCCAATTCGACCTTCCTGCAGGGTAAGGAAGGGCTACCCTCCCAAGAGTCAAAACTAGGTAATGACTTCAACCAGATTCCCAAACCACTGCTCTGGCGGGGGCTCTCCCGAGGCGGGCGTGCCATTAGCTTCGCAATTATGCGGTCTCTCTGCCCCGAGCTACATCCCAATTCTGCCGATTGTAAGGCTTCTTACCCTAAAAAACCGGCATTCCACCACGTTTCGAGCAGCCCATAGGGCTGAAACTCTCCGACGAATCTCCCCAGTTTCTTGTGGCAGATCGAATTCGATCAGCTTAAACTAGGAATAGCTGGAAAAATTAAGTGGTTCCACGCTTCGTGGCGGGGGGAGTCTGCCCGCACTGCGTGGAATGTCCTTATGGAACAGATCCAGGCACCATTGCCGAAGTACCAGAACGGGAGCGCTTCAATGCGTAAGTATTCTTTCTTTGCAACCTGTTTGTTGATTGTGACATGTCTCAGGGCTCATGCCGCAGACACGTCGAGAATGATCACCTATGAGCATGACGGTCAGACTTCCTATGCTGTCAGCCTGATGGCCGACATGCCTGAGAAGGAAGTTGCGCGTTCGGCAGTAGTCGTCTTGTTCGATACCTCGGCCAGCCAACAAGGTGAATACCGAGAGGCAGCGCTGGCAGCTCTCGATACCCTATTGGCAGGATTGCGTCCAACGGATTCAGTCGAGCTAATGGGAGTAGACTTGGGAGTAAATCGGCTTACTAGCGGCTTTGTAGCTCCCAATAGCGTGGAAATAAAAACTGCCGTTGCCCAGCTTCGCAAACAGGTTCCACTTGGTTCGACCGATATGGTGGCTGCCTTAGAGGGTGCCGTGAAACAATTGGAAGCAGTCGACGGGGTTCAGCGCGGAATCGTTTACATCGGAGATGGGATCAGCACGGCTAACTTACTTGATTCACCGACGCTGTCCCAATTGGTTAACCAATTGCGTTCGTCTCAGGCAAGCGTCTCAAGTTTTGCCGTCGGGCCGCGGTTGGATTCACAACTTTTGGCTGTCCTTGCCAACCAGAGTGGCGGGAACATTACGATCCAGCAAGATGACGGGGATGCGTTACGCAATGCCCAGTTGGCAGGTAAGCAACTCGTTAGCTCCGTGCATGGCAAAGTGATGTGGCCTACTCAGGCGCAGCTTCCTGCCGTGATGGGACAAACCTATCCCGCCGTGATGCCCCCTTTAAGATCGGACCGCGATACCATTCTCGTTGGTACGACTTCTGATCAGTTGCCTGCTTCATTAAAGATCGCAATAGCCACTGGCCAGCAAGAATTTGCGTGGGATGTGACTCCGGAGCAGTCCTCTGACGATCACGCTTTTCTGACTGAGGTTATTGAAATTGCCAAGTCTGACCAAGGTTTGTCTTTGCCAGCTGTGGGGTCCGCTGGGCTTGCCGAAATTGCCCGAATGATAGGGGCCCGAGTCGACGGCCTTACTAAAATTGCAGAACGTGCAGCCGCTACCGGTGATCACAATTCTGCCCTTCGGATTGCTGAAGCTGTCTTGCGAGCCGAACCGGGGAATGTTCAAGCTCGCACCGTCCAGAATTTCGTCGAGAGTGGTGAAGTTGTCTCAGCACCAGAAGAATTGGCCGTGGAGGATTCATCCGAATTGGCTGTCCCGGAATCTGGGGATATTATCCTCATTCAACCTCAAGAAGAGCTGCTTGGCCCCATGAGCCGCGATGGTGAGTTTCTCGATCAGGTTGAGCAGGAGCGGCGCGTTTATGCAGAGATGCTCAGCAAAGAGATTCAGAATACAATCATCAATGCCAGGTCGAGCATGTCAGCTGATCCTGAGGGAACGATCCAGGACTTGAAGTTGGCCCTGGAGAGTGTCCAAAGGGCTGTTGACTTGTCCCCTGAGAAGCGAGCCGAGCTTCAAAGCAAGCTGAGATCAGCACTCGCCGAGGCACGACACCAAGCATTCCTGAAGGATGAAATTGATCGCGAGCGTGAGGAATCACTGGCCGCTGCCCGTGAGGCCAAGCTGATCAATGATCGTCTGGAACAGCGCATCGAGCGTGAGAAACAACTCATGGAGCGATTCAATGCACTCATTGATGAGAAACGCTACCTGGAAGCGAAGGAAGTTGCTCAGGTCGTCGAAGAGATTGATCCTGATGGTGTTACGCCCCGGGTTGCGAGTCTCTATTCGACCTTTAAGCGTCACCATTATCTGCAAGATGTTGCCAAAGCGGCCCGTTATCAGGGATTCTTCGACACGATGTATCAGAGTGAACTTTCCCATATCCCATTTCCGGATGATCCGCCCATTGTTTATCCGGACGCAGAAGAATGGGAGGCACTCACTGCTCGTCGCAAGAAATACGCCACAGTGGATTTGAGTGCCCGAAGCAAAGCCGAAGAGAAAATCGAATCGGCTCTGAGAGAAAACCTCAAAGTACCGTTGCGATATGAAGACCAACCGCTCAATGAAGTGATCCGTACATTGGAAGATGAGTACGAAATTCCTATTGTTTTTGATAACGCAGCCCTCGATGAAGTGGCCATCAGTCCCGATACGGAAATCACGATCAATCTAAGCAATATTTCACTCCGCTCGGCTCTGAACTTGCTCTTACGTCAACCGGGGCTAGAAGATCTCACCTACACAATCGACGAAGAAGTACTGTTGATCACCACAGAGGAAAAGGCCAACGAATCTCTGAAAGTGAAAGTTTATCCCGTGGCCGATTTGGTTCTGCCTATACAGAATTTGGGCCTCACTGGCGTTGGTGCTGGTGGCGGTGGCATGATGGGCGGCGGTATGGGCGGCGGTATGGGCGGCATGGGCGGCGGCATGGGCGGCGGCATGGGCGGCGGCATGGGTGGCGGCATGGGTGGCGGCATGGGTGGTGGCGGTATGGGCGGTGGTGGCGGCGGATTCTTCAATGTGGGAGATGATCTGGCCGCGGAGAAAGAACAGTCGCCCCAAAACACGCAAGCTACAGCTGTTAACAACGATGAGACAAGTTCGGGTTCGCAAGGAAGTCTACCTGCGGTCAATTGGCAGCAGCAATTCAAAAGTGAGAAGCTTGATGCTGCCGAAGTACGTCAAGTCGCTCGAGACCTCATGAAAAAGGGCAAGTCCGCCGAAGTGATCGATATGGTTCAAGCTGCCATTCAGCATGGACAATCGCAGCCTTGGATGTACGAAACGCTGGGAATTGCTATGGAGTTAGAAGGTAGACCCAAGAGCGACATCGAACGGGCAGTAATGTCTGCGTGTGATTTTAGTACCACCCCAGACCAGTTGCTGTTGATCGCTCAATACTTATCTCACATTGATCTTGAGCAGCGTGCCTTGGAGGTATATCGCCAGATTGCCAAGCTGCCTGGCCTTCACCCTGAGGCCTATGCGCTTGGTCTCCGCTCGGCACAACGCCTGGAAGATCAGGACGGAATTCGCTGGGCAACCGTGGGAATCTTGCAGAATTCTTGGCCCAGCGAACATCAAGCCATTTATGATACGGCTTTCCGAGTGGCCAAAGCCACATTGGAATCGATGGAGGAGGCTCAAGACCCTCTTGCTGCCGACTATCGAAAACAACTCGAAAAGGCTTTGTCACGTGATGTTGTTATTCAAGTTACCTGGTCTGGTGATGCAGATATCGACTTGATTGTTGAAGAACCAGGTGGAACGGTCTGTTCTTTGCAACAGCCAAGAACTCCTGGAGGAGGAGTGTGTAGTGGAGATGTCTCGGCTGCAGGCGAATCGCCAGAACGTGCCTCTTCATTTAGTGAAACTTACACTTGTGCTCAAGCGTTCCCTGGGACTTACCGCGCTCGACTGCGGAAAATCGATGGAAACGTTGTTGCAGACAAAGTGATCGTTGACATCTACAAACATTACGGCACATCGCGCCAAGTTCACGAACGACAGCACGTAGCAGTTCAAGATGGCAGTGATTCCATGGCTGTTTTTGAACTTGAGGATGGCCGTCGCATTGAATCTCTCGAGGATCAGCAGTTGCAGTTGGCAGTTAATCGGCAACAAGCATTAAGCCAGTCGGTATTGGCACAGCAATTAGGTGATTTTTCCGATCCTCGAATCGCAGCCATTCGTGGAGCCGGCAATGATAACAATTTGGCTCGTCGCCTTGCCTTGGCTGGCCAAATCGGTGCTGTCGGCTTCCAGCCGATCATCCAAACCTTGCCTGAGGGCGTCCAGATGACAGCGACCGCTGTAGTTTCGGCAGACCGACGCTATGTTCGAATTAGTTCCACTCCTTCATTTACGGGTATCGGGAACGTACAAAACTTCAGCTTTGCATCCCAAGTGCAAGGAGGAGGCGCTGGAGGTGGAGCGGGTGGTGGAGGAATTGGTGGTGGCGGTGGTGGAATTTGATCCTCGGCTTAGGATCACCGCAAATAATTTGCCTGCAATTCGCTAAGTTGCGCGATACCCCGCTCGGCTAGTTCGATCATTGCGATAAGTTGCGACTTGTCGAAAGTTGCTTCTTCTCCAGCACCTTGCACCTCGACGAACCGACCGCTGCCAGTCATCACTACATTCATGTCGACCTCGGCCCGGACGTCCTCGCTATAGTCGAGATCTAAGAGAGGCTGGCCGTCAACGATTCCTACACTTACAGCAGCAATGCTGTCTGAAAACGGCAAGCTACCTGACTGGAACTCAGCAGTCGATCGGACTGCCTCGACAAGAGCAATATAACCTCCTGTGATACTGGCGGTGCGCGTGCCACCATCGGCTTCAAGTACATCGCAATCAATTGTGACAGTGCGTTCACCAAGCGCAGCCAGGTCGACTACCCCACGCAGGCAGCGGCCAATGAGACGTTGGATTTCGGAACTGCGGCCATCAACTTTTCCACCGCGATCGCGTTGTTTGCGAGGAGAGGTACTGCCCGGAAGCATATTGTACTCAGCGGTAACCCAACCTTTGCCCCGTCCCTCAAGCCAAGGTGGCACTCCAGCTTCGATGCTGGCGGTGCAAAGGACCGTAGTACGTCCCGCACTTACCAGTACCTTTCCAGCTGCGGCGCCTGGTATATCTCCTTTTAGCAGAAATGGCCGTAATGCATCGGCGGAGCGATTGCCTGAGCGAGCGGTCATCAGTTTTTCTTTCAGGTGTCCTGGTTCGTGTGAGAGCTTAACGATTAGCAGCCAATAACCACGCAAGAATTCCTTTCTGTACGTGCATGCGATTTCCCGCTTGTTCAACTATGACACTATTCGGACTGTCCATCACTTCATCGGTTACCTCTTCGCCTCGTTTGGCTGGCAGACAATGCATGAAAAGCGCGTCCGAAGGTGCAGCAGCCATCAATTCTCCATTGACCTGATAGGGAGCAAAATCACTGCGGCGCTGCTGTTGTTCTTTTTCCTGTCCCATACTTGCCCAGACATCCGTATAAACAGCCGAAGACTCACGCACAGCCTCCACGGGATCGTTGGTAAGAGTAAGCTTCATGCCAGGACACTCACTGTTCAATTCGGCGAGGAAATCCGCCGAGTATTCGTAGCCCTTAGGGTTTGCTACGGCTAGATGCACTCCCAACCTTCCACAGGCAAAAGCGAGGCTACGTGCCACATTATTTGCATCTCCCACCCAGGCTAACTTGGCTTCTTTGAGCGACTTGACATGACAACTGATCGTGTATAGATCCGCCAAAGCCTGACAGGGATGCGCCAGATCGGTCAGCCCGTTGATGACGCTGCATGATGCGTATTTGGCAACTTCCGCGACGGTGCTGTGTTGCTTGCAGCGCATCACGATCACATCGACGTATTCGCTCAGGACTCGGCTGAAATCGTCGATCCGCTCGCGCTTGCCAAAGCCAACGTCGTCGCCCAGCATCATTGACGAACCACCCATATGAGCCATCCCGGCTTCAAAACTGACTCGGGTACGTAAGGAAGGTTTTTCGAACATCAGGGCCATCACTCGCCCTGGCAGAATTGGCTCACGAATTCCCTTGGCCAACTTGGACTTTAGATCAGCCGTGAGGGCAAAAATTCGTTGAATTTCTTCGGTCGTTACATCACGCAGGGTTACTAGATGTCGCATGGGAAGGTTTCACCAAGAATAGGTTATCTGATAATGGTAGTAATAAGGAAGGAATTTCCCGTCGAACGCCACACACATGGCTCGCCATGGTAGCTGTTCACTCCCGACCACTAGGGACTATGCTCACGGAGTACTTGAGCGAGTATCTCACATCCACTCTCGAGCAATTCATCGCTGAGAGTCATCGCTGGTAGGAGGCGGATTACATTGCCCTGAGTGCAGTTGATGAGCAACCCTCGATCAAGGCACTCTTGCACAATCGGAGCCCCTGGAACTCGAAGCTCTAATCCGATCATCAAACCACAAATTCGCAATTCGGATACATATTGCAACTCATCCACCAACGGTGAGAGTTGTTCGCGAAATTGCTCGCCCATTGCCTTAGCTCGTTTCAAGAGACCCTGCTGCTCTATCATCTCGATAGTGGCGATACCTGCTCGGGCCGCAATGGGGTTTCCGCCAAAGGTCGCTGCATGCATTCCCGGTTTTAAGCTTGGGGCGATTTCTTTTCTGGCTAACATTGCACCTCCCGCAATTCCGCCGCAGAGGCTCTTGGCAAGAGTCATGATGTCGGGCTCCACGCCAAAATGCTGATAAGCAAACCACTCGCCGGTACGGCCACAGCCTGCCTGAACTTCATCAAAGATGAGGAGCACGCCCCGCTCATCGGCCAAGCTGCGTAGGCCTTGCAAAAACCCCTCGGGAGCGATGCGTATTCCGCCTTCTCCTTGAATCGCCTCGACCAGGATCGCTGTCGTTTCGTCATCAATTTTAGAGGCGACCGTGTCAAGATCGCCGAACGGTGCATAAACAAACCCTGGCAGAAGCGGTCCAATCCCTTCGTGGTACTTGGGCTGGGCCGTGGCAGTTGTCGCCGCGTAGGTGCGGCCATGGAAGCTCCCCTCGAAAGAGATGATCTTGTACTTTTTGGGGGAGCCATAGAGTCGGGCGAGTTTAATGGCTGCCTCGTTTGCCTCGGCCCCTGAATTACAGAAGAATACCTGGCCGCCAAAACTCCGTTCGCTTAGTAATTTCGCCCACTGGCCTTGCGACTGCATATACCACGAATTGGGAACGTGGATGAGTTCAGCCACTTGTTGCTGAACGGCTTTCACCACTGGTTCGGGACAATGACCCAGGAGATTACAACCCCACCCAGGGAAAAAATCGAGATATCGATTTCCCTGATCATCCCACACATGGGACCCTACACCACGGACCAACGCAAGCGGATATCGCCCATAGTTAGGGATCACGTATTCACTGAATAGTTGGAGGGTTTCAGGCGATATGGCATTTTTTTCAGCAGTAGACACGGATATTTCCTGGGCTCGATTAGGGGAGTCTTGCCTTACAGAGTGCAGAGTGTTCAAGCGGGTTCGGCTATGATCTCCGTGCCGACACCTCGGTTCGTGTAAATTTCCAACAGTAGTGAGTGTCGCAGGCGACCGTCGATTATGTGTATCTTGCCCACCCCTTTGCTGAGAGTTTCCAGGCATGCCTGCACTTTGGGGATCATCCCCGATTCGATGTTGCCTTCGGCAATCAGTGTATCTGCTTCAGCCGCTGTGAGTGTATGAATAAGTGAATCTGGATCATCCTTGTCACGACGAACGCCATTTACATCGCTAAGAAATACCAACTTTTCGGCACCAACGGCTTGAGCAACCGCAGTTGCTGCCGTGTCGGCATTGACGTTGAGCCGTTCTCCCGAGGCGGTTTCACACATCGAGGGAATCACAGGGACTTGTCCCGCGTACGTAAGATTGTCGAGGGTTTCTCGATCAACATGAGTGACCGTTCCGACATAGCCCAGGTCGATAGGCTTGCCGACCTCGTCCATAAGCTCAAGTCTTTCTCCAAAAAGCACATTATTGTTTTGGCCCGAGAAATTCAAAGGCATAGCCCGCCCGCCGAACTCTTCAATACTTTCCGCCAAGGATTCATTGATTTCACCAGCCAATACACGTTCTACTATCGCCAAGGTGGCCTCGTCCGTGTAGCGACGACCATGAATAAAGCGCGGTTGGATCTTAGCCTCGGCCATCGCACGACTAATGGCAGCTCCACCTCCATGAACGACGATTGGCTTCATGCCAACGGTTTCCATAAACACGATATCCACCAGCAAGTGTCGCAACGCTTCAGGATCTTCCATCACGCTACCACCAAGCTTGATTACTGTGATCTTGTCCCGAAACTGACGGATCCATCCCATCGCTTCTATGAGGACATCGGCTTTTTGAATCGCATCTTGCAAGACTGGTTTCCTCAGGGTAGTTCTTTTGGAGCGTGGGGCAGGGGCAGCAATATTCATAGTCGTCTTAAATAGTCATTATCTAATGGCTAAGAATAACGTGCCGGACAGAATCCCACATTTTAGCGCTTGCCTGCGTTAGACGAAAGACCCGAGAGCACACCAAAAAGGAGATTCTCCCCTTTGTAGGTTCACGTATGAGCCGGAACCTCCTGCTTTACGCCTGGGACCCTGGCAACTTCGGCTCAAAAGTGGCAAGATAGCGTTTACATCAGCCAGTGTTCGTTGAATTCCTCTCCACCCCAGTGATCCCCTTGCCCACCAATGCATTCTGACGCTTCTGATGCCGGTCCCCTGGCAATTGTTTTGGCCGCAGGAAAAGGCACCCGTATGAAATCCGAGCTTCCCAAAGTACTTGTGCCCGTCGCGGGGAGGCCTATGATCCGCTACGTGATTGACGCCCTTACAGGTGCCGGAGTAGCTCGAATTCTGGTTGTCGTGGGCTATCGATCTGACCTGGTGCGTGCTGAGCTCTCGGACGATCCCCATGTCGAGTTTGTTGAGCAGCATGAGCAGCTTGGTACCGGCCATGCCGTTATGATGTGTCGCGACCAGTTGGCACTACATCGTGGCCCCGTGTTAATCGTGGCAGGAGATTCTCCGCTACTTCAAACCTCATCAGTTCGCACACTATTGGAGAACTTTTCTGCTTCGCGATGTGACTGTGTGATAGGTACCGTGGATAAGACAGACCCCGGTGGCTACGGGCGAATCTTACGCAATCGTGGTGGACAATTCATAGGGATTGTTGAGGAGAAAGACGCGACTCCAGCCCAGCGAGCAATCTGCGAGGTGAATGTGAGTACGTATGTTTTTGGTTCGCAACAATTACTTTTTGCCCTCGATCAACTCACGGATGAAAATGCGCAAAAGGAATATTACATTACCGATTGCCCAGCAGTTTTACTTGCCGCAGATAAACAGGTACGAGCCGATAAAGTACTACATCCGTGTGAGTCGATGAGCATAAATAATATGGATGAGCTAGCGCTGGTCGAAGCCGAGATCAAGCGTAAGGCCTCCACCAACTAACGGACGAATCATGACCGATCTTAAAATTTTCAGCGGCAATGCCAATCTTAAACTCAGTATGGCGATTGCCGACTATTTGGGCGTCAGTCTCGGTAAGGTCGCCTTGGGATCTTTTCCCGATGGTGAAACGTCGTGCAAGATTGAAGAGGATATTCGAGGACGTGACGTCTATTTGATTCAGCCAACATCACCCCCGGCCAATGAGACGCTCATGCAGCTTTTGGTGATGATCGACAGTTGCAAGCGTGCAAGCGCTGAGCGAGTGACGACGGTGATTCCGTACTTTGCTTATGCTCGTCAAGACCGCAAGGATGAAGGGCGGGTGCCTATTACTGCTAAGCTGGTAGCCAATCTCATTACTCGTGCAGGTGCCGACCGAGTCCTCGCAATGGATCTGCATGCAGCTCAGATTCAAGGTTTCTTCGACGTTCCCGTGGACCACTTATATGCAGCTCCAGTATTGAACGAACACTTCTTGAAAATGAATATTCCCAGTGACGATCTTGTAATCGCCAGCCCGGACGAAGGAAGCATCAAGCGAGCCCTTGGCCACGCTAAAAGGCTTGGTGGGACCGTGGCAATCGTAGACAAACGACGCACAAGTGCCGAGAACACAATCCAGGAAAATGTTATCGGCGGTCCTGTAGATGGAAAGATTGTGTTGATGTTCGACGACATGATCAGCACGGCGGGCAGCATCTGTGGTGCTGCCCGAGTGTTAAGAAACAGAGGGGCTCGTGAAATTCACGTCGCTTGCACTCATGCCGTCCTTTGCGGCCCTGCCATGGAGCGACTCAGCGCTGCCAACCTCAATAGCATCGTTTGCACTGATTCGATTCCTCTCACCCCTGAGCAAATGTTGCCCCAGACAAAGGTTTTGAGCATTGCTCCGCTCTTGGGAGAGGCCATTAAGCGCATCCACCGCAACGAGTCAATTAGCCGCTTGTTTCGCTAAACACACCCCACCCCGGTTTGCCTCGCTATCGCCGTTCAGCTATGGTTCTTAGGGAGGTTCATCTGACTCCTCTTGGCGTCTATCTTCGTCGAAAACAGAAGATTCTACGGCATTTCATGGGGTTGAATTTCTCCCCAAATAGCGGACAATTAAAGGTTTGCATTTGCCCAGTCATGTGCGTCCGGGGTGGTTCCATATAGAGGTTGAGATGTCGGAAGTTTTGGAAGTCAAAGAGCGTAAGTTAGTAGGGAAGCTTAACAACAGTCGGTTGCGTCGATCGGGAAAGCTCCCAGCTGTACTTTACGGACATGGAAAAGATTGCCTGAGTTTGGAAATCTCTGCAGAGGATTTGAATGCATCGCTCCGCCATGGTGCCAAGTTGGTCCAGCTAAAAGGAGCTGCTGACGGTCAGGCCCTTTTGCAAGATGTCCAGTGGGACACGTTCCAACAGCACGTGCTACATGTCGATTTGCTGCGAGTGGAAGCCCAAGACCGTGTAAAGGTGAACGTCGATCTGCAGCTTCGCGGTGAAGCCCCTGGTGAGCATGAAGGGGGGATCGTCGAACATTTGGTCCACCAATTAGAAATAGAAACCGATCCTGGGCATATTCCCGAGCATCTGCATGTAAACATCAATCATCTCCATTTGGGGCAGGAGCTGAAAATCTCCGATATCGAGGACCTCCCGGAAGGAGCGGTTGTGTTGGGCGAATCTGACATGGTCCTCGTGCAGTGTGTAGAACCAACGATTATACCTGATGAGCAAGAGGTGGCAGCGGACAGTGCCGAGCCTGAAATCATTGGTGGACGTAAGGATGAAGAGGAGGATGAGCAGTCCGAGCAGTAGGACTGTTGTTGCGCGAGGGATGATATTGGGAGGCGACTGGGCGAGATGAAACTGGTCGCAGGTCTGGGAAATCCAGGCAGAAAATACGAAGGAACAAGACACAATATAGGTTTTCAAGTCATCCAGTCGTTGGCACATGAGTATGCCAGTTCTACTGGACGCTTGAAGTTTGAAGGGCATCTGCAAGAAGGACTTGTGGGTGCTGAAAAATTCCTGCTGTTGATGCCGCAAACATTCATGAATTTGAGTGGGCGGTGTATACAGCAGACCCTGGATTTTTACAAAATCAGTACCGACGATTTACTAGTCGTTTGTGATGATTTTCACCTTCCTTTAGGGACTCTGCGGCTACGTGCCTCAGGTTCCGATGGAGGGCAAAAGGGGCTGGCAGACACGATTCGACAACTAAGAACGGATCAGTTTGCTCGCCTGAGATTGGGAATTGGGCCGGTTCCAGAACAGTGGGATCCAGCCGATTTTGTGTTGGGGAAGTTTACTTCCCAGCAATGCAACGAAGTGCGAAGTCAAGTCTCACGGGCCCATCAAGCTGTGCTGACTTGGATTAGCGAGGGTATTTCCCTTGCCATGAGTCGGTTCAACGGTGGTCCGCCCGAGGTGGGTTGACACCTTTTTTTCATATAAGCGAATAAGTGCAAATTAAGTTTAATCAGATTTTGGAGTGTTGTTTTGGAAGAAAATATTGGTGTCTACGAAGGTTTGTTCATACTCGATGCGAATGCTTTCGCGAGAGACCATGATGGTCTGGAACGCGAGGTCAACGGGCTGATCGAAGCTGCCGGAGGGCAAATTGAGGTCAGTCGCCTGTGGGAAGAGCGGCGACTTGCGTATCCGGTAAAAGGACATCGTAAAGGTGCCTATTGGATTACTTATTTTCGCATTCCTACAAGCAAGATTTCCGAGCTTACCCACGAATGCGAAATACATGATAACATTCTTAGGCAATTGTTCATCCGTTTGCCGGGTGCCCTTGTCGAGCCGATCCTAGAACATGCTCGCAGCGGCGGGGTCGTCCGTGCTGTGCCGATCAGTGAAGAAATTGAAGAGCCTTCTGAGGAAGAAGTGGGCGTCTAACTTCTTTCACATTCAGCGGATTCAACCACTTGATGCAATCGAACTAGAACTTGACGGAGGGATGGACCATGGCAAGTTTCAATCGAGTTATTTTGCTCGGAAATTTGACTCGTGACATCGAATTGCGATATGTCGGAAGCGGCATGGCTGTAACGGATATTGGTCTAGCTGTGAACGACCGCGTCAAACGCAATGATCAGTGGACCGAAGAGGTCACCTTTGTGGACATCACATTGTGGGGGCGCACAGCCGAGGTAGCCAATGAGTACCTCAGCAAAGGCTCTAGCGTGCTCATTGAGGGTCGTCTCAAGCTAGACACATGGGAAAAGGACGGCCAGAAGCACTCCAAGCTTAAGATCGTTGGTGAACGCATGCAGATGGTTGGCGGACGCGGTGGGGGTCGCACCTCGGGTGGAGATAGCTCCCATGACAGCTCGTCGGATTATTCTTCTGAGCCGACCATGCAATCCTCTCCTCCCCGTGATGAAATCCCTTTCTAACTGGCATTTCTTGGTTTTGTACTTTAAGAACTCACACATTAATTAATAACTATGTCTACTAAGCAAGCTAAAATTAAACGACGCCCACATGCCAGTAAACGCCTCCCTAGGGGACCTCATGGAGGAATCGAATTGTTGTTGATCCACAGCGTGGACGACCTCGGTCATCAAGGGGACGTCGTGGAAGTTCGGCCCGGTTTCGCGTACAACTATTTAATTCCCCACGGAATGGCGACTCTTGCCACGGACCACCATAAACGGATGGTAGAGAAGCATCGCACCAAACTCCAGGCCCTGGAAAAGGTCCATCAATCGAATCTTCGTAAGAAAGCTGCTGAGATTTCTAAGCAGAGCATCACCATCGAAGCCAACGCGACCGAGGATGGTCACTTGTATGGTAGCGTGGGTGCAGCAGATATTGTCGCGGCCCTTAAAAAGCTGGATATTCAGCTCAAAATTGACCAGATCCGCCTGGAAGGGGTCCTCAAGGAATTGGGGCTGTACACGGTCAAGTTTCGTCTCTCCAATGATGTAGATGGCGAGCTTAAAGTCTGGGTTGTGCCAACTGTCGGTGCGGACGACAAATAATTGCTATCGCCCGGCTGATTTTCTTGTACTTTCGTGAGCCTCCCCAGGTTCGCAGCCTCGTAGCGATGGAGCGAATGACCCGTGGCAACGGTTGAACGGAATATTTCTGCTGGCGGTCGAAGCGAAAGAACTTCTCCGATAGCGAGACAAATGCCGCATAACCTGGAGGCTGAGAAATCGGTCTTAGGAAGTATTCTACTGCTTCCAGCCGTTTTCGATGAAGTCGCTCTTATTCTGCGCGCAAGTGACTTCTACGATGATGCCAACAGATGTATCTACACGCATTTGCTCCAAATGCACGACTCCGGGCACAGCATTGACCCGATGTTGCTCGTGGAACGGCTTCGCTCGGCCGATCAATATGAGTCAATCGGCGGGGCAGCCTATCTTGCAGAGATTGGCCGAATCGTTCCCACTGCTGCCCATGCCGAGTATTACGCAAAAATCGTAGCAGATAAAGCAGTACTGCGATCCTTGGTTGAAGCTGGCACCGACATAGTCCATGATGCCTTCGACCCGACTATGGAGACTCGTGTTGTACTAAGCCGGGCAGAAGAAAAAGTTTTCGGAATACTCGAGTCGCGCGGCTCGAACGATTTATGCAGTATCAACGACGTCTTACATGAGTCACTCGAGCGAATCGACGCTCGCATGGATCATCAGCATGCATTTGGTGGGCTGGAGACTGGATTTGATGACTATGACCAACTCACAGGGGGATTGCAGAATTCAGAATTGATTATTCTCGCTGCTCGACCCAGCATGGGGAAAACGGCGTTGGCGATGAATATCACTGAGCATGTTGCATTTCGGCTCCGTGCTCCGGTGTTGTTTGTCAGCTTGGAAATGTCTGCCTTGGAATTGGGGGATCGATTGCTCTGTTCAGTTGCAGAAGTGAATGGACATCGATTGCGAAACGGGACAATTACTGCAGAAGAACGTCGCAAACTTGTACGCAGTGCTAGCGAATTAAGTGAAGCTCCGCTCTATATTGACGACTCCCCCAGTCGGACGATGACCGAGATTGCAGCCAACGCACGCCGGCTAAAACGTCGAGAAAACCTGTCTCTGATAGTGATTGACTACTTGCAATTGATTGAGCCGGAGAATCCTCGTGATCCAAGGCAAGAGCAAGTGGCAAAGATTGCCAGGCGACTCAAGGGGCTGGCTCGCGAACTCGCGGTACCAGTACTATGTTTGGCACAACTCAATCGCCAGGTCGAGTCCTCGCGAGACAACAAACCGCAACTGAGCCATTTGAGAGAGTCGGGTGCAATCGAGCAGGATGCCGATCTCGTGATGTTCATCCACCGTGAAGAGTATTATGAAACGAATCAGGAAGAACGCGAACGGGTTCGCGGGGAAGCAGATTTATTGATTCGCAAACAGCGGAATGGGCCTACCGGAGATATCAAGCTCGCCTGGATTCACGATTTCACCCGATTCCGTAATTTCTCTCAGAAGACCTACGAAGAGTTTGATTAGTGGACAAGGGCCTTTGCAACTGGCACAACTAAGCGAATATTGCCTAATCTCCGCGGTTTGCTAACTTCTTCAGCCACACCTCGCTAGCACTTCAACTAGATAAGTACTGTCAGCTCGTTATTTACCCGGAAAATACCGCTTCTGACACCTTACCAATGAGAATTCGACTTGTCGGCGTGCGTTGCATCCGCTATTTCTTTGCGGCCCGACAGGTGGTCCCACTGCGCAATCTGCAGGTGGCCGGCCTCAACATTACGCTTATCTTCGCAAGTGAATCTCGAATTGCCCATGCATCTCAACGTGCAACACCAACGATTATCCAGGCATTCCTTGGTGAGATACTTGCTCCTTTCGACTTGTCTCTGGCTGGCATTGCCTTCAGCATTGGCCCAAGTAGCTGATCCTTCATCTGCATCGGCCATTGGGAATCCCGCGGAATTAGTCAAAGAAATCCGCGTCGTTGGAAACGATACGATTTCTCCTGAACAAGTAGCCAGCCATCTTACTACCCGTGTAGGCCGCCCGTTTGATAGGACCGTGGTACAACGCGACGTTAGAAGGTTGGCGAACTTGGGGTGGTTTATAGATGTCAAACCACTTTATGAAACGACTCCCCAAGGGCGTATCGTGATATTCCAGGTCGTTGAACGCCCGACGATTCGCTATATCACCTATCTGGGCAATGAAGAAGTCTCCGACAAAAAACTCGCTAAGGAAACAGGACTCAAATCAGGAGGCGCTATCGATCCCTATGCCGTTGAGGAAGCACGCCGCAAGCTGGAAGAGTACTACCAGGGAAGAGGTTTTAACAACGCTCAAGTGACGATCCTGGAGGGAACCAAGCCAACAGACAAGGGGATTTCGTTTCTCATCAACGAAGGAAAGACTCAAAAGGTCTGGAATGTGGAGTTTGTGGGAAATGAGTTTGTTTCGTCTGGTCGTTTGAGGTCTATCGTTAAAACCAAACCTCCTACACTCATGGTTCTCAAAGGATATGTAAATCGTGACCAGATAGATTCTGATGTGGATCTGCTTACTGCCTACTATCGATCTTTCGGATTCTTTCAAGCCAAGATCAGTCGGAAAGTAGACTACTACGAAGGGAAGAAATGGGCTCAAGTAACATTCGTAGTCTCCGAAGGCCCCCGTTATCAGGTCCGCAGTGTCAAGTTCCTCGGCAATACCAAGTTTGAACCTGTAGCCCTGTCAGAGGCGGCTAAACTTAAGGGGGGAGAACCCTTCGAACAAGCCAAGATGAATGCGGATGCCCAGTGGATTCAGGAACTTTATGGAAGCAAAGGATATGTTTTCGCCGATGTCCGTCCCGAGCCGGTTTTTCTCGAAGAGCCTGGTGAAGTAGATTTACTCTATCACATCGGCGAAGGTGAACGATTCCGCGTCGGACGAATTATCGTTCATATCGGCGGTGACAATCCACACACTCGCATACAGACGGCAATGAATCGTATGTCTGTGCGATCCGGTGATATTGTTGACATCCGTGAAATTAAAGCGAGTGAGCGGCGGCTGGTTGCCAGCGGTCTCTATCATTCGGACCCCGCAACGGGAGTGCGACCCAAAATCACGTATCGAATTCCCGAAGACGTGGGAATGGGTCTGGCTGACAGCTATCCGGGTGATGGTCCTCGTACGCGAGTAAGCAGTAATCCTGCAGGATCCGGGTTGCGCGGTCAAAGTCCTGACAACCTGGGGCCACAGGTTTTGCCTCCTCCTGGCTATCAATTGACAAATCGGCCAACTTCTCCAGCCGAACCTACCAAACCAGTTGATATCCACGTCGAGTGTGAAGACTTGGAACATTACCAGAGGTGGCTCGAAAAGGAAGGCTTGCTGCCGAGTCAGGCTGAGGATTCAGAGAGTGGCAACTCCGCTGATGAGGATTTGACGATCCGAGGTCAGAGTCCTGACTCAGACGGCACCCAATCGGCCTGGTGGGTAAAACCCACCGTAGCGCAGCAATCGACAGGTGCGGTAAACAATCCCTATCACTCTGTTCGTGGGCAGAGCCCTGCAAGCCAACCCCAGAGTGCCTACGCAACACTGCCCAATACTTCCAATTCGCCGTATGGCGGACGACTTCCCGGTGCCACTGGCCCCGCGACCAAGCCGCCTAGCTCGATTCAGCCAGTCCAGTTTTCCGAGTCCATTCCCCCTCCTTCCCAATCGGCTGGTGCCATTCAAGGATTTCCGGCCAACCCGGTTCCAGGGTATCAAGTCTACCCTCCGGGCGATTATGGATTTCCGGGGCAACCCTATCCTGAGCAGACGGTTGACATCATTTTCGAAGGTCAGGAAACCCAGACGGGCCGGCTGCAGATCGGTGCCGGGATCAATTCCAACGCAGGTATCGTGGGAAATATCGTCATCGACGAGCGAAACTTCGATTGGCGGCGTGTCCCGCGCAGTTGGGAAGATTTTCGCAACGGCACTGCATTTCGCGGCGCTGGTCAGCGCTTCCGCATTGATGCTTCACCTGGTAGTAGTGTGAATCGCTATCTCGTGAGTTTTCAGGAACCTTATCTTTTCGACACGCCCATCAGCCTGGGTTTGAGCGGATCGTACTTCGACCGTCGCTATGAAGATTGGGATGAAGGGCGTTTGGGTGGAAGAGTCTCGTTTGGTTATCAATGGTTGGAACGTGATCTATCCACGCTGCTCACCTACCGAGGTGAAAACGTCAACATCAGCAATATCGCGACCACACCGGGGGCCTTTCCCGACTTGGACGAAGTACTGGGAGACAACAACCTGCAAGGATTCAGAATCGGTGTCATCAATGACACGCGCGACAGCAGCTTCCTGCCTACACAGGGACACTATCTCGAACTCAGTGCCGAACAGGTGCTGGGCTCCTTCGTTTATCCTCGGATTGAGACTGATTTCCGGACCTATTTTCTGTTGAGCGAGCGGCCCGATCACTCGGGGCGTCACGTTCTGAGCTACTCCACGGCAGTCGGTTGGATGGGGCAGGATGCGCCAATTTACGATCGCTTTTACGCCGGCGGCTATGCCACGCTTCGCGGTTTCCGCTTCCGTGGGGCGTCGCCAGTCACTAACGTCGGCGGGCAGAACATCGAGTCTGGTGGTGATTTCCAGTGGCTCAATTCGCTCCAGTACCTGTTTCCCATCACCGCCGACGATATGCTCAGCGGGGTGCTGTTCTGTGACTTTGGCACGGTAGAACAGGACGTGAATCTCGACAACTTCCGCGTGGCTCCCGGCTTCGGCTTGCGAGTTACCGTGCCCGCGATGGGCCCCGCGCCGATTGCGCTCGACTTCGCATTCCCCGTCGCCGAGGCCTCGTTCGACCGCGAACAGGTCTTTAGCTTCAGCCTCGGCTTCGGGCGATAAACCCGTACTCTTGTGGTCTTTGGCCGATTTCAAGTCGGATTACCACAACATCTAGGGGTCCGCGCAGCGAGTTCGGCGTTTCCTGCGCGAGAATAGGAGCGCTGCGGGGAGAATCTGGGGGAACGCTCGGTGGAGAGAACCGAGGAGAGAGGCCCGTTAAGCGGACAAGCGGCGGGCGCATTCTTAGCGTCCCGACCTGTATGTAGACAGGGGGGCAGCGCGCGTTTGATCGGTTGCATTCATTATACGATTCTGGTAACCGAAAGTTAGAGGCGATTTTTGGCCACGTAGGTCCCGCTTGCCGAGCGGGAATCCTCTGCTTGCTTCCCCATCGCGAGCGGGCTCTAATGGATATCGCTTTTGATTTCTATGTCTTTCGTCGTAGAGAAAGAGACATACATTCGTAACCCGAAGCGTAAGCGAGGTTCTAACACGTTGCCTCGCTTACGCTTCGGGTTACTTTCCCGATTTCACCGCGGAGGAACAAAACGGCACAAGTCTAATTTCTGAGAGCCGACTCCGCTTTCCTGGGGCGACCTCGACGCCTCATCGTGGACTCCCAGCCGAGTTGCTTCGCCGTGTGGTGAATCCACTGCTCGTTGCCGAAGGGTTGGCCGCGGCTGGTTGCCTGGCGAATCGCTTTTAACTCGGCAGCGGTCTGGGGCTCGTTCACAAAATCAAGCCAATCTCGTGGGCGCGGCAGCGGCCATTTGCTCAAGAGCCTTCGCTCCTCGGCCGTGCCATGCTCGCGTCTCCAGAGGCTCGACCAGCGCCACGCATCAGCAGTGGTGACCAATTTGGCACGCAATGCATTGCGTTCGACCTACCGGACCAATTGATAATAGTGGTCATCGGCTTCCACAGGAAAAGATTTGTAACGCCCCTGGTATACGTGACCCATTCCCACACGACGATGGTGCTCTTGCCAGTTGCGGACATGGGTGATGGTGAGTTTTTGCAGGAAGAACGTCAGGTCGCCGCTCGCTTCTGGCAACGACACCAGATGCCAATGATTGGGCAGCAAACAATAGGAACAAATTCGCAGGGGGCAAGTGAGGAGGGTCTTCGCGATCATCTCCTCCAATGCTTCGTAAACGCGATCCTTCTGGAACAATCGCATACGCCCCACACCACGGTTGAGTACATGAGACACCATTCCACCAGGGGTAATACGAGCAGTTCTGGGCATGCAGAGAATGAAACAGAGAAGCCTGAGTTGTCAGAATTAGACCTGTCCCGTTTTCCTGTCCTGTGGTGGGAGAAACGATACCCGTGTGTCATAGGATTAGTAGCTGCTGCGTTATATCTCTCAATACCAGCAGCAAGAAACTATCATATGCCAGCAACCCTTGCAGCGCTCATGTCATCCGTTGTGAGTATTGGGGGAATAGCAATCGGATTTTTGGCTACGTCCAAGTCAATTTTGATAAGCATTGACGAAAGAGAGATCGTCAAAAAACTGAAACAGTCAGGATATTACAAACGGATAATTCTTTACATTCGCGCCGCAATAGGCTGGTCTTTTCTTCTGGCGTCAATTAGTGCTTTGGCTCTTTTGATTACTATTGAGAAATCAACGCCCTGGACACTTTGGCATAGCCTAGGATTTGCTATCTGGCTTTTTCTGGCCATCGGGGCCACTCTCTCTTATTTTCGGGTCATAAACATCTTTTATGCGATATTAGACACCCTAGACTAGTCGCTGGAAATCCTTTCTCTTGTGGATTTGTTGATCTAGCGTTGATCTCAAACTGACCCACTACCGAACCGTGATCTACGCTTGATGGTGCTGACACATAACGTCATGATTCTCTTATGGTATTGACGTTTTCTACAGAGCCGTTCTGACCCTTTTTCTCTTTTCAGCTTGAGAGAAACAATTCATTCACAAATCACTATCAACTTGATTACGTGCTTCTTTCAACACTTGCTTATAGTCGGACGCAAAGACTGGCAGCTGCTTTTCTAATTGCCCTTCTAAAAGCCATAAAAGCTTTTGTTCAGCGGAGTGCTCTGTAGTTATTGATTCTGTCTTATCCAAACGGGCGAGTAACTCGAATAGAACTAGAGCCTCTGATTGAGATAGGTTCACTTGTACTCTTTTATCTAACATTCGATTCATCCTACCACAAATGACCATTACTCAACAAATCACTCAACTGATTTTCACCCAGCCGAAAGCCTGTGACATAATTGCCGTTTGAATCTACGACCACATTGAGTCTGGTTATGGGATCAAGATAATGAGTAAATCCAGCCTGACCACGGTAGCTGCCAACAATTGCGCTCGTACCAGTTGCATTGACATGTTTGTTAATTGCTTCTGAGAATTCCGCCGCTCTCTGGGGATTCCATTTTCCAGTCAAACCGAAATCGGCACCGTGTTTAGTAAATCCCTTTTGCAGATTGCGTTCTGAAATGTTAACAACCCGCGTTACCACCGTCCCTGGGAAGTGCTTAGCTGTATCCGTTACTGCATCGGCTACATCGTCGGCCCGGCGGAAATAACCGGCCGTGAGGTCCAAGGTGTGCCTGGCGAGTTTCAAGCCTCCTTTTGCAATCGCCGCCAATCCTTCGGCCGCCTTTCTGGCGATGGCACCGCCGGGTATCAGGCCAATGCCGGCACCCACTCGGCCCCCGATGCCAATCTCATCTCCCCTGGCATCCAAACCGGTGGTGATTTCGGCGATGGCCTTGCCCTCACCAAGGTAAGGTACCTCATCTGCTGCCGTATTGGCTACCTGGAATCCTAACTCTCCGAAGAATGCCCCCCAAACGCTAAAATGATCGGTAGCATCGGGATTCGCAATCAGTCTGTTCGTATTCGCTCCACCTTCAGTAAACGACCCCGGGTTCGGCTTGGCCCCTGGATATTCGCTCTTCGGCTGGGCCGTGGGCTGGGTGAGACCTTGATTATTCCAACTCAGGTCCCAGGTCTTGGGGTAGGTTGGATACGAATTGCCGCTTCCGTTCTCGACCTGGTAGTAGGTGACGCCGTCCTGTTCGATCCAGACGGCATTTTCATCGTAATAGCCGGATCGGAACGGTAGAAAGTCAAATGCTATCCCATCTACATTATCGTACGCTGGGTTCGTATCATGTTCCGTCCCCGCATCACCCCAAACGTGCAAGGTATGGGTATCGTAAGGACCTTCGACCCCGGCACCAGTTTTCCAATCACGACGCTCTTCGATCTGATCGGTGTAGTCGACGAGCTACACAATGCGCGGCATTTCGCGAATAGACAATCGACGTTCTTTTCCCAAAAACTCCGGAAAGATACCGCACAGCCGTTCACTACGGAATTCGCTGGGGCACTACAGCTCCCTCCCTTTTCCCCCCTGTCTGCTCAGTACGGAAGGGCTTCGGGCTTCAGCCATAACGATATGAGCTCGCCTTTTAGCAAACCAGCCACACATCCAGGGGCAAATTCTACATAGTCGCCAACTACCTCTGAATTACCTATGCAGACCCAGCCGGAACACGGATCAACGAGCGTAGACCATCTCGCCTCGCCTGATACCCGACGAGAAACTCCTGGTATCGGTTCTTCGTCAAACTCAGCGAACAATGCTCTCCGTACTATATGAGGAACAACGAGTTGCTGTGATTCCCACCCCATATGCGGACAGTAACCCTCAAGGTAAACAACTCGGCAATCGTCCTCATCAATCATGAGGTTTAATTCGTTTACAGATGCTGACAGAGCACAACCTGTCGGTCGAGGTTTACAATTAAAGGCATAATCCTTCACATTGTATACGAGGGTTGTACTACTGACAGTGGAATCGGAGGTAAATGTAAAACGGATCATTGAAAATTGAAATGTAGTATTGTGTTTGTTGAATCCACCACGAGTTCCCAGATTCCTTTCGAACCACGAAACATCCCTGGAACATCGTATCGAAGTGCGCCTGGTACGCCACCTGGATCAGGTACTCCCTTGCCGGTAGCAATGATCTCCTCGATCAAATGAGGTGACTTGATGAAAGGTCGCGCCAACTCGCCTTTGTATGGTCCACGTTTTATCACATCAGTTAAGTGATCAGCAACAGTTTGGCTCAATCGGTAGTTTCCGACTTCTGTAGCCGTACCCGCCACGTTGGTCGCAACTGTCTTGGGGAAGAAGATTTCGGCGAGCTTCCTCCCTGCTCCTCGGACAGCTCCTGGAGCACCTTTGATTCCTAGTGCCTCAAGTGTGAGTTGCCCTAGCCCCAACGCCCCGCGTCCGACCCTTTGAGCCCAGCTTAGAGCTTCATTGTCGGCAGTCCTCCCCGACCAGAAATCTTCCAAGGCACCTGCCCCGTAGTTCTCACCTATTGCCGCTAAAATAGAAACAACGGTCGCTGATGCTCGTCCGTAGCCGCTCGCCTGGAGATCTTCTGAGATGCGTCCCGAATCATCACGGTCGTAAAGTTTAACGGTATCCCACAGTGTGCCGAAGAAGGCTCCCGTGACGCTGAAATGGTCGGTAGCTTCGGGATTCGCAATCAGCCTGCTCGTATTCGCTCCACCTTCAGTAAACGACCCAGGATTCGGCTTGGCCCCTGGATATTCGCTCTTCGGCTGGGCCGTGGGCTGGGTGAGAC